>Ga0302325_10007413_pt1 | contig 24360 bp, 26 predicted proteins | sample Palsa_T0_2_FD_201948 | JGI IMG/M metagenome (GOLD analysis project Ga0302325, IMG submission 201948) | Peat permafrost microbial communities from Stordalen Mire near Abisko, Sweden - Palsa_T0_2 | ecosystem: Environmental > Terrestrial > Soil > Palsa > Peat permafrost | place: Sweden: Abisko... | reverse complement strand
ACGGCGTCGAACATGGGGACCTCGACCCGCTGGCCTTCGCCGGTGGTCATCCGGTGGATCAGCGCTGCGAGCACCGCGTAGGCAATCGTTAGGCCGGTCACCTTATCGCCGATGATGGTCGGCACGTAGTTGGCGGCCTCGGTGGCGGCCTCGGTGAGCGCGGGGATGCCGGTGGCCGCCTGCACGATGTCGTCATAGGACGGAAGGTCGGCCTCGCCAGACTCCAGGCTGAAGCCGTGGGCCTCGCAGTAGACCAGGCCCGGCCGCTGCGCGCCGATGCTCTCGTAGTCGAGGGCCAGTTTCTTCAGCGCCCGGGGCCGGAAGTTGGTGACGAGGACGTCCGCCGTGTCCGCCAGCTTGAGGAACGCGGCGCGGGCGGCCGGGTCGTGCAGGTCCAGGGTCACCGACCGCTTGTTGCGGTGCAGGTTAAGCGCGACGCCGGACAGCTGCGGGTCTGGGCCGCCGCCCATCACCCGGCTGTGGTCACCGCCGGCCGCCTCTACCTTGATGACATCCGCCCCCAGGTCGCCCAGGATCTGGCAGGCATAGGGCGCCATGATGACGGTGGCCAGCTCGATGACCCGGATGCCGGCCAGCGGGCCGGCGGCCGGCTCAGACGATGGGGTGGATGCGGACTCGGTCATGGTATTTCACCTTGCTCGGGCTGACTTCCTTCGCCGGACAGCGCGGCGCGCATGTTCTCGACCTGAGCTGCCTTGTTCGGCACGCGCGGGACGGCAGCGGATATAGTGCCTGGCCCCGCGATGGCCAGCGAAAGCAAAACCGGCCCGGTTTCGCGCAAGGCGCCGTCGATGCCTGCGGCGAGTTCCTCGGGCGAGGAAAACCTTCGGGCGTGGCGGTAGCCGGCGGCCAGCGCGAGCTTGACGAGGTCGGCCCGGCCGCGGCCCGGAACGCTCTGCCCGCCGGAGGTCTCGTAGATCCCGTTCTCGAACACCGCATGGTAAAGGTTGCCTGGACGGTGGTCTCCGACGGACGCCAGCGTCCCGAGCTGCATCAGCAGGCTGCCGTCGCCGTCGAGCACGAGCACGCGATCATGCGGGCGGGCGAGGGCCAGGCCCAGCCCGATAGACCCCGCGCTGCCCATGCAGCCGGCGACGTTGAAGTTTCGGCTGTCAGCCTGGCCGAGGGCGTTCCACGGGTCGACCGCCTGCATCGTGACCAGGGTCAGCATGTCGCCCCGGGCGCGGGCAAGAGCGGCGACCGCGTCGGTGCGCAGCAGGGGGCTGGTCACGCTGGCTCCGCGGTGGGTGCCCCGACGAGGAGCGCGACCGGCTTCCGGTCGCGCCACGCCTCGTCCATGGCCTGCGGGATCGCGGCGAGGTCGCCGGGGCCGTCGAGCCGGTGATAGGGGATCTTCCACGTCTGGAGCGTCGGTTCAAGGAGGTTGACGAGGCGCGTCGCGTGATCGGCGGGAGCGACCGCCGGGTCCCGCAGGAATTCCCCGATGAGCATGCACGCAGGCGCCCGGGCGTCGAGCGACAGGCCCCGGATGGTGTTCATCGCGGCGTAGAACCCGGAGTTCTGGATCAGCAGCATCGGCCGCTGGCCGCCCAGGAACAGGCCGAGGTTCACGCCCATCGCCTCATCCTCAGTGCACACCGTGATCAGCTCTGGTTCCGGTGAAACGGCCAGCAGGTCCAGCAGTGTCCTCTGGTGGGTGTCCGGAACCGTGACCACGTGGGTCACCCGCGCCTGGCGGATGGCCGCAAGCATGGCCGCGGGGTCCAGGGCGTGGGCCAGGGCACTGGGCGTGACCGGAGCGACAGCCTGAGCAGAATGAGTCACAGCGGTAGTGTAGCCCTGTGGCTACGCTAGGTCTAGCGCCGGCAGCTGGTCGGCTATCTGGCGGCAATGGTGCAGCCGTATGGCTATAGACATGAGTGCAGCCATATGGCTACACTCAATTTATGCTTTCAGTTCCACCGTGCACGAGGGAGACACCGTGACGATTTCGGACGCAGAGGTGCCGGGCGCCGGCACTCCGCTCGCAGGCCTGAAGCTCATCGACTCCGACACCCACTACTCGGAGCCCTACGACCTGTGGACGTCGCAGGCACCCGCGAAGTACAAGGACAAGGTGCCGAACGTCAAGAAGGGTTCCGACGGCAAGCTCCACTGGTTCTACGACGGCAACGAGCTGTTCGCCGCGGGCGGGTCGAGCTTCGTCACCCGGGACGGGAACAAGATCCCCTGGTACGAGAAGGACTTCACGACCTTCGAGGGTTGGGACGTCATCCACGAGGCGTCCTACGACCCGAGGGCCAGGGTCAAGTTCATGGACGAGACCGGGATCTGGGCGCAGGTCATCTACCCGAACACCCTCGGCAACTCGATGGCCTGGCTGGTGGCCGGCGAAGACAAGGACCTCGCCTACCACTGCGTAAAGGTCTACAACGACGCGGTGGCGGACTTCGCCCGCCAGGGGCCCGGCCGGCTGTTCCCCACCGCCGTCATGCCGCTGTGGGACATCGGCCTGTGTGCCAAGGAAGCCGAGCGTGCCCTCGGCGAGCTCGGCCTGCACTCCGTGGCCATGGCGGGCGAAGGGCACAAGGCCGGGCTGCCGGACCTCGGCCAGCCCGTCTGGGATCCCTACTATGAGGTCATCTCGCACTACAAGGCCCCCATCAACATCCACATCGCGGCCGGGGTGGACGCCGCCGGGGTGGGTGCTGCGGCCAACTGGACCAAGACGGCCTGGTCGTCGCTCCCGGCCCGCGCGCACAAGCCCGTCAACTCGGTGAACATGGAGTTGGCGAACTCCCGGTTCGTGTCCAACCTCGTGCTCAGCGACCTCGCGTTCCGCTGGCCGGACGTCAAGTGGGTCTCGGTGGAAAGCGGCATCGGCTGGCTGCCGTACGTATTCGAGCGGGTCGACTACGAGTTCCTCGAGGACTTCCCGTCCGACCCCGCCCCGGACCGCCCCACGGCGCGCGAGATGTTCCAGAAGAACTGCTACGCGACCTTCTGGTTCGAGAACACCGGGCCGCAGCGACTGCTTGACGTGATCGGCGTCGACAACGTGATGTGGGAGACGGACTTCCCGCACCCGACCTGCCTGCACCCCGACGCCGTCCGGCGCTCCGCCGAAGTACTGGCCAGCCTGGGCGAGGAAGCGCTGCGCAAGGTTGTCCAGGACAACGCGGCCAACCTCTACCACATCGACCTCAGCTGACCATCCGGCCGCACCGGAGCTCATTGCTGGCGCGCTGCGTGATCGCGGGAACCGCTCGTGCCCCGTGGTCGCGCAGCCATGCCTGTAAGGGAGATCAGAGATGCTCATCACCGATACCGCCGGCATGGAGTGGGAACGCCTGCGCGTCAGCTCGCGCAACATGCGGACCTCGCGCAAGCTCCTGCGTGAGGGCGAGGCGCTGCCCGGCATGGGGCTGTACGCGCTTCTCGTCAAGCTGCACGACGGTGCCGAGAAGTTCACCGCGCCCCGGCACCGGCACAACTTCGCCCAGATCCGCATCGGCCTGCGCGGCCAGATGGACTTCGGCCCGGGCCTGGAATGCGGGCCGGGAGACATTGGCTTCTTTCCCGGGGGTGCCTATTACGGGCCGGAGGAGATCAACGGCGCGGAGTACCTGCTGCTCCAGTGGGGCCGCGAATGGGTGACTCGCGCGCAAGACAAGCAGGCGATGGCGGAACTGTCCGAGCGCGGGCGCTTCGAGCACGGCCTCTACTACTCCACCGAAGACGGCGTCGAGAAGAGCACCGATGGCAAGCGGGCGGTGTGGGAGTACGTGTACGGGCGCCCCGAGGTCATCCGGGAGCCCCGCTACCGGTCGCCGGTCATGATGCTGCCGGACAGCTTCGACTGGCTCAAGGACGGCGGGCTGTCCCGCAAGTCCCTCGGCCACTTCACCGAGGACGACGTCACCGTCGAGATGGTCCGGTGGGACGGTACCGGGGACGCCGCCTACCAGTGCGGGGCCGGCCGGACCTCACTGGTCTTCGTGCTCGGCGGGTCGGTCACGGTTGAGCGGACGGCCCACGGCGCTGAGACCGCGATCTGGTCCGACTTCGGCGAGAGCCACGAGCTCACGGCAGACGCCGGCACAGAGGTGATCGTGATCGGGCTCCCGGTCGAGCGACCCGGAATATAGCCGATGGCCCCGGTGGAGTGCGTGCGCGTCGTTGGCGCCGGCCTGGCCGGTGCCAACGACGCGTTCCACCTCGGAAACTGGGCTATCCGGGGCGGATTCACCGTTTCCGTCTATCGGCGAGGACCGGCGTGTGCGAGCCCGGGACTCGTCATCGGAATGACTAGGAGCAACCTGATGAGCATCGGAATAACGCAGGCAGCCGGACCGTACGAGACGATCGTCGTTGAGCCCGTAACCCCGCTGATAGGCGCCGAAGTTACCGGTGTCTCGCTGGCCGAGGTCGACGACCGGTCGTTCGCTGAGATCCACGACGCGTGGATTCGGCACAAGGTGCTGTTCTTCCGTGACCAGACGGATTTTTCGTCGGTGCACATGGAGGAGCTGGGCCGTCGCTTCGGCGAGGTCGACAGTCCCCCGAAGGCGCTCCCGACTGCGGCTGAAGCGCCTTACGTGGCGGTCATCGAGACCAACAGCGGCAAGAAGACCTACACCGATTACTGGCACACCGATCTCGCTTACAAGCGGCGACCTGCGTCCGTGTCGATCTTGCGGGCGAGGGTGGTTCCGCGGACCGGGGGAGACACGCTGTGGGTCAACATGGAGGCCGCCTACGACGAGCTGCCGCAGGAGGTCAAGGACCGCGTCGATAGCCTGCGCACCTACAATTCCTACGAGAAGAGCCTGCGCACATACAACGACTACGCCCGCCGGGACGGCCGCGACCTGCTGTCAGAGGAAGTGATAGCGCGGCGTCTGACCGAGCACCCGCCGGTGGAGCACCCGCTGGTGCGCACTCATCCGGTCACGGGGAATCGCTCGATATACATGAGCATCAACGCGACCACGCACCTCGTGGGGCTTGAGCAATCCGAGAGCGATGAGCTGCTGGACTTCCTGTACCGCCTGTCCGACAAGCCCGAGCACCAGGTGCGGCTGCGCTGGACGCCGGACACCGTGGCCATCTGGGACAACCGTTCGACGAGGCACTACGCAGCCTCCGACTACTTTCCGGAGCGGCGGGTCATGGAGCGGGTGATGTGCGTCGGCGAAGAGGTCGAGTAGACATTCCGGTGGCCGCGGGGGGAATGACCCGGGCCACCGACGGTCAGCGCACTGCCATGAACCGCTCGATGAGTCCGCAGCCATCGAATACGAGGTGGAACAGGGGAGTGAGCGAGGGCGACCCGTCACCGAACTCGATCACGCCCTCCGCGAAGAGGTGCTGCCCGCGGGTCGCGGAGATCACGACCCGCTGGTGCATGTCACGGCGCCCCCGCCGGTTCATGAAGGCGGCGATCTCGGCCTTGCCGCGGTAGGTGACGCTTCCGGTTCCCAGCGGCGCACCCGGCTGGTTGAGTACCGGGCGCACGTACGTCGCGTCCTCTGCGAACAGTCCTAGCGCCCCGGCGAAATCGCCGCTGTCCATGAGGTCCAGAAACGACACGAGGGTTGTTTCGTAGCCTTCGTCAGTCATGCTGAATTGACCCTTCTGCGGTCTTGACCGGATGACGGCGGCAGGACCGGTCCGCCTGCCGGCCGGCCTTGCCCTGGTTTCTCTCAGGGGTAGTAGCGAACTACCGCCTCGGCGACGCATACGGGTTTGGCGGTGCCGTCTTCACGCTCGAACGTATGGGACAGCACTGCCTGCAGGCCGTCGCGGGCGACGTCGCTGACATCCGCTAGCGTGGTCCGGAGCCTGATCCTGCTGCCGACCGGCAGCGGAGCGGGGAAGCGGACCTTGTTGACGCCGTAGTTGAGCCCGTAGCCGAACCCCTCGACCCGGTAAATGGCGGCAGCGAGGCGGGGCACAAGGCCGAGGGTCAGGTACCCGTGCACGATGGTGCTGCCGAACGGACTCGCCCGGGCCCGCTCGACGTCGACGTGTATCCACTGGTGGTCGCCAGTTAGGTCGGCGAACGTGTCGACGGCCTGCTGCTGGATGTCGGTCCATTCGCTGACGCCCAGTTCGCGTCCGGCCCATGCCCGAAGCCCGTCCGGGCCGTGGATGATGATCGTCATGGGCTGTCAGGCAGTGGAAAGGTCGCTGGGACTGCGGTCAATCTGATAGCCGGCGAGCGACTGGCTCACCGGCATGAGCTCCAGCTTGTTCACATTGATGTGAGCCGGGAGCTCGGCGATGGCGAAGATCGCCTCGGCGATGTCGTCTGCCTTCATCTGCAGGTAGTCCGTCTCCGCGACGATCTCTGTGGTGGTCCGCCCCGGTTCCACGACGGTCACCCGCACTCCCGTTCCGTGCAGGTCCGATCGCAGGGCCATGGAAAAGTGCGCCAGGAATGCCTTGCTGCCGCCGTAGACGACGCTGCCCGCGTGCGGGTAGTTGGCCGCCGTCGACCCGATGTTGATGATGGCCCCCTTGCGCTCGATCAGCATCGGCAGCAGCAGCCAGGTCAGCCCGACGACCGCCCTGATATTGGTGTCGATGATCGCGTTGAGGTCATCCAGCCCGGCGTTCTGGACTAGCTCTTTCGTCGTTGTCCCGGCGTTGTTGACCAGCAGGTCTAGGTCGCGGAACCGGGCCGGCAGGGACGCCATCGCCTCCTCGACCCCGGCGAGATCGCGGATGTCAGCCGGGAGAATGGCCAGCTGCTCGCCCAGCTCACTGCGCAGCTTGCTCAGGCGCTCGGTGCGGCGACCGAGCCCGATGACATTCCACCCGCCGCGGGCGAAGCGGACGGCGGCAGCGTGCCCGATCCCGGAGGTCGCCCCGGTAACGAATACCGTGCGGGTCATGCCGCTTCCGCCAGCAGCGAGTGCAGCCCGGCCGTCGTGATGATGTCCGCCTGCCCGGGGAAGACCTGCTCCATCAGGACAGCGTGCAGCTCCTGGCTGGGATCGCTGACGCAGTCGGACAGCAGAACGAGCCGGTAGTCCCGGTCGGCGGCGTCGCGGACCGTGGACAGGACGACCCCGCTCGTCGTCAGGCCAGCCAGGATGAGCGTGGTGACGCCGAGATTGGTCAGCTGCTCGTCCAGGTTGGTGGTGCTGAACGCGCTGACCCGGGTCTTGCGTACGACGATGTCGCCTGGTCGCACCGCTAGGTCCGGGTGGATCGCCGTGGCGGCCGCGCTGACGTGCAGCTGCCTGCCCGCCGCGACCGAGGAGAAGGCGCGGTTGGTGGCCGGCACGATGGCGTAGTCGTCGTCAGAGAATGCGACCCGGACGAACCCCACGGTAACGCTCCGGCGGCGGACGATGCCGATGGCCTCGTTGGCTCGTTCCACGAGCTTGTCCCCGTCGCTTACCAGGTCCAGGACCAGCGGCTGGTAGTCCATGATCAGTAGCGCGCACTGGGATGGGTCGACCGGCAGAGATTGCAGCATGACAGCTCCTCTCGATTCCGCGGCCGCTAGGCCCGGGGGCCGCCGGCCACGTAAATAACCTGGCCAGAAACGAACCCCGACTCCTCGCCGGCCAGGAAGGAGACAGCGGACGCGATGTCCTCCGGCTCCCCGACACGGCCGCCGGGGATCGACGCCGCCCCGCGCTGCTTGAACTCCTCCCAGGGCACTCCGGTCCGCTCCGCGGTGGCCCGCGTCATCTCGGTTGCGATGAACCCCGGCGCGATTGCGTTCACGGTGATGCCGAACCGGCCCAGCTCGATCGCCAGCGTCTTGGTCAGCCCCTGGAGGCCAGCCTTCGCGGCCGAGTAGTTGGCCTGCCCCCGGTTACCGAGCGCAGACACGCTCGACAGGTTCACGATCCGACCCCAGTGCGCCCGCGTCATGAACGCCTGGGCGGCTCGTGTCATGAGGAACGATCCGCGCAGGTGCACGCTCATGACGGTGTCCCAGTCGCTGTCACTCATCTTGAAGAGCAGGTTGTCCCGGGTCACGCCGGCGTTGTTGACGAGGATGGCCGGCGGCCCGAGCTCGCTGGCGACGCGCTGCACCGCTGCGTCGACGGCCTGGCTGTCGCTGACGTCCGCGGCGACCGCCAGGGCCCGGCCGCCGTCGGCGACGATCTTCTGAACAGTGGCGGAACAGGAGGCCGCGTCGAGGTCGAGGACCGCGACCGCGTTCCCGTCGGCCGCGAGCCGGACGGCGGTCGCGGCGCCGATTCCCTGGGCCGCGCCCGTGACGATCGCGACCTTGGGCAGCGGCTGTTCAGGTGAATCCATGAAACGTACCTCCAGTGTGCCGCGGGGATAGACGGCCGTGGGCTCCGGTGCCGGGCGCGCGGTGGCAGTCGCGCCGCGCAAGTAGTGTAGCCGATTGGCTACACAAGATCTACCTCGGAAAATCCCGAACCGTGATCTAGACAACAGTGCAGCCATCGGGCTACAGTCAGGCCAGCGACCCGGTGCCGCAGTGTGATAAGGCCGGTGTGATAAAGCCGGTGTTGAGAGCGAGGAGGCTCCGTCGGTGACTGTTGACGTGGAGAACTTCGACATGCTCAGTAAGTCGCTTGCTGAGCGTCATTGGGAGCAGTTGGCCGAGCTGCGCGAGTGCCCCGTCGGGAAGAGCAAGCTGTACGGGGGGGTATGGCTGCTGTCGAAATACGACGACGTCATGACCGCGGCACGGGACTGGCAGACCTACAGCAGCGCGAACGGCTCCGCGCCGGTCCCGCTGAACACAGGCGGCGACATCAAGCTGATGCCGATCTCGACCGACCCGCCGCTGCAGCGCGAGCTTCGTCGGCTCATCGACAAGCACTTCGGCCCTAAGAAGGTTGCCGCGGCCAAGGAAGACGTCAGGAAGGGCGCTGCTGCGCTGTTCGAGAACTTCCAGCAGCGCGGTGAGTGCGAGTTCGTTGCCGAGTACGCTGTCGCCTTCCCGGCAAACACCTTCTTCCAGTACGCCTTCGGCGTCGGCCCGGACACGACCGGCCGGGTCATAGGCTGGCTCGATCACATGCTGCACGCACCGAGCGAGGCAGCGGAGTCCGTGCAGGCGTTCTTCGGCTGGACGAAGGAACTGCTCGACGGGCGGCGCGCGTCCGGCCCCCGCGATGACGTGCTCGACTCGCTGCTAACCGGCACCGTCCACGGCCGGGAGCTCACCGACCCCGAGCGCATGATGATCATGATGAACCTGATCATCGGAGGGATCGAGACCACCACTCACGTGCTGGGCAACGTCCTGCACCACCTGGCCGCCCGTCCGGCGATCAGGGAACGGCTGAATGCCGATCGCGGCCTCATCCCCGCCGCTGTCGAGGAGTTCCTCCGCTACGAGTCGCCCGCCGACGCGCGCGGCCGCGAGGCCACCTGCCCGGTGCAGGTCGGCGAGGCGCACATCGAGCCGGACGACAGGGTGGCGCTGTTCTACTCGGCGGCCAACCGCGATCCCGAAAAGTACGAGGACCCGGACGAGATCGTGCTGGACCGGTTCGCGGGACGGGCCGCGCCGCACCTCTCGTTCGGTGCAGGCCCGCATCGCTGCCCGGGAGCCCACCTGGCCCGGCTGGAGATTGAGGTCACCATCGAGGAGGCGCTCGACCGGCTTCAGGACCTCGCGCTGGCCGACCAGGAGATCAAGTACGCCTACGGGCTTACCCGGGGACCGGTCGCGGTGCCGCTCACGTTCCGGCCGTACGTTCCGGCGGATCCTGCGCAAGCCGAGGCGGCCGGCCGTGACTGACGTGACGTTGCGGATCGACTCGGGCCTCTGCCAGGGGCACGCGATCTGCTACCTGCTGGCGCCCGACCTGTTCGAGGTAGACGACGAAGGCCGCGGCTCGGTTATCCGGGACACCATGAAGAGCGACGACGACCAGGCGCAAGCGGCGGTTGCGGTCGACCGCTGCCCCGAGCGCGCCATCAGCCTGCGATCCGCGTAGCGGGCCGGCATCATCGCCGGCCCGCGGCGGGCGATGCACGGCGACATGAGCTAAGGAGACAAGGATGTCCGGTGCCCTGGAGGGCAAGACCGTCGTCATCACGGGCGCCGCGAGCGGCCAGGGACGCGCGGGCGCGATCCTGTTTGCCCGCGAGGGCGCGAACCTGGCCCTGTGCGACATCGACGAGGCGGGCCTGGAGGAAACGGCGAAGCTAGCCGCCGGCGAGGCCCCGGTCGAGGTGCTCACCAGGCGCTGCGACATGGCGGACACCTCGGATGTCGAGGAACTCATCGCCGCGGTGGCGGGCCGGTTCGGCGTCATCGACGTCATCTACAACAACGCGGGCGTCATGCTGCGGCGCTCCATCGAGGACACTACCGAGGAGGACTGGGACCGCGTCCACGACATCAACGTCAAGGGGCCGTTCTTCCTCGTCAAGCACGCTCTGCCGGCACTGCTCAAGTCGCCGTCCGCTGTGGTCATCAACGTCTCCTCCATCTCGGGACTGCTGCCGCCGCGCGAGGGCAATACCGCCTACTGCTCGTCCAAGGGCGCCGTCATGGCCGTGACGCGGGCGATGGCCCGCGACCTCGCGCCGCACGGCATCCGGGTCAACTGCCTGGTTCCGGGGCCGATCGACACGCCGATGCCCGCGGGGGCGTTCGAGAAGCTGCCCGAGGAGCAGCGCCCGGCCGCGCGGGCGGCCGCCGTATCCCGGAACATGATCAAGCGATTCGGGACAGCCGAGGAAGTCGCCTCCGTCGCGCTATTCCTCGCGAGCCCTGCCGCCTCTTACATAACCGGCGCCATGATCCCGGTCGACGGTGGCTGGACCGCCTGCTGACCAGCCGCATCCGGACAGCCAGCGGCAACCAGATAACACTGCTCACGGACAACAGAAAGGCCTGGAGACATGCCCAACGACACCGACAAGTCGGCCACGATGAAGCAGTACTTCGCCTGCATGGACACCGCTGACTTCGTCACCTCCGCCGCGATGTTCGCCGACGACGCCATCTACCTGAGGCCCCCCTACGTGCCGGGCCAGGCCGCGTTCGCCTCGAGCGGCACCGAGAGCATCGAGGGCCTGCCCGCCATCAGCCGGTTCTGGGAAAACCGCGGCAAGCGCAACACCCACCACGTCATCAAGGTCGAGGGCATCAGCGGCAACGAGTGGTTCGCCGAGGGTGAGGTAAGTGTCGACGACAGCGAGACCCGGATGTTCCTCACCCACGTCACCTTCAACGACAAGGGCCAGATCCAGCGCTTCGTCGCCCTCCGGTAGCGCCTGCGAGGAATGGGACATGGGCAGGTTCGACGGCAAGGTCGTCTTCGTCACCGGCGCGGCTCGCGGCCAGGGCCGCAGCCACGCGGTCGGGTTCGCCCGGGAAGGCGCAGACGTCATCGCGATCGACATCTGCGCGCCGGTCAAGACCGTCGACTACCAGATGGCGACCCCCGACGACCTTGCCGAGACCGTCCGGCAGGTCGAGGCACTCGATCGCCGGATCTTCGCCCGCAAGGCTGACGTCCGGGACGGGGCGGCCGTCAAGGCGGCCCTGGACGAAGGCGTCGCGGCCCTCGGCCGACTGGACGTGGTCTGCGCCAACGCCGGGGTCGTGGGGTTGTCCCCGGCCGAGACGATGAGCGACGAGCTGTGGGACGACGTCCTGGCGATCAACCTCAGCGGGGTGTTCAAGACGGCCCGCGCGGCGATCCCGCACCTGCGCGCCGCCGGCCCCGGAGGCGTGATCATCATTACCAGCTCCGCGGCCGCCGTGGTCTCGATGCGCAACAACGCGCACTACGTCGCGTCGAAGCACGGCGCGGTGGGCCTGATGAAAGTGCTCGCCCGGGAACTCGCCCCCGACTCGATCCGGGTTAACGCCATCTTGCCCAGCGGCGTGGACACTCCCATGATCCATAACGCTCACACCTATGAGGTCTTCCTGCCCGATCGCGATCCCGCGACGGTCACCAAGGCCGACGTCGCGCCGGTCTTCGAGGGCCTCAACCTGCTGCCGGTTCCCTGGGTCGAACCGCGGGACGTGACCAACGCAGTGCTGTTCCTCGCCAGCGAGGAGGCTCGCTTCCTCACCGGCGTCCAGCTGCCGGTGGATGCCGGCTACACCATGCCCTGAATACCGACGCCCCGTTACCCGGGCCGGGCCGCCGGCCGCCCCGGGGCTAGTCCGCCATGCCAGAAACCAGGAGGATCTTGTGCCCGAAGCCTACATTGTCGGTGCCGTCCGAACCCCGGTCGGCACCCGGAAGGGCGCTCTCGCGGACCAGCACCCGGCCGACCTAGCCGCTCACGTGCTCCGCGAGCTCGTCACCCGTACCGGCGTGGACCCCGCCGCCGTGGACGACGTGATCATGGGGTGCGTCAACGGGATGGGGGCGCAGTCCGGCTGTATCGCCCGGACCTCGTGGCTCTCAGCGGGCCTGCCGGAGAGCGTCCCGGCGGTCACGATCGACCGCCAGTGCGGCTCGTCCCAGCAGGCGCTGCACTTCGCCGCCCAGGCGGTCATGTCGGGTACCCAGGACCTGGTCGTCGCCGCGGGCGTGGAGAACATGGCGATGGTCCCGATCGACGTCAACCGCATCGTCATCGAAGCGCTCGGCCACACCAAGTACGGCTCCGGGTGGGCCGGCCGATACGGCGACCAGGAGATCTCCCAGTTCCGCGGGGCCCAGCTCATCGCGGAGAACTGGGACCTGTCTCGCGATGACCTCGAGCGGTTCGCGCTGGACAGTCACCGCCGCGCGGTCAGCGCCATCGACGACGACCGGTTCACCGAGCAGACCGTCAGCGTCGGAGCCGCTCACACCGACGAGGGGCCGCGCCGCGACACTTCGACGGAGAAGATGGCGGGGCTACAGCCGCTCCGTCCCGGCTGGCAGATCACCGCGGCGGTGGCCAGCCAGTTGTCGGTCGGAGCGGCTGCCCTGCTCGTTGCCTCCGAGGCAGCGGTCCGCGCCCACGGCCTGACGCCCCTCGCCCGCGTGCACGCCATGGCCGTCGTGGGCTCCGACCCCGTGCAGATGCTGACCGGCCCCATTCCGGCCACATCAGCCGTCCTCAAACGGGCCGGCCTGTCCATCGGGGACATCGACACCTTCGAGATCAACGAGGCATTCGCGTCCGTCGTGCTGGCCTGGGCCAAGGACACCGGCGCGCCCCTCGACCGCACCAACGTCAACGGCGGAGCCATCGCCCTCGGTCACCCCCTCGGGGCGACCGGTGCCGTCCTGGCCACGAAGATGATCTACGAACTGCGGCGCACCGGCGGACGATACGGCCTTCAGGCAATGTGCGAAGGCGGCGGGCAGGCAAACGCCACCGTCCTGGAACGGGTCTGACCCGGACTCAACAGCGAGAGGCCGGCTGAATTCCGGCCCCACCTTTCCCGGCCGAATATGGAGACCGTCGGATGAAGCGAAGATCCCTTGTTCTAGCGGCGGGCTCGTGCGTGGTGGCCGTCGCCCTTATCGCCGGATGCAGCTCCTCCCCTTCCGGCCGTCCTTCTTCGGCCGGTCCCGCGAAGAGCCAGGCCACGTCGGGAAGTATCCCGGTCGGCGTCGTGGGGACGTTCAGCGGCCCCGAGGGAACCACCACCGGATCGTCGAGACTGGCCATCGAGGCGTGGGCGGACGCGGTCAACGCGGCTGGCGGCATCAACGGCCGCCATGTCCAGCTTTACGTGGAGGACGACGCGGGCAATCCGTCGACCTCGCTGGTCGAGGTAAAGACCCTGATCCAGGAAGACCATGTCGTTGCCATCGTCGGGGAAGAGTCCATCAGCGCCCAGCCCTGGGCGAGTTATGCCGGGGCCCAGGGCGTGCCCGTCATCGGCGGCAACAGCGCCGAGCTCACCTTCCTCACCAATCCCGACTTCTACACGGCCGGCGGCAATCTCCTGTCGGACTACTACGGAGAAGTCGCGCTGGCCGGGCAGAACGGCCCGAAGATCGCGAACGTCTACTGCGCCGAGGACCCCGCCTGCGCCGCGACCACCACCTTGGTCACCGGCTTCGGGAAGTCCCTCGGCGTCGGGCTCGACTACACCTCGAAGGTGGCGGCGACCCAGCCCGACTTCACCGCGACCTGCCAGGGGATCAAGCAGTCGGGTGCCTCGTCCTACGCGCTCGGGCTGAACTCGGCGACCATCCTGCTCATGGTGGCCCAGTGCGTCCAGCAGGGGGTAACAGCCAAGCCGGTCGGCAGCTGGGTCACGACGTCGGCCTTCGCGTCGACCCCGGGACTCGACGGCATGGAAAGCGCCGACCCGGTATTCCCCTTCTTCGACGACTCCACCCCGGCCACGCGGCAGTTCCAGGCGGCACTGAAGAAGTACGCCCCTTCTATCGGCACGGCAGCGGAGTCGCTCACGCCCGAGGTGGCCAACGAATGGGTATCCGGGAAGCTTTTTCAGGCCGCAGTCGCGGCCAGCGGCAGCCAGCAGGCGACGTCAGCCAGCGTCAAGAAGGGCCTTTACGCCCTCAGGGGAGAGACGCTCGGCGGCCTCTCGGCGCCGCTCACCTTCACGCCGGGAAAGCCCGCGCTCGATAACTGCTACTACGAATACACCATCGCTAGTGGGAAATTCTCGGAGCTGCACGGAATGACCCCACAATGCGCTCCTGATTCCGTGATCTCGGCGATGATATCCCAGCTAAAGATATAGAGAGGAAAGGTCATGGACCTGGAGCTGCGCGGCAAGCGAGCTATCGTCACCGGCGGCGGCGCTGGAATAGGCAGGGCCATCGCGACCGAACTGGCGCGCGAAGGAGTCGAGGTGACGATCACCGGACGCCGCCTGGAAGTGCTGAAGGAGGCCGCGGCCCAGATTGAGGCCGAGACCGACCAGTCCGTCGCGGCGGTCGCAGCGGACACCGGCAGCGATGAGTCGGTCCAGGCAATGGTCGCTGAGGTCGTCGGATCCCTCGGCGGCGTCGACATCCTCGCCAACGTGGCCTCGGAGAATCCCGCCCAGCCGGGCGGGCCGAGCTACGTTCACGCTACCGACGAGCAGTTCAACCGCCAGCTGAACGTCAAGGTCCTCGGCTACCTGCGCACGGCACGGGCCGTGGCCCCGTATTTCATTGAGCAGCGGTGGGGACGGATCGTCAACGTCAGCGGCATCGGCGTGCGGCGAACCGGTCCGGTCATCAATTCAGTCCGCAACGCCGGGGTGACCGCCCTGAGCAAGAGCCTGGCGGACGAGCTCGGCCCGCACGGCATCAATGTCACCGTGCTCTACCCGGGGCACACGCTGTCGAACACCTATGAGGTGCGGCTTGCGGCGGAGGCCGCCGAGCGGGGCCTGGAACTGGCGGATTACCTCGCGACCATCGACACCGGCACGGCGATCGGCCGGTTCGTCCGGCCGGAGGAGATTGGCTGGGTCGCGGCGTTCCTGGCCTCGCCGAAGAGCATCACCATCAGCGGCGACGTCATCACCGTGGGCGGAGGGTTCCTCGGTGGCACCTACTACTGACCTGGCGTCCTCGGCTGCGCCCGATGTACCCGGCGGCGGTACCGAGCCGGACTCTCCGGGAGTCTCTTTCATCGACCTGGCCCTGCGCCAGCGGGCACACCATCGTTTCGACCCGCAGGCGCCGGTGCCCGACGCTGACGTCATGGCCATGCTGACGGTGGCGACGCACGCGCCGAGCGCGCTCAATACCCAGCCCTGGCAATTCATCGTCGTCCGGTCGCAGGAGGTGCGGCGCGCCTTCGGCGCTGCAACGCGCGAGCGCTGGCGGGCCGGGACCGGCGCCGCGCGGGAGAAGAATCTCGTACCGGGCAGCGTCTTCAGCGAACTGGACGACGGCAATGGCAACGGCGGCCTGGAATCGGCTCCGGTCGTCATCATCGTTTGCTTCGATACCGCCAAGATCCAGGCTGCGCACGGGTCGTCGTCGATTTACCCCGCTGTCCAGAACCTCCTTCTCGCCGCCGCGGCTCTCGGGTACGGGTCGTGCCTGACCACCGGGCTCGTGAGCGGCTCCGAAGCCCTGGTCAGGAAACTGCTCGAGTTGCCGGAAAGGCTTGAGCTGATGGCGGCGGTCTTCGTGGGGCGCCCGGCACGGGTTCTCGGCCCGCCGCGGCGCCATCCAGCAGAAGTGTGCACGTATCGCGAAGTGTTCGGCTCGCCCTGGTAAATCCGGGCGGCTGCTATCGGCCCGCGGACGGGCCGCATTACCGTTGCTCGGCAAATTGCCGGCGCGGACCTTGTTCAGCGCAAATGCAATCTTCCAGAAACTAATTAAGCCGGAGGAAAAATGAGAATCAGACGAAGAGCGGCGGCTGCCGCCGCTGCGGTCACTGCGGTGGTCATTGCCGGCTGCGGATCCTCGGGGTCGACTGCCAGTTCTGGCAGCGGGACAGCATCCGTCATCCCGGTCGGCGTCATCGGCAGTTACAGCGGGACGGAGGCGGCTTACCTCCAGGGCTCCGACAAGGTGGCGGAGGCGTGGGCGGACTCGGTGAACGCGGCCGGCGGCATCGGCGGCCACAAGATCCGCCTCTACGTCGAGGACGACAATACCCAGCAGGCGACCGCGATCCAGGACGTCAAGACCCTCGTCGAGCAGGACCATGTCGTCGCGATCGTCGGGGACGTCAGCACCGGCGACACGGCCTGGGCCTCGTACGTGCAGAAAATGGGGGTGCCCGTGGTGGGCGGTGACTCCCTCCATACCGCGTTCCTGACCAACCCTGACTTCTACGCCGCCGGCACTGACCTGGTCGCCGGGTTCTACGGCGTTGCGTCCCTGGCCAAGAGCAACGGCCCGAGGTTCGGCGTGGCCTACTGCGCCGAGCTCGACAGCTGCGCCGCGGTCGTCCAGCTGTTCGACGGCCTGGGCAAGCCGCAGGGCGTCACGGCCACCTACCAGACGAAGGTCGCGGCCACGACACCGGACTTCACCGCCCTGTGCCAGAGCCTGAAGCAGGCCAAGGTTAACTCCTACGACCTGGCGCTCGACCAGGCCACCATCAAGCGCGCCTTCGGCCAGTGCACCTCCGAGGGCGTCACGGTGCCGCTGGTCACCTTCGGCGACGTCGATTCCTCGTTCCTGCAGAGCCCGTCGTACAACGGGATGCAGATCGTCGACTCTAACTACCCCTTCTTCGCCACAACCCTGCCCGCGGCCCAGCAGTTCCACGCGGCCCTGAAGAAGTACGCCCCGTCCGTCGGAACCTCCAGCGCGTCCCCCCTGACGCCGGTCCAGATGCAGGTCTGGGCCTCGGGGAAGCTCTTCCAGGCGGCGGTAGCCGCCAGCGGGACCGGGCCGGTCACCGCGGCATCGATTAAGAAGGGCCTTTACGCCCTCAAGAACGAGACCCTCGGCGGCCTGTCGGGACCACTCAACTTCATCCCAGGCAAGCCGTCCCCGCAGAACTGCTACTTCACCTACAAGATCGACAGCGGCCGGTTCGTGCAGCTTTCCGGTGCGAAGCCCGCGTGTGCGCCAGCGGCCCTGGTGAGCACGGTGACCGCCGGGCTGGGCTAAGCGTGGCCGAGCCTATGCGATTCACGCTCAACCTCTCGTTCCTCGAGCCCGGGAACTGCGTGCCTGCGGCACGGGTGGCCGAGGCGGCCGGATACGACAGCATCAGTGTCTCCGACAGCGTCTTCTTTCCGAGGGAGACAAGCTCGAGGTGACCGCCGGAGGCAGCACCCCGCGGTGGCGCGGTGCTGCCTCCGGGTGCGCTCTTGCCGGACTGGTCGTTAGCTCGGAGCCTTGATGCCCAGGCGGTCGATCTGCTTCTGCATCGGGCGCGGGTCCCAGCAGAAAACCTGCATGGCCACGGCCTTGCCGTCCCGCACCGTCCACATCTCCCAGTAGTAGACCTCGTCGTCGGTGCCGGCGAGTCCCAGGTGGATCATCGCCAGGCACTTGTCGCCCTCAGCCATGTACTCGAACTTCATCCGTGAGTAATCGTGAGCTTCGCGTATTAGCGGGATCGCGTTCTGCTGCCAGAGATCCCGGCTGTTGTGGGGGCCGCCCCACGGGAAGTACGGCGGAGGGCACACGACGATGTTCTCGTCTATGTAGCTCAGCTGCTTCTCCCGGTCGCCGCTCAGCGCCGCCTCATAGATTCCCTGCACGACAGCGCGGCTGACCTCGGTTGTATCCATGGCCGGATGGACTCCCTCATCGATGTGCGATAGCGGGAGCATCCCCGCCCGACTGGGAATGTAGCCGTATGGCTGCATTGGTGTCTAGCCCGATGCGGCCGGCCCCGGCGGGTCCAAGCGCGCGCCGCTGGACAGAGGTGCAGCCAAAAGGCTACAGTCGGCCTGTCGGCGCCCGCCGGCCTGGGGCACGTACGAGGAGGTTCGCAGTGTCGCTAGTGCAAGCACTAGCCCGCGGCAGGGCGGCGTTCGGCGTCACGCTGACGATCGCTGACCCGTTCGTCGCGGAGGTCATGGCCGCGCAGGCGTTCGACTTCTTGATGATCGACACAGAGCACTCTCCGATGTCGGCGTATCAGCTCCAGACTCAGCTCATTGCGCTTCGCACGAGCCGAGCGGCGATCCTGGTTCGGGTCCCTGAGCACGATGAGACAACGCTCATGCAGGCCCTTGACCTCGGCGCCGACGGCGTTGTCATCCCGCACGTGGAAAGCGGCGGCGAGTGCGCCAGCGCCGTCCGCGCGGCCTTGTACCCGCCGCGCGGGACCCGGGGTGTCGGCCCGCGCCGGGCGGCCCGGCTGACCGACCGCGAGACGTACTTCCGCCGCGCCAACGACGACACCTTCGTGGGCGTGATGATCGAGTCCGGACCAGCCCTGGACAACATCGAAGACATCCTGGCCGAGCCCGGACTTGGCGGCGTGATCATCGGGACCGAAGACCTGGCCGCGTCCCTCGGGCACCTGAACGACGTGCGGCACGACGACGTGGCCAAGGCCATCGATCAGATCAGTGAGCGCTGCGCGGCCGCGGGCGTCCCGTTCGGCCGGTACGCAGCCTCGGCCGGTGCGGCGGACCGGCTCGTTGCGTCTGGCGCCCAGCTCATTACCGTCGGGTCGGACCTGCTCTTCCTCGAGCAGGGCATGCGCAATGCCACCGACTGGATGCTTCCGGTACGACAGCGGCACGCCGGCACCGGCGACCAGTGACCTTTAGTGCGAGAGAGGGGACAGCATGACTGACTACACCCGTTTCTATGTCGGCGGAGAATGGGTCCAGCCCGTCGGAACGGGCAAGCTGGCCGTGGTGGACTCGGCTTCGGAGACTGTCTTCGCGACGGTTCCCGAGGGAGTACCGGAGGACATCGACCGAGCCGTTGCCGCTGCACGGGCAGCGTTCCCCGGCTGGTGGGACACGCCCGCGGCGGTTCGCGGTGAGCTGCTCCGCAAGGTGGCGGACCTGCTGGAACAGCGCCGGGACGAGGTCGCCGACGCACTGAGTCACGAGTTGGGCATGCCGCGCAGCCAGTCGGCATCCATTCAGGTCGGCAGCGGGATCGGCACCTTCCGGATGGCAGCCGAACTGGCCGCGACCTACGAGTTCGAGGAGTCAGGCGACAGCCTGGTCATCCGGGAGCCGATCGGCGTGGTGGGCGCAATCACCCCGTGGAACTACCCGCTCAACCAGGTCGGGGCGAAGGTAGCCTACGCTCTCGCCGCCGGGTGCACGGTCGTCCTCAAGCCGTCCGAGGTCACCCCGGTCAGCATCTTCATGCTCGCCGAGGTGATTGACGAGGCAGGGCTGCCGGCCGGGGCATTCAATCTCGTCACGGGACTCGGGCCGGTCGTCGGGGAGCGGCTCGCCGGGCACCCGGACGTCGACATGATCTCGTTCACCGGGTCCACCCCCGCGGGCAAGCGTGTCGCCGTTGTCGCCGCGGAGACCGTCAAGCGCGTCGCGCTCGAGCTCGGCGGAAAGTCCGCCAACGTGCTGCTCGACGACGCCGACTTCGCGTCGGCGGTCACGGCGGGCGTCGCCGCCTGCTACCTGAACGCAGGCCAGACCTGCAGCGCGCTGACCCGGATGATTGTCCCGCGCAGCCACCTGGCCGAAGTCGAGCAGCTCGCCCGCAAGGAGGCCGAGCAGTACGTCGTCGGCGACCCCTTTGCCGGCGGCACCCGGCTGGGGCCGCTGGTCTCCGACGCCCAGCGCGACCGAGTCCGCCGCTACATCCAGCAGGGCATCGATGAGGGTGCCACCCTGGTGACCGGCGGCCCGGAAGCGCCCGAAGGACTGGACAAGGGGTACTTCGTGAAACCGACCGTCTTCTCGGACGTGACCCCGGCAATGACGATCTCGCAGGAGGAGATCTTCGGCCCGGTGCTGGTGATCATGCCGTACGACACCGAGGACGAGGCGGTCGAGATCGCCAACAGTACCGCCTACGGGCTGTCCGGCGGCGTCAGCGGAAGCCCCGAGCGCGCCCTGCGGGTAGCCCGGCGGCTCCGCACCGGACAGGTGCGCCTCAACAAGGCCCGCCCGGTCCGCAGTGCCCCGTTCGGCGGCTATAAGGAGTCCGGCAACGGCCGGGAGCACGGCCGGTTCGGTCTCGAGGAGTTCCTCGAGACGAAGGCCGTCATCAGCTGATGGCCGGATCGCCGGGATTCCCGCTGACGGCAGGCGGGCCGATCGACAGCGAGGCCCTGGCCGAGCACTGGCGAGGGTGGCTGTCGGCGCCCCAGCCACGCTCAAAGGTGACGACGCTGGCCGACGCGGTCCGCGAGTCCGTCTGGCCTCGGGACGCCGTCTACCTCGGAGGCTCGCTGGCCCGGCCCAACGCGGCGGCATTCGAGCTCACCCGCCAGCTCCACGGGACCAAGCCGGAACTGACCCTGATCGCGCCGGCGCTGGCCAACCAGCATGCCGTCCTGGTCCGCACCGGCCTCGTCGCCCGGGCGATTACGTCCCTGCACGGCAACACCTACCCTGGTCCGGGACCGAACCCGGTCTTCACTGAGGCCGACCGGACCGGGGCCGTGCAGTTTGAGGACTGGTCCATGCTTACGCTGGTGCTCCGCCTCTACGCCGCGGCCACCAACGTCCCCTTCCTGCCCACCCGCTCGCTAGTCGGTACCGACCTCGGCCGCGAGCTGGCCGAGGCGGGCCTGCTCAAGATGATCGGGGACCCGTTCGGGGACGGTGGCGAGACCGCGCTGGTGCCTCCGCTGCACCCGGACGTGACCATCGTGCACAGTCTCATGGCCGACCCGGCAGGCAACGCGGTGATCTCGCCGCCGTATTACGAGGACGCGTGGGCCGCCTTCGCGACGCGGCGGCGCGTGATCGTGACAACCGAGAAGATCGTGCCCGCTGACGTGGTCCGGCGCTATGCGCAGTTCGTCCGCATCCCCGCGGCCCGCGTGTCCTGGGTGTGCGAGGTTCCGTTCGGCAGCCACCCAAACCAGGTTCCCGGCGAGCTCGTACCCGAAGTGGGCGGCTACCACGATGACTACGAGTTCCTGGCCGAGCTGCGCACTGCCGCGCGCGACCCCGAGGTCCTGGATACGTGGATCAAGCGATGGGTCCTCGGGGTGCGCGGCCACGAGGAATACCTGGAGCAGATCGGCCCCCGCCGGCTGGCGGAACTGCGGGGCAAGACCGACCCCGCAGGGTGGCAACGGGAACTGTCGGTCCTCGCCACGAGGTGGGCGGACCCCTCGTCGCCCGGCGAGCGAAACGTTGTGCTCGGGGCCAGGTACCTGCGACGGCTGGTCAAGCGGGACGGCCTGCGCGTCGGGCTGGCCGGGGTCGGCATCTCTACGCTGGCCGCCTGGCTCGCGGCCGACCTGCTACGGCAAGACGGTATCGCCTTCGACCTCCTCGCTGAGGGCGGCATGTACGGATATACGCCGCTGCCGCTTGACCCTTACCTGTTCAACTACCGGAACCTCTTCACCAGTACCTGGCTGTCCAACGCCCAGACGATCCTCGACATCGTCGCGGGCGGACATCACAACCAGGCGGTCGGCGTGCTGGGGGCGGCGCAGGTCGACTCGCGCGGCGCGATTAACACCAGTCGGATTCGGGGCCGGATGCTCACCGGGTCCGGTGGCGGCAATGACATAGCCTCCACGGCGTCGACTGTCGTCGTCACCACCGTCCACGACCGCGCGCGGCTACCGGAAACTGCTGAATTCGTCACCAGCCCCGGGCACCGGGTTCGGGCCATCGTGACCGACCGCGCCGTCATGGAGCGGTTGGAGCCGGGGGGCAGCTTTGCTCTCACCGGCGTGCTCGGCGAGGTCGGCACGGCCAAGGAGACGCTGATCCGCGATGCGGTGGGCGGATGCGGGTGGCCGCTTGCCGTCGCCGGCGACGTCGAGGTCTTCCCACCAGTGGACGGCTGGGAGCTGGCGCTCGTCCGCACCTTTGACCCGGCCGGGAATTTCGTCCTGTGACCCGCCCGGCAGTGACCCGGCAACACCCGCGACCATGCCGTCCGCCGGGCGGGCGGGGCAAGGCCACGAACAACTGTGAAAGGCAGCCGACAGTGCATGACCCCGGAGGCACCCCATGGACCTGACCGTCCCCGACGAGGACGTTGCGTTCCGCACGGAGATCCGCCAGTGGCTTACGGTCAACAAGCCGGACTCGATGCCGGTGCTGGACTCGGCCGAAGGCTTTGCCGCGCACCGCGAATGGGAGCGCAGGCTCTTCGGCGCCCGGCTTTCGGCGGTGTCCTGGCCCGCGGAATACGGCGGACGCGGCGCGTCTCTGTGGCAATGGCTGATCTTCGAAGAGGAGTACTTCCGGGCCCAGGCCCCGGTCCGGGTGAGCCAGAATGGGCTGTTCCTGCTGGCGCCCACCTTGTTCGAACACGGCACCCCCGACCAGCGTCAGCGGTTCCTGCGGCGGATGGCCAGGGCCGACGACATCTGGGCCCAAGCCTGGTCCGAGCCTGACGCCGGCAGCGACTTGGCCGCCCTGCGCAGCACGGCGTCCCGCGTGGACGGCGGCTGGCGTCTCAACGGCCAGAAGATATGGAGCACCCGCGCGCCGTTCGCTGACTGGTGCTTCGGCCTCTTCCGGTCGGACAAGGACGCGCAGCGCCACCGCGGGCTGACGTACTACCTCGTCCCGCTGAACGCCCCCGGGGTGACCGTCCGGCCGATCGACCAGCTCGACGGAAACCCGAGCTTCGGCGAGATCTTCTTCGACGACGTGCTGGTCCCCGACTCCGACGTCCTGGGCGAGGTCAACGGCGGCTGGCGGGTCGCAATGTCGACCGCAAGCTCCGAGCGTGGCCTGTCACTGCGCAGTCCCGGCCGCTTCTTGGCCAGTGCTGACCGGCTCGTCCAGCTCTGCCGCGAGATCGGCGACGAGGCGCCCGAGTCGCTGCGCGAGGATGTCGCGCAGCTCTGGATGGAAGCCGACGCGTACCGGCTCAGCACCACGAAGACGGTGTCCCGGATGAACGACGGACAGACCCCAGGCGCGGAAATGAGCATGAACAAGATCTTCTGGTCGGAAATGGATGTACGGCTGCACGCCACGGCGATGCACCTGCTCGGCGACCGCGCCGAGCTTACCCCGGCCGCGGCCAGCACCGGTCACTGGTCCGAGGACTGGCTGTTCAGCCTGCCCGGGCCCATCTGGGGCGGCGCGAACGAGGTCCAGCGGAACATCGTCGCCGAGCGCGTTCTCGGCCTTCCCCGGGGGCGCTGATGAGGTTCCTGCCTACGAGCGATCAGCAGGCCATGGCGGAGGCCGTCCGTGACGCACTGGCCAAGGAGTGCACACCGGAAGTGCTGCGGAACGCCGGGGACCCCGCGCGCGACCGGAGGATCTGGGGAGCACTCGCCAGCCTCGGCGTCTTCGGGCTGACCGTGCCGGAGAAGGCAGGCGGGCTCGGCCTAGACCAGCGGGACGCGGTGGGCGTGTTCGAGGAGATCGGCCGCGCCGCCGTGCCCGGCCCCATCGCGGAAGCCTTCGCGGCCTGCCAGCTACTGGCATCGGCCCCGGAAGACGGACCAGCATCGGGCTGGCTGGACAGCATTGCCGCGGGTGACGCGGTTGTCTCCGTCGGGCTCGGGGCCACGCCCCTTGTCGAGTCGGCCGACCAGGCGGACCTGCTTATCATGCAGCACGGCACCGAACTGCACGCCGTGGCCGCGTCCGGGACCCGGGTCAAGCGGGCCAAGTCCGTCGACGCGAACCGGCGGCTGTTCACCGTGGAGTGGCAGCCGAGCCAGGAAACGCTGCTCACGGCCGGGGGCGAGGCGCTTGCCAGCGTGCGCGATCACCTCCTCCTGGCCACGTCCGCGCAGCTGGTGGGACTGGCCGGGAAGCTGCTTGACCTCGCTGTCCGGCACGTGAGCGTCCGCGAGCAGTTCGGTCGGCCGCTGGGCACGCTGCAGGCGGTGCAGCACCGCCTCGCTGACGTCGCCGTCGGAATCGAGTTCGCGGAGCCCGTTGTCGCGCGGGCGGCCTGCTCGCTGGCG
>Ga0302325_10007412_pt1 | contig 24360 bp, 18 predicted proteins | sample Palsa_T0_2_FD_201948 | JGI IMG/M metagenome (GOLD analysis project Ga0302325, IMG submission 201948) | Peat permafrost microbial communities from Stordalen Mire near Abisko, Sweden - Palsa_T0_2 | ecosystem: Environmental > Terrestrial > Soil > Palsa > Peat permafrost | place: Sweden: Abisko... | reverse complement strand
GCGCGCGTTCTACAATCACCCGGGGTTCATCGAGGCGAACGCCGACCGCGTGCGCGACGCGCTCGCAGGGCTTCCCGCGGCACGGCGCGCGACGACGCCGATCGTCTTCACCGCCCACAGCATCCCCAACAGCATGGCCGCGCAGTGCCGCTACGCCGACCAGCTCGCCGAGTGCGCCCGACTCGTCGCCGAGGCGGCCGGGACGGCGATCCACTCGGTCGTCTATCAGAGTCGCAGCGGCTCCCCGCAGGTGCCATGGCTCGGACCCGATGTGTGCGACCATCTGCGCAGCGTGCGCGCCGGCGGGGCGACCGACGTCGTCATCTCGCCGATCGGCTTCGTCTCTGACCATATCGAGGTGCTCTACGACCTCGACGTCGAGGCACGCGATCTCGGCAGGGAGATCGGGCTCAACGTTCTCCGCGCGGGCACCGCGGGCACCCACCCTGCCTATGTCTCGATGATCCGCGAGCTGATCGAGGAACGCCTCGACGCGGATGCCCCGCGGCGCGTCGTCGGTCGCTTCGGCCCGAGCCCGGACGTCTGTCCCGCCAACTGCTGCCTCCCCGGCACCGGCGCTCCCTCTCCCTGGAACGACGAGCCGGCGAGCGAGGCCTCAAACGACGGGATTCCGCCTGGCCGTGAGCAGGCGCGGGAGCAACGCAGGTAGCTCACGGCGGGCGCCGTGCAGCGCGCTGCGAAGGGCATCGGCGGCGGAGTCGTGCAGCCCGCGACCGTGCCCGACGAGGATGTGCTCCGGGTCGAAGCGCAGCAGCGCCGAGGGGGGCCGCAGGAGTCGGAGGACGGGATGTACCCCGAGCGGGCGGCCGGGCGCACAGAAGAAGCGAATCGTCCCCAGCGCCTCGGAGACGATCAGCGTCCGCCGCTCGGGCCACCAGAGCGCGGTTTCCCGCCACCCTCCGGGCCCCTTGATGCGGATCGCCTCGAAGGGCGTGCCGGGAACGGTCTCGGGGCTGACGAGGAGCGGAACGCCGAGGCGAGCGCTCAGCGACCCGCAGTCCCGCTCGTGTCGGCCAAAAAGCTGCAGCACGGCGCGTGGCGAGCCGAGCGACCCGATCCGATCGTCGAGCCCGTCGAAGTCGACCGGGTCGACGAGCCAGACGCCGCCGCCGACGAGGAGCGCATGCGCGGCGCGCCCCATCCAGCCGGGGTCGGCCGAGATCCAGCCGAAGCCGGCATCGCTCTCATCGCACACGGTCACCGATGTCACAGGCGACCCCGTCGCCTGCAGGCCGGGGTCGGAGCCGGTCGGCCCGTCTCATGGGCGTTGCCGTCGGCTCGCGCGTGCCGCGGCTGACCCGGAGTCCCCGTCGCGCGGTCGACGACGAGAGGGGCGGCGGCCCGATCCGGCAGCGCCCGGACGCCGCCGACCACGGGGATCGCCGCGCTCACGGCCTCCCGCGGGCGACGGTCACCGTCGCCTGCACGCCCCCGACCCGCCGACGCGCACATCGACGTGACCTGCGTGCCCGCCCGGGAACCCGGGTCGCGCCCCGGGACGACCCGCGGCTCGATCGCGACGCGGTCGCGCAGACGGGCGCCGGCACCAGGCCTCACCCCGTCTGCCGCATGTCCGCCCGCCCCGAGGGGGCGAGCTCGCGACGCGCGGCGGGCGGGAGAAGGCCGCTCCTCTCGGGGCGTCCCCGCCAGACGCCGCAAGCACCGCGTCGCGGCGAGCCGCCCCGCGGCGACCGCCCGGTCGAGCGCCGGCGCCGCGATCGAACGGCCATCGATGGCGGCGATGATCGTCGGTCGCAGCTCGAGTCCTCCGCCCGCGATCCTAGCCGGATGGGACGCCCTGAACGCGGCCCACGCCGGGGTGCGGGACACGAACGGTTCGGTCTGCCCCGGGGCAAGCGTGTGGCTAGACTCGCGCGGCGATGAGGATCGGGATGCTCACGGGCGGCGGCGACTGCCCGGGACTCAACGCTGTCATCCGGGCCGCGTGCAGGCGGCTCTGGGAGAACGGGCACGAGACGGTCGGGGTCCTCAACGGCTGGCGTGGGATGATCGACGGCGATCTCAAGCCGCTCGGCTTCGACGAGATCTCCGGCATCCTCCCCCGCGGGGGCACGATCATCGGCACCTCACGCACGAACCCGCACAAGCTCGAGGGGGGCGTCGAGGGGGTGCAGCGCACCTTCGAGCAGCTCGACGCGCTCATCGCGATCGGCGGCGAGGACACACTCGGAGTGGCCGCCAAGCTCCACGGAGAGCTCGACCTGCCCGTCGTCGGAGTGCCGAAGACGATTGACAACGATCTCAACGGGACCGACTACACGTTCGGCTTCGACACCGCCGTCCAGGTTGCGACCGACGCGATCGACCGCGTCCACTCGACGGCCGAGTCGCACAACCGGATCATCGTCGTCGAGACGATGGGCCGACACGCGGGCTGGATCGCCCTCATGAGCGGGATCGCCGGCGGCGCCGACTACATCCTCATCCCCGAGCAGCCGGTTGTCTGGGACGACGTCGCCGCCGCCGTCGAGCGGCGCCGGGCGCGCGGGAAGAGCTTCTCGGTCATCGTCGCGAGCGAGGGGTGCGAGCTCCCCGGGCTCGCCGATGAGGGCGAGGTCGACGAATTCGGTCACGTGCGGGTCGAGAACCGCAACATCGGCGAGACCGTTGCGGCGGAGGTCGAGGCGCGCACCGGCATGCAGGCGCGCGCGACCGTCCTCGGCTACATCCAGCGCGGGGGAACCCCGACCGCCCGCGATCGCGTGCTCGGACTCCGCTTCGGGCTCAAGGCTGCCGATCTGGTCGAGGACGGCCGCTACGGACAGATGGCGGCGCTGCGCGGCGACGAGATTCTCTCCGTCCGGCTGAGCGAGGCGACCGCCGAGCTCAAGCTCGTGCCGGAGAGCTGGTACGAGGTCGCAAAGACGTTCTTCGGCTGAGGCTCCGTTCCGGGCGCCGCTGCGAGACACGCATGGGGGCGCGGGCGGGCAGATCCCGGACGCGGCCGCGACGCGCGGCCCCGTCCGGCAGACTGTGACGCGAGGATGGGTGCGTCGAGGGCCCTCAGCACGCGGCCCGGGCCCGTGAGGCGGACGCTCCTGCTCGTCGAGCGGCTCGGCGTTCCGCTCCTCCTCATCTGGCTCGCCCTCGGCTGGGCACTCTCGCGCCTCTCCACGCGCGTCCTCGACTGGTACGTCATGACCGACGAGCTGCTCTACGAGCGGCTCGCGCTCAGCGTCGTTCGCTTCCACTCGCCGCTGCCGCGCGTCCACGGTGACCTGATACCCAACGTCAACCAGCTCTACCCGATCCTGCTCGCGAGCGTCTACTGGCACGGACTCGTTCCCGTCGCCCTCCACAACGCGCACCTTCTGAACGCGTTCCTCATGAGCTCGGCCGCGATTCCCGCGTTCATGCTCGCATGGCGTGCCAGCGCGAGCCGGCCAATCGCCTACCTGGTCGGTCTCGCGACCGTGAGCGTCCCCTGGATCGTCTACTCGTCCTTCCTGCTCACCGAGGTCGTCGGCTACCCCGCGTTCCTGTGGGCGCTGCTCGGGATCCAGGCCGCGATCGTCGCGCCCTCGCGCAGGCGAGACCTGCTCGCCCTCTGCGGGCTCGCGCTCGCGATCTTCGCGCGCACGCAGTTCGCCGTGCTCGTCTTCGTGTTGCCCGCCACGCTGCTCGCCTACGAGTTCGCCGTCACGTCGTCGGGCGGCTCGGGTCGGCGCCTGCGGCGGGCGGCGAGGTCGACCGTCGAACGCCACCGGACGCTCGCCGCCGCCTACGCGCTGCTCGCCCTGTGCGGGATCGGGCTGCTCGCGGTCGGCCGTGTCAGCGCGATCCTCGGAACCTACGCCGACACGGTCGAGGGGAACCTGCTGCCGAGCGGAATCGGGCGCTCGCTCCTCGCCCACCTCGCGGTGCTCGCGCTCTCGGTCGCGGTGCTCCCCTTCCTGATCGGCGCCGGCTGGTTGGCGGCTAGCGCGCTCCGGCCCGCGCGCAGCGAGCGGTATGCGTTCGCCCTCAGCGCTCTCGTCGCCACCGTCGCGCTCTGGCTCGAGGTCACCGTGTTCGACCTCCGCTTCGGGGGAGGTGTCGTCCGCGATCGTTACCTCTTCTACGTCGTCCCGCTGCTTCTGATCGCCTGTGCCTGCGGCCTCCAGAACGAGGCGTGGCCCCGACGCTGGCTGCTGCTGCCGGCGCTGCTCGCGACGGCCGGCTTCCTCGTCGCCGGGCTTCCGGTGTTCGGGGTGCTCGACGTCGATACGCCCGTCTCGGACATCGACCAGTACCTGCGCTCGAGCGTGCACTCGCTCGAGGCGGCGCGGCTCACGCTCGCCGCGGCGACCGTTCTTCTCGCCGCGCTCTACCTGCGCGCCGCGACCCTCCTCCCGGGCCGGGTCGTGAGCGCGCTCGTCGTGCTCCTGATCGCCGCGGCGCTCCCGGCCGAGACGTGGTACGCCTACGCGACACTCTTCGCCCACCCGGGCACGTCGGGCCGTCCGCTCACGGTGCAGCAGGGGGGTGTCTTCGACTGGGTCGACCAGCGCGTGGGGAGAGCGCCCGACGTGACGATGCTCCCCTACCCCTTCGACCCGGGCGACTTCCAGGCGAGCGAGGCCTACTGGTGGGACCTCGAGTTCTGGAACGAGTCGGTTGGACACGCCGCATTCTTTCCGGGCGAGTTCGACGCAACGCCGAGCACGTTCCCCCCGCTCGACCTGCGCTTCAACCCGGAGACCGGCTACGCGAACATCTCGCCGAGCCGCTACCTGCTCCAGCTCGTCGACGATTCGCGCTTCCGCATGGACGGGGCGATCGCCCTCACCAACAGGGGGGCTTTCCTGATCGACACGGGCCAGAGCCGCTGGCGGGCCGACTGGATCACGCTCGGCCTGTTCGACGACGGCTGGACGCTTCCCGGCGTCGCCGGGCGGCTGCGCGTCTTCCCCACCCCGGGCCAGTCGTCCCCGACGCTGCGCACGGTCGCGATCACGTTCAACTCACCCGTCCAGGGCCGCCGCGTCGAGCTGATCTCGAACGCGGGCGTCTGGCGCGGCAGGATCTCCGCGTCCGGCTCGGGCACGAGCGCCTCGGTCACGGTCTGCGGGCCTGCGCACGGCTACACCGACGTGAGGATCATCGTCAAGGGGAGCTCGCCGATCCCGTACGGCGACATGCGCAACATCAACACCTTCGGCACCTACCGCACCGGCGGCGTCCTCGTCTCGAACGTCGAGGTCTTCCTCGCGGCGAACGGCGCTCCCTGCACGCTCAGGCGGTGAGCCGGCGGCGAGCGATGGTGGCCCCGATCCCCGGCTGTCAGGTGCGCGAGAGACGCGCGCGCAGCCACTCGAGCAGCGAGGCGCGGGGCGCGGCGGCCCGCAGCGTCCGCTCGCGCTCGAGCGATCTCGTCGCCCAGGCGCGTTCTCGCACCACGCGGCTCGGCGCCCGGGGCTTCCAGTAGAGCGGCCTCACTCGCCGCAGGCGCGCTCGCCGAAACACGCCTTGCCCGAGAGGGGGAGGCGCGAGAGGAGCTCGGCGAGCGAGTCGAGCTCGCTGCTCGTGAAACGGGCGCTGAAGAGCTCGTCGACCCCGGCCAGGTGGGTTGCCGCGGCCTCCTCGAGCCGCTGGCGCCCCGCCGCGGTCAGCTTGGCGTAGGAGACGCGTGCGTCCGCCGAGCAGGCGGCCTTCTCGACCAAACCGGCACGCTCGAGCCCGTCCAGGAGCCGGGTGATGCCCGAGGCGGTGAGCACCACGCTCTCGGCGAGATCGACCCGCCGCATCATCCCCCGCTCGGCGTGGGACAGGCGCAACAGCACCTCGTAGTCGTTGAGCGTCAGACCGTGCGCGACGAGCAGGTCGGCGTTCAGCTGGTGCGTGATCGCCGAGTGGGCGCGCAGGAACGCCACCCAGGAATCGAGCCGCCGACCCGTCGCGGAAACAGTGCTCACGGTTCCCCAGTGTAACGCGGTCATCCCCCTGCGGGTACGCGCAGGCTTCTGAACAAGTGCTCCTTATTTGACTCATGAGGACTGCTCATGGTAGAAGTACGCCGGAGCGGTGGACAACCTGACGACAGCACCCGCGTCGTGCTCCGGGCGGGCGGCCGAAGGCCGGTCCCCTGGCTAGCCACGTCGAGGTCCGCGGCCGCAGTGGCCGCATCGGCCTCGGGCTCCGGGCCGACAAGGCGGGCGCGGCCCTGTCGCTCGGGCTTCTCACCCTTTTCCTGTCGCTCGTCGTCGCGCTCCCGATCGCGGCACTCGTCTCGTCGTCGACCGACCGCGGTGCCTCCGGGTTCTGGCAGGTCGTCTCGAGCCCGGAGGCGGTCTCGGCACTCAAGCTCACGCTCGCCGTCGCGGCTCTCGTCGCGCTCACGAACGCCGTCACGGGCACGATCATCGCCTGGGTGCTCGTCCGCGACGAGTTCCGCGGCAAGGGCCTCCTCAACGGCGTCATCGACCTGCCCTTTGCGCTTCCGACGATCGTGGCGGGACTCGTGCTGCTCGCCTTCTACGGGCCGCACTCACCGGTCGGCATCCACCTGGCCTTCACGCGCACCGCGGTCTACCTCGCGCTCCTCTTCGTCACGCTTCCGTTCGTCGTGCGGACGGTTCAGCCGGTGCTCGGCGAACTCGATGTCGAGATGGAGGAGGCGGCGCGGTCGCTCGGCGCCGACCGCTTCACGGTCTTCCGGAGGATCGTCCTTCCGATGATCCTGCCCGGCATCCTCTCGGGTGTCACGATGGCCTTCGCGCGCGCGGTCGGCGAGATCGGCGCGATCGTGATCATCTCGACCAATCTGCCCTTCCGAACCGAGGTCGCGTCGGTGTTCATCTTCAATCAGATCGCGAGCGGCAACACGAGCGGCGCCGCGGCGCTGTCGGTGGTCCTGCTCAGCATCTCCTTCGCAGTCCTGCTCCTCGTCGGCGGCATCCGCCGCTACGCGACCGGTCACGAGCGTGTCTAGGCTCGGCCTGCGCGGCTTCGCGATCGCCTACCTCGCGCTGATCCTGGTTGCGCCGCTCGCGCTCGTCACCTACCGGACGCTCGTGGAGGGCGCCTCTCAGGCCTGGCAAGCCCTCCGCGACCCGAACACCATTCACGCCTTCCAGGTCACCCTGACCGCGGTCGCAATCGCCGTCCCGCTCAACACGATCTTCGGCGTCATCTGCGGGCTCGCGATCGTCCGTCGGCGCTTCCCGGGGAAGGGGCTCGTCAATGCGTTCGTCGACCTGCCGCTCGCGCTCTCCCCGGTCGTCGTAGGCGTTGCCCTCTTCGCGCTCTACGGGCGCACCGGCTGGTTCGGCCCCTTCCTCGGCCGCCACAACATCCATGTCCTCTTCGCGCTTCCGGCGATCGTGCTCGCCACGATCTTCGTCTCGGTCCCGTTCGTCGCGCGGGAGGTGATCCCGACGCTGCGCGAGATCGGCAACGAGCAGGAGCAGGCCGCGCACACGCTCGGGGCGTCGGGATGGCAGACCTTCTGGAGGGTCACGCTCCCGTCGATTCGCTGGGCCATCGTCTACGGCGTCGTCCTCACGTCGGCGCGCTGCCTGGGCGAGTACGGCGCCGTTGCGATCGTCTCCGGTGCGATCGAGGGAAAGACGGAGACCGCTACCCTGCGCGTCGACGACGAGTACCAGAACTTCGATCTCTCCGGCGCCTACGCGATCGCGCTCGTCCTGGGCCTGATCGCGATCGCGATACTCGTCCTCATGACCTATGCCCGACCCAAGGAGCAGAGAGCCTGATGTCGATCTCGGTACGAAACGTCTCGAAGCGGTTCGGCGACTTCATCGCGCTCGAGAGCATCTCCGTCGACGTCAAGGCCGGCTCGCTCACCGCGCTCCTCGGGCCGAGCGGAAGCGGGAAGTCGACGCTTCTGCGCGTCATCGCCGGACTCGAGAAGCCCGACTCGGGCTCCGTCTTCATCGAGGAGGTCAACGTCACCGGGCGCGCACCCCAGGAGCGCGGCGTCGGGTTCGTCTTCCAGCATTACGCGGCGTTCAAGCACATGACGGTCGCAGACAACGTCGCCTTCGGGCTGAGGATCCGCAAGCGCCCCAAGGACGAGATCCGTGCCCGCGTGGCCGAGCTGCTCGACCTCGTGCAGCTGCAGGGACTGGCGAAGCGCTATCCGGCGCAGCTCTCGGGCGGTCAGCGCCAGCGCATGGGACTCGCGCGTGCACTCGCGGTCGATCCCACGGTGCTCCTCCTCGACGAGCCGTTCGGCGCGCTCGACGCGCAGGTGCGGGCCGAGCTGCGCGACTGGCTGCGGCGCCTCCACGACGAGACGCGCACGACGACGGTCATCGTCACCCACGACCAGGAGGAGGCGATGGAGGTCGCCGACGAGGTCGTCGTCATGAACCGCGGCCACGTCGAGCAGGTGGCGGGCCCGCGCGAGCTCTACGAGCAGCCGGCGAACGAGTTCGTGATGTCCTTCGTCGGACAGGTCAACCGCGTGGGAGAGGCGTTCGTGCGACCGCACGATCTCGAGCTCACGCTCGAGCCCAACGGCGAGACGCCCGAGGCGATGGTCGAGCGGATCATCCATCTCGGCTTCGAGGTGCGGGTCGATCTCGTCCGCGACGACGGCGAGCGCCTCTCGGTCCAGTTGACGCGCGACGAGGCCGAGCGCCTCGAGCTCGACCAGGGCCAGATCGTCTTCATCAAGGCGACCCGGCAGACGGTCTTCAGCTGAGCGCTCCCCGGCTCGGCGCGGAGCGCTCAGTGCGGCAGCCAGGCCTCCTCGTCGGCGAGCAGCGTCTCGACGGCGGCCGGTAGCTCGCCGGCGATGAGGTCGGCCAGGGTCACCGACTCGAGCACCAGCCGCACGCTCGCCCTGACGGCGACCCAGACCCGTCGCAGCGACTCGGCGCGGCCCGGGTAGGAGACCTCCTCGGGGCGAAGCCCGCGCACGTTCGCGATCGGGCCGTCGACGGCGCGCATCACCTGGGCGAGGTTGATCGCCTCCGCCGGGCGCGCGAGCCAGTAGCCACCGTCGGTGCCTCGCTGGCTGCGGACGAGACCGCCCTGGCGAAGGTCGACCATGATGTTCTCGAGGAATTTGACCGGGATGTCCTGCTGGCGGGAGATCCGTTCGCCCTTGACGGGCCCCTCGCCGGCAGCGGCGAGCTCGACCATCGCCCTGATCGCATACTCCGACTTGGCCGAAACGCGCACGGCCAAAGTCTGCCCGCCCCGGGCGCGCCGCGACGGGCGAGCGGGCAGCGTCGCCCGCAAGCGGCGGCTCAGGGCGTCAGGTCGGCGAGAACCGAGGCGACGAAGAGCTCGAGCTCGGCGAGCGAGCCCGTGTTGGTGTAGGCGTAGTCGGCGCGTCCGACCTTCTCCTCGTCGGGGAGCAGACGCCGTTCGCGCTCCTCGACGGCCGCGTCCGAGCGCGAGCGGCGAAGCTCCTCGGGCGCCGTGACGACGACGACCTTGTCGAAGTACGGCTGGGAACCCGCCTCGTAGAGCAGCGGCACCTCGGTGACACAGACCCGCGGCGGCTCGGGTAGGGCGGCGAGCTGCTCACGCCAGACGAGGTACTCGGCCGACACGAGCGGGTGCAACAGCGTTTCCAGCCAGGCGAGGGATCCCTCGTCGTTGAAGACGACCGTCGCGACCGCGCCCCTGTCGAGCTCGCCGTCGGGCCCGACGACGCCGTTGCCGAAGCGCTCGACGACCGCGCCCCTGACCTCCTCGCGGCGCAGCAACTCGTGAACGATCGCGTCGCTCGAAACCGTCGCGGCACCACGCCGCGCGAACGCCGCCAGCGCCTCGCTCTTCCCCGCCCCGATGCCGCCGGTGATGGCGACCGCGATCGGGCGGGTCACTCCGTGTCGAGAGCTTCCGGCGCCGTTCCCCCGTCCGTTTCGGCCGCAGGCCGCGACCCGGCGGGCGCCTCCTCGGCGCCAGCGGCGACCGGCGTCGGCTCGGCCGTCGACCCGCTCGCCGCGGCGGCCGTCGCGGTGACCTCGCCGTCCCCGGGGAGCGGCGCGCCGGCATCGAGGGAATCCTCCTCCTCGACCGCGCTCGTCTCGTCCGCGCTCGTCTCGTCCGCGCTCGTCTCGTCCGCGCTCGTCTCGACCGCGCTCGTCTCGACCGCGCTCGTCTCGACCGCTGCCGCGGGCTCGGCGACGACGGCCTCGGCCCCCGCGACGGTCCCGTCGCCGGCCGCAGCCTCCTCGCCGGGCGCCGCGCTGCCGGCCACGGACGCGATCGCCGGAGCTTCCTGTGCGGCCGAGGCGCCCTCGTTGCGGTCCGAGAGATCGAGGTTCGGATGCAGGTGAACGGACTCGCCGCCGTCGGCGCGTGGCTGGACGGGATCGTCCTCCTCGACGCGCTTGAGCGAGAGGGACAGCCGCCTGCGCTCACCGTCGATCTCGATGACCTTGACGTTGACCGCCTGGCCCTGAGAGACGACCTCGCGCGGGTTCTCGACGTGATGCTGGGCGAGTTCGGAGATGTGGACGAGCCCCTCGACTCCCGGAAGGATCTCGACAAAGGCACCGAAGGTGACGACCTTCGTGACGCGGCCCTCGACCACGTCGTTCTCGTGGTAGCTCGCGAGCACCTGCTGCCAGGGGTCGTTCTGGGTCTGCTTGAGACCGAGAGAGATGCGCTGACGATCACGGTCGATGTCGAGCACCTTCACCTGGACCGTCTGACCCACCTCGAGGATCTCGGACGGGTGGTTGACGTGCGACCAGGAGAGCTCCGAGATGTGAATGAGCCCGTCCATGCCGTCGAGGTCGACGAAGGCGCCAAAGTCGACGATGTTCGAGATCTGGCCCTCGACGACGTTGCCCGGCTGGAGTCTGTCGAGGATCTGCTGGCGCTGCTCCTTGCGCTCCTCCTCGAGCACGGCCCGGCGCGACAGAACGACGTTGTTGCGCGCACGATTGAGCTCGATCACCTTGCAGCGCAGCTCCTGGCCGAGGAACTCGTCCAGATCCTGGACGCGGCGGATGTCGACCAGCGACGCCGGCAGGAACCCGCGCACCCCGAGGTCGAGGATCAGGCCGCCCTTGACGACCTCGATCACGCGGCCGTCGACCGGCTCGCCCGACTCGGCGGCGCGCTCGATGTTCTTCCACGCGAGCTCGAAGCGCGCACGCTTCTTGGAGAGGATCAGTCGGCCCTCGGTGTCCTCCTTCGTCAGCACCAGCGCGTCGATCTCGTCGCCCACCGAGACCTCGTCGGCCGGGTTCACCGAGCGCCTGATCGACAGCTCGGCGACGGGGATGACGCCCTCCGACTTGTAGCCGATGTCGACGAGAACCTCGTCCTTGTCGACGCGCACCACCGTGCCGTGGACGACCTCTCCCTCGTTGATCTCGGGGAAGGCCGACTCGTAGTCGGGAATGAGCTCCCCGTCGGGGCCTTCGACCCAGACTCCGGGTTCCTGTGTCATGAGGTCGCTTGTGGCCAAAACGGAACGCGCAGTATAGCTCGCCGAGCCCGTGCCCACGGCTCAGCGTTTGGCGTCCGCCCAGTTCTCGCCGCTGCCGACCTCGACCGCGAGCGGCGGGTCGAGCTCGTAGGCCGCGCACATCTCGGCCGCGACGAGCTCGCGCACGTGTCCGAGCTCGGCCTCGGGGACCTCGAGAAGCAGCTCGTCGTGCACCTGGAGGACGAGCCGCGCAGCGCGGCCCTCCTCGCGCAGGCGGCGGTGAATCGTGATCATCGCGACCTTGATGATGTCCGCGTTCGAGCCCTGCATGACGAAGTTGACCGCGAGCCGCTCGCCGAGCGAGCGCGTCTGGCGATTGGAGGCGCGGATCTCGGGCACCGGGCGGCGACGGCCGAGAAGGCTCGTCACGTAGCCGTCACGCGCCGCCTGCTCGATCGTCCGGGCGATGAAATCCTGCACGTAGGGGAAGCGCGCGAGATAGGAGTCGATGTAGCTCTGCGCCTCCTCGCGGGGAATCTCGAGGTTCTCCGACAGGCCGAAGGCCGAGATGCCGTAGATGATCCCGAAGTTGATCATCTTCGCGATCGAGCGCTCGGCGGTGGTGAGCCTCGCCGGGTCCTTCCCCAGCACCTCGGCGGCCGTCGCGCGGTGGATGTCCTCGCCGCGGGCGAACGCCTCGCGCAGCTTGGGCTCGCCGGAGACGTGCGCAAGGATCCGCAGCTCGATCTGGGAGTAGTCGGCCGAGACGAGTCTCCAGCCCTCCTCGGCGACGAACGCGGAGCGGATCTCGCGTCCGAGCTCGGTGCGGATCGGGATCGACTGCAGGTTCGGGCTGGTCGTGGAGAGACGGCCGGTGGAGGCAACGGTCTGGTTGATCGTCGTGTGCAGCCGCCCGGTCGCAGGATCGATCAGCCCGGGGAGCGGGCCGAGGTAGGTGTTGAGGAGCTTCGAGAGCTCCCGCCACTCCTCGATCACCGCGACGATCCCGTGCGCGTCGCGAAGCCCGCGCAGCACCCTCGCGTCGGTCGAGTACCCGGTCTTGCCCCTGCGTCCCGCGGTCAGGCCGAGCTGGTCGAAGAGCACGCGCGCGACCTGCTGGGTCGAACCGATGACGAACTCCTCCCCCGCGAGCTCGTAGGCGAGCGCCTCGAGCTCGGCGACCCGCTCGGCCAGGCGAGCGGTGATCTCGCCCATGCGGTAGACGTCGATCTTGACCCCGGCGCGCTCCATCGCGAGCAGCACGCGCGTCAGGGGGAGCTCGACCTCGCGGTAGAGGGTCACGAGGCCGCGCTCGGCGAGCCGTTCGAGCAGCTGCGCGACGAGCCGCAGCGGCAGCTCGGCGCCGCGGATGAGGGCCGCCACCTGCTCGTCGGCCTCGGGTGAGGGCGCGAGCTCGATGCCGTACTCCGCCCCGAGATCGCCGAGGTCGTAGGAGCTGCGGCCCGGTTCGATCAGATAGGCCGCGAGCAGCGTGTCCTCGGCGGCGTCGACTCCGAGCGCCTTGGCGTCGTGACAGACGATCTCGGCCTCGTGCAGCGACTCGAGCGCGCGCGCCGAGACGACGACCTCCGCGCCGTCGGCGACCGCCATCCGCTCGGCGTCGGCGGCTGCTCCGACGACCCCGACCCGCCGCTCGACAACGCCCTCGCGCCACGCAACCTCGACCGCGTCGCGCAGCGGTGAAACAGCGGAGGGGAGCGCCTCATCGAGCGTCTCCAGGCGCGCGAGCAGCCCCCTGAACTCGAAGCGGCGGAAGATCTCCTTGAGCTGCGAGCGGTCGGGAGGGGCGACGACGAGCTCGGCCGGGGAGACCGTGATCGGGAGATCGCGCCGCATGGTCGCGAGCTCCTTGGAGACGCGCGCCTGCTCGGCGTTGGCGGTGATCGCCTTCGCCCGCGCCGGGGTCAGCTCGGCGGCGTGCTCGATCACGGCCTCGAGCGAGCCGTAACGGCCGATCAGCGCCCCGGCGGTCTTGTCGCCGATCCCGGGCACGCCGGGGATGTTGTCGGAACTGTCCCCCTTGAGCCCGATGAAGTCCGGCACCTGATCGGGGCGCACCCCGTAGCGGGCCTCGACGCGCTCGGGCGTGTAGACCTGCACCTCGGCGACCCCGCGCGGGGTCATCATCAGGCAGACGTTCTCGGAGCAGAGCTGGAAGGCGTCGCGATCGGTCGACACCACGCATGTGGCGAGGCCCGCCTCGTCGGCGCGGGACGCGAGCGTCGCGATCACGTCGTCTGCCTCCCAGCCCTCGAACTCGATGTTCTCGTAGCCGAAGGCCTCGACGATCGGCCTGAAGTGAGGGAACTGCTCCGACAGCAGGCCCGGCATCGGCCTGCGGCCTTCCTTGTAGACGAGGTCGGCGCTCTCGGCGAGCGCGGAGCGATGCACCGGCCGCGAGTCCCAGGCAACGGCGACACCGCGCGGCCGGTAGTCGGCGAGCAGCTTGAAGAGCATGTTCGTGAAGCCGAGCAGCGCGTTTGTCGGTTGACCGTCGGAGGTCGCGAGCTCCTCGGGGAGCGCGAAGAAGGCGCGGTAGGCGAGGTTGTTGCCATCGACGAGGAAGAGCTCGGCACCGCGCGCGGGCAGGTCGTCGAGGGCCAGCTCCTCTCCGCTCAGCGTCTTGGGGGACACTACGCTCGATGCTATCCCGGCGGCCGAGCACAGCGTGACCCGCGTTCCGATGCTCTCCGGCACGCGCGTCAGCGTGGTCGAGATCCCCGACGACGGGGTGGTGTTGCGGCCGCCGCCGCCGGGCGACGAGCTCTCGCCCGACGGCGTGGCGGCGGCGACCCGCGAAGCGCTCCGCTTCCCGCTGGCCGGCGCGGCGCTCTCCCAGCTCGTCACGCCGGGCGGGACGGCCACGGTCGTGGTCGAGCAACCGAACCTGCCGCTGCCCTCGGCGGCCCCCGACCCCCGTCATGAGGCGATCGCGGCGACAATCGACGAGCTCGGCGTCCTCGGCGTGTCGAAGGTGACGATCCTCGTCGCGGGCGGGCTCTCCCGGCGGCTCTCGCCACGCGAGATCGGCCTGCTCGTCGCGCCCGAGTTCCGGCGTCGCTTTCGCGGCCTGCTGACGGTCCACGACGCCGAGAGCGATGACCTCGTCGACATCGGCACCGCCGCCGGCATCCCGGTGTCCGTCGCTCCGGCGCTCGCGCACACCGACCTCGTCGTCACCGTGACGGCAGCCGAGAGCGTGTTGCACGGCGGGCCCAGCGCGCTCACGCGAGCCTCCTCGCGCGAGGCGCTCCGCGCCGCGGGCGCCACCTCGCTGCTCGAGGCGTCGACCTCTCAGGGCTGGCGCCTGGCCGTCGAGCTCGAACGGCTGCTCGGCCGCCGGGCACCCGTCTTCGGCGTCTCACTCGTGCTCAACCTGCCGCGCGTATTCGGCGGCTACCCCTACCACGAAGACACGCTCGAGCGGATCGCGGGCTCCAAGCTCCGTCGCGGGCTCTCGCTCCTGCCCGCGGGCCTGCGCGGCCGGATCATCGAGCGCGTCCCGCGCGAGCTCACCGCCGCAGCCGTCTTCGGCGGCAGCCCCTCGACCGCACACACCGAGGCGCTCCTGCGAGCGATCGAGTTCAAGGGCACGACGATCGGCGAGCCGCTCGACGCGATCGTGATCGGGATCCCGGCGACGACGCCGTTTGTCCCCCGCGAGAGCCCCAACCCGGTGTCGGCCGCCTACCTCGGGCTCGGGCTGGCGCTGCGCCTCTGGCGAAACGCCTTCCCGGTGGCGCCCGGCGGCACCGCGATCCTCCTGCATGACCTGCAGCGCCGCTTTCCCGCGCCGACGCAGACCCCCTACCTGGCGCTCTTCGCCGATCCCCGCAGCGCGCGCGACCGCGAGGCTCTGGGGGAGGCCGAGCGGGCGGCGGTCGCCGATCCCGGCGCGATCGAGGCCTATCGCTCGGGACGTTCCGTGCACCCGCTCGAGCCGTTTGTCACGTGGAGTGCGTGCGACCCGGCGGTGAGCCGGCTCGGCTCGGTCCTCGTCGCCGGCTGCCGGGATGCGCACTCGGCGCGCCAGCTCGGCTTCGTGCCCGTGCACGGCATCGGCGCGGCGCTCGCGATGGCCCGGGGAAGCGGCGCCCGGCGGATCGGCTTCCTGCTCTCGCCGCCCTACTTCCCGCTGCTCAGCAGCTGACGCCGTCGGCCGCTCGGCTCGCCCGCGCGCGCGTCAGCTCTCCCCGAGGTACGTCTTCCTCACCTGCTCGTTCGTCTTGAGTGCGGCCGCCGCGTCGGCGAGCACGATCCGCCCGGTCTCCATGACGTACCCGCGGCTGGCCGCGTCGAGGGCCATCAACGCGTTCTGCTCGACGAGCAGGATCGAGGTGCCCTGCTCGTTGATCGTCCTGATGATCTCGAAGATCCGCTCGACGAAGATCGGCGCGAGCCCCAGCGACGGCTCGTCCAGGAGCAGCAGCGTCGGCCGCGCCATCATCGCCCGGGCGATCGCGCACATCTGCTGCTCGCCCCCCGACATCGTGCCGGCCTTCTGGCTGCGGCGCTCGTGCAGCCTCGGGAAGAGTTCGAAGACGCGTTCCATGTCCTCACGGATGCCTGCCTTGTCGTTGCGCTGGAACGCGCCCATCTCGAGGTTTTCGATGACCGACATGCGCGGGAAGAGCCGCCTGCCCTCGGGCGACTGGGCGATCCCGCGCTTGACGATCTCGTGCGCCGGAATCTGGCTGATCTCACCCCCCCGGAACCGGATCGAGCCCCTGCGGGGTCGATTGAGTCCGTTGATCGAGCGGAGCGTGGTCGACTTGCCGGCGCCGTTTGCCCCGAGCAGCGTGACGATCTCACCCTCGCGAACCTCGAGCGAGATGCCCTTGAGCGCGTGGATCGAGCCGTAGTAGGTGTGCACGTCGGTCAGCTCGAGGATCGCTCCGTCAGGCGCGCGCGCCTCGCTCACGAGAGTCCGTGCCGCTTCATCTCGGCGACCGCTGCCTTCCCCAGGTACGCCTCGACCACCCGCTCGTCCTGCTGCACCTCGCGCGGGGTTCCCTCGGCGATCTTCTCGCCGTAGTCGAGCACCGAGACGCGGTCGGAGATCCCCATCACGACGCGCATGTCGTGCTCGATCATCAGCACGGTCAGGTGCCGCTCGTCGCGCAGCCGGCGGACGAAGGTCGTGAACTCCGCCGACTCCTGGGGGTTCATGCCCGCGGTCGGCTCGTCGAGAAGCAGCAGCTGCGGCTCGATCGCGAGCGCCCGAGCGACCTCGAGCCGGCGCTGATCGCCGTAGGGGAGGCTCCCGGCCGACTCGTCCTCGTTGCGGCCGAGGCCCGCGAACTGCAGCAGCTCGCGCGCGTGCTCGCGTGCGGCGGCCTCCTCCCGTTTGACCGACCCGGTGCGCAGGATCGAGGTGAAGAGGTTGGCCTTGAGGCGCACGTGCATCCCGACGAGCACGTTCTCGAGCATCGTCATGTTGGGGAAGAGGCGGATGTTCTGGAACGTCCGCCCCACCCCGCGGGCCGTGATCGCGTGCGGCGGCTTGCCGGTGACGTCCTCTCCGAGCAGCCGCACATGGCCCGCCGTCGGCTTGTAGATGCCGGTCAGCATGTTGAAGAACGTCGTCTTCCCGGCGCCGTTTGGCCCGATGAGCGAGACGACCTTCCCGCGCGGAACGGTGAAGTCGACCCCCGCGACGGCCACGAGGCCGCCGAACTCCTTGCGCAGGCCCTCGGTGACGAGCACGTCCCCCTGCGCGCTCACGTCGCGCCCTCGTGCTGGAGGTCGTAGAGCGGCTCGTCGTGGGGGTCCTCGGAATGCAGCTCGGCCGCCCGGCGCTTGGAGGGGAGCAGGCCCTCGGGCCGGAAGAGCATCACGACGACGATGATCACGCCGTAGATCCCCGACGCGTAGAGGGGCACGTCGAGGTTTGGCCGGTGACCGAAGACGACGATACGGGTGTCGATCCAGTTGCCGATGTTGCCGAGTCCGAACTGGTCGAGGTAGGCGAGGAAGGCTGCCCCCGCCATCACGCCCCAGACATTCCCCATACCGCCAAGGATCACCATGCAGAGGATGAAGACCGAGATGTTGAAGTAGAAGTCGTCGGGGAAGGTGCCGCTCTTGACGACGGCGTAGTAGGCGCCCGCGACACCGCCGAAGAACGCGCCGCTCGCATAGGCCCACGTCTTGGTGCGCATGAGCGGAATCCCCATCGCCGCTGCCGCCGTCTCGTCCTCCCGTATCGCGACCCAGGCGCGGCCGAGGCGCGAGTCGCGCAGACGCAGCGTGCAGAACACGGTGCCCACGAGCAGAACGAGCGCCGTCCAGAAAAAGAGGTCGGTGTTCTCGATCTGATGGCCGAGGAGGCTCGAGCTACAGCAGCTCAGGTAGTTCGCCGGGAGGACATGGCCGGTCAGGCTCGAGAGCCCGTTGCCGAACCCGGGAGAGTCGATGGGCGTGATCCCGTTGGGGCCGTTGGTGAGGTTGAAACCGCCCAGGCTGTTCCCGTTCTGGGCGACCTGGGGCAAGATCTCCCCGAATCCGAGCGTCACGATCGCGAGGTAGTCGCCGCGCAGCCGCAGCGTCGGGAGTCCGATCAGGACCCCGAAGCCGGCCGTGAGCACCCCGGCGAGCAGGACGACGAGATAGATCGAGAGGTGGATGCCGCCGGTTCCGAGCGGTACGCCGACGGCCCCGAGCGAGAGGTTCAACTTCGGAACCGGCGCCACGGGACAGTTGGCGATCGTGAAACCGTGCCTGGGGCATTTCTGACCCGCGAACTGGGCCGAGGCGAGCCAGCCGGCGGTGTAGGCGCCGGTCGCGTAGAAGGCGACGTAGCCGAGGTCGAGCAGGCCGGCGTAGCCCACGACCATGTTCAATCCGACGGCCATCATGATGAAGACGACCATGTATGTGCCCGTCGAGACGGCCGGGAAGGATCCGAACACCGGGATCGTGAACAGGTGGTCGACGAAGAACGGGTAGGCGATCGCGAGCACGAGCGCAAGCGCCGGAAGCAGCCAGCGGCGTTTGCCCGCAGGGATCCAGGAGAGCGCGAACGCGGCCGCGAGGACGAGGGCGACCGAGATCGACGCCGAACCGACGGCCGCGGCGAGCGCGAAGATCGCCACCAGGAGCGCCTCGACCAGGAGACGCCAGGGATAGGGCGGCAGCCGGCGCAGCCAGAGGGTGGTGAACACGACCGCGATGCCGTAGCCGAGCGCATGGTCGATGAGCCAGCACAGGAGGGCGAAGAGGAACTCGACCGAGACGATCGCGAGCGCGCGGTCGCGTTCGGGAACGCGAGCCCAGCGCGCACGCAGCTGGTTGCGTCTCCCGATCTCGCCGCCGGTCAACGCCGTTACCCACCCTCGGGGGTGCGCTCGCCGAGCAGGCCCTCGGGCCGGAAGACGAGGATCATGATCAGGATCGTGAAGACGATCGACTCGGTCCAGTCCGAGCCGGGCGCGTGCCAGGTGAGCCCCTCGTTGAAGGCCTGGATCAAACCGATCAGCAGCGCTCCGAGCACGGCGCCGGGAAGGTTTCCGATTCCTCCGAAGACGGCGGCGGTGAACGCGATCAACCCGAGTGTGAAACCCTGGTCGTAGCGAACGGTGGTCTCTGCGACCGCATAGACGAGACCCGCCGCGCCGGCCAGTGCGCCGGCGATCAGGAACGTGAACGAGATCGTGCGGTTGACATTGATGCCCATGATCGCGCTCGCCTCCATGTCCTGCGCCGTGGCACGCATCGCCTTGCCCTGCTTTGTCCGCTGAACCAGCCAGAGGAGCCCGAGCAGGACGGGAACGGTGAGCACGACGACGATCGGCGTCGTCCACGGCACGCCGACCGATCCGATCGAAAACAGGTTCGTGGACGGCAGCACGTTCGGAAAGGTGACGTAGCTCGGCCCCTTCCAGATCAGTCCGACGTCCTCGATGATGAAGCTCATCCCGATCGCGGTGATCAGGGGTGCGAGCCGACTCGCGTGGCGCAGCGGCCGGTAGGCGACGAACTCGACCGCGGCGTTGATGACGGCACAGCAGCCCATCGAAACGATGAGACAGACGACGATGAGCGGCCACAGGTCGGCCGCCCCGGCCTGGAGGCCGAACGCCGTCCCGACGGTGATCGCGAACATCCCGCCGAGCATGAACACATCGCCGTGGGCGAAGTTGATCAGCTCGAGTATCCCGTAGACGAGCGAATAGCCGAGCGCGACGAGCGCGTAGATGCATCCGTTGGTGACGCCGACGAGCGCTACCTCCGCCCAGAGGGTCGGCGTCTTGTCGAGGTTGACCGCTAGCCAGACGACCACCACCCCGACGAGCAGGAGACCGAGCGTCTCGACGATCGTCGGACGGTGGCTCATGAGCCGGCGGAGCACGGGGGCCGAGGCGTTAGTGGTCACGAATCCGCGGAGTATCCGTATCGCGGGGTTCGAGTTCAAGCGGGACCGGTCGTCGATCGACCGCCCCACCGCCCGGCTCGCTGCACGCGTACCCCGTCGGGCGCCGTGCGAACCCGCCGCAAAGACGGGCCGCACGGCCGCGGCTACGATCCTGCGAGCCAGGCCGAAGTGGCGGAACTGGTAGACGCGCCGGACTCAAAATCCGGTTCCCTCCGGGGAGTGTGGGTTCGATTCCCACCTTCGGCACTAGGAAACAAGCCAAATTTGAACACCTAATGATCAGGCTCAGAGGCGGTGCGCGTACCGGGTTCCCGCACACCCCCAGAGAGCAGCCGGCCCGCACGTCCGTGTCCGCGGGAAAGATAGGCGCGGACTCCAGCACGATTCATGACGACGGCGGACCGCGTCGCACGTCGCCGCACCTTCCGGGTCGCGGCCCGCGCCGGGATCATCGTCTTCGCCTCGCTCATTGGGCGGAGTGTCTCCCAGGGCGGCGATAAGCTCCGGCGGTGGCCACGTGCCCCGCTTGTGGGTTTGAGAGTGAGCGCAGCTTCAAGTTCTGTCCCGAGTGCGGCGCAGCTCAGGGCGAACCCGTTCGCGAGGAGCGCAAGATCGTCACGACGCTCATCTGCGACCTGGTCGGATTCACGGCGCTGTCGGAAGCGGTCGACCCCGAGGATCTCGACCGGATGCTCGCGGGCTACTTCCACATGGCTCGCGCACAGATCGAGCGGCACGGCGGCGTGGTGGAGAAGTTCATCGGGGACGCCGTGGTCGGAGTGTTCGGAGTGCCCGCGGCCCACGAGGACGACCCGGAACGGGCGGTGCGTGCGGGCCTGAGGATCGTCCAGGACGCAGAGCAAATGGAGGCGCTCGGCGGGGCGCCGCTCCGGTTACGGGTCGGGATCAACACGGGAGAAGCCTTCGTGCATCTGGGAGTGGCGCCCGGCTCGGGCGAGGGGTTCCTGACGGGTGACGCGATCAACACCGCCGCGCGCATCCACTCGGTGGCGCCCGAGATGAAAGTCGCGGTTGGGCTCGCGACCTACCAGGCCACGGAAGCGGTGTTCGACTACGAGGAGGTGGAGCCTGCGAAGCTGAAGGGCAAGAGCCTGCCGGTCCGGATCTTCCTTGCGACGAGTGCGCGCGCCCGGCTCGGGACCGACGTGACGCGGAGGCACGACAGGCCGTTCGTCGGCCGCGAGATCGAACTCGCGCTCCTCAAAGGCATCTTCGACAAGACCGTTTCGTCGAACACGCCGCACCTGGTCACGATCGTCGGTGAGCCCGGGCTCGGGAAGAGTCGGATCGTCGCCGAGCTAGGCGCCTACATCGACGCGCTGCCCGACCGCGGGACGTGGCGGCAGGGGCAGTGCCTGCCGTACGGCGAGGGGATCACGTTCTGGGCGCTCGGCGAGATCGTGAAGGCGCAGGCCGGGATCCTCGAGTCCGATCAGCCGGAGCTCGCGTCGACGAAGCTCCAGGCAGTGATCCCGCCTGGCGAGGAGCACGAGTGGCTCCGGCAGCGGCTTTTGCCGCTCGTCGGGGTCGAGGGCAGCTCGGCGGCAGATCGGGAAGAGTTGTTCACGGCCTGGCGGCGCTTCCTGGAGCTGATCGCCGAGGAGCGGCCGACCGTCCTCGTCTTCGAGGACGTCCAGTGGGCCGACGAGGCGATGCTTGCGTTCGTCGAGGAGCTGGCCGAGCACACGGAACGCGTGCCGCTGCTCGTGGTCGCCATCGCCCGGCCTGAGCTCTTCGAACGCCGTCGCGACTACGCGGCGGGGATCCGCAACGCGAGCACGATCAGCCTGTCGCCGCTGCTACCCGAGGAGACGGCGCAGCTCGTCTCGACCCTGCTCGAGACGAGTGAGCTCCCGGCCGCGCTGGAGCAGACCATCCTCGACCGGGCCGAGGGCAATCCGCTCTATGCCGAGGAGCTCGTCAGGCTCCTGAAGGACCGCGACCTCCTCGTGAGGAGGGGTGATAGATGGGAGTTCCGCGACGGGGCCACGGTGCCGGTTCCGGCCTCCGTGCAGGCGCTGATCGCCGCGCGCCTCGACATGCAGGAACCCGGCGCGAAGTCGATGCTGGCCGACGCCGCCGTCGTCGGGAAGGTTTTCTGGGCGGGTGCCCTGGCCGCCATGAGCGGCGCCGACCGCGAGCGCGTGGTCGAGACGATGCATGGGCTCTCACGGAAGGAGCTCGTGCACCCGGCTCGGCGCTCGTCGATCGAGGGAGAGGCCGAGTACGCCTTCTGGCACATCCTGACCCGGGACGTCGCGTACGCCCAGTTGCCGAGGGCGGCACGCGCCGGCCGCCACGTGGCCGCCGCTGCCTGGTTCGAGTCGCAGGCCGGCGATCGCGTCGGCGACCTCGCCGACGTGCTCGCGCACCACTACGCGACCGCTCTCGAGCTGACGCGCACCGCTGGGCAGGTCGAGTGGGCGGCGGAGCTCGAGCTCCCGGCGCTTCGGTTCCTCACCCTTGCCGGCGAACGGGCGCTCGGCCTGGACACGAGGGCCGCCCTGGCGAGCTTCGAGCGGGCGCTCGCGCTCACGCCGCCGGGGCACCCTGCGAGGCCTCAGACGCTCGCCCGTTTCGCCGCGGCCGCCCAGCAGTCGGGACGCACCGCCGAGGCAGGGCAGGCCCTGGAGGAGGCGATCGCCGAGTTCCGTGCGCGGGGCGACCTGCCCGCTGCCGCCGAGGCGATGGCCACCTACGCCAGGGTGCTCTACCGACTCGGGGATCCGCGCGCGTTCACAGTCACGGCCGAGGCGCTGGCGCTGCTCGAGTCGCTCCCTCCTGGCCCCGAGCTCGTCGTGGCGCTCACCGAGATGGCCGCCACCGAGACGATGATCTACGGCCGCTACGAGGCCGCCGTCGGATACGCCGAGCGCGCGATCGCGCTCGCCGACGAGCTCGGCATGAGCCGGTCGGCGCGTGTCCTCGGCTTCCGCGGGTTGGCTCGCAGCTACCTCGGCGACCAGAATGGCCTCCAAGACATGCGCGAGGCGATCGCGCTCGGCACCGCGGCCGGCCAGGCGCGTGAGGTGGCCATGCTCCACCTCAACCTGGGTCTGTCGCTGCTCCCGGTCGAGGGACCGGCGGTCGCGCTGGAGGTCATGCGCGCGGGTCTCGATCGTTCCCGGGCGCGAGGTCTCTCGGAGGCGGCCGACATCCTCACCGCCAACACCCTTGACGCGCTCGTCGAGCTCGGCGAGCTCGATCAGGCGCTCGAGCTGGCCGCGGATCTCGGCGCGCGTCTCGAGAACGTGGACGTTCTCGCCTACGGCCTCGCCCGCGCTGCGCAGACCCGCATCCTCACGTCGCGAGGGCTGGCCAGCCAGGCCGCGGACTCACTCGATCGGCTCGAGTCCGCCGGCCGGGAAGCCGCGTCCTCCGACTTCGTCGTGCTCGGCCTCGGTTCTGCCGCGTTCGCACGCGCCGCTTTGGGTCAGGACGAGCGGGCGACCGCCCTGCTTCGCGAGATCGAGGCGAGCGCAGCGACACGCGAGTCGCTCAACTACGCCGCCTTGCTCCCCGCGATGGTGCGCGCCGCACGGGCGCTCGGGGAGCCCTGGCTCGCGGAGCGATTCGTGATCGGGTTTGTGCCCCGCAACCCGTACGCCGAGCACGCCCTCGTCGCCGCGAACGCGGCCCTGACGGAGGCGCACGGGGACCGCGAAGGCGCCTGCGACGCCTACGCCGATGCCGCGCAGCGCTGGCAGCGATTCGGAGTGGTCGCCGAGCAAGCGGAAGCACTCCTCGGCCTGGGCCGCTGCCTCATTGGGCTCGGGCGGTCGGCCGAGGCCAGCGCTCCCCTGCGAGAAGCGCGGCAGATCTTCGAGGCGCTCGAAGCTGCGCCGGCGCTCGCCGAGACCGGCGCGCTCCTTTCGGGCGCGTCGACACTGGTATAGGATCGACCGATCAAACGGTCCCGCCGGATCTCAGTGATAGTCGCCGCTCTTGCCGCCGCCGTCTGTGCGGCTGTCGCGAACGGCGGAGATTCGCCGCTCGCCGCGCGTCCCGCGATCGACACTTCCATCGCCCCGAAGGTGCAGACGCTCCAGACGACGGTCCGCCGTCAACAGCTGGTGTTCGGCACGGCGAGATTCACGATCACGGTGTCGAATCCGAGCCTGGTCAGGCTTGCCGCTGTCGAGGTCGACGATCCGCTCGCACCGCTTTGCAACCGGACCATCGGCTCGCTTGCCGCCGGCGCGTCGATCGCCTACTCGTGCTCGGCGCCGGACGTCCTCAGGAGCTACACGAATGTGGCCACCGTGTCGGCCCAGGGCCCACAGGGCGCACGGGACCTGACGAGCGTCGAGGCCGCGGTTACGGATACGGCAACGTCCCGGGTCAGGGTGACGACGAAGGTAACAGCTGCGAGCGGCGCCCCGGCCTTCACCGGGTAGCCGCCCCCGCCCCGACCGAGGCGCAGGCTCCCTCCCTGAACGGCAAGGGCGTACCCGAGGGCGCGGTTCGACTCCCAGCTTCGGCGCTACGTGGTCAGCCAATCAAGGCGGCGAGGTCTTCCGAGCGGCCGAGCTCGTCCGAGAGACAGTCGGCCACAACCGCA
>Ga0302325_10007411_pt1 | contig 24360 bp, 23 predicted proteins | sample Palsa_T0_2_FD_201948 | JGI IMG/M metagenome (GOLD analysis project Ga0302325, IMG submission 201948) | Peat permafrost microbial communities from Stordalen Mire near Abisko, Sweden - Palsa_T0_2 | ecosystem: Environmental > Terrestrial > Soil > Palsa > Peat permafrost | place: Sweden: Abisko... | reverse complement strand
TGACCCCGGGCCGCGACAGCCGCAATCTGTCGCTACCAAGCCCGATTCAGGAGGTCATTCTTTGCTCACCACCGGACAACACCGGTGGATCCAGGCTTAATCGCTACCGAGCGCGCTGTGCACTCGTGCGGGTCTGCACTCCGGAGTCATTAGGTGGCTGGTGCTCCCAAGCCGTTCGGCTGGTCAACTCGATCGGACGCGCGACTCAATTACGCCCACCGTTCAGCTATAGTTGAACTGGTCTGCCGGGTTCTTCTTGCTCTTGGCTTTGCCGACGATGGCGACAACATCGACCGTCTTTGCCCTGCTCGCCGCAGGGGCACGCACACGGCACGTGGTAGTCGATTCGCAGGTGATTGTCGTGGCTTTGTTAGCGCCAAACGCGAACACCGTGGTGCTCCCCGGTTCGAAGCCGCTGCCGGTGATCGTCGCTTCCGTACCCCCTGAGACAGTGCCGGCGTTTGGGCTAACGTTCGTCACCGTAGGTCGGCCATATTTGAAGCTTGCCTTCGCCACCACTGGGCTCACTCCACCACCCGTGATCACCATTACGCTGACCTTGGCCGAGGTCCCTGCCGGAGCGGTCGCAGCCAGCGAGGTCGGGGTGACCTGTTCGATGGACGTCGCGTATTTCGAGCCGAACATGACCGCCGTTGCTTCGTTCAGGTTCCGGCCTGTGATCGTCACGACCGTACCTCCACTCGACGGTCCCATTTTGGGCGTGATCTTCGTAACGGTCGGCGTTGGGCCCTGCGGGCGCTCGAATAGCCATGCGGCGCCAACATGGTTGTCGCTCGGGCCACCAATCAGCGCGGTCTGGCCGCTGTCGGAAAGTGCGAGCCCGATCCCAAATTCCCCTTTGCCCATCTCGTCCAGCGGGGCCAGTGGTCCTTCTTCCATCCATTCACCGCCGACCGGGATGAACGACCATGCCTCGGCAATTCGGCTGTTGACAAGCCCGCCCAAGAGTGCAGAGGTCCCGTTGCCGGCCAGGGCAACCTGGAACCCCTCGTCCTGGCGTGGTTCGGCCGCCTGGAGCTTTGCTCCATGCTGCATCCAGGCGCCCGCTTCACGGGTGAAGATCCATGCCGAGCCACGGTTAGCGTCATCGTTGACGCCGCTGATAAGCCCGGTATTACCGTCGTCGGACAACGCGACCGCCCAGCCAAACTCGGGATGTCCGGTTGGGTCGCTCGGGGACAGCGGCGGTCCCTGTTGGGTCCAGGTGGATCCTTCGCGCGCGAACGCCCACGCCCTCCCGTCGGTTTCGCCTGCTCCCCACCCGCCCGTGAGGACGGTACTTCCGTCAGCCGACAGCGCGACGGACCAGCCGAAGCGGTTTTCGGCTCCTGGTTCGCCGGCGTTGAGTTGCGCCTGTTCTTCCCAGACTTCACCGTTGCGGCGATAGACCCAGTCCGAACCTTCGTTGGTGCCCTGTTGCGGGGCGCCGATGAGGGCCGTCTGCCCGTCGCGCGAGATCGCGACTGACCATCCAAACTTCGCGCGGCTCGTCCGACCCGGCGGTTCAAGCTTCTGCGCTTCGTGCCATGTCGAGCCTTCGCGTACGAACACATAGGCTGCGCCGGCTCCTAGTCCTTCGTTGTTTGCGCCGATCAGGGCCGTGTTTCCATCTCCCGAGAGCGCGACCGTAGCCCCAAACGATGCGACCCCACCCTCGTGTGGCGGTCGAAGCTTCGACCCCTGCTGGACCCAGACTCCGCCCTCGCGCACAAATACCCAAGCAGCTCCGTAGTTTGTGCTGTCGCTTGGCCCACCGATCAGCGCGGTGCGTCCATCGGATGACAATGCGACGCTGTATCCGAAGCCAGCAAATCCGGTCGGGTCGGATGGCACCAACTTTGCCCGCTCCTGGACGAGCGACGACTGCGCGCCCGCAGAAGCAGGAAGGAACACCAGAGCCAAAGCAGTCAGCAACAGCACCCGCACGCTCGAAGCCTACCGCGCCAAGGGCGACCAACGCTACAAAGATTAGAATACGCCTATCCCTTCGTCCTACGGGTATTCACCCAAACCTGCGGTCTGCGGCCGCGTTAGCCACCTGTGTAGGTGGAAACCGTCCGGCACTATGGAAACTCATGAGCCGCCGCTGTCAGTCGGCGCGCGGGAGCCACAACTGGAACCAGCGCGCGCGGATGCGCGAGACGGTCGCTGGATCGACGCCTGAGCGGTCGTTACGGAGCCGCCAGCGTGCCCCACGGATGTCGCTGAACTCCGTTTCGATCAACCAGTCAGCCGCAGGTCTGCCAGGACTGCGCGGCGCTTCGACCGGGAACCCCTCGCCCCCTTCGGCGGCACGATGTCGCCGGGCACCATCGCACGGACCGGCGGCGACCAGTCAGAGGGCGCCGAACCTGGAGCGCCGAGCCGGAACCGGACCTCGGCAGCAACGCCGGGACCGTTGCTGTGCAGGCGTACGACAGCCTCTCGTGCGACGGTCGAGAAGCCCCGCTCACCGTAGACGTAGGGCCGGTGATTGAGCGCGACACCTCGCGCCGATGCCCGGGCCGATATAGCCGCCGCGATGGCTCCGAGAGCCGCAAGACCAGTCCCGATGTCGCTCGCAGGCAGCATAGCCGCAGGCTACCCCCAGCACCGGTTGGCCGACCAGTCGCAGTGCCTCCTCACGAGACATAACACGGCGCAGTTCGCCCTGCTCGCCCCAGGGAGCCGATGATCGCATCCGCCGCACCCGCACCTTGAGCTCGTGGCTCCCGTCTGCATTGATCGATGCCGCAATGCCGCCAGATGACCCCGAGAATTGGCCACACGAGCCGTGGCTGACAAAGCCACAGCTCGCCGATCATCTCGCCGTGTCGGAGCGCTGGATCGAGCTCCAACAGCGTGTCGGACTCCCGTATCTGCGCATGGGAGGCATCAACCGCTACCGCGTCTCGGACGTCGAGACCTGGCTGCGGGAGCACTACAGCGCGGTCAGGGACACCTAAGCTTCGTCCGAGGCTCTGTCGCGGCGATATATCGCAAACGAGCGGTCTTTCGCCACGCCACCGAAACAGGACAGGGCGCAGCCGCGCCGGGGCTGGGAGTGATCGGCGATCTCCTCGCGGGCGACAGCCTCATCGTGCTCTGGCCACGAGCACAAATCTATCGAGCGAAGGTGAGACGATCCTTATGGTTGTTGAGGAATGCCTGGGCCTCGGCTCGCTCGCCGGTCAGCTTGCTTGCTGGAACGCCCGGTCGAGGGCGCGAGCGGGCGCAGATGAGCTTGCCAGGCGGGCGGAGAGCCGGTCGGCGGCGTCGTGCTGGGGGACGTGGTGGACGTAGATCATTGTCGTGGAGATGTCCGCGTGACCCATGTAGGCCTTGACGTCCGAGAGCGAGAACTCCTGCACGGCGAGCGTGCCGAAGGTGTGGCGCAGGTCGTGAAAGCGCAAGTGCTTCAGGCCCGCAGCCTGCAATGCCCTGTAGTAGCGCCGGCGCAGTGCGGAGTCCTCGAAGTGCCCGCCCTCGGGCGCGGGGAAGACGAGGTCGTCCTCGCTGGTGAAGCGCTCGCGCCGTGAGAGCCCGTCCAGCGCGCGGGCGACCTGGTCTGTCAGCGGCACCGCCCGCGCGCGCCCGGACTTGGGGATGTCCTCGGCGTTCTGCGTGAAGGCGCGCCGGACGTGGATCACGCGCAGGTTGAAGTCGACGTCGCGCCAGCGCAGGCCGCGCAGCTCCCCCAGGCGCAGCCCGGCGAACGCGGCCGTCGTGAAGATCGCCGCGTCCTGCTCGTCGACGGCGGCGCGCGCGAGCGCGTGCACCTGCTCGGCGCTCAGCACGCGGAACTCCGTCGTGCGGGGGATCGGCTGGCGTTCGACGCCCGCGACCGGGTTCGCCGTGAGGCCCCAATGGCGCTGGGCGCGCCTGAAGATCGCGTGAAGCACGAGCAGGTACTTGTTGATCGAGCGCGCCGACAGGCGCCGCTCGGCGAGCAGGTGCACGCGGTAGGCGTCGATCATCTCGCTCGTGAGCTCGCGCAGCGCGAGCTCCCCGAACACGGGCACGAGCGCCCGCTGGACGACGTTGCGGTAGTCGCGCAGGGTGCTCGGGCGGCGCTTGCGGTCGAACTCGACGAAGCGAAGCCACTCGGCGGCGGCCTCGGCGAACGTGACCCCGCGCGCGCCCGCGGCGGTGCGCGGGACCGTGCGCCGCGCCTCGGCGAGGATGTCATCCAGGCGCTCGCGCGCGCCCTTCCGGCTCAGATGTCCCGCCGGCGGGCGCCCGCCGGCGCTCCAGACCTTGGCGAGCACGCGCTTGTGCTGGGTGCCGGTGGCGTCGCGCCAGTGCGCGACCCAGCGATCGCCCGAGGCGCGGCGCGCGCGCAGCAGGTGCCCGGAGACCGGCTGCGGGCGCAGGTCGCGCAGGCTCAGGGTCGCCGGCTTGAAGGTGTTCGCGGGCTCGGCTGGGGCGCTCGGCATACGCTCATGTTACGCCTCGCGCCGGACGAATGGGTACCGAAAGGGTACCGAAATCGGCTGATTTTGGATGATCTGAGGAAAGCAGAAACCTAGTAAACAAGCCAAATCTGTGTTGAGAAAACCACCAACATGCAAATCATAATCCGCGTGTCGGGGGTTCGAGTCCCTCCTCCGGCATCAGAAATTGCCTGCAAATGCGGGTCTTTGGAGACCATCACGGGGACGACGGATTTCCCCAGGGATTTCCCTGTGAGGCGTGCGTAGGGCGCCGGCCAGCTGCCCGATCGCGCGGGCACGCTTGATCCCGTGAAGATCGCTGCGCAGAACGGGCGCCTGCGGACACAAGGTCTGCTCTGCTCGGTGGCCCCTGGCGCCCTGACGAGAACGGCTTAGCCCGGCGACATGACCGGAGTCAGCGGTCCACCGGAGCTTCCGTCACAAATTATTACTCGATGCCTATGCCGGCGCGTGGGCTGGAGCGCTTTGCCCGGCGGACGGTTGCGAGTGCTCGGCGGGCTCCACCTCCACTTGAGCATCCGTCACGACCGGGGCGCGAAGCCACGCCTGATCCACGCCCGGTACGCGTCGTAGAACGTCGCGAAATTGCCAGACACGAGGAGCGCAGACTCGTGCACCTGTTCAGCCGTGGCCGTCGCATATTCGTGGACAAGCATGCGCCGCAACTCGCGGAGACGTTGCAGTCGGCGAGTCAGCTCGGCCGAGATCACACCGGCGCCCCTCAGCGCATCGAGATCGCGCCGCGCGTTTGTCTCATCGCGACGACCACGAAGCTCGGCGAGCTCCAGCCCGAAGGCGGTGAGCTCAGCAATGTAGTTGTAGAGCTGATCGACACCTCGCTCGACCGCCTTCACGCGGTTGAGCTCGACGGGATCCTCGGACGAGTAGGCCACACGAAAGGCATCCAGCTCGAAGTCATCGCCAAACTCCGCCATCGCCGTGCGCAGCGCAAGTAGATGGCGGCGCACGTCGCTGATCCGATCGCCGATCTTCGCCTTCAGCGCCCTCGCACGTTGGGGGTCGCTCGCTTCAAGCGGGGCGGGAACCGGAGAGGCGGACGTCATACAGCCGGGTCGAGATCGGGCCCGTCGATCACGGCAGCTGCGGACCGTTCGACGGTTTGCGCACGACGCCGCCAGCTCGGAGCGCGCTCCTTCAAGGCAGACCACAGATCGTCTCGATCCACGAGGACACGGCCGCGATCGATGACGTCAGACATGAGGACCGGTGAGGTCTCCGCCTCCGAAAGCCGTATCAGCTGCATCTCGCGCCCGGTACGACGGGAAAGCCGCTCCGTGAGCTCGGCCAAGCGGCTCACGGCCGGATCGTGCAACACAACCAACACATCGACATCTGAGCGCTCGTCGTCGGCTCCGATCGCTGTCGAGCCGAACAGCACAGCAAGCCTGACGTTGGGCTCCGTACGAAACGATGCGCGCAGCGCCCGCAACAACTCCCAATGGCTGCGCAGATACGCCTCCTCGCGAAACGTGATCCGAAACCGGCGAGGGCTCAGACGCTCCCCGTGCACTAGGCCCTCGGACGCTGCCCGACGCAGCGTCCGTGCGGGAATCTCGAGTTCGGATGCGGCACGCCCTAGAGAGTCCACGCTGCGACCATATCGCCGTATCGCCGATACATCAAGCTCGTGCGGCCGCTAAGGTACAATCGTATGGCCGATCCACGGGATCACGGAGCTTGCAGCGGCAACAAGGTTCTCGGAGCGGGAGCTTCTGAGAGCGGTTGCAACGCATGGCACGGCCAACAATGACCGGGACGCGCAATGCCTAGGCTACCTATCCGGGCCGAGCGGCAGACTAGAAGGCCGATGGCCACGGCGACGCTTCCCCGAAAGTCTGTGCATGCGTTCCCGGCCCGGATGGCGCCCGAGATTGCGCTCGAGAAGATCGAGCTCTTGACCGAGCCGGGTGGGACGGTTTTGGACCCCATGTGCGGATCCGGGACGGTGGTGCGCCTCGCCGGCGAGGCAGACCGACACGCGATCGGCGTGGACGTGGACCCGCTCGCGGTGATCATCACGCGAACCGCCTGCCAACCCTCGTGGACGAAGAACCTCGTCGCCAGGGCGGATGCGGTGCTCGACCGGGCGTCTCGTCTGGGTCCGGGCGTTCCACAATGGATTCGCCGGGACCAGGAGACTCACGAGTTCATTAACTACTGGTTTGCGCCGCCGCAAATAGAGGATCTGTCACGCATTTCTCGCATCCTCATCGACGGTCCGCGACGCGATGATCCCCTACGGGTCGCGCTAAGTCGCATGATTGTGACGAAGGAGATGGCGGCTTCGCTAGCGCGAGACACTTCTCACAGCAGGCCGCATCGCGTCGCTGACGCGAACGACTATGACGTTTTCGACGGGTTCCTCAAGTCGGCGGAAAAGCTCGAGGGACTGATGGACAATGCCGGTGGGCAACACCGGCCCAGCATTCGTCGCGCCGACGCCCGGACGCTGGGCTTCGTGCGTGCGGCTTCGGTCGACCTCTGCGTCACGTCCCCTCCATATCTGAACGCGATCGACTACCTGCGCGGGCACAAGATGAGCCTCGTGTGGTTGGGTTGGACGGTGGGTGCGCTCCGTGAGATTCGAGGAGGCTCAGTTGGCGTCGAGCGCGGTCTTCAGGGGGTCACGCCCGAGGTGAGCGAGATCGCCAAGGCGGCCGTCCCCCGAATGCACGACCTGCCCCCTGCGCGCCAGGGGATGGTGCTGCGCTTTACACACGACATGGACAGGCTCGCTCGCGCGCTCGCGCGCGTCACGAAGCAGGGCGGGCATCTCGTGATGGTCGTCGCTGACTCCCAACTCAAGGGAGTGGCGATTTCCAACGCGACTATCTGTAGACGGACCGCCGATCGACATGGCTTCGAGCTCCTAGAGAAGAAGCCGCGTCCGCTACCGGCGCAACATCGATACCTGCCGCCGCCGACGAACACGAGTGGAACCCTCGCGGCACGCATGAAGGAAGAGATCGTGTTCACGTTCAAGCGTACTTAACGAGCCGAGGGCCGGAACTATCCGGCCCTCGAGCACTACGTTCGTAGAGTATTCGCTCAGTCAGCCTTGAGCTTCGGCGTGTACTTACGGTTGTGGTTTTTCACGATCAGGTCCGCGAGCACGTTCCCGCGCGATGACGAGCCGCCGTGATTTTTTGTCACGCGCATGAGCTCGACCTTCCAGTGCGATGGCTCCATCCGCGACCGATGTTTGAACAGTTTCTGCAGGGTCGGGGTGTTGCCGAGCCACGTATTGATGCTGTTGGTGAGATTTTTCTCGCGTTCGCTGTCACCAATGACGAGCGGATTCGCCATCCCGATCTTCGCGATGGCCTGGATGGTGTCAGCGTCATGACCGTAGGCCGCTCCGGGCTGACCGTTCTGAGGGTAGGCCTGCCGGCCCATCCGGATCGACCATGCGAGCAGGTCGGTGGCTTTGTCCCAGTCTGCGTCCTGACCGTACGCCCGCTGAACAATCCGATCGGCGGCCGCGAACGCTGCGAAATCGCCCTGTTTATCCTGGTCGCCGAACGAGGAGACACTCGGGCTCGGAGTCAGTGGGATCGAGTCCAGTGCCTTCTTCACCGCGAGGGCGGCGTGCTCCCCTGCGCGGACGCCGACGGCGTACTTCGCAAACGCGCTCGGCTTCATCGAGTCCTTGTTGTACGCGAGAAACGCCTTCGCTGCCGCCTCAAAGGACATTTCGCGGACGTAGCACGGGAACATGTACTGCACGTCGCCGTCCTCGATCTTCGCCTTCCAGCGCGTGCCGCCGTCGACGATGTGAAGCCGGCCCTTGTACTCTCCGTCGGCGATGCGTGCGACCTGCAAGATGCCGGTCTTCTCCTCGTTCCACCTGTCTCCCTGGAATTGCCGAACGCGCGCGGGGCTCGGATCCCTTTGGATCGCCTTGAGAACCGTGAGGTCCTTCGCCGGCAGGTGAAGCAGCTGGCCCCGGTCCGAGGCCGTAACGTTGGTACCCCGGCTCGGGGTCGCAACGGTGGCGCTCATAATTGCTCCTCTCGGGCCTAGTTGACCGGCGCTGCTCTTGCCAGTGGCAGAGGTGCTCCGGTCGCCGAGACCTTCGGGTAGTGGGTTTCCCGCGCGAAACGCGGGTTGTGCGGAATGCTACCAGGCCGGTTCCTCGCCGGAGGTGCCGCCCAGCAGTCCGCGACGATCAAAAAATCCGCTGTTTGCAGAAAGCTCCAAGTCGGGCTCGGTTCGTGCGCGTCGGGACCGGTTCAGTTGCAGGCTGTGCCGGGATAGTCCATAGCCGACTACAACCCATTTGAATACCGCCCGAGATCCCCGATGACATCGCCGGCACGATCGAGATGCCGGAAGAGGAGCTTGAAGTCGATATCGAAGCCGCGGCCTATGTAGCCCGCTTCAAGCGAGGAGAAAAGGAGGGGTTCTACTTCGGCAGATCCTCATATCGGTCGCCGTACTTGTCGGATGACCCGCCCGGCAGAGGCACAGGCGATTAGATTAGGCCGTCGGGACCAGTCCACAGCGCACGCTCAGCCAGGACTGTTCGGAAGAACCGCAGAGCTACGCCTCGCTGTTCTGGATCCTGAGCGCTCCAAGCGGCTGATCTCGGGCGGCGTCTCAGTGGGGTTGGGAGACCTCGATGCCAAGAGCCTGCGCGGCGTCTCCCAGGCGAGCGTCGTAGCAGTACAGGTGCCCGAGATCCTCGCCCAGGCTCACGATGGTTGCCAGGTGCAGGGCGTCGAGCGAGCGTAGCTCGGCTGGGTCCAACTCGGCAGCGGCGTCGAGGATCGGTTGATCCAACGGGATCAGCGTGATGGTTGTGAGGGCAGCGCGGGCGCGCCTGGCGGCCAGCTCGCCGTAACGGCGGGCGGCGCGGCGTCCCTCCACGGTCAGAAGCGTGCTGCTGAGGAGTTCTCTGCCGGCCAGCTCGCGGCGGAGGGCGGGGCTCTCGGGCTCGGAGCGCACGAGCTTGATGAAGGCCGACGTGTCGAGGTAGTCGGGCAAACGCTCTACAGGCGCTCTGAGCGCAGCTCGTCCAGCACCTCGCGAGAGGGCGGCCCGGAAATCGGCGCGGGTAGCTCCTCCAGAACGTCAAGCAGATTGCCCTGCCCGCGCATGGCTCCCCGTTCGGCGACGAGCCGGTCTATGGCCGAAGCGCGTCCGGGGGCAGGCGTGAGCTGTGCGACCTCCTGGCCGCGATCGGTGATCAGAAACGACTCCCCGTGTCGAGCCCGCTGGGCGTAGCGGCTGAGGTTCTGGCGCATCTCGCGGATACCAACAAGCTCCATGTGCGTCATTGTAGCGCTTCTGCGGCCTTCCACTTCCGCGTCCTACGTGTCCATACTCGTGCGGAGCGACCGTCCTCACAGGCCGCACCTGAAAGCCGCCCGCCGTACCTCGGCCGCAACGGCAATCCACTCGCGGCGCAGCACATCGAGCGCAAGCGCCTCGTCGCTGGGCCACCACCTGCTAATCGCCTGCTCGCTTACATGGGCTCGCGAAGCCACAGCATCGAGCGTCATCGCCCTTAGTCCGCTGCCGGCCAACACCTCGCCGGCCGCATCGATGATTCGGTCACGTCCTCCTGCATCATCCGGGCGCGTCATGGTCGAGGACAGTCGAGGTGTTATTTCACGTGAGTTGCGCGTCGAGGCAGACGGCGGCGCTGATCAGTGCCAGATGCGTGAATGCCTGCGGGAAGTTCCCGAGCAGCTCGCCGCTGGGGCCGACCTGCTCGGAGTAGAGGCCGAGGTGGTTGGCGTAGGTGAGCATCTTCTCGAACGCGAGGCGCGCCTCGGCGAGCCGGCCGGAGCGGGCGAGGGCCTCGACGTACCAGAAGCTGCAGATCGAGAAGGTGCCCTCGTTGCCGTCGAGGCCGTCCGGCGAGGCGGCAGGGTCATAGCGGTACACGAGGCTGTCGGCGACTAGCTCTGAGCTGATCGCATCCAGCGTGGACAGCCAGCGCGGGTCGGTCGGGGAGATGAACCCGACGAGCGGCATCAGCAGTACGGAGGCGTCGAGAAGCTCGCTGTGCTCGTGTTGTACGAAGGCGCGTTTGGACTCGCTCCAGCTGCTCTGCATGATGCGGTGGAAGATCTCGTCGCGGACCGACAGCCAGCGCGCCAGGTCGGCCGGGAATCCACGGTCGCGTGCGATGCGTATGGCGCGGTCGAGCGCGACCCAGCACATCAGGCGGGAGTGGGTGAAGCGCTGGCGACCGCCGCGCGTCTCCCAGATCCCCTCGTCGGGCTGGTCCCAGTTCTCGCACAGCCAGTCGGCCACCGACGCGAGCGCGCTCCACACGTCATAGGAGAGCTGCTTGGTGTGGCAGTCGAGCACGTAGGCCGCGTCGATGAGCTCGCCGTAGATGTCGAGCTGGAGCTGGTGTGCCGCATCGTTGCCGATACGCACCGGCGCCGACCCTCCGTAACCCGCTAGATGGTCGAGGGTCTCCTCGGGGAGATGCGTTCTGCCGTCGATCCCGTAGAGCACCTGGAGCGGCCCAGACCCGTTGCCCGTCGTCGACTGCAGGCAGCTCGTGAGGAAGTGGCCGAACGCCCGTAGCTCATCGGTGAAACCGAGGCTCATGATCGGCTTCAGCGTCAAGGCCGCGTCCCGGATCCACGTGTAACGGTAATCCCAGTTGCGGCCACCGCCGAGCTGCTCGGGAAGGCTGGTGGTGGGGGCCGCAACGATCGCACCGGTCGGTGCGTAGGTGAGCAGCTTCAGGGCCAGTGCGGAGCGGTTGACGATCTCGCGCCAGCGGCCGGTGTACGACGACTGCGAGATCCAGGCCTGCCAGTACTCGACTGTCTCGGCCAGCATCCGCCCCGCAGCCACCTCGCTCACTCGTGTCCCAGCTTCATCGCCCTCCGTGAGCACGAACGTGGTGGTTTGTCCGGCGTTCAACTCGAACTCGGCGGTGACACCTGCGGCGGTCTGCTCCAGCTCGACCGGTGCGCCCAGCGTGAGCGTCAATGAGGGAGAGCGAAAGCACGCGCCGTTGGAGGAGATCGCCGTCGCGTGACGATCGCGACCGTAGTTGAAACGCGGCTCGCACTGAAGCCAAAACCGCATCGACCCGCGCACGCATGCGACTCGCCTGATCAGCCGCTGCTCCTCGCCGACGGGCATGAAGTCCTGTATCTCCCCCACGCCGTCGGGAGACAGGAAACGCGTGATCAGCACGTTGGTATCGGGCAGGTAGAGCTGCTTGGTGGCGCAGTCGCGCGCGGGCGCGATCTGGTAATGGCCGCCGCGCTCGCGGTCGAGGATCGCCGCGAAGACACTCGGCGAATCGAACGCCGAGGGGCAGTACCAGTCGATCGTGCCGTCGCTTGCGACGAGCGCAACCGTGCGAAGGTCGCCGATCACGCCGTGGCTCGCAATTGGGAGATCGACGCGAGGGACGATGTTGTCGGCCTGTGGGTGCGTTGCGGAGAAGTTCATGACGGCCACCGTACGGCGCCCGGCTCACGCTCGCCTCGGGTGCTTCCCTGGTCTCGTCCCTAGTCGCGATATCGGCGGGCGCGGGACGGCTGCTCGCGCGATCACCGATCGCTTGCGTGGTCACCAGGTCGGCGTCGCCACTGCGCGCGACTGGATCCCCGAGGCACCAGGATCGGGTCGGACCACGACGGCGGGGTGTGCGAGAAGCGCACGGGCGGCGCGAGCATGTGAACGTCCCCGAGCGGGCTCGGGGCGTCGTAAGCGAGCGGCTCGCGAAGGCTGTGCTCGTCGTCGCTGCCGGCGAGAGTCGGCTCGACGAGGCCAAGGGCTCGGCACCACATGGCCGTCCGCGTGAGGTTGACGGTGACATGCCACGAGCCGCCCTCGGTGGCGCGCTTGACCAGGGCGGCGGCGGCTCCGATGGCGCCCATGTAGCCGGTGATGTAGTCGTTGATCAGTCCGGTGATCGGCAGCCTGGGCTCGGCCTCGGTCCCCTCGATGGTCATCAGACCGGATACCGCCGACCCGTTCATGTCGAAACCGCCGCGTTCCGCCCAGGGACCGCTCGAGCCATAGCATGTGACCGACACGTGCACCAGCCCCGGGTGGCGTTGCGCCAGCTCTCGAGGCTCGAGGCCGTGTCGCTCCAGGGAGCCGCCACGGTGGTTGTTGACCACGATGTCGGCGTCGGCCAACAGGGAGGCGACTCGTTCCCGCCCGGTCTGGCTGTCGAGGTCCAGGTAGGCGCTGCGGGAGCCGACGTTGGCCTCGGCGTAGATGAACTCGTGCTCGTAGTCGTTGGGACGAGTGGCGCACAGCACGTCAGCTCCGTGCTCGGCGAGCGTCCTGCCCACGGTGGGTCCGGCGACCGCGTGGGTGAACGACAGCACGCGGACGTCCTCGAACGGTCTGTGCGCCGGGCCGAGGTCCCGCACCGGAGCGTCGCCGATGCGCTCCAGGCCGATCACGGGCTGGCTGGCCAGGAGCGCTCCCTGAGGGTGCGCGAGCCATTCCTCCGGGTTGCGCACCACACAAACCGGTAGGCCGGACGCGCTCGCGGTCTCCTCCAGCTCGAACGCATCCCAGCCGGCCATCGCCGCCGCGACCTTCTCCATGTCCGGAGGCACATCCAGGAAGCGGCACCACTTCGCCGCAAGATGCGGATAGACCCCCGTTGCCATCACCCAGCGGCCGTCCTTCGTGCGGTAGGGCAGGATCAGAAATTGGTTGTCGAGGACCAACGGGTGTGGCGCCAGCTCCCCGCCGAGCGTCGGATGCCAGAAGGCGCTCGGGTTGATGCCGTGCACGGCCTGGCGCAGGTCCAGCTCGAGGTCTTGCGCCGGTCCGCCCCGCTGTCGGTGAAGGACGAGCGCGGCGACAGCGTTGGCCATGATCGGGATGCCGATGCAGGCCCCGAGACGATGCGCCGCCGCCACGATCGGGTCTTCGCCGGCGAAGGACACGGCGCCGTCCGTTTCCGCCCTGGATAGGCCGACCGCCAACAGCAGCTCGTCGAGCGCTGCCGGGGGGTCGAAAGCGACCGCACGGGATGGTGTCATGACGCCACGCTAGGGCGGCGTGCTTGGTTTCGTCTCGGGTGATTCCCTAGTGGTGCCCCTAGTCCGTCGCGTCGGCGGCCACGGAGGCCAGCGGCTGGCGCGCGAGCTCGACGCGTGAGGATACGCCGAGCTTCAGGAAGACCTTGCGCAGGTGGTACTCGACCGTCTTGGGGCTCAGGAACAGCTGGCTGGCGACGTCACGGTTGGTTGCCCCGCCGGCGACGAGCTTGGCGATCCGCAGCTCCTGCGGGGTCAGAGTGTCGAGCGTCGAGGGGTCTCGCTTGCGCGCGGTGATCCCGGTCGCCTCGAGCTCGGCACGAGCCCGCTCGGCCCACAGCGGCGTGTCCAGGCCCTCGAACGTCGCGAGCGCGGAGCGCAGCGGGACGCGTGCCTCGGTCCGGCGCTGCGCGCGGCGCAGAAACTCTCCATAGGCGAGCTCGGTCCTGGCGCGCTCGAACGGCTGCGCGTGCTGACGCTGCTGTGACAGAGCCTGCAGGAACAGCGGCTCGGCCAGCTCGGCGGAAGGCGCGAGCAGAGCGCGCGTTCGCGCGAGAACGGCCAGCCGGCCGGGATCCTGCGCCTGCTCGCCGAGGCTCGCCAGCGCGTCGCGCGTCTCCTGCCCCGGCTCGGGATCGCTGCTCAACAGCGTCGCCTCCACCAGCATCGGCGCCGCGACCAGCCTGAACAGCGGATGGGAGATCGCCTCGATCATCTCGCGCGCGGCGGCGCCGTGGGCGAGCGACAGTTCGAGCTCCGCGATCCCCACGCGAACGTCGTCGGCTGCGGCGGCGATCCCGTGCGCGAGCGCCCGGTTAAGTGTCGTCTCGCCCAGCTCGCGACACTCGTCGATCTGACCCCGCGCCGCCAGGCAACGGACGAGGATCGCGGAGAAACAGGTCTCCAGGTTCTCCTGCGCGAGCTGGCGTGTCAGCTCGATCCCCTCCCGCGCGTATTCTTCGGCCCCGTCGAAGGCCCTGGCGTTGACGTCGAGCCGGGCGGATCCGAGCAGCGCGATCGGGAGGGTGTTGAACGATCCCGCCGCTCGCGCCAGCACGACCGCGCGCGCGCACAGCTCGTTGGCGCTGCGCAGATCTCCCAGGTATGCGCTGGCGATCGCCGCCCACACCAGCAAACGGAAGTCCTCCGCGGCAAACCCGAGCCTGACCGCCTCCGCGAGCTTCGCGCGTGCCGCGTCACGAGCCCCGTCTGCGGCTGTGACCATCGCGCTGAGAAATATGCGGAGGAAGGGCTCGTGCGGCCTGCCCGTGCCCGGAAGGTCCGCGAGGAACGCGTGCGCCTCGCGGAACGCCCGCTCGGGCCAGCCCGCGACGAACGCGGGGGTGATGGCCTGCGCCTGGAGCTCGAGCGCTCGTGCGGGGTCCTCGTCGGCGACGGCGTGCGCACCGGCCACCAGCAGCGCGGATGCCTCGGCCGGCGTCCCTCGCTGTAGCTCCAGGGCGCCCCTAACGGCGCACAGCGCGGCCTGCTCGGAGGCGGTGTGGGCGCTCGCCAGCGCCTCCTCGACAAGGCGTGCCGCCGCCTCTGGATTGCCTGCATCGACGTTCGCCTGGGCGGCCGCGATCAGCCGGCGCAGGCGCCCACCGGCGTCGGCTGATAGTTCGGCAGAGCGCGCGAGAACGGCCGCGGCTGAGGCGAACGCGCCGCGGCGCAATGCGGCTGCCGCCGCGTCCTCGAGCTCGGCGGCGAGAGCATCGTCGGGCTCGTTCGTCGCGGCGGAGAGATGCAGCGCGCGTGCCAGCGGGACGGTGGCGCCGGCCGCGAGCAGCCGGTGCGCCTGCGCTCGCTCGGCCGGTGAGGAGGCGCCCAGCACGGCCGAGCGGGCAAGCGGATGCCTGAACACGACCGCGTCCACGTCGCCGATCAGCCCCGCCTCGACGCTCGCCCGCTTCGCCGTGGACGGGAGCTCGCCGAGCCGCGCGAGCTCGCTCCACGTCCTCGTCTCCTCGGACTCGCTTGCCGCCGCGAGCAGCAGCAGGGCGCGCGCCTGGGCCGGCAGGCGCGTCACGTGGGCGCGAAACGCCGCGTCGAGCCCACCGGGCCCGCTGCCCGTGAGGTCCTTCAGCGGCAGCTCGAGCAGGGCGAGAGGATTGCCACGAGCCTGCTCGAGCAACTGCCGTTCGGCCGTCTGGCCGAGCGATGCGCCGCGAACGCTGCCCACCACCTCGCGTGCGTCCGCCTCTGACAGCGGGGTGAGCGTCAGCTGTTGCAGCCCTGGCGCCTCGAACCAGCTGGTGGGATCGTCGCGCACCGCGAACAGCATCGCCACCGCCTCCGCGCCGAGCCGTCGAGCGACGAACAGCATCGCCTGCGCCGAAGGGGCATCGATCCACTGGAGGTCGTCGACGACGCACAGAAGCGGGCCGTCCTCGGTCGCCTCCGCGAGCAGGCTGAGAGTCGCCAGACCCAGCAGCAGACGATCCTCCACGCGCTCCTCACCCACTCCCAGAGCGCTCCGCAGGGCGGAGGCCTGCGGGCCGGGCAGACGATCGACCAGCGCGTGCAGCGGGCGCAGCAGCTGCTCCAGGCCGGCGAAGGTGAGGTCGTGCTCGGACTCCGTCCCCGCGCAGCGAAGCGTTCGCAAGCCCGAGCTCCGCGCCGCGTGATCGAGCACCGCGGTCTTCCCGATCCCGGCCTCGCCGCGGATCACCAGCGCTCCGCTCGCGCCGGCGCGCGCATCATCGAGCAGGCTCTCGATTAGCCGCTGCTCGGGGTCCCGGCCGATCAGCATCGGCCAAATCCTACGCCCGCGTCCTCGGCGCCCGCAGAGCCCGCAGGCGCAGCTCCCCTGAGCGAACGACCAGGGATGCGACTAGGGATCCGATCGATGTGAGCGCAGCCATGCGGCCGTAGCTTCGGCAGCGTCGATCAGCCCTACGAAAGGATCCGCATGACCGTCTTCCGCCCACATCGCAACTCGACGCTCAGCCTCTCCAGCCAGAGCGCAACCGCCGGACCCAAAGAGGCCACGGTCTCCTCCCGCCACGGCGTGATCACCGCCGTGGTCTGCCTCGCGCTCGGTGCGGTCGTCGCCGCGATGGCGTCGCTGAACGTGGCCCTCCCAGACATCGCACGCGACACCCACGCATCCCAGACAAACCTCCTGTGGGTGATCGACGCGTACTCGCTCGCGTTCGCCTCGCTGCTGTTGATCGGCGGCGGGATCGGCGACCGCTACGGCCGCCGGGTGGCTCTCGTAGCCGGCCTGCTGATCTTCGGTGTGGGTTCGGTGATCGCGATGGCCGCCACCACGGCGAGCGAGCTGATCGCGCTGCGGGCGACCCTCGGCCTCGGCGCGGCGCTTGTGATGCCGGCGACACTGTCGACGATCACGAGCACATTCCCGGAGTCCAAGCGCGCCTGGGCGGTCAGCATCTGGGCCGGGGTCGGCGGCGGCGCCGCGATCTTCGGGATGCTGGCCTCCGGGGTTCTGCTGGCCGCGTTCTCATGGCGGTCGGTGTTCGCGCTGAACGTGGTGCTCGCGGTCGTCGCCCTGGCCGGGACGCTGCGCTTCGTGCCCGAGTCGGCCGACCCGAACGCCCCCAAGCTCGATGTCGGGGGCGCCGCGATCGTGGTAGCGGGCCTGGTCGCGCTGATCTTCTCCGTGATCGAGGCGCCGAGCTACGGCTGGCTCGCCCCACGGACGCTCGCCGGGCTGATCCTCGGATTTGCGCTGCTCGCCGCGTTCATCCTTTGGGAGCTGCGCCAGGAGCACCCGCTGCTCGACCCGCGCGTCTTTCGCAACCGGGCGCTTTCGACGGGGAGCATGTCCATCTTCGTGCAGTTCTTCGCCTTCTTCGGCTTCACGTTCATCGGCATGCAGTACCTGCAGCTGATCCGCGGCGATTCGCCGATGCTCGCCGCCGTGCAGATCCTTCCGCTGGCCCTGGCGATGGTGCCAACCTCGCGGCTCGTCCCGCGGCTCACGGCGCGCTACAGCACGCGCACGGTGTGCGCCGGCGGTCTCGCGCTGGTCGCCGCGGGTCTCGCGATCATCGCTCAAGCCGGCACCCACACCCCCTACGGCCTGCTGGCTGGCGGGCTGGTCGTGCTCGGGGTCGGGATGGGAGCAGCGATGACACCTGCGACCAGCGCGATCACCGAAGCGCTGCCGCCCGCCCAGCAGGGCGTCGGCTCGGCACTCAACGACCTCTCGCGCGAGGTAGGCGGCGCGACCGGCATCGCGGTCATCGGCAGCATCCTCACCTCCACCTACAGCAGCCACGTGAACCTCACCGGACTCTCCAGCCGAGTCGCCGCCGAAGTCAAGGTGTCCTACGCTGCCGCCTCGCGCTTCGGAGCGGAGGTCTCCGATCGCGCGCACATCGCGTTCGTCAGCGCGATGCACACCGCGCTGCTCACCGGCGCCGGCACCGCGCTCGTAGCGGCGCTCGCCACCCTGATCCTGCTGGCCCGCCGCCGGCAGGCGCCGGCAGACGAAAGCGCGGTCGGGCTGCACACCGTCGCCCCCGAGTGCTGACCCATGCGCATCGCCTCCGGCATGCTTTCGTCAGACCGGGTCCACTCCGATCTCCAGTGCGCCGAAGCCCTCGAGTGGGCCGTCGACGAAGAAGATCTCCAACGTGATGTCGGGCTCGACGTGCGCTTGGCTCAGGAACGCCACGACCTCGCGGCCGGTGAGATCCTTGATCGTCTGCTTGTACTTGGTGGCCATCACGCGTTGAAAGCCCTCACGCATTGCAATCACGCGGTCGGGATCGCCGCTGTCCATGATTGTTTGCTCGAGTGGCGTGAAGCCGCTGCCGCGCATCACGACGACGATGATGTCGTCCAGCGCATAGGTCTTGGCCTTCATCGGGCCTCGACCGTAGTGCTCACGCAGGATCGCGACGATGCTGTTCGAGATCGCTGCTAGCAGATGTCCTCCGGCAAGGGGGCCGTCGCCCTCGGAAGGCTCCACGTCCATCTCGGCTACTCCTCAGTCCTCCTGGCTCCTACAAAGCACAGTAGTCAATACGATAGAATTAATCTAGTTTATCGGCTCAGCATCTGCTACGATTCGAGCCAGAGCGTCTTCGATGATTGGCCCCTGGGTCAAGTTCGAGGTTGCCCCAGGAAAGCGGAACATGGTTCGCGGTCACACGATGGCCGCCGCAGTTGGTCCGTTGCGACCACTCGTCACAGGAGTGCGAGATGTTTGCTCCGCGCCGACAGCCCCGTCCATGTCGCTCACACAGAGCCCTGCTGGGCTCGCGCCACGCGCCCGACGCTCGCGCGGCTCGCAGCCAGTGGGAGCCAGCTCGCCTGTGTGAGCGCTCTCGCGCGCGTATCACACGATGCTCTCCCCCCCCACGTCGAGACTGTCAGCCTTTAAGGCCTCGCACGGGCTTTGCAAGCCTTGATCGCAAACGAGAGGACTACACATGAGCCTCGCGAGCGACGACGGCGACATGGACAACGCGGCAATCGCCAAAGTCAATGGATCGGCGCCGCCCGGAGACCGGCGGCACCCTGACGATGATCACACGGCGTCTGACAGGGATCAGACCGCGGCTGACCGCGACCAGACCATCTCCGACTGCGACCAAACAGCTTCCGATAGCGACCAAGCATCTTCCGATCAGGATCAGAGCGATTCCGATCGCGACCAGCTCGCCAGCGATCGCGAGCTCCAGGACGGTGCCAGTCAAGAAAATCACGACATCGCCAATGAGCTCCGCAGCCGCACTACGGAGTCCCGCCGCCAGCAGGCCCGTGCGCGTCTGGCTGCGGCCGGCGCACGCGGAGCCAGCGCAGCGGATCGCGATCGCGTTGGACGTGTCCGCGACCTGATCGCCGACTCGCGGGACGCTCGCGCCAAGCTGCACGACGAGGGAATCGAATCGCCCGATGCCCATGAGCGCGAGGCGCAGCGCGCCGAGGCGCGACGCGACCGCCTGCGCGCAGCCGACGATCGCGCCAGGTCGGCCGAGGACCGAGCGAGAGCCGCGAGCGATCGCGTCAAGGCCGCCGAAGACCGTGCGGTCGCGGCCCGCGAGCATGCGTTGGCAGCGCAAGAACGCGAGCGAGCGGCGGCCGATCTAGAGGCGTCCGAGTCAGATGAGCTGACCCATGTGCGCCGAAGGGGACCGGGCATCAGGCAGCTCACAAGAGAGATCGATCGAGCTCGTCGGACCACCCAGTCGCTGATCGTGACCTTCGTCGACGTTGACGGCCTGAAGTGGGTTAACGACACGCACGGTCATCTGGCTGGCGATGCGCTGCTGGTGGGCGTCGCCGATGCTCTGCGGGCAGGGCTGCGTTCCTACGATCTGATCATGCGCTTTGGTGGCGACGAGTTCGTGTGTGTGCTGCCAAACGCCGAGCTCGACGGAGTGCGTCAACGATTCGCCGACGTGTCCAACGCGATGGCCGCAAGCCCCTCCGCGGGATCGATCTCCGTTGGCTTCGCAGAGCTTGCCGACAGCGACTCAGCCGAGAATCTGATCGCCCGTGCAGACAGCGACCTGCTTACCCGTCGCAGATCCCCCAAGGGACGCCGCCAGCAAGTCACCCCACGACGTCGCTAGGGGATCGGCGTGACTCACATTGGAGCGCCAACCATCACGGGATACACTCGCGCTCGTGCGGCGTCCCTGGTTTGCGACACGGCCGGTCGATGAGACCTTCTTCGACACCGCCCCGTTCCGGCTGCAGGAGGGCTTCGACATTCCCCGACCCGCCAGCGACGTTTGGGCCGAGTTGACGGACGAGCGCCCGCTGGCGTGGTGCCGGATCCTTCAGGACGTCGCCTGGACCTCGCCGCGGCCGTTCGGCGTCGGCACGACACGCACGGTGCGAGCGCTCGGCGGCGTCAACGTGCTCAGGGAGTGGTTCTTTCGCTGGGAGGAGGGGCGGCGGTTCTCGTTCTTCGCACTGGAGGCCAGCGTGCCGCTGTTCCGGCGCTTCGCGGAGGACTACCTCGTAGAGGACACTTCGGGGAGCTCGTGCCGGTTCACGTGGACGATCGCGTACGAGCCGCGACCCGGTGCCCGGATCGCGAGCCCCGGCAACAGGCTGCTCCTCGAGACGCTGTTCCGCGACACGCGCACACACTACGGCCTGCGCTGACATCGACACCGCGGGCCGCAATGGTCAAGCGCCATCCGTATATCCGCTATCTCCGAAAAGATGGGCATCTGCGTCCGTCGGCTGTGCCCGTCACGACGCGCGCCGGGGACGCGTCGGGCGAGATCGCGCAGCAACCGCAACCATTGCAAGAACCGGGGGTCCCCGGGGAGCCAATCCCGGGGGACCCCCAGCTGTAGGTAGGCGCAGCGCCGATGTGGGGCCGGTGCTGCGCCTGGCTTGCGCACCAGGGACACCACGGTGTGGTGCCTTGGGCGGGCGAAAGAATACACAGCTTTCAGTCCTAGGACTTTGAGCCCTGGACTTTGACCCTAGGACTACGGCATGTTTCTTTAAATGTGGGAGCAGCCAGACCTCGTGCTCGCGGCGCTTTTGAGGCGACTGCGCGAAGAGCGCGGGATGACTCAGGAACAGCTGGCGTTCGACGCCGGCATCACATCGTCCGCGCTGTCGCGGATCGAACGCGGCCTGAACAGCCCCGGCTGGATGACCGTCAGGCGGCTCGCAAACGCGTTGAACGTCAGCCTCGTGAGGCTGGCTAGCGATCTGGAAGAGGCGGCCTGAGCGAAGCCGCGTGTGCTCAGCCGTGCTCGGGCAGATCCGCGCCACGGATTTCTCCGCAAGGTGCGGAAAGCAGGCTGGCTGACCCCTTGCAATCCAGGCGGGACCTCCCTAGGTTGACCCTAGACGCGGTTCCGAGCCGTCAAGAGCGAGGCCACTGAGGTGTGAGGCCGCGCCACCCGAACCGGAAGGCCCTCGGGCCGGAAGGGAAAGGTTCCTCAAGCGGCTCAGGACCGCGTCGCCTTCGTTAAGCGGCGCAGCGCTTCGTTACAGAGGCCGCGGCGGCAAGGCCGACGGCGCCACGCCGGCACGGCGCCTACCAGCAGGGTTGGAAGCGGTGGCCGTTGAGCGCGAGGTTGAAGCGCGCGCCCATGATCCCGGCCGCGTTGTCGGCTGCGCAGAACTTGGCGGTCGCGTGGTGGTACTCGGCGTTCAGCACCGGCTTGCCCGCGATCAGGTACGGCTGGAAGTCGGCACATTCGCGGTATTGGTTGCACTGCTCGCTGAGCGCTCCGTCGAAGTAGGGCTCCAGTTCGGGCGTCTGTTCGCCGTCGTTCTTCTGCAGCACCGCCATGCCCAGCGAGTGGACCTCGTCGGCGACCCACTCGTTGTAGGTCAGCTGCTCGGCGGCGCTCAGCGAGAAGCCGCTGTCGTTGGCGTAGCCTTCGATGTTGTCCGGCTCGACCGCGTCAAAGCCCTTTTCTCTGCACATCTGAAAGCGCGCGGTCATGATCGGCTCGAGCACGCTCAGCTGGCGGATGTCCAGCCAGCGCTCGCCCGGCCAGCCGTTGGAGCGGCCGAGCACCGATTCCGGGAACTCGTGGTAATCGGGACGGAAGTCCTCGGCCGTGCCGACGTCGATGTAGCAGATCACGTGCTTGCCCTGGCCGTGCAGGGTCGCGACCTCGGTCGCGCTGTTTTCGAACCCGTCGATGTCGTACGCCGCCACCGGCTCGTTGTTGTTGACCCTCCCCTGCAGCTGCCAGTACCACGTCAGCCGTTGTGGCGGCTGCCACCAGCCCGCCGCCCGCGCCTGGCCCGCGCCGAGGAGCAGTGCGAGGCCGAGCAGCGCGATCGTCATCGCTGCTGCGCTCGCGGAGGCTCGGCTCGACCCCGTCGACATCGTCGGCAGTTGATGCTAGTGCCTCTTAGCGGACGCTTACCATCGGGTTAGCGGTCGTTCAGCGCGGGCGAGCACGATGTCGGCATGCTCGCCACCGCCGTCGGCCCGCATCTGTTCTGGATCACCAGCCGCGCCGCCGGCATCTCGGCGCTGGTGCTCGCGAGCCTGTCGGTATCCGTCGGGCTGCTGATCGGCGGGCGCGCTCTGAAGAGCCACCGGCCCGACCTGCGGGTGGCTCACGAGGCGCTGTCGCTGGCCACACTTCTAGCGCTCGCCGTGCACGGGCTGAGCCTGCTCGGCGACGGCTATCTGCACCCGAGCCTCGCCGACGTGGCGATCCCGTTCCTCAGCTCCTACAAGACGCTGTGGACGAGCATCGGCATCCTCGCCTTCTGGATGCTGCTCGTGCTCGGCCTCTCCTACTACGTGCGCACCCATATCGGTGTGCAGCGCTGGCGCAAACTGCACCGCTTCGCGGCGCTCGCGTGGCTGCTCGGGCTCGTGCACTCGCTCGGCGAGGGCACCGACGCGGGGCAGGCGTGGTTCCTGGCGATGATCGCGATCGTCGTCGCGCCCGCGATCGTGCTGCTGCTCAGCCGCCTGCTGGAGTCCGCCGCCGCGCCAGCGCCGGGTGCGGCGCAATGAGCCCGCGCGAGCGCGAAGCCGCACGTGTCAGCGCCAGGGCGCTCGCACGCGGTCGCCGCGACGCCATGCGCCGGCGCGCACGTCGCATCCGCCGATCAGTGGCCGGCCTGGCTGCCACCGTGTTCGTCGGCGTGTTCCTCGTCGTCTACGTGCAGCTCGCATCCGGACACGACCCCGCCCTCGTGGCCGCCGCCGCACGGCGACGAGTCGCGACCACGAGCACCGACAAGTCGCGGAAATCGCCCAGCGCCGAATCGGGTTCGACCACCGAATCGGCTTCCCGCGACGAATCGAGCGGTAGCGAAGCCTCCAGCGGCTCTGCCTCCTCCTCGGGCAGCGAAGAATCGAGCGCCTCCGCGGTGACCACGTCGCAGTCATGAGCGCCGAGCGCGAGAGCATCGAGGAGTTCGACTGCTTCGGCTCGCGGTGCGCGGCGCTCGTGATCGGCTGCGGGCGCGCGGGCAGCTCCGAGGAGGCCGTCGCGATCGTCAAACGCACGCTGCTCTCTTGGCACGAGCGCTTCTCGCGTTTCTCGCAAAGCAGCGAGCTCTCGCGCCTGAACGGCGACCCGCGGCCAACCGTGCCCGTGCGCCCGCTGATGGCGCGCTTCGCGCAGGCCGTGCGCAGCGCCGGGTCGCTGAGCGCCGGGCTGGTCGATGCGACGCTCGTGCGCGAGATCGAGAGCGCCGGCTACGCCCACGATTTGCGCCGGGGGCTGGCGCTCGCCGCGGCGCTCGAGATGGCTCCCCCGCGAACGCCCGCCGCCCCGTCCCGCTCGCAGCGCTGGCGGGAGCTCGAGGTCGACGCCGTCGCGCAGACCGTCACGCGCCCCCTGGGCCTGAGGCTGGACAGCGGCGGCCTGGCCAAGGGGCTGTTCGCCGACGTGCTCGGCGAGACGCTCGCCACCCACCCGAGCTTCGCCGTCAACTGCGCGGGCGACTTGCTGATCGGCGGGGCCGCGGGAAAGGCGCGCCCTATCAACGTCGAAAGCCCGTTCGACGGGCGCACTCTGCACACGTTCAACCTCGCCCGTACGGGCGTGGCCACCAGCGGGATCGGACGCCGCAGCTGGCTCGACCGTACCGGCGCACCGGCCCACCATCTGCTCGACCCCTCGACCGGCAGGCCCGCCTACACCGGCATCGTGCAGGTGACCGCGCTGGCGCCGAGCGCGCTCGCGGCTGAGATCAAAGCCAAGGCCGCGATCCTCAGCGGTCCGGGCAGGGCGCGCACGTGGCTCGCGCACGGCGGGGTGATCGTCTACGACGACGGCTCCCACGAGGTGTCGGCGCCGCCGCCGCTGGTCACACTCGGAGAGCTCTCGGCGCTCGTGCGCGCGGGCTCGGGCACCGTGGCGGCGACGGCCAGCGCCCCCACGACCAGCGCCGCGGCGATCAGGAACGCGAGGTGATAGCCACCGGTGAGCGCTGCGTCCGACGAGCGCCCGTGCGCGAGCAGC
>Ga0302325_10007410_pt1 | contig 24360 bp, 25 predicted proteins | sample Palsa_T0_2_FD_201948 | JGI IMG/M metagenome (GOLD analysis project Ga0302325, IMG submission 201948) | Peat permafrost microbial communities from Stordalen Mire near Abisko, Sweden - Palsa_T0_2 | ecosystem: Environmental > Terrestrial > Soil > Palsa > Peat permafrost | place: Sweden: Abisko... | reverse complement strand
TCGGCGGCGGCGCCGGCATGCTGCTGCGGGTCGATGTCGTGGAGGCGGCGCTCCGCGCCCGCTACCACGAGGATCCGGTCCGGGTGCGGACCGAACGTCGGGTGGTGGCGCTCGACCCGAGCGGGCGACTGCTTGACGACGCGCTCGTCGACGAGCTGGCGAGCGAGCCTGCGCTGACGCTGCTCTCGGGGCGCTACGAGGGCTTCGACGAGCGCGTGCTGGAGCATTTCGCCGGCGATCGCATATCGATCGGCCGCTACGTGCTGGCCGGCGGCGAGCTGGCCGCGATGGTGGTGTGCGATGCCGTGCTGCGCAAGTTGCCCGGAGCGCTGGGCGACTCCGAATCCGCGCTCGAGGAGTCCTTCAGCGCTGCGCTCGGGGGCGCGCCCGAGTACCCCCATTACACCCGGCCGGCCGACTATCGCGGCTGGCGGGTCCCGGACGTCCTGCTCTCTGGCCATCATGCCCAGATCCGGGATTGGCGCCTCGCGCAGAGCCGGTCACGCGCCGCCCCGGCTGCCCCCAGCGGCGAGCGCGAAGGGGGCTGAACCGGTGACGGCTCGGGGAGCCCGGGTGGTTCGCTACCATAGGCCGCCGCAAGGTCGGGCCACGCGCCGTGAGGCGTTGGTGCCCCCCGCCACAGGATTATCGCCCGCACGGAACCGTCCGACACGCGGCGGGGCGGGTGCTTGCAATGCCATGAGCACCGTTATCGACAGCCTGGAGCGAGCGCAGCTCCGCCGTGTACCGACGTTCGACGCCGGTGATCGTCTGCGGGTCCATTTTCAGGTCATCGAGGGAACCCGCCGCCGGACGCAGGTGTTCGAAGGCGTGGTGATCAAGCGTCAGGGACACGGCGCGCGGGAAACCTTCACCGTGCGCAAGCAGTCCTTTGGCGTGGGGGTCGAGCGCACGTTCCCGTTGCATTCGCCGAAGATTGAGCGGATCGAAGTGGCGGGGCGGGGCGACGTCAGGCGGGCCAAGCTCTATTACCTGCGGGGGCGGATCGGCAAGCGGGCACGAGTGCGCGAGCGCCGCTCGAACCGTCCGGAGGAGGCGATCGAGCGTGAGCTGCTGTACCCCGAGATCGAGGAGTCGAGCGCGCAGGAGTCGAGCGAGCCCCTCCCACCGACGGGGGCGCCGGACGCCGGACCGGCAGCAGCGAAGGCACCCGTCGGCGAAGAGTAGATGTGACGAAGAAGAAGAAGTCGTTTGCGAGCGCGACGCTCGAACTTGTCGTGGTCGTGGGGGTCGCACTCGGCCTCGCGCTCGCGATCCAAGCGTTCATCATCAAGCCGTATCAGATTCCCAGCGGGTCGATGCTGCCGACGCTGCGCATCAACCAGCGAGTGCTGGTCGACCGAATCGGCAGCCACTTCAGCTCGCCGCATGTCGGGGACATCATCGTCTTTCACCCGCCGAAGAACTTCACGACCTGCGCGGACCCGAACGAGGGCGAGAATCAAGCCGGTCAGAACGGGACCAAAGCGTGCGATGTGGTCGGGTCCCAAAAATCCTCGGAGACGTTCATCAAGCGGGTCGTCGGCCTTCCCGGCGACCGCATCTCGATCCGCAACGGGCACGTGATTCGCAACGGCGTAGCGGAGAAGGACTCCTACATCATCCCCTGTGACGGAGCCGCGGAGTGCAATTTCCCCGGGACGATCACGATCCCGAAGGGCGACTACTACATGATGGGCGACAACCGCCCGGATTCCGAGGACAGCCGCTTCTGGGGCCCGGTCCCGAAGGCCTGGATCATCGGCAAGGCGTTCTTCACCTACTGGCCTCCGGATCGGATCGGCATTCTTTAGCCACGAGGGCGAGCAGCAGCAATGTCCAGGCTCAAGTCGCTGCTTGAACTCCTTCTCACCATCGCCATCGCGGTCGCGCTGGCGCTACTGATTCAGGCGTTCATCGTCAAGCCCTACCGGATTCCCAGCCCCTCGATGGTCCCGACCTTGGCCATCGGCCAACGCGTGCTCGCCAACCGGTTGACCAACCACCCGAGCATCGGCGACATCGTGGTGTTCCACCCCCCGCACGGCGCCGACCCCGTGTCCCCCGTGTGCGGCGCCAGCGACCAAGGAGCCGGACACCCGCAGGCCTGTGACGTTCCGACCGCGGCCGAATCCAACCAGACGTTCATCAAACGCATGGTCGCGGGCCCCGGCGACCGGATCTCGATCGTCAATGGGCACGTGATCCGCAACGGAGTGCGGGAGAAGGACTCATACATTGAGCCATGCGGCGATTCCAGTTCATGCAATTTCCCCAGGCCGATCGTGATTCCGCCCGGCCATTACTTCATGATGGGTGACAATCGTGGCGTCTCCGACGACAGCCGTTTCTGGGGCCCCGTCCCCGCCAAGTGGATCATCGGCGTTGCCTTCTTCACCTACTGGCCGCCAGACCGGATCGGGACCCTCTAGCGCCGGCGGGCGCGCCAAGCGACCCCCTCGCCCGGGTCGTCGGCTGCTCGGCTTCGATCGTGCGTTCGAGGTGCGGTTCGTGGCCGGCGCCGACGAGGCCGGACGGGGGAGCCTCGCGGGCCCGCTCGTGGCCGCTGCAGTGCTGTTCGACCTCGACCGACTCGGCCCCGCCGACGTCCGCGCGCTCGGGTCGCTGAACGACTCCAAGCAGCAGACACCTGAGGCGCGGGCCGAGCTGTTCCCGGTGATCCTGCGGTTGGCGGCCAAGGTCGCGGTCGTGTCCAGATGCGCGCCCGGGATCGACGCGCGCGGGCTTCATGTCACCAACCTGGCCGCCCTGCGCGACGCGCTGGGACGGGTGGCGTGTGACGGGTGCGTGTGCCTGAGCGACGGCTTCTCGGTCACCGGTCTCGAGCATCCGCACCGGGCGGTGATCGGAGGTGACGGCAAGAGCGCCGCGATCGCTGCCGCATCGGTGATCGCCAAGGAGACACGCGACCGCTACATGCGGCGGGCCGACACCGCTCACCCCGGCTGGGAGTTCGCCCAGCACGTCGGTTACTCGACCCCTGAACACCGGCAGGCGATTGAGCGTCTCGGCGTCTCGCCACTGCACCGGCTCTCGTTCCAGTCGACGGCGTATCAGCAGCTCGCCCTCGGGTGACGGTGCCTGCCTCCGGCGCGGCTCGGCTCAGAACGCTGCCTCCAGATGTTCGATGCCGACGAGCTTGCCCGCGCGGTCGAAGGTGACTCCGATCGCGTCGAACCGCACGACGTCTGCATATGGGCGCTCGGTCCGCTCGATCAACCAGCTCCCGGCCATCTTGCGCACCCGCGCTTGCTTGACCGGCCGCAGCGCGTCGAACGGACTGCCGCCGCCCGGGGCGACGCGACGGGTCTTGACCTCGCAGAAGGCGAGCGTGCGGCCGTTGAACGCGACGATATCGAGCTCGCCCCAGCGGGTTCGATAGTTGCGCTCGACGATCTGAAAGCCCTGCCGGATGAGGTGCTCGGCGGCGAGCCGCTCGCCGAGCTGGCCCAGCCGATGACGGCGGTCGGTGCTCATGGGGGTGACGCTACGCAGCGACGCGTCACGCGTGGGTGGCGCAATGTGTCAATTCAGCACTATTTCGTGAGGTCGGCCGATGCAGAATTTGTGCACGCCGTCACCCACGGGTCACCTGAAGCCGCGTAGCTTGATGCCATGCTCGCCCGCGTCGCGACGTTCGCCATCGACGGCGTCGAGCCGCGCCAGGTCTGGGTGGAGGTGGACATCCGCTCTGGCCTGCCGTCGTTCACGATCGTCGGTCTCGGAGACGCCGCGATCCGTGAATCCCGCGATCGGATTCGGTCAGCGATCCTGAATTCGGGCTTCGAGTTTCCCGCCACCCGGATTACGGCGAACCTCGCACCGGCGTTCCTGCGCAAAGTCGGCCCCGGATTCGACGCCGCTCTGGCGATCGGGGTGCTGGCGGCAAGCGGGCAGGTCCCCGGCCAGGCGCTGAGTGCCTACGCCGTGTTCGGCGAGCTTTCGCTCGGTGGGGAGCTGAGAGACTCTCCGGGCGCGCTCGCGGTCGCGGAGGGCGCGCGCCGCGCGGGGCTCGCTCGGCTGATCGTGCCGCGGGAACGCGCGCGCGAGGCGGCCCTGGTGGACGAGGTTGCCGTGGTTGGCGTGGGCAGTCTCCGCGCCGCGGCCGAGGTCGTCCTGGGCTCCGACCCTCCGGCGCTACCCGCCGCCCCGAACCGGCCTCGGCCGGCGCAGGAGGAGCCTGATCTGATCGATGTCCGCGGTCACGCGGCGCCGCTGCTGGCGCTGGCGATCGCCGCGGCCGGGGGCCACAACCTGCTGCTGGAGGGGGCACCCGGCACCGGCAAGACGATGCTGGCTCGACGGCTACCGTCGATCCTGCCGGCGATGACGCGTGCCGAGGCGATCGAGGTGACGCGGATCCACAGTGTCGCGGGCATCCACGCGGACGGACTGATCGCCGCCCGCCCGTTCCGCGCGCCCCATCACACCATCTCGGCGGCGGGGCTGGTCGGAGGCGGATTTCCCCCCCGCCCGGGCGAGGCCACGCTGGCCCACCACGGCGTGCTGTTCCTGGACGAGCTGTCGGAATTCCAGCGCTCGAGTCTCGACGCGCTTCGCCAACCTCTCGAGGATGGTGGCGTGACGATCGTCCGCGGCCAGCGTGCGCTCGTGTTCCCGACTCGCTTCATGCTCGTGGCCGCGACGAACCCCTGTCCGTGTGGCTTTGCCGGCATCGACGATCGGTGTGGCTGCGGCGAGGCGGACCTCAGGCGCCACCGGCGGCGGTTGAGCGGACCGTTGCTCGACCGGATGGATCTGCTCGTCGATGTCCGCCGGCCCGACGAGCACGATCTGAGGTCTCCGCCCTCGACGAGCTCGGCCGACATGCGGGCACAGGTCGCCGAGGCCCGTGAGCGCCAGCAGCGGCGGCTCGCGGATAGTTCGGCGCGCTGCAACGGCGACATGGACGTCCGCCTGGTTCGCGCTCAGGTGCGCCTGGAGAGCGCCGCCGAGCAGGCACTCGGGCAGGCCTACGCGGTCGGCGCCCTGAGCGCGCGGGGGCGGCACCGCGTGCTCCGCGTGGCCCGGACGATTGCGGACCTGCGGCGCCACGACGTGGTCACCGGCGACGACCTCCTGACCGCACTCAGCTTGCGCCAACGCGCCGGGGCTGACGCGACGCTGGCGGCATGACCGGCACGGCCGCCTGTGATCGTTGCCTCGCCCGGTCGTGGCTGCTGGCCCGGCTCGCCGGTCACCTGGAGCCCGTCCGCCACCGGATCGATCCGTTGCTCGGGCTCAGTGACGATGCACTAATCGCAGCAGTCGGAGGCGAGCAGCGCGCCACGGTGGCGCGCGAGCTGGAGCGCTTTGACGTCGTGCAGGCCCGCGAGCGCTGCGCGGTCGCCGGCGTCGAGCCAATCTGTCGTTGCGACCGCTCCTACCCTGGCGCGCTGGCGGCACTCGGATCGCCTCCGGCGGTGCTTCACGTCTGCGGCGGGCTCGAGCGCTTCCTGGCCCTGGTGGCCGGCCAGCCCGTGGCGCTGGTCGGCGCGCGTCAGGCCTCGCCCTATGGCCTGGAGATCGCGCGCTCGCTCGCCCACGGTCTCGGAGCCGCGGGGATCACGGTGCTGAGCGGGATGGCCCTCGGGATCGACTCCGCCGCTCACGCGGGGGCGCTCGAGGTGGGAGCGCCGACCGTCGCGGTGCTGCCAGGTGGGGCGGACCGCCCCTACCCGGCCTCCAAGCGCGCGCTGCACCGGCGGATCCGATCCACCGGCGCCGTCGTGTCCGAGCTGCCGCCGGGAGTCGGGCCGCGGCGGTGGATGTTTCCGGCTCGTAACCGGATCATCGCCGGCCTGGGCGCGATGACCGTCGTGGTCGAGGCTCGCGCAGGCTCGGGTGCGCTCCTGACCGCCGCGGTCGCGTGCCGGCTGCACCGCACCGTCGGCGCGGTCCCCGGCCGGGTCACCTCGCCGCTCGCCTCCGGCCCCCACGACCTGATCGCGCGGGGCGGACTGCTGGTGCGCGGCGCCCAGGACGTGCTCGACGGGCTGTTCGGAGCCGGCGCGCGCCAGGCACCCGGCCGGGGCCGGCCAGACATCGCGCCCACGCTGCGGGCGCTGCTCGAGGCGATTGGCGAGGGGTATGACATGGCGAGCGCGGTGCGGAGGGCTGGGCTTGAGGTCGACGGAGGGCTCGCGGCGCTGGCGTCGCTGGAGCTCGCGGGCTATCTCCGACGGGAGCCGGGGGGGCGATTCTCGGTGCTCCCGTGAGTCGCCGGCGCCGAGCTCGTGGGCAGGTCCGCCTTCCGTCGAGGCTGCAGAGCCCTCACCGGTACGCGACCACGACTCGGGGTTCGCGAGCCCGGTCTAACCTCGCGGGGATGGAACACGGGCGGCGGATTCCCCGAGTGCTGTCGATCGCCGGTTCGGACTCTGGCGGTGGCGCCGGGGTCCAGGCGGACCTGAAGGCGTTCGCGGCGTGTGGCGTGCATGGCATGACCGCAATCACCGCGATCACGGCCCAGAACACCGTCGGGGTGAGCGCCGTGCAGAGCATCCCGCCGGAGATGATCGTTGCGCAGGTGCGGGCGGTGAGCCACGACATCGGCGTCGACGCGGTCAAGATCGGCATGCTCGGCACGGTGGCGACGGTGCATGCGGTTGTGCGGAGCCTCGACGAGATCCCGCGCGGCACGCCGGTCGTGCTCGATCCGGTGATGGTGGCCGAGTCCGGCGCGGAGCTGCTGGACCCCGCCGCCCGAGCCGCACTGATCGAGCTGCTGCTGCCACTGAGCACCGTCGTGACTCCGAATCTGCCTGAGGCGCGGGCGCTGGTCGCGGTCGGTGATCCTGAGCTGGCCAGTGAGGCGGACATGGCGACGCTCGCGCGGGCGATCCACGCGCTCGGCCCCGCGGTCGTGGTCATCACCGGTGGACACCGAGCGCAGGCGACCGATCTCTTCTGTGACGGCGAGACCGTGACCGAACTGGCGGGAGAGCGGTATCCCGACGGCGCGGCGCACGGCTCCGGCTGCACGCATGCCTCGGTCCTTGCCGCTCGCTTGGCGTGGGGCGATGAGCCGCTGCAGGCGGCTCAGACGGCGAAGGCACTTGCGGCCCGCTCCGTCCGGGATGGACTGAGCGAGATTGGCGCCGGGCCCGGCCCAGTGGACGTGCTCGGGATCGCGGCGTGGGGTAGAACCAGCTAAATCACCACAATTTCTGTCAGACTTCTTCACATTGCTTGGGGGCAGTCGCAACTGACCGCCGCCGGCACCCTGTGACCGGGCTCGCCGGTCCACAACGACATTGGAGGTTTAGCTGTGTCTGATCGCAAAGCGCGGTTCCACGCGCCGGTACGCATCGCGCTGGTCACGCTGGCGGTGGCTGTGCTCGGTGGCGTCATGGCGGGCCAGGCGGCCGCGGCCACGCCGCTGCCCACACCTGAGTCCGCCACCACCTGTGGCGGCAGCCTGACGAAGGCAAAGGCCACGGTCGACGATCCCTACCTGGTCAACTACAAGTTCAACTGCGACTGGGGGATCACGGGCTACACGCTGATCGTGAACCGCGGGCCGAACGATGACAGCACAGTCGACGACTTCGCATCTTCTCCGAGTGTGTTCGACGCCTTGGACAACCCGGTGTCGGTGGCCGTGAGTTGTTCGGGGACGATCCCCGGTGACGGCGTGAACTGCAACGCGGGCGCGGGGGGTTTCGTGGCAGCTCCCGACTTCGTCGAAGGGACATTCGACCTGACCGAGCCGTACTGCGCAAACATCCCGCATGGTTCTCCCGCGGGGACTCAGCCCGATCCGGCGGCGTTCGTCCAACTGGTGGTGAGCGACACGACCGGTGCCGAGGATGGGCCGTTCAGGCTGCGTCTCAGCGGAACCTGCCCGGTGGTGCACGTGGTCAAGCCCAAGCCGAAGTCCAAGTCCAAGGGGAGCAAGAAGGGCTCCGCGCAGAAGGCCGCCCGCCGCTGACGGCGCTTCGCTGATTGACAGTCGCTCGGGAGCGGAGCCGGTGCGCGCCACGCGCTCCGCTCCTGAGCGGCGATTTCGGTTCAGAAATCGGCTCGGGGGCCCACGCGCGAGCAGCCATCCGATCAGGCCGGCGAAATGTTCACGATGGGCCAGCAGGGCGTCTGGTGTAGGGCCAGGTGTGCGGTTTTGACATAATCCTGCCGTGCGCTTCCTACGGATGAAGCCAGGGCACGGCGAGGTGCTGATCGCCGAGGGCGAGGTCGACCTGGCTGAGGACGAGCAGCGCCTGATCGAAGAGTTTCGCCGGCAGCTCGATGCCGGACTGTGGGCGGCGGTGCCGCGCACCGGGCCGGAGGGGCGCCGGGATTCGCTGATGGTTCGGTCCTTCGACGAGATTCCGCGGGACGCGGAGCGCGTGATCTTCTTCCCGCGGGCGGCGGGCGGGAGATAGGCGGGGGGTCGCGCAGTGCTGTTGGCGCTCGCCGCGACCACCCTGGTTGTGCTCGCGCTCCTGTCCGAGGAGTTGTTCCCCAAGCTCGAACAGTCCTGGGCTCGGCACCGGGCGCGTCGTCGCCGGACGCCCGAGATGTCCTACGACCCTGGTCGCGAGCGACGCGCTGAGCAGCGTGCGCGGTCGCTGCTGCGCTCATGCGTCAACGATGAGGAGTGGTCGATGTATCGCGACCTCGGTTTCATCCGGGTCTGGGGTTCGCAAACCGATGGGCCGGACCGTGGCGGGGGGACGGGCGGCGCCGCGTACGCCTACCTCATCTATCCACATCGAGCGATCGTGGCCTATCTCGCGCAGACCCACCGCCTGCTCAACGAATACTGCGTCGGCTTTCCGGACGATACGCGGCCGTACGGCAGCCCGCTGCTTCCCGATTCCGACGACGTGCTGGCCAAGTGGATGGCGCTCACCGGCGACGAGCGCCGGCTGATCTCCACCGCCAACATGCACCTTCCCGGTCGCCAGCTCGATCCGGTGAAGGTCAAGCGGGATCTGTGGCGGCTCGCCCAGTGGGAGCGCGCGCGGATGCGCAGTGCCCCCGGGCCCGCTGCGTCCGAACAGCTCGACGCCACCAGCTGACGCGGTCCAGCGATCACGGGGCCGGCTCGGACGCGCGGGCGACCCGTCGCCGAGCGCCGCCACGTGACGCGCGCCACACACCCGGATCCACCGTTGGCTGCGATCCCACGCACTCGGCCCGTGCTGACCCTAATCTTAAGTAAACAAATTGGCTAAGTACGAACCTGGTAGTCTGACCGAAAATCGGATCGACATTGTGGAGATTCACCGCAGATCGGGGCTTACCGCAATGAAGAAAGGAATGACATTGAGATCGAGGACCAGAACATTCGTAGGGCTTTTGGCGGCGATTCCGGCGCTGGCGTTGCCGGCCGCCGCCGGCGCAACGACGCTGTTCGGGTCGGGATCGAGCGCAGAGCAGCCGATCCTTAACGTGCTCTTCCGGGGCTACAGCCAGGCGCACCACCACATTAAATTCAACTTTCTCCCTGACGGCGGCAACGCGGGCGTCAAGGACGTCCAGGCGGGTCGCCGCGAGTTCGCGGTCAACACGCGCCCGCCGCTGCCCAGCGACTCGGGGACAACGCAGTTCAAGCTCTTCCTCGACGGTCTGTGCGTGGCGGTGAATCCCTCCAACAGCCTGAGCAACCTGTCGATCGCCCAGGCCAAGGACATCTTCACCGGCGTCGACACAAGCTGGAGCCAGGTCGGCGGATCGAACCTCACCTCGACAATCGACCCGGTGGGTCGAAACTCGAGCGCGGGTTCCTACACGTTCTTCCAGTCCGCGGTGCTCGGCGGCAAGACCCAATCGTCCAACGTCCACCCGGTCACGTCCGATGGCCTGGTCGCGACGGCCGTTCACGGCGACCCCAACGCGATCGGCTACGTCGGCCTCGCGCACTCGGGCAAGGGCAGCGGCATCAAGCCGGTGGAGCTCAACGGTGTGGCGTGCGACACCGCGAACATCAAGAACGAGACCTACCCGCTGTTCCGCTTCATCTGGGGGGTCGTGCCGACGAGTCATCCCAGCCTCCAGGTGGAGAATTTCATCGAGTGGGTGAGAACCAGCAAGGCAGCTGGGCAGATCATCTCGCGGGCCGGAGCTGTGCCCGCTTTCAACAAGTAACGACGGGAGTCCCGCACCGGGATGGACGACGACATCCTCCTCGAGGAGGAACAGGGTTGGAGCCAGGACCAACGCGCCGAGTACATGCTCGGCGCGTTGGTCTGCGTTGTGGTCGCCCTGTTGCTGGCCATGCTCATCTTCGTCTTTCACGAGGCGTGGCCGTCGTTCGCCCATAACGGATTCGCCTGGTTCGGCGCCGGCGGCAGCGTCGATAGCCAGATCCAGGCGATCTTCACCTCGGGGGATCTGAAGGAGGCGGCCGTCTACACGTTCCACGCGTGGCCGCTGATCTGGAGCACGATCCTCACCACCGGTGCGGCGGTCGTGATCGCGTTCGTCAGCTCACTGTTCGTGGCCGTGTTCATCGTCGAGTTCGCCCCCATCCGGCTCCGGCGCGTGCTCGAGCCGGTCGTGCGGCTGCTCGCGAGCGTCCCGTCGGTGATCTACGGCTTGGTGGGCGTCCTCGTCCTGGTGCCGTTCATCGGCAACCACCTGATCACCCAGCACGAGAAGGCCTCGGTCACCCCCATTATTCAGTTGAGCGGCTCGAGCGTCCTGGCGGCGGTCCTGATCCTGACCGTGATGATCGCCCCGATCATGGTCGCCATATTCGCCGAGGGGTTGCGGGCGGTTCCGCGGGGATGGCTCGAGGGTTCGCTCGCGCTCGGAGTCAACCGCTGGCGCACGTTCTGGAAGGTGGCGGTTCGGACCGCCAGGCCGGTGCTGGTCGCCGGGACGGTGCTGGCGACGGCACGCGCCCTGGGCGAGGCGGTGATGCTGAGCATGGTCTCAGGCGGGGTCGGCTTCGCCCCCAACCCGGCGGACGGGCTGATCTTCCTGTTCGAGCCCTCGCGGCCGCTGGCCGCGACGATCATCTCGAATACCGAGCAGCTGAGCTCGCCGCCGATGAAACACACGCTGTACGCGATCGCGGCGGTGCTCCTGTTCTCGGCCGCGATGCTGTCGCTGATCGGCTGGGCGGCCAAGCAACCGATGAAGCGCTACGGGGTGGTCGCATGAGCTCGGCACCGGCGAGCCTGATCGCAGCGCCCTCGCCACCGCCACCGGCGCCGGTCCGGCGGTCGGAATCAAGCGCGTCATGGCGACTCACGGACCGAATCGGCCTCGGGTTTGCCTGGCTGCTCGGGCTCCTGTTCTGCGCCATCGCGGTGGCGATCGTCGGCTACTTCCTGGTCGAGGGGCTCAGGTACCTGCGGCCCAGCCTGCTCGTCACCAATCCGGCCGCCGGCGTGAGCGAGAGCCAGACCGGCGGCTTCCTCGATCCGTTGCTGGGTACGGTGATCATCTCGGCGATGGCGATGGCGATTGCGCTCCCGGCCGGGATCGCGATCGCGGTCTGGCTGAGCGAGTTCGGTCGGCCGGCGGCGCTGGCCCGGGTGGCGGAGTCGGGGATCGAGATGCTGGCGGGCACCCCGTCGGTCGTCTTGGCGCTGTTCGGCACGCTGCTGTTCGAAGCTCCGGCGCTCGGATTTCTCAGCCAGACCTCGCACGGGATCGTGCTCGGCCAGTCGTTCTTCGCGGCATCCGCGATGCTCTCACTGGTCGCGTTGCCCATGGTCGTGGCGACCGTCCGTGAGGGCCTCCAGGCGATCCCCAGCCACGTGCGCGAAGCGTCCTACGCCGTCGGCAAGACGAAGATCGCCACGACCCGCCGGGTTCTGCTGCCGGCGGCCCGGCCGTCGGTGATCACCGGCGCAATGCTTGGTGTCGGGCGGGTGATCGGGGACACGGCGATCGTCCTGCTGCTGCTCGGAGGGACGCTGACATTCAGCAGCGCCACGTCGACTCCACTGCTCGGGACGCTCCGTGGCACGGGCGACACGCTGACCGGCTACATCTACTACAACGCGCCGACGGGAGACGGAAACCAACCCTCCAAGGCGTATGCGGCCGCGTTCGTGCTGATGCTGATCGTGCTCACCCTCAACGTGGGCGTCGACTTCGCGGTGCGCCGATCGAGGGCGGGCGGATGGAGCTGAGAAAGCCGCCGCCGGTCAGGCGCCTGACCGGCAACGAGGGCTACGCGCCATTGCGCGAGGCACATCCCTGGCCGGCGCCGGACACGGCTGCACCGGAGCCGCCCGGCGTGCCGGAGTCCAACGGCAACGGGCATCACCCCGGACCCGCGTTCGTCGGCGTCTCCAGGCCGGCCAGGGCGGTTCCGATCGCGATCGACCGGATGCAGGTGGAGGACCTGTCGGTGGCCTACGGCGCGAAGCAGGCCGTGCAGTCCGTGTCGCTCCCGATCCGACAGGGAGAGGTGCTCGCGCTGATCGGGCCATCCGGGTGTGGCAAGACGACGCTGCTGCGCTCGCTCAACCGGCTCACCGAGCTGACCCGGGGGGCGTCCTCGAGCGGGCGGATCACGCTGGACGGTGTCGACATCGCGAGCATGGAGCCGACCGCGCTGCGGCGCCGGGTGACGATGGTCTTCCAACAGCCCAACCCGTTCCCGATGAGCGTCTTTGACAACGTCGCCTACGTGCTGCGCGAGCAGGCCAAGCGCCGGCCCAAGCGCGAAGCGGTGCGCGGCGCGGTGCAGGAGGCGCTGGCCCGGGCCGGGCTGCTCGACGAGGTGGCCGACAATCTCGACCACCCCGCGCTCAGGCTCTCCGGCGGCCAGCAGCAGCGGCTGTGCATCGCCCGGGCGCTGGCGGCGAGTCCCGAGGTGCTCCTGCTCGACGAGCCGTGCTCGGCGCTCGATCCACAATCGACCAAGCTGATCGAGGACCTGATCGGGAGGCTGCGCGAGGATGTCGCCGTCGTGATCGTGACCCACAACCTGCAACAGGCGTACCGAATCGCCGACTACGTGGCGTTCATGTACCTCGGCGAGATGGTTGAGTATGCCAGCGCCCAGAAGATGTTCGGTTCGCCTGGCGAGCAGCGGACCCGAGAGTACGTGAGCGGTGCGTTCGGGTAGTCGGATCAGCGCAGCGCTCGTCGGCCTGGCCACGCTGCCGCTCGGAGTGCTGCTGAGCGGCTGCGTCACGACGCAGCAGGTCGCGGCGCGGGCGCGGCTGGTGGACGACCGAATCCGCGCGAGCCAGAGCCCATTGCGCCTGACCCACCAGAACCCTGACGTCCGGGTGACCCGGGTATCGCTCCTGCCCGGCCTCACGGGCACGGCGCTCGCGGTGGCGCTGCGCAACACCTCGACACGCTCGCTGACCGACCTGCCGATCGTGGTGGGCCTGACCACCGCCGCGGGACGCAAGCTCTATCTCAACCGTTCCGCGAACGTTGACTACCTGGATAACCATGTGGTGGTGCTGCCAGCGCGCGGCCTCGTGACGTGGGTCTACACGAGCGGCCGTCGTCTCCCCAGCGCGGCGCGGCCGTTCGCCGAAGTGGGCGTCACGCAGCTGCCCGAGCCGGTGGCGGGCACGCTGCCACGGGTCGCGGTGAACCGCGTGCCGAGCGGTTCCTCGTCCCTCGCGCGAACACTCAGTGTGTCGGTTTCCAACCTCTCGGGAATCCCGCAGTACAGCGTCCCGGTGTACGCGGTTGCGGTCCGCAGTGGACGATGGCTCGCCGCCGGACGGGCGATCGTGGCTCACCTGGGAACGCATGGCCGGGCCACCGTGCGTCTGACCCTGCTCGGCAGCCCTGGTGCCGCCAGTCTCCGCCTCAGCGTGCTACCGACGATCTTCCAATAGGAGCACAGACCATGAACGCGACCCCCAGCGAACAGACGATCTCGACGGCAGTGCCCGCGCCGCGCGAGCCCGACGGCGCGTATGAGGCGTGCGAGCAATGCGGCTCGCCGGTCGAACCGAGCCAGCGGTATTGCGTCGTCTGCGGTACCCGCCGCAAGCACGCCTACGACCCGGCGGCCCAGTTCCTCTCGAGCGCCACGAGTCGCGCGCGGTCGGCCGGGAAGGCGGCCCGGCCGGCTGGCACGCGCAAGCGCCGCTCGTTCAGCCTGGGTACCGCAGCGGTCCTCGCGGTGATCCCGCTGGCGGTCGCAGTGGGCGTGATCGTCGGGCGCTCGCCCAACGACAATAATGCGAAGCTGCTTGCGGCGCTGCGCACGCAGAAGCCCACGGTGGTCAACGTCGGCGGCGGCGCGAGCGGCAGCGGAAACGCCAGCCGCACCGGCAGCGGCGGGTCGGCGGCGGCCTCCACCGCGGCAGCGTCCAGCTCAGCCTCGGACACGGCATTGACCAGCGATTTCTCACTTCAGCACGGCTACACGGTGGAGCTGCAAACGGTGCCTGCGACCGGCACCACGCGGGCGACAGTGATCGCCGACGAGCGCGCCGGGCGGGCGAAAGGCGCGACCGCTGTGGGGCTCGTCACTGAGGCCGGTTTCCGCCTGACCCCCAGCCCGCCGGCCGGCGACGACGTCATCTTCTCAGGTCAGTACAAGACGCAAGCGGAGGCGCAGGCAGCGCTCGCCAAGCTGAAGGGCAAGTTCCCGGCCGCCAAGGTCATCGCGGTCCAATCGAGCAGTGCCGGCGGGGGCTCGACCGCGGTCGTGTCGCACACCGCGTTCGGCTCCGCCCACCAGGTGGACGGGTTCAAGCCGACCGCCAGCCCGCTCGCCGCCGGGGGGCAGATCGCCAATCGGGTCAGCAAGCAGATCAACAGCAACTACGTCAATTCACAGAAGGGGTTGCCTGATTCGGTCTCAGTCCCATGAGACCGCTGATCCGCAAGCCATCCTCGACGGCCGTCACGCAGTCCGATCCCGCGCCGGCGGTCGATCCGGAGCTGCTCGTTCAGCGCGATCGGCTGATCGAGCGCTTCGCGGTCATGCAGTCCGAGCTGGGCGGGCTGTTCTACGAGATGGCGATCCGCGACCACATCCGCATGGATGTCCTGATGCCCAGGGCGGCCGAGCTGCAGCGCGTCGATTCCGAGCTCGGCCAGCTGCAGCGATTGGTTGACACCGGTGCCACGAGCGTCGGGGGCAACTGTCCCGCGTGCGGCGCCGTCTACGCACACGGTGCCGCGTTCTGCGCGCAGTGCGCGCACGCGCTGACCGAGCCATGATCAACTGGCTGCGCTCAATCCGTCTGACCGCGAAGCAGCTGGCGATCGTCGCGATCGCCTCGGCGCTGGCTACGGGCCTGATCATCGACGCCGCGACGGGCAGCAGCGGGGTGCCGACCGCCATGATCGTGGCGCTTCGACATCGGGTGGTTGTCCATACCGTGGCCAGCCGCACGCCAGCACCAGCACCCGCGCCGAGCGCCGGAGCCAACGCCGCGAGCAGCCCACCGGCCAGCACCCCCAGCTCGTCCACCGCCAGCGCCCCGGCCCCTGCCTCGTCCCCCGCGGTCTCGACCGACAGCGCCGACAGCGGCGATAGCAGCGCCAGCGGCGACAGCACCGATAGCAGCGCCAGCGGTGACACCAGCGACAGCGGGGATTCGGCCGGGACGGGCACGAGCACCACGCCTGCCTCCTCGACCACGCCGCCCAAACCGGCCTACAAGGTCAAGCACGTCTTTGTGATCGCCCTCTCGACAACGACCTATCAGGCGACCTTCGGTCACGGCTCGGTCGCCCATTATCTGAACGACACCCTGCGGCGACGCGGGACGCTGCTGAGCGGCTATGAGACGCTCGGGCCGGCGGAGCTCCCAGACTATTTCGGGATGGTCAGCGGCCAGGCCTCGAACCCCGACACGCGGGCCGACTGCCCGATCTATGCCGAGTTCCCCTCGGGCGCCAAAACCGCCGCCAACGGACAGGTCAGCGGACGCGGGTGCATCTACCCGAACACGGTGCTGACGATCGGCGATCAGGTCACCGCGTCGGGCAAGGTGTGGAAGGGCTACATCGACGACATCGGCAGCTCGCCCTGTCTGCACCCAAACTCGGGCGCGGTCGACAACGTGCCGCTACCGGGAGCCGGAAGTCAGTACGCGACTCGCCATAACCCGTTCATCTACTTCCACTCGCTGCTCGACCTCGGCGATTGCAGCAACGACGACGTGAGCCTCGATCGTCTGCCGGAGGCCCTGCATTCCGTCGCCAAGACGCCGACCTACGCATTCATCGCTCCGGGCACCTGTGACGACGCGCTGGCGGCGGTGTGCCCCGAGGGAAAGCCCGGCGGGCTGGCCGGCGAGGATGCGTTCCTGAAGCTCTGGGTGCCCCGCATCCTCGCCTCGCGCGCGTATCAGCGCGATGGGGCGCTGATCATCGCCTTCACGACGAGCCCGCGGGCGCCGGACACCTCCGGTCACCAGCGCCCGGTCCGCACCGGGGCCCTGATCCTGTCGCGCTACGCCAAGCGGGGGCACACTGTCTCGGCCCCGTATAACCCGTACTCGATCCTGCGCTCGGTCGAGGACCTGTTTGGCTATACGCCGCTTGCGCACGCGAATACGGCCAAGTCGTTTGTGAGCACTGCGTTGCCGAGCGCTGCGGTGTCCACGCCCTGAATTCGCCCGGCAATTCAGGCGCTGTCCGCGGGTACAACGCGTTGGCCCGCTACAGTCTCGGGCCGTCGTGACCTCAAGCGCACCGCTCGATCCCAAGCACCGCAGCCACGCCCTCACCGAGGGTCCTGAGCGCGCCCCGGCACGCGCTTACCTGAAGGGGATCGGCTATGACGACGAGGCGCTCGCGCGCCCGATCGTGGCCGTCGCCAACACCTGGATCGAAACGATGCCGTGCAACTTTCACCTGCGCGCGCTCGCCGCGAAGGTCAAGGAAGGGATCCGCGCCGCCGGCGGCACGCCGATGGAGCTCAACACGATCGCGATCTCGGACGGGATCACGATGGGAACGCCGGGGATGCGGGCCGCGCTGGTCAGCCGTGAAGTGATCGCCGACTCGATCGAACTGGTGTGCGACGCCCACATGTTCGATGCGGTGATCGCGATCAGCGGCTGCGACAAGACGATCCCGGGCACCGTGATGGCGTTGTGCCGACTCGACGTCCCCAGCCTGATGCTCTATGGCGGCTCGATCATGCCCGGTCACTATCACGGGGAGCCGGTGACGATCCAGGAGGTGTTCGAGGCCGTCGGGGCACACGCGTCAGGACGGATCACCGATGCCGAGCTGACCGAGATCGAGGACGCGGCCTCACCGGGAGCCGGCGCGTGCGGTGGACAGTTCACGGCCAACACGATGGCGATGGCGTTCGAGGTGCTGGGAATCTCGCCGGCGGGCTTCTCGATGGTCCCGGCCATGAACCCGAGAAAATCGACGGTGGCCACCGAAGCCGGCGCGCTGCTGATGGACGTTCTGGCCCGCGGGCTGCGCCCCAGCGACATCATCACCCGCGAGAGCTTGGAGAACGCGATCGCGGCGATCGCCTGCAGCGGCGGGTCGACCAACGGCGTCCTGCATCTCTTGGCGATCGCGAAGGAGATGGGGATCGAGCTGTCGATCGACGACTTCGACCGGATCAGCGCGCATACGCCGCTGCTATGTGACCTAAAACCGGGCGGGCAGTACGTGGCCCCCGACTTGTACGAGGCGGGAGGCGTCCCGCTGGTGATGAAGCGACTGAAGCAGGCGGGGATCCTCCATGCCGACGCGCTGACCGTCACCGGCCTTACCGTCGGCGAGCACGCGGATGCGGCACAGGAGACCGACGGCCAGCGCGTTGTGCGGCCGCTCGATGATCCGATCAAGCCGACCGGCGGACTGGCCATCCTGCGCGGCAACCTTGCCCCCGACGGCTGCGTGGTCAAGCTCGCGGGGCACGAGCGGGTCCTGCAGACGGGTCCGGCGCGAGTGTTCGAGTCAGAAGAGGACGCGATGGCGGCTGTGACCTCCTCGACGATCCAAGCCGGTGACGTGATCGTGATCCGCAACGAGGGACCGGCCGGCGGCCCCGGGATGCGCGAGATGCTGGCCGTGACCGCAGCGCTCGTCGGCCAGGGTCTGGGGGAGGACGTCGCCCTGATCACCGATGGACGCTTCTCCGGCGCCACGCACGGGCTGATGGCCGGCCATGTCGCCCCAGAGTCGATTCGTGGCGGCCCGATCGGGCTCGTGCGCGACGGCGACCAGATCACGCTTGACGTCGCTGCCCGCCGGCTCGACGTCGCGTTGTCCGATGCCGAGTTCGCGGCGCGGGCCCAGGAGTACCAGCCTCCGGCGCGGCCATACCCAGGGGTCGCGCTGGCCAAGTACGCGCGGCTCGTCTCAAGCGCGGCTGAGGGCGCCGTTACCCGCTGAGCTCGTCAGATCCTCACCCTGACCTGCGCGGCTACCTACCGGGCCTCGAGCCCGAACGTCGCGTCACCGATTGGGGGCGGTCCGAACGCCTCGAGGGCCTGGTGGACCGGACGCTGTACGAGTTTCTCTACCGCTACTGGTTCCGCACCGAGATCGAAGGTGTCGAGCACGTCCCGAGTGAGGGCGGCGCGCTCCTGGTGGCCAATCACGGCGGCGCCGCCCCCACCGGTGGGCCGATGATCGCCAAGGCGCTCAAGGAGAGCGGGCATCAGCTGCGCCCCCTGCACCTCCTCACCGACCCGCCCCTGCAGGGGTTTCCCGGCCTCGGCATGCTGTTCACCAAGCTCGGGGCGGTCCCTGACCACCCCGACAACGTGCACCGCCTGCTGTTCGACGAGCGCCAACTCGTGCTCGCCGTCCCGGAACGGGCGCAGGCTGCCGGGAAGGCGGTCGGGGAGCGCTACCGCGTCCGCAGCTTCGAGCGCGGCGCCTTCGTCCGGGCCGCCGTCAGAGCCGGCACGCCGATCGTGCCGATCGCCGTACTGGGCCCCCAGGAGGCGTCGCCATTGTTCGGCCGCGTCGATCCGCTCAGGCGTCTGACCCGGCTTCCGCGGGTTCCTCTGAGCACCGGATTCCCCCTGCCGGCGAAGTTCAGGATCCGGTTCCTGGCGCCAGTGGGCACGAGCGAGCTCAGCCGGGTGGCCACGGACGGCGCCGCCGTGCAGGCCCTGGCCGAGGAAGTTCGCTCGATCATCCAGGCAAATCTCCTCCAGATGACCGCTGGGCGCCGCAGCGTGTGGCTCGGGTAGGCGCAGATCCGTGGGCGAAACCTGGTACTGGGCATGGATTCGCGTCGCATCCTGATCACCGGGGTGTCCCGCCCGGAAGGGGGGCGCCTCGCCCAGCGGCTCGAACGTCAGCCCGGCGTCGAGGCGATCGTCGGCGTCGACACGCACGACCCCCAGCACGAGTTCGAGCTGGCCGAGTTCGTCCGCGTCGATCCGCAACACGCGCAGTTTGGCCGGATTCTTCGCGCCGCGGCGATCGACACCGTGGTCGACACCCGCCTGGTCGACGATCCGCTCAGGATCTCGCTGAAGGACGCCCACGAGGTCAACGTGACCGCAACGATCAGCATGCTGGCGGCGTGCGGTGGACCGGGCTCCCGTGTGCGCAAGCTGGTGTTCAAGTCCTCCGCTCACTATTACGGCGGCGATCCCGGCCATCCCGCATTCCTCAGTGAGGAGATCGGGAGGGCGCGCCCACCGAGGACGGCGATCGAGAGCGACGTCGTTGCCGCGGAGGGCGCGGTGGAGTCGTTCGCCGCGCGCCACCCCGCCAGCACCGTCACCGTGCTGCGGATGGCCGACCAGGTCGGCGCCGAGGCACGATCGTCGTATCTGTCACTGCTGGCATTGCCGGCAGTGCCCTCGCTGCTCGGATTCGATCCTCGCTGCCAATTGATCCACGAGGAGGACGTGGTCGGGGCGCTCGCGCACGCCGTCGCCCATAACCTGCCCGGGACCTACAACGCTGCGGCCGACGGCGTCCTGGCTCTGTCAGAAGTCGCGTCGCTGCTCGGCAAGCCACTGCTGCCGGTGTTGCCGCCGTGGGGCGCGGGGCTCGCCGCCGGTCAGTTACGCCGGCTGGGGCTGCGGATCCCGGTCGAGCTGCTGGGTCAGTTGCGGTTCGGGCGCGGTCTGGACAATCGTCGCCTCAAGGCGGCCGGCTACACCTATCGGTACACGACTCGCGAGGCCGTGCTGAAGCTCCACGCCGAGCACAGCGGGCGCCCGCTGCTGGGCAGCGGCGGCGAGTCCTACCACTACGAACGTGAGGTCGAGGAGTTCCTGCGCTGGAGCCCCAGCGTGCGCTGCGCCCCAACGGCCGGCGGGTCGAGTCCGGACCCGCCTGAGCACCCACAGCCCGGCTCCTACGACGAGCTGAGCGCCGGTGAAGTGATCGAGATCATCGCCTCGCTCGAGCCCGACGCGTTGACCCGCCTGCGCAGCTACGAAGCGTCGCACATGGCTCGCTGGGCCGTCTTGGAGGCGCTCGACGGCCGACTGGCCCAAAAGCAGGGATCGGAGTCGAGGCGATGAATGACATCTTGCAGGCATCCGATCGGTTCGGTTGGCTTTTGCTGCCGGAGCGGCGGACCGTTAGAATCCGTACAGCGGATGGGTGATCTCTAGTGGCGAATGTCTCATACCTACGGCCTTTGGGGGGCGCTCGATCGGCCGCCAAAAGCCAACGTGCCGAGGACGCGCCGCCTCGGCGGTTCCGGCGCGGGCGCTACATCGTCGGTGCCGCGCTACTCTTGGTGGTCGGGATCGTGGCCGCGGGCGCGCTCGTGCTCGTGTCGGCGCGGGCGAGCTTGACCTCCGATTCCACCGCCCTGGCCAGCGTCGGGCTTCCGCTCGGTGGAGGCAAGATCGAAAGCGTCACCGTCGTCACCGGTCCCCACCAGCAGCGGATCCCCGTTGTGGTCGCAGGCGACAAGATCTGGCCTCAGGGAAAGGTCCCCGCCGACGAGGTGGTGTCGATCCAGGTCGTCGTCAAGCGGCCGGGCTGGGTCGCGTGGCTCGCCGGAAGCACCCAGCGATTGGCACTGACAATGCGGACGCCCGTCGCCAGCCTGAGGTCGCACTATCTGACGGTCAAAGCCGGAGCTCCGCTCAATCTGCAGTTCAAGCAGCCGATCAAGGTGATCTCCTACGGTTCGGGCGGCACGCTCAAGCGTCACGTGCTCGCGACTCCGCAGAGCGTGATCACCCTGCCACGGGGGTCCTCGGCCGGGACGCTGTTCGTCTCCGCCGCCCCGCGCATCTGGGAGAGCTCCAAGCGCGCGTTGATCAGTTGGTTCCCGGCCGGCGCTGCGGCGACAGCGGTGGCCGATCCAGCTCCAGGCACCCAGATCGAACCGGGCACGCCCATTACGCTCACCTTCTCCAAGCCGCTCTCCGGAGCGCTGGGCTCGCACCGGCCGCCCGTTTCTCCAAGCACCCAAGGGTCGTGGCACACCCTCAACAGCCATACGATCATCTTCAGGCCCGAGGGCTACGGCTACGGGCTCGGCGCCAAGGTCACGATTGCGCTCCCCGGAGGTGTGAAGCTCGTGGGCGGGCAGCAGACCGGCACCTCCGATGGCGGCACGTGGATCGTTCCGGGAGGTTCGACGGTCCGCCTCCAGCAGATGCTGGCATTGCTCGGCTACCTACCGGTTCGCTTCAACTACCACCACGGTGCTCGGGTCAAGCTCACGCCTCAGGCTCAGGAGGCCGCGGCGGTCAAGCCACCGGCGGGCAAATTCACATGGCGCTATCCCAACACGCCGTCGGCGCTGGTCAGCTTCTGGGAGCCGGGTGCGTCGGGCGTCGTGACCCGAGGTGCGCTGATGGCGTTCGAGAACGATCACGATATGACGGCTGACGGGGTCGCTGGTCCCGCGGTGTGGCGTGCGCTGATCAACGCCGTGATCGCCGGCCACCCATCCGGCTTCGGCTACACCTTCGTGTCCGTCAGTGAGGGCTCACCGGAGACGCTCAACCTCTGGCACAGCGGCAAGACGGTGCTGAGCACCCCAGTGAACACGGGCATCCCTGAGGCTCCCACCGCGACGGGCACCTACCCCGTGTTCGAACACCTGACGGTGACGACGATGAGCGGGACCAACCCGGACGGCAGCACATACAGCGATCCGGGCATCCCGTGGGTCAGCTACTTCAACGGGGGTGACGCGCTGCACGGCTTCATCCGTTCGTCGTACGGCTTTCCGCAGAGCCTCGGGTGCGTCGAGATGCCGTACGCCACCGCCGGAGCGGTATTCCCATACACGCCCGTCGGAACCCTGGTCAACGTCACCTAGACCGGCGCTCGGCGTGCGTGGGCGCCCGCCGTCGTGTGGTCCGACGAGTGCGGTCGCGCGGAGGTGAGAAGCAGGGCTGATCGCGACCACGGCGAATAGCCACAGGCCAGTGCCCGTTTCGCCAACACAGTCCCCACGGACAGACGACACGGACCCCGTCTCACCGTCATGGCGGGCGGCGCTGGACGCGTTTGAGCAGGATCTGCGCCGGCGCGCTGTCGCACCGAAGACCCGGATCGCGTACTCGATCGACAGCCTGCAGTTCGCCCGCTGGGCCAGCTCGAGGCAGTTCACGCCGACCTCGATCGAGGTCCGTGCGCTACGTCGGTATGCCGCCAGCCTGTCAGAAAGCGGCCAGGCTCCCGCGACGGTCGCCCGCAAACTGGCTTCGTTACGGGGACTGTTTCGGGCTCAGGTCGAGCTGGGGGCACGATCGGAGAACCCGGCCGAGCTGCTCAGCTCTCCGAAGCGAGCGCAGCGCCTGCCGCGAGTGCTCAAGGCCACCGAGGTCGCCGCGCTGTTGGACCGGATCCCGGCCACGACGGCGCTGGAGCTGCGCGACCGCTCGCTGTTCGAGCTCGCGTACGCGTCTGGCCTGCGCGCCGAGGAGCTCGTCACCCTCGACGTCGAGTCGGTCCAGTTCGACTCCGAGTCGGTGCGCGTCGAGGGCAAGGGCGGCCGCACCCGACTGGTGCCGGTCGGCGAGCACGCGCTGGGCGCGCTGCAGCGCTACCTGGCCCGCGGTCGTCCGGCGCTGGCGCTGGCCCACCAACCGGCCCTGTTCCTGTCCAAGTCGGGCCGGCGGCTGAGCACATCCGACGTCCGGCGACGGCTGCAGACGTGGGCGCGGTTAGCGGCCGCGAAAGCCCCGGCGCTCGCCCAGGCCCACCCACACGCGCTTCGGCACTCGTTCGCGACGCACCTGCTGGAGGGTGGCGCCGACCTCCGGGCGATTCAGGAATTGCTCGGGCACGCCAGCATCTCGACGACACAGGTATACACTCGGGTGGAGGCTGCGCGGTTGCGCTCAGTCTATGCGCGCGCCCATCCACGCGCGTAGTCGTGATTTGGCAGGGTCATTGGAAACCAACGTCAAAGCGATCGAGCTCCATGAGCTATGGAGGCGCTACAAAGCGTCCAGCGACGAGCGCGCTCGCGAGCGGTTGGTCGTGGCTTATTCGCCCCTGGTGAAATATGTCGCAGGCCGGATGGGTTCCGGCCTACCCGCGCACGTCGAAGAAGCCGATCTGATCTCCTACGGCCTCGGCGGCTTGATCTCCGCCATCCAGCGCTTCGATCTCTCGCGGGAGATCAAGTTCGAGACCTACGCGATTACGCGCATCCGAGGCGCGATCATCGACGAGCTGCGCACGCTCGACTGGGTTCCGCGGTCAGTCCGGGCCCGAGCGCGCGAGTTCGAAAGAACCAACATGAAGCTCGAGGCGCGCTTCCAGCGGGCGCCGAGCGACGAGGAGATGGCGGCCGAGCTCGCGATCAGCATCGATGACTTTCAGGAAGGCCTGCTACAGATCTCCAACTCGACGATCATCGCGCTCGACGAGCTGTGGAGTGTCTCGGACGCGAGCGGCGACCAGTTCTCGCTGCTCGACACGCTGCCGGACCGGCGCGCGCCCGATCCTCAGCTGCTGGTCGACCAGAGCGAACTGCGCGACCGGATCGCGGACGCGATCGCGGCGCTGCCCGAGCGCGAGAAACTCGTCGTCGCGCTGTACTACTACGAAAGCCTGACGCTGCGAGAGATCGGTGAGGTGCTGGGCGTCACCGAGTCACGGGTGTCTCAGCTGCACACCAAAGCCGTCCTGCGGCTGCGCTCAAAGCTGGGCGGGGAGCTGGAGTAGACCCCGCCGGGCCTGGCGCCCGGCGATCGTCGTGGCGCTGAGGATCGCGGCTGCCAAGCTGGATGCGTTCTCGACGCGATAAGGTCGTTTTTTCGCCGTCCGAGAGAGAGGAGACCAGGCATGCACAAGGCCGCGGATCGGATCCGTAACGTGGCCCTCGTCGGCCACCGCGGCAGTGGCAAGACCTCGTTACACGAGGCGCTCTTGTTCCAAGCCGGCGCGGTCAACCGACTCGGGTCCGTCGTGGACGGGACGACGGTGTCGGATTCCGATCCGGACGAGAAGTCGCGCCAGATGTCGATCTCCGCGGCGCTCAGCTCATTCGAATGGCAGCAGCGCCGAGTCAAC
>Ga0302325_10007408_pt1 | contig 24362 bp, 23 predicted proteins | sample Palsa_T0_2_FD_201948 | JGI IMG/M metagenome (GOLD analysis project Ga0302325, IMG submission 201948) | Peat permafrost microbial communities from Stordalen Mire near Abisko, Sweden - Palsa_T0_2 | ecosystem: Environmental > Terrestrial > Soil > Palsa > Peat permafrost | place: Sweden: Abisko... | reverse complement strand
AACCGCAAGCTTTACGGCGGGATCGATGACAGAAGTTCCTCTTACGGGCGGCGCGGGCACGGCAGTTTATGAAGTGATCGACGCGAATAACAGCAAGCAGGAGAATGCTCAGTTTCCGACCTTCATCGGGCTACCTACGAATCAAGCGCCAGCCGTCGCCACGGAGTCTGTTTCGTTCGGGCCGTTTAACACCACGCCCGCTGCGGCGGCTGGATTGCCAGTGCCTCGCTTCGCGGCGCCCGCTCCACCGAGCGATTGCCAGGTGGTGGGCGATTGCGGCGCCAATTACTTCCCCGTATTGAGCGCCACCACCTCAGGGCTCCAATTCAGCGTCTCGACTTCCGGAAACTTTCTCACCTCATTCATTCAGGTCAACAACACGAGCGGCGGAACGCTGGAGTTTGCCGCGACCGTGACCTATCAAGGGACCGCTCAGGGCTGGCTAACGATCACGAACCAGAGCGGTAATCCGAACCACACTACGCTGCGGCTTGACGCGCAGCCGATCGGTCTGGCCCAAGGCGTTTACCAGGCAACGGTCACGATTAATGCAGGAGCGGCGGGCACGCAAACGTTTCCTGTCACATTCACGATCGGCCCGGGACAGATAACAATTGGGAGCATAGTGAATGCCGCATCGTTCCAGACCGGGCCTTTGGTGGCTGGTTCGCTCGCGACTATCAAGGGCTCCAATTTGGGAGGCAACACCGTCGGTGTCACGTTCAACGGAATTTCCGGAACCGTGATCTACGACAGCGCTCAGCAGATCAATGTGCAGGTACCATCTTCGCTGGCTTCCGTTACCTCGGCGCAAGTTGTGGTGACCGTCAATGGGAACAGCAGCGCGGCGGTTGGGGTTCCGTTGGCGGCAATCAGCCCTGGCATCTTTGGCGTGCTGAATCAGGACAGTTCTCTGAATTCGCCGTCAAACCCGGCGGCGGGTGGCACGGTGATTCAGATTTTCGCGACCGGATTGCTTTCGCCGGTGAGTTCCGGGCCGGTGGTGACGGGTTTGGGTAATCAGGGAATTCCCACCCTTTATAGCGGCGGGCAATCGAATGGCGTGCAGCAGGTGAATGCGCAACTTCCGGCCAACGCATCCTCCATTCCGGGGCTTCTAACGGTCTGTGGGACGTCGACGAATGCGCAGCTGGTTTGCAGTCCGGTTTTCGCGATCTACACGAAGTAGAAATTAGCCGCGCAGGTAGGCGTCGTCGCCGCGAACCCAATCTTCGCGCACGGGTGAGAAGATATCGGTCGCGGTGCAGTCCTCGTGCGCTTCGGCCAGATGCGGAACGTTGGGAGGAATCACGAGTGCCTCACCCGCTTTGACGATGATCTCCTTGCCATCGACCACGAAACGGAGTGACCCGCTGTCAATCGTCGAAATCTGTTCGTTCACGTGAGAATGCAATGGCACAAATGCGCCTTTCTTTAGCACGAGCCGGGCGATTGTGATCGTGGCCGCGTGGATCACCTGACGTGACACGAGGGCACTCATATTCTCGACCGGAATTCCGTTCCACTGGTAATGTTCCATTTTGTTGAGTATCCTAACATGTGGCATCTAATATGAAGGGCATTGTACTCGCGGGCGGAACGGGTAGCCGTCTGTTCCCGCTCACTAAAATCACGAACAAACATCTCTTGCCGATTTACGACAAGCCGATGATCTATTATCCGATCCAAACGCTGGTCGATGCGGGGATCGAAGACATCCTGATCGTGACGGGCGGCAAAAACTCCGGCGACTTTCTGCGCCTACTTGCCAATGGAAAGCTCTTCGGATTGAAACACATCAATTACACGTACCAGGAAGGCGAAGGCGGCATTGCCGACGCGCTCGGTTTGGCCGAACATTTTGCCGATGGGCAGAAGATTTGCGTGGTGCTTGGCGACAACATCATCGAGGGCGACATACGCAAGGCAGCAGACGAGTTCCGCCGGCAGGAACGCGGCGCGAAGATTTTGCTGAAGGAAGTTACGGATGCCGAGCGCTTCGGCGTGGCTGAACTTTCCGGCGACAAGATTGTCGGAATAGAAGAGAAGCCGCGCGAACCGAAATCGAACCTAGCCGTGACCGGAATCTACATGTACGACGGCACGGTTTTCGATAAGATCCGTACGCTGGTTCCTTCGAAGCGCGGCGAACTGGAAATCACCGACGTCAACAACGCTTATATTCACGAAGGCAGCTTGACTTACTCTCACCTAGAGGGCTGGTGGACGGACGCGGGAACGTTTGAATCCCTCCTTCGCGCCGCAAACCTGGTGGCTAATTCACGCGCCGAAAAATCGGGACTCCTGGAGCAAGCCGTTTGACAGCTAACATGCTCGCAGTGGAAGGCGTTTCAACGTTGAATCTGCCCAAGAACCAGAAAGGACTCGGCGATCTGATTACTTCGCCGTCTTCTCCTAAGTTGATCGACGGGGTGAAAGTGGCTCCGATTGCGCTGTGGCCGGACGATCGGGGATACTTTCTCGAAATCCAGCGCATGCGGCAAGGTCTGGCGGCGGATTTTCCGCTGGAGACGTCGCAGGTTTCAGCGGCGCTGAATTATCCGGGGACGATCAAGGCTTTTCATATCCACTTCTCGCAGACGGATTGCTGGACGCCTGTGATGGGCATGATGCAGGTGGTGCTTTGCGATCTGCGTGAGGAATCGCCGACGTTCGGGGCGCGGAATACGCTCTATGTGGGGCAGCTTCGTCCCTGGCAGATTCTGATTCCGCCAAGAGTGGCGCATGGGTACAAGGTGGTCGCGACGGACCCGGCCATGCTGGTCTACATGACGGACCGCTTTTATAATCCCGCCGACGAAGGCCGCATCGTTTATAACAACGCGGATATTAACTACGATTGGGAAACCCAGTACAAATGAAACTGGTCGTAACTGGGGGCGCCGGGTTCATCGGCTCCGCTTTCGTGCGCATGGCGGTGGCGGAAGGAATTGACGTCGTCAATCTGGATAAGCTGACTTACGCGGGCAATCTGGAGAACCTGGCGCCGATTGAAGGCGAGCCGAATTATAAGTTCGCTCATGGCGATATTTGCGATGCTGCGTTCCTGCATCGTTTGTTGACCGATCAGAAGCCGGACGGAATCGTTCATTTCGCGGCGGAATCGCATGTAGACCGAAGTATTCTTTCGCCTGGGGCTTTTATCACAACCAATGTGAATGGCACGTTTGCGTTGCTTGAGGCGGCGCGTGCGGCAAAGCTTGCGCGTTTCGTACATGTTTCGACCGACGAAGTCTACGGCAGTCTGGAAGAGCCGCTGGAAGCGGATGAGAACTTTCCCCTCGTAACCAACAGCCCGTATTCCGCTAGCAAGGCTTCGAGCGATTTGCTCGTGCGGTCGTACTTCAAGACTTACAACATGCCGGTGATGATTACGCGGGCTTCGAACAATTACGGTCCATATCAGTTCCCGGAAAAACTGATCCCGCTGATGATCATGAACGCGCTGGAAGACCGGAAACTGCCGGTTTATGGCGACGGGCAGCAGGTTCGCGACTGGCTCTACGTGGACGATCATTGCAGGGGCATTCTTTCCGTGTTTCGCAAGGGACGCGAGGGCGAGGTCTATAACATCGGCGGCAACCGTTCGCTGGCAAATCTGTCGGTGGTGCATAATATCCTGGAGTTGACGGGCAAGACGGAAGCACTGATCGAGTACGTGAAAGACCGGCCCGGGCACGACCGCCGGTATGCGTTGACGAATGAAAAGCTGACTCGGGAGACGGGCTGGGAGCCCCTGATGCAGTTCGAAACCGGTCTGGCTGCGACTGTTGACTGGTATCGCAACCATCCCGCCTGGGTGGACCGCGTGCGCTCCGGCGCGTATCGCGATTACTTAGCTCAAAATTACGCGCACCGGTGATTATCTGCCTGGACGCCACACCGCTGACGATGTCGAGCGGAGGGCTTCCACGTTATGTCTCGGAGTTGAGCGGCGCGCTGGCTGAAGCATACCCTTCCGACCAGTTTGTTCTATCGAGCGATCAGCCGTTCCGTTCTCAGTTGGCGCAACTTCCCCGTCCAAGGAATTGGCTGGAGCGGCGCTGGTGGTTCTATGGGGCGGAGCGAGCGAATAGGAAGGCTGCGGTGACGCTCTACCATGGCACCAACTTTGCAGTGCCCTATTTTGCTCGACGACCTACCGTGATGACGGTCCACGACCTTTCGCCCTGGCTCAACCCCGCGTGGCATGCAGGTGCGGAACGGGTCCGCGTAAGAACGCCGCGCATGATTGGCCTTGCGACGATGATTATCACGCTTACCCAAGCGGTAAGAAGGGAAGTAATCGACCGGTTTCGAGTGGCTGCGGATCGAGTTGCGGTAACGCCGCTTGCAGCTTCGGTAGCATTCCGTCCGGTTCCGAGTCCGGCTGCCAAGCCATACTTCGTTTTTGTGGGCACGCTCGAACCGCGAAAGAATATTCCTATGCTGCTGGAGGCGTGGCGCGAAGTGAAACGGGAGCAGGATGTAGATCTGGTGCTGGCTGGGCGCCGCCGCAGCGACCTCCCTGAGATTGCGCCCGAGGATGGTTTGCGGATTCTTGGAGAGACTCCGGAAGCTGACTTGCCGGAGCTCTATTCAAATGCTGTTGCCGCGATCTATGCGTCCGAATATGAGGGATTCGGGCTGCCCGTTCTAGAAGCGATGCAATGCGGAACGCCCGTGATTATCTCCCATGATCCGGCGCTTACTGAAGTATCGGGAGGAGCGGCGTTGCCTGTGGCCAGCGCGGGGGAGATGGCGGCAGCGATGCGATCTCTGCTGGGCGATCCTTCGCTTCGCGCGGAGACATCTGCGAAGTCGCTTGACCGAGCCCGTGATTTTTCCTGGGAAACAACGGCCAGGCTGACCTACGAGGTTTACCAGGAGGCCGTCGCGCGCTTTGGCCGATAAACCATATCTCGTGGCGACGCCTGATGACGGCAGAGTGCCTGCCCCGGGCAAGGTCTCGAGAGGAGTCTCGACACGGCACGCACGAGTGCGTGCGCCACGGGGCCAGGGTGTGGGAAATGGGGGATAGACCAAAAGGGCGCGCGTTTATGCTGTCTCCCGAGACGCCGTATCCCCTGCATGGCGGCGGAGCGCTGCGGACAGCATCGCTGCTCAACTATCTGGCCCGGCATTTTGAAGTAGACCTGGCCGTTTTCCGTTACCGTCCGGAGCAGGATCCGGCAGGTGCTTTGCCGCGGGGTCTGGTCCGGAACGTTCAAGTGATCGACCTGCCGCGGAATCGCCGGGATGTGGCTTCGCGGGCCGCGCGAAATGCGTGGCGTCTGGCGAAAGGCGTTCCGCCGCTGGTGGACCGCTTTCGCGGATACGCCGGTGAGTTGCGGTTGGCGCCGCATTACGACCTCGCGGTCATCGAGCATTTTTGGTGCGCCGAGTACCTCGAAGTACTGCGACCTATCTGCGACCGAATTGTGCTGAATCTGCACAATATCGAGTCCGAACTACATGTCACCTGCGCCAGCGCCGAGACCGGACCTGCCGCGTTTGCACACCGCCGGTTCGCAGCGCACAGCCGCCGTCTGGAACGCGAATGGCTTCCGCAGTTCGATTCAATTCTGGCGGCCTCCGAGGCGGACGTGCGACGGGTTCGCCTACTGCACCCGGGGGCCGACGTGACCGTCTACCCTAATGCCATCCCCATGACGCCAATGCCGGAACGCGCCGAGGAAAATGCGATCGCCTTTTCCGGTAATTTCGAATACCACCCCAACCGGACCGCGGTTCAATTTTTCGCGCGGGAGGTCTGGCCAGCACTCAGCCGCAACAATCCTGGATTGAAATGGCGTTTGATCGGCATGAATCCGGAGGCGATCCGGCGTGACATTCACGGCCTCGACCGTGTCGAAACTACTGGCCCGGTGGCGGATGCGATCTACGAACTGGCCGCGGCCAAGGTGGTGGTTGCGCCGCTTCGGTCCGGCAGCGGCACGCGGCTGAAAATCGTTGAGGCTTGGGCTGCCGGGCGCGCAGTTGTCGCCACGCAATTGGGCGCTGAGGGTTTGATGGCAACTCACGGGAAGGAAATATATCTCGCTGACAATCCAAGCGATCTTATACAATTTATTCAGTCCCTTCTCGACTCGCCAGACGCCAGAAGGAAAATGGGTGAGGCAGGCAGATGTCTGTTTGAGCACGGCTTTTCCTGGGAAGCCGCCTGGCGGATATTAGATTGCAGTAAATTTTTACGTGGCTGATTCATTTTCAAGGTTTTACGACTTCCGGGGCCCCTTTCGTGTTCCTTATACTAAGAGTTACTGAATGCGATTTGCCGTTGATGCACATGCGATTGGGCGCCACCTCACCGGTAATGAGGTTTACGTTCGAAGCCTACTGAGCGCATTCGCCGACCTGGATAAGAAGTCGGAGTATCTGGCCTATGTGAGCGGGGCGGAGGGGGAAGCGGGAATTCCCAGCCGGTTCGAGACGCGTCAGATTTCGGCTAACCCTTTTGTTCGCTTGGGTTTTGACCTACCAAGACGGCTACGCATCGACCGGCCTAGTCTGCTCCATGTTCAGTACACGGCGCCGCTTTACTGCCCGGTACCCACTGTTGTTACCGTTCACGACGTCAGTTTCCTGGAGCGTCCTGAATATTTCACTACCGGGCGAGCCATGCAACTGCGCATCACCGTGGCGCGCAGTGTAAAACGTGCCGCGCGTGTGCTTACCGTAAGCGAGTTTGCGCGGGAATCCATCGTTCGCGCCTATAATTTGCCGCCGGACAAGATTGTGGTTACTCCGTACGCGGCAAGTCCGAGTTTCCGGGCTATTAACCGGACGGGAGCGGCACAGAAAGTTCGGGATCGTTTTCACCTCAATCGGCCCTATGTTTTGACTGTGGGCGACTTGCAGCCGCGCAAGAATCACATTGGGCTGATTCGAGCCTTCGCGAAGCTTATGAAGGATCAGCCGCAGTTGCCTCACGATTTGGTGCTGGCGGGGAAGGACACTTGGTTTGCGGGGCGCATACGGGAGGCCGCGCGGGAATCCGGCTTGGGCGGGCGGATTCATTTCACGGGATTTGTTTCCGACGACGACCTATTGCAGCTCTACAATGCCTGCGACTGTTTCGCTTTTCCATCTTTTTACGAGGGATTCGGAATTCCAGTCCTGGAAGCGATGGCATGTGGCAGGGCGGTGGTCTGCTCCAACGCTTCGGCTATTCCGGAGGTTGCCGACAGCGCCGCGATCCTGTTCGACCCCGAGAACACCGAGCAAATGGTGCGCGCCCTCGCGGATGTGCTGAAGGATAGCGAATTGTGCGCAAGGATGGAACGCCTGGGCCTAAAGCATGCGTCACACTTTAGTTGGCGAAAAACAGCGGAAATGACTCTCAAGGTGTATCGCGAAGTGGCTGGTGCGCGAGTTCCCAGGGAACAGCATTCCCGCGTCGCGGCCGGTTCACGCAGATGAAGTGGTTGTGCAGTCTGGTTATCGCGTTTCCTCTGTTGGCGGCGGGAAATCCGCCTGCTGGGTTCCCTTTTACGGATGAATCGCTGACTTATTCCATCGTTTGGCCCAGCGGGTTGAGCCTGGGGGAGGCCAAGCTTTCGGCGGCGCACTCTGGGGCAGGCTGGCTGTTCGACCTGACGCTTGATGCAGCCGTGCCGGGATACACGGTCAAGGACGCCTACCATTCTGTTGCAGGCTCCGATCTGTGCGCCGCGGAGTTCGATCGCGATACGGTGCATGGCGCTAAGAAGACGCGTGAGAAGACATCGATTTCGAATGGGATGGCGGTCCGGAAAACGGTAGGTGGCGGGCAGAGTGAACTGGCAGTGGCTGCCTGCGCGCACGATGCGTTGACTGCCTTGTTCGTGGCGCGGCGGGAGTTCGGCCAGGGCAGGGTTCCACAGGCTGAGAAGGTCTTATTCGGCGGCAGTTACGATTTGCAACTGCAGTACACCGGAGCGCAAAGCATCAAGATCGCCGATGTGCCGACTCAGGCCGACCGCGTTTTCTGCACTGTCACCGTTAAGGAAAATCAGAAGTTTGAATTTGAGGTGTACTTCGCGCGCGACGCCGCGCGCACGCCCTTACTGATCCGCGTGCCGTTCGCTTTGGGCGCTATTTCGATGGAGTTGGTTCGCTGAAAGTCGCGTTCTTCTCCCCTATGCCGCCCTCGCGCAGCGGCATAGCGGATTACTCCGAAGCGCTTGTCGCGGAATTGCGAAGTCTGGTGGATCTCGAGATCTTCTCCGACTCGAAACGGCCGTATGACCCCGCCGCATTCGATGCCGCCGTCTACCACCTGGGCAACAATCCTCACCACGATTTTGTATATGACGCGGCGGTTGCCAACCCTGGCATTGTCGTGATGCACGAGGCAAATCTGCACCACCTGATTGCGCACGTCACCATTCGCCGCAATAACTGGGACGCCTATGTCGGCGAGGCGGAACTCAATGGGGGAGCATCGGCGCGGCATCGGGCGGAACTTGCCCGGACACTTACGGTCGGGCCGGATTATGACGGCTGCAAGATGATCCGCCGCGTGCTCGATTGTGCCAAGGGCATCATCGTTCACAGCCAGTTCATGGTGGAGGAGATGCGTAACGCAGGTTATAAAGGGCCGATCGTCGTTATCCCTCACGGAGCTTGGGTTCCGGCGGTAGATGGCGCGCCGTTTCGCAAGAAACTCGGTCTTACTGCCGAGACGCCGGTCGTTGGGACGTTCGGGCATCTCAAACCTTATAAGCGCATCAAGGAGGCGCTGCGAGCATTCCGGCGTGTTGTTCAAGAACATCCGGAAGCGCGCATGATTCTGGTGGGCGAGCCGCATCCGGAAGTGCGTCTTGATTCCCTGCCCCCTAGTGTTCAGGTGATCGGGTTCGCGGAAATCGATGAGTTCGTCGGCTATATGGCGGCGTGCAACATTGTTCTGAATCTTCGGTACCCCACGCTGGGCGAAAGCTCCGGCAGCCTGCTGCGCGCCATGGGTCTAGGCAAGGCCGTGCTGGTTTCGGACCTCGGATCATTCGCCGAGTTCCCGGACGAGACGGTTCTCAAGGTTCCCGTCGGCGGCGAGGAAGACGAAGTTCTTTTCGAGTACTTGCGGCTATTGGTTTCACGGCCAGATCTGGCACAGGCGCTCGGCAAACGCGCCAAGCAGTATGTGGAGGAAACGTGCAACTGGAGCGCGGTCGCGAGCTCTTACGTGCGCTTTCTAGAGACGCTGGTAGCGCCACCACCGGCAGCGCGCGTGAGTGCCGAATACATCATGAACTGGGCGAAGGACGATGGCGCGCGCAGTTACATCGCCGAACATACGACGCGCCTGGTGAAGACACTGGAGCTGACTCCCGAAGGCGCGGCGGATCAGTCAATCCTAGAAATGGGCGCGTATATGCAAATCACGCCCTCTTTGAAGACGCGCCTGGGTTACGGCTATGTGCGGGGATGCTACTTCGGCAAGCTGGGAGTGATTGAGCACAAGGCTGCGGAATCAGTGGCTGGAGAGCGTTTCGAATGCGATATCGATCTTTTCAATGCCGAGAGCGACCGCTTCCCTTACGCGGATGAATCGTTCGATACGGTGGTTTGCGGCGAGCTGATCGAGCACTTGTTCGGCGACCCCATGCACCTGATGTCAGAGGTCAACAGAATCCTGAAACCGGGTGGGCATTTGCTGATTACGACGCCTAATATTGCGTCGATTCATGGCATCGCCGCCATCCTGCAGCGCAATCATCCCGGCTTTTTCGTGGCGTACCTGAAGCCCTCTGGCGACGGCACCGTGGATGCCCGGCATAACCGCGAATACGCGCCGGGCGAGATTTACCGGCTCATGCTCGATGCGGGCTTCGAGATAGTCAAGCTTGAGACGGGCGCGTTTGGGGAAGAGCCGCACCCCGAGCACGATTGGGTGTGGGATCTGCTCAAGAAAAATAGTCTTGCGATGGATCTGAGGGGCGATGGAATCTATTGCCTCGGGCGCAAGGTAAGCGGCGTGTTACAGCGCTGGCCCGATTGGTTGTACGTGGGATGAACACCGCGTATACCGCTATCGCAATCGAACCGTGCGGAGAGAAGTTCGAAATCTCCGCGCAGGTGGAGAATCGATCCAAGGAGGCGTGGCTCGGGAGCATAGGCTTCGCGTTCGGCGTCCATATTTTCGATCGGGCGTCCGAGACTTTGATCGTCGATGGACCACGCATGCCAATTGAGGGAGAGATCCTGCCGGGCGAGAGTGTGCATGTTTCAGTCGCATTCGAGATGCCGCCCGAAGCCGGCGATTACCGCATCTTTCTTTCGCCGATGGCCGAGGGGCAGGCTTGGTTCTATGAGCATGGCTGGCACTTTGTTCTGGTAGACGCGCAAGTGGACGATGCCGGTAAGGCGACGATCGAACGCACCATTGTGACGAGTTCGCGGCGTCTGCGGCTGGAGCGCTTCTGGCGCTCGCTGGGCCGGGCCTTCGTGCTGCCGATCTGGACAATCAGCCGCAATCGCAGCCTGATCCACAGTATGGTGAGGCGTGACATCCTCGGCCGCTTCCGCGGCTCTTTCGGCGGATGGTTCTGGACCGTCCTGAATCCTCTGATGTTGATGTCGACCTACTTCTTCGTATTTGGAGTCGTGATGCAATCCAAGGTGGAAGGAGATAGCAGCCAAGGGGCGTTTGCGCTCTACCTGATCGCCGGAATGCTGCCCTGGCTGGCGTTCAGCGAGGCGGTTGGCCGGGCGCCGATCAACATGCTGGAGCACCGGCAATTCATCAAGAAACTGCTGTTTCCGATCGAAACGCTTCCGGTCAACATCATGCTTGCCGGTTTCGTGAGCGAGTTGTTCGGCTTGGTGATTTACTTCGCCGGGCTGCTCTTGGCTCGCGGACATCTGCCGCTGTCGATTCTCTGGCTGCCGGTGCTGGTGATCCCGCAAATGCTCTTCACGGTGGGCCTGTGCTGGTTCCTGGCGGCTATGGGAGTTTTCTTTCGCGACCTGGCGCAGATCAACGGCTTTCTGCTGACGATCTGGTTCTTCCTGACGCCGATCTGCTATCCCGAAACTCTTCTCGCGACGATGCCTGCCACAGCACGCGCGATTCTCGAGCGCAATCCGATGTACGTTCTGGTTTCCGGCTATCGCGACTTATTTCTGCGCGGTCACGCTCCAGCCTGGGGTCCGCTGGCTAAGTTCTATGTATTGTCCGTGCTGGTCTTTCTGCTCGGACACGCCTGCTTTCATAAGCTAAAGAAATCGTTCGCCGATATCATCTGACTACTTCTCACACGGCGCGGCCAAGCCCTCACGGCTTGTCACCACGGTCGCGCTCACGTCGACGCAGAAGTAGCCATCGTCCCCTTTTCCCGCGATGCGGTCGTCGGTCCGTTCCATGACTTCCGTATTCTTCCACTTGCCTTTGAGGATCTTCTCGTACGATACGAAGAACCACTCGGCGCTGGCGTCGTCGCTCCAGACAGAACGGTAAACCAGCACGTCCAACTTCTTTTTCTTGTTCTCGTAGATGCGGAAGTTACCGCCGCGCCAGTGCTTTGAGAGGTCGCGCGCAGCGTCTTTATCGACGTACTGTTGCAGTAAGATGGCGTTGTCGAGCTCGCCGAAGGGGCCTTCGACCAACCGTTTCATGCCCTTCATGGGAGGTACGTCTACCTCAAGCGGCATCACGTTTTCGAAATACGTTTCCGGATGCAGAATCTGCTGAGCTGAGACGGGAGGATGTTGGAACACCCGCGTGAAGCCTTCCTTGCCGTACTTTTCGAAGACCGCCTGCTGAAAAGCCTCGCCGACATCGTAAGGAAACATAAGAGTCGCCTGGAAGTACAAAGGCGCTTTGTCGAAGACGGGTGAATCGTTCTCGCTCTCTGGCTTCGTGGTGTCAGGGGTATCGGGCGTTAAGCCGCGCTTCAATAGAACGGCACGCGTGAGCCATTGCGCCTGGCCTTCCACCACGGCTTGCCGGGCAAGGGACTTTTCGCTATCGTCCTCCACCTTACGAGTGTACTTTTCCATGTGGAAGTTCTGATCGGCAAGGGCGTGGGCCAGCTCGTGGATCAGGGCTTCCTGCTCCATCTTGGAAGCCGCCCAGTCGGTGATGAATAGCTTCTTCTCGTGGAAATCGTAGAAAGCGGCGGTCTGTTCAGTGAGGAGGTCAAGGGTGCTTTTCTTGAGATCAAAGTCCTGCGGAACGAAGCCAAACATTTTGAGCGTGAGTTCTTCGGCCCGAATCTCCTCCGGCTTCACGCCGCTTTTCATTTTGTCGGAGAGAAGAGCTTTGACCTGGTCCCGGGTGATCGATTGGAATTCCAGAGGGGCTTTTATCTGGAAGCCGGTCACCTCCGCAAGATCGGCCATGGCCGCGTCGATGGCCTTCCGGTCAGGAACTTCCGCGGCAGGGGCTTCCGCGATGAAGCCCGCAATGAAAACAAGTAGTACGATTCTTGGCGAGAACAAGCTTGGTCCGAATTTCAGTCTAGCGCGCTACAATAGAGTGAATTTCGAATAGGAGAAATTGATTGGCAGAAGAAACAGTAGCAGCACCGGCATCCACCAAAGTTTTGTGGAAGGCCGAGAACCTGGGTAGCGGTACTTTCGTGATCACCAAGCCGAAGCGCAAGGAAGCGAAAGTTCGCCAGGGAAAGATCAAGAACCGCCGCCGCGGCTCCCGCAAGGGCTAAGACCTGACGCGTGAAGATTACCGGGCTTACTCTTCATCCGATCGCAATCGCCGATCCTCCCCTTAGAAGCTCTTACGGATTACACGCTCCCTTCGCTTTACGAACCATCGTTGAGTTGAAGACGGACGACGGCGTCACCGGCATTAGCGAAACCTATGGCGGAGAAACACAGGTCAACGCGCTCGAAGCGGCGCGCGAGCGCGTCATCGGCATGGATCCGTTCCAGTTGGCGGGGCTTTATGAAGCGCTGACGAACGTGAAGGCTACCGGCGACCGCAGTCAGACGTACATGGTTCCGGGCGAGAACCCGCTCGATCTGCCGAATCGTACATTCGCGGCAATAGAGATTGCCTGTCTGGATCTGATCGGTAAGGCCGTCGGCAAGCCGGTTTGCGACGTAATTGGCGGCCGTGTCCGCGATGCGGTGAGCTTTTCCGCTTACCTGTTCTATAAGCACGCGGGCGGTGGCGGATTCAGCGGCGATGCGTACGGGGATGAGTACGGCGAAATCCTCGATCCTGCGGCTTGCGTGCGTTCATGCAAGCAGATGATCGATTTCTACGGGTTCAAAGAAATTAAGCTCAAAGGCGGCGTGCTGGATCCCGATATCGAAATCGAGAGCATCAAGGCGCTGAGGCGTGAGTTCGGACCCAAGGTTCCGCTCCGTATCGATCCGAACTGCGCCTGGTCGGTCGATACGTCAGTGCATGTTGGAGAATCGCTCGCGGAAGAGCTGTCGGATGGCGGTTACCTGGAAGACCCTTGCGCGGATCTCGAAGGCATGGGCGAAGTGCGGAAGCGTCTATTGGCCAAGGGCATCAACACGGATTTTGGCAGCAATGTGGCCGTCACTTCGTTTCCCGACGTACCCAAGGCTAAGCAACTGGATGCCGTTCAGGTGGTGTTGTCAGACCCGCATTATTGGGGCGGCATGCGCCAGGTGCAGTATCTATCGCACATGTGTGGAGTGCTAGGCATGGGCCTTTCGATGCACTCCAACAGCCACCTTGGCGTGAGCATGATGGCGATGACTCACGTGGCCGCTACGTGCCCCAATCTTACTTACGCCTGTGACACACACTATCCCTGGCAGACCGCCAAGGATGAGGTAATCGTAGGCGGACGCGTGAAGTTCGTCAATGGAACGGTGCCGATTCCCGACAAGCCGGGCCTCGGTGTAGAACTCGATTACGATCAGGTCGCGCGCGGCCGCGAGCGTTACGACAAAATTCCTTACCGCAAACGCGACGACGAAGCAGAGATGCGCAAACACGTAGATCCGAATTGGAAACGCGTGCTTCCTCGCTGGTAGCGAACTACGCCGCTGCTCGTTTTCGTGAAGGCTCCGCGTGCGCGCTCGACCACTCAAATTCTTCCGGCCGTGACGCCAAACCGGCGCGAACGGGATGGGTCTCGATCCAGTGTGCGGTCTCGGCCGCATCGGTTGTCACCACACGTTCATAAGACTCACGCACCCAAATCGTTGTGTGCGCCAGATCTTCCGTTTCATCCATGATGGTACGCGCAATGTGTGAAATCCCAACCATCGGCTCAATCAGAAGGTGGATGTGGTTGTGCATAACCACCCATGCATCAAGACCGTAGAGTTCGCCGTCGTAACGCGTCAGAGACCGTTTCACAATGCGCGCATATCGAGGTTGGGCGAGTAAGAGACGTTCGCCCGGCGCCCGGTCCAACAGCCGGTCTACAGCGGATACGGTTGCGCAGTGGGGTTTCTGCCGTAACGATCCGCGTAATCTCCAGGTCACAAAGAGCATGAAGTGTTGTAGTAGCTCTCGAACAATAAAATTCTCGTAGAATTAGGACGTGACTCATCGCGATTTCGCACGCAGCCTGACAGGCGTTTTTGGATTTCCGGTTACTCCGTTCCGGCAGGACCTTTCACTCGATCTGGACGGCCTCAGCCGCAACGTGGACGAGATGGCCGCCTATCCTTTCTGTGCCATGGTGGCCGCGGGAGGCACCGGCGAACTCTATTCGATGTCGGCCGAGGAGATTGAGCGCGTGGTTCGCATGAGCGTGGAAGCGGTGAATGGCCGCATGCCAATTGTCGCCGGTACGGGCTACAACACGGCGATGGGCGTCGATATCGCCAAGCGCTGCGAAAAGGCGGGCGCGGATTGCCTACTGGTTTTGCCGCCTTACTATTCGAATGCGCCGGAGGAAGGGCTGTTCGCTTATTACGAAGCAATTGGCGCAGCCACAGGGCTGCCGATCATGATTTACAGCCGCGATTGGGCCGTCTTCACGCCCGATATGGTGGCGCGTTTGGCCGACCGCGTTCCTTCGCTTGTGGCTTGGAAAGACGGACAGGGCAACGGCATGCGCTATCAGCGCATCATGCAGAAGGTCGGCGACCGGCTGGCGTGGCTCGGCGGCTTGGGCGACGATTGCGTACCGACCTATTTCGCGGCTGGTGTGCAGGCCTATACTTCCAGCATTTCGAACATTGCGCCACTGGTTTCACTGGCTCTCGCCGAAGCCGGCATGGCGCACGATTTCGCGAAACTCACGGATCTGATGAATAAGTATGTCCATCCCCTCTACGCGCTCCGCGAACGGGTTAAGGGTTATGAGGTTTCGGTGATGAAATCGGCCATGGAGATTTTGGGAATGCCGGCAGGTCCCGTGCGTCCACCGCTCGAAAATACTCGTCCGAAGGACCTGGAAGACCTCCGCAAGTTGATGTTGACCTACGAGGATATGTTGCAAAAGCCCGCCGCCGCCGTAAGATAGTTCTCACGATGCTGAGAACGACGCGGAGAGCAACTCTTGCGATTTCACTGTTAGTGTGCCCTGGCTTTGCGCAGACAAAGCCGAAGTTCAATGTAGTAGAAGCGACCATTCCCCAGATGCGCACCGCTCTGGAGAGGAAGCAGATCACTTCGCGCGAACTGGTCACGATGTACTTAACGCGCATCGGGATGTACGAGGACAAGCTGCACTGCATTATCACCGTGAACCCGCATGTACTCGAAGAAGCCGACGAACGCGACCGGGAACGCGCACAAGGGCGGGTACGTGGTCCTTTGCATGGAATTCCGATCGCGCTGAAGGATAACGTCCTCACGCACGATATCGTTACTACAGGCGGCGCGCTTGCCTTCGAAGGCTATATGCCGCCGTACGACGCGACTCTCGTCAAGAACCTCAGAGATTCCGGAGCAATTATCATCGCCAAGACCGGCCTCTCGGAACTCGCCAATTGGGTGGCCGGCGCTCCGACGCCCATGCCCGGCAACTATAACGCTGTCCGCGGATTCGGCTACAACCCATACGATCCTCGCAAAGACCCGCGCGAAGGCAACGACGATGGACGCCCCGTGCTGCAGACGGGTGGCTCCAGTTCCGGCGTTGGTACTGCTGCGAACTTCTGGGCCGGGAACGTAGGCAGCGAAACGTCCGGGTCCATTCTGAGCCCGTCCAACCAAAACATGCTTGCCGCGGTGAAGCCGACCATCGGCCGGATCAGCCGGTATGGCGTCATCCCCATCACGGCGGATCAGGACACTGCGGGACCAATGGCGAAGACGGTGACCGACGCCGCGATTATGCTCGGAGCGCTCGAAAGCCCCGCGCCCGATCCAAACGATGCGGCCACAAAAACGTGCACGCCGCCTCCCGGACGGGACTACACGAAGTTCCTCAAGACCGACAGCTTAAAGGGCGCGCGCATCGGAATCCCGCGCGCGTTTTTCTATGACCGCACTACGCCCCCGGGCGCGCCAACTGAACCAGCCGGGACCGGCCGAGGTGCAGGCCGCGGCGGCGGTGGAAGAGGCGGTGGTGGCCTTACGCCCGAACAGGCGCAAGCAATGACCGAGGCAATCGACATCCTCAAGCAACAGGGCGCGGTGATCGTTGACCCGGCTGACATTCCCAGCGTCATCGCAACCGATCGCGACAACAACTTCCTCGCATGGGGCCAATGCTCCGGCCTGAACAATGTCAAGGGCAAGGACGCCAACTGCTCCGTTGTGCTGAAGTACGGCATGAAGCGCGACTTCAACGCATGGCTGGCAACGCTCGGACCTTCAGCCCCTGTCAAAACGCTGACCGAACTGCGCGAATGGAACATCCGCCACATCAACGCGGGCGCGATTCGCTTCGGCCAATCGCAGCTCGATATTTCCGACGAAATGGACCTGGTGGCCGATCGCGCGCGCTACGAATCCGACCGCGCGAAGGACCTGCTACTTGCTGCGACGAAGTGATGAAGGCGAACAACCTGGACGCGATTCTCTTCCCCGGACCGAACGGCGCTTCTATCGCAGCCAAACCCGGGTACCCGACCGTCATCGTGCCGTTCGCGATGATTCCGAACACGCTGACCCCTCCTCCACCGCCGGGTTTCGACCCAAAGCCCGGACCTTTTGGAGTGAGTTTCTCGGGAATGGCGTGTAGTGAACCGAAGCTGCTCGGACTTGCCTACGCCTTCGAACAGGCCACCAAGCGGCGCGCACCTCCCCCGTCGGTACCTTAGAAGCACCGCCTCTGAGGCGCCTCCAGATCGAGTAGCCACCGTTTCAGCGGCAACCCTCCGCCAAAGCCGGTAAGCTTGCCGTTGGAACCAATGACGCGATGGCACGGAATCACGATCGGAATCGGATTCTGCCCATTTGCCGCTCCGACAGCACGCACCGCTTTCGACGCCCCGATGCAGGCTGCAACTTCCATATAACTTCGAGTTTCCCCGTAGGGAATCGCCATCAGGGCGTTCCAAACGCTCTTCTGAAACGCTGTCCCTTGGGGAACCAAAGGCAGATCGAACACCTTCAGCTGACCTTTAAAGTAGGCTCGAAGCTGTTCGGCCGCCTCTGCCAATACGGGAAATTCATCGTCTCGCGGAACGGCTTCCGGCGGAGTTCCCTCAAACCGAATCTGCTCAATCCCGCGCTCTCCGGCCACCAACGCCAACTGCCGGTTGTCACCGTATAGAAACGGTCTCCAGACGCTCATGCCGATCATTATGGAACAATAAAGATTCCATGATTCAAACGCTGTTCGGTTCGGTAGAACAAGAGCCGACCCTCCTCGAAAAACTCAAAGCCGGCGTGCAGAAAACGCGTGCCGGCCTGGTCACGCGCCTCGAGGATGCGCTTCAAGGCAAGAAAGAAATCGACGCGGACCTGCTCGACGAACTTGAATACACGCTCATCAGCGCGGACATCGGCATCGCCACCACTAACGACATCATCGCCCGTATCAAAGATCGCGCCGAGCGGCACATGCTAAACGACGCGACGGAACTGCGCGGACTGATCCGTGAGCATCTGCTGGAGATTCTTCAGGCCGTCGCCCGCCCCATGCCCTATGTCTCCGAGCCGCCCGCGGTAATCATGATCGTCGGCGTGAATGGTGCTGGCAAGACCACCACGATCGGCAAACTCGCCACCCGATTCAAGGCCGAAGGACGAAGCGTGCTCCTTTGCGCCGCCGACACCTTCCGCGCCGCGGCCATCGAACAACTGGAAGTGTGGGGTCAACGCTCCGGCACCGATGTGATCCGCCAGAAATCGGGTTCAGACCCAAGTGCAGTGCTCTTCGATGCCCTCCATGCAGCCAAAGCGCGCAAAGTGGATTACGTTATCGTTGACACGGCGGGGCGGCTTCAGAACAAAACGAACCTGATGGTGGAACTCGAAAAGATGCAGCGCACGGCGACTCGCGTGATCCCCGGCGCGCCGCATGAGACACTTCTGATCCTCGATGGCACCACCGGACAAAATGGACTCGAACAGGCGCGTAAGTTCACCGAATCCGCAGGCGTTACCGGCATCGTTCTCACCAAGCTGGATGGAACTGCGAAAGGCGGCGTGGTGGTCGCCATTGCACGCGAACTGAATCTGCCCATCCGTTATATTGGCGTCGGCGAACAGGCCGCCGACCTGCTTCCTTTCGAACCCGAAGCCTTCATCGATTCCCTCTTCGCGCAATGAGCTTCTCCGATGACGCCATTGCCCTGGCCCAAAAGGGACGCGGACTCACCAGCCCCAATCCACTGGTCGGAGCAATCCTGGTGAAGGACGGTCTCGCGATCGGGCGCGGGATCCATACATATCCGGCGGTGAAACACGCAGAAGTGCTCGCGCTCGAAGAGGCCGGCGACCGTGCTCGCGGCGCCACACTCTATATCAACCTGGAACCCTGCTCGCATCAGGGACGCACCGGACCGTGCGCGGATGCTTTGATCGCAGCGGGAATCGCCAAGGTGGTCGCAGGTATGGAAGATCCGAACCCGCGCGTCGCCGGCGAAGGCTTCCGCAAACTCCGCGCCGCTGGCATTGAGGTGGTGGTGGAAAACTCTAAAGCGGCCCTTAAGGTCAATGAACCCTTCGCGCACTATATGCGGAACCGCAAGCCGCTTGTGACGCTGAAAACCGCGCTCACATTGGACGGCAAGATCGCAGCCCCCGACGACAACCGCGGCTGGATCACCAGCGCCACGGCCCGCGCGCATGTCCAGCAACTGCGCCACGATTCCGATGCGATTCTCACCGGAATCGGCACAGTGCTCGCCGACGATTGTTTTCTGACGGATCGCTCCGGCCTGCCGCGCCACCGTCCCCTGATGCGCATCGTGCTCGATTCACGCTTGCGCCTTCCCATATCGTCCCAGATGGTCGCCAAAATCGATAACGACCTGGCTGTTGTTACAACCTCCGCCGCTTCGCCAGAAAAGAAGAAGGCGCTCGAAGACCGCGGTGCGAAAGTCCTGACCTTCGACGGACCCGGCGGCCGCGCCGATATCCACCGCACGGTTCAGTGGTTGGGCGAGCAGCAGTATCTCTCGCTTCTGGTGGAAGCGGGCAGCAAGGTGAACTGGGCTGTTCTCGAAGCGGAAGCGGCGGACAAGATTTACTTCTATTACGCGCCGAAGATCCTCGGGGGGACGGAATCTCTTTCAATGGCGGGCGGCATTGGAAGGCGCCGGCGCGTTGACGCGATCCAAATCAAGAACATCGAACTCCACACCATTTCGCCCGATGAGTTCGCATTGGAAGGCTATGTTTACAGGGATTATTGAGGAGACTGGTATTGCACGCATGGTAGGCTCGCGCCTCACAATTGAATGCCGGATCGTTTTATCCGATATCACCCCTGGCGCCAGCATCGCGGTCAATGGGGTCTGTCTTACGGCGGTCGATATCACGGCAGATTCCTTCTCCGCCGACCTTGCGCCGGAAACGCTACGCCGTAGCAATCTGGGCGACCTGCATGCAGGTTCAACGGTGAACCTGGAACGGCCCGTGAGCCTCGCGCAACGTCTCAGCGGCCACATCGTGCAGGGCCACGTGGATGGCACCGGGGAGTTCCTCTCGATGGAGTTACTCGGCGATGACAACTGGTGGCTGCGAATCCGCGTGCCCGCCGAACTCGACCGCTATCTGGTGTTCAAAGGGTCGATCGCCATCGACGGAATCAGCCTCACGATTGCTGCGATCGAAGACTGTGTGCTTTCAGTAACCGTAATTCCCCACACTTACCATCACACGACCCTAGGCACGAGATTGCCTGGCGACCGCGTCAATCTAGAGTGCGACGTACTGGCCAAACACGTGGAAAAACTGATGCGCTTTAGCTCTTCAGTTCCTCAATAATCTCAGCCGCCACGCGCCGAGCTTCAATCAATGCGCCCGGTTCCAAACTGATGGCGCCAACGCGCGCATGCCCACCACCGCCGTAGCGTTCACAGATTGTCGCGAGGTTATGCTTCGGCTCCTCCGGCGTCCACGGATTGGAGCCGACGGAGATCTTCGTGCGGAAGCTCGACGGGCTTACGGACACCGTATAAACGCTGCTTGGAAACAGATAGTACGGGATGAACTTGTTGTAGCCTTCCACATCGTAACCAGTGAGATCGAACGTAACCACCGGCCCTTCCTGGTGGGCGCGTTCGCGAATGGTATCGAGGTTCCGAAGGTGCCTCTCATAAAGAGGCTGGTAGATCTCCTGAATCTCCGGTTGCGCGACAATCTCATCGAGTTGCATGGATTGCATCCAGTGGATGATCTTCTGAACCACGCCGGAACCCTTCGAGCCCTCAATCACCAGGGTGATCTTCATCGCCGGCGCCCCTAATTCCACAGCGGTTTTCGCGTCCGTATATTGAGCGCCATCGATGATGTTGGCCCATTTGACCAGATTGTCGAGATCGGGAGCATTGAATCCCCACTTCTGTTTCGCGACTGTCGCGATGAAATACGTGCAGGATTTGAAGGTCGTATCATAAAGCTTGGTTTCACTGTGTTCGAGCGAAAAGTGCCTCGCATCTTCCGGCGCGAGAAACGCGCTCTGATGATGGTCGAACCACCAGTTGAGCTTTGGATTGCTGGAGTATTTGAAATCGACAATGGCATTCACGTCCCCGTCGAAGAGACTGTCTTCGAAGATCTGTGAGGCTTTGTGAGCCATGCCGGTGTAAGCGAACTCAGCGTCGGGATAAAATCTTCCCCGCATGAAGCGCGTGAAGAACGCAGCGGAGGCGGCGCCGTCGAAACAGTGGTCGTGGTAGAGGACTCGGACTCGCATTCAGCGTTGTGGGGTACGGGAAAACCTCTTAGGATGCCTGAATAGCAAGAGAAATGCAAGCGCGGCAGCCAAAAACCGAAGAACGAACGCAACGGCATACCGTGTGCTTTAATTAAGAACGCCCGTGACGATCGCGCCCCCAGATATCAATGAGCTGCGAAAACTCTCAGCTAAGCTGGGGCATGACCCTTCACTCGTGCAAGCGGCCAGCGGAAACACGTCCATCAAAGTTGGCGGTGAGCTTTGGATCAAAGCCTCCGGAAAGTGGCTGGCGGACGCCAGTTGGGATGAGATTTTCGTTCCGGTAGATCCACGCACGCTCGAAACCAGCTGCAGCAAACTTTCGCCGTCGATCGAAACGGCGATGCACGCGGCGCTCCCCCATCCGGTAGTGCTCCACGTTCATTCGGTGAATGCCATCTCTTGGGCGGTTCGGGAAGATGGCCGCGCGCGTGTCGGAGAAATGCTGGCGGGCTTGTGCTGGGCCTGGATTCCGTACGTACCTTCCGGCCAGCCGCTCGCGTGCGAGATTCAACGCTCGCGGAACCAGGCGACCGACGTGTTCGTGTTAGCGAACCACGGCCTCGTGGTGGCTGGCGCGGATTGCGACGCTGCCGAAGCGCTGCTGGCGGAGGTGGAGCGTCGGCTCGATGTGGCGCCCCGGGAGGCACGTACCCCAGACCGCGTGCACCTGAGCGCCATGGCGCGTGGCTCCGGCTTCCATGTGCCCTCGGAGTCCGAGGTGCATTCCCTCGGCACGGATTCCCTTTCGCGCTCTATCCTCGCCGCAGGTACGATATACCCCTGTCACGCTCTGTTTCTTGGACCCGGAACCGGTGAGTGCGAACCTTTTGGGCCCGTTAGTGACGCCGTCGAGCGCTATGAACAGCGATACGGCAACCGGCCCAGCATCATCGCGGTCCGCGGCAAGGGCCTGCTTGTCACCGATGAAATGTCGGTCACTCAAATGCAGGTCCTGATTGGCCTTGCCCAAGTGATCCAGCGAATCGTCCCGGATGCGCCTGTCCGTTATCTCTCTGAGCAAGAGACCGCGGAACTGTTGAGCACTGACGCTTACCGCTACCGGGATAATGTGGAAGCTCGCGCCGCGTTGGCGGCCCGCTAACGCGCCGTCGGCATCAGCGTACCATTGGATTCATGAGAAGTGCATTTCTACTGATGCTCTGTGCCCTGGCGTCGGGCGCTGACCTGAAATTCAACCTTCGAACCATACCCGCCGACCAGGTGTATTCGGCGGTGCGCGGATACGGTTGGGAGCCGGGGTCTGTCTACGGCAAAAGCCCATTCTACTTTTCGGTCAAGGTTCCCGATGAAGGAAATTACCGCGTTACCGTGACGCTGGGCGCGGCCAAAGCACCGTCCGTCACCACGGTAAAAGCCGAACTGCGGCGCTTGATGTTAGAGCATGTGGAAGTTCCGGCCGGGAAGTTCGAGAAGCGAACTTTCCTGGTGAATGTACGGACTCCGAAAATCCCCGGCGGCGGTGAAGTTAAGCTCAAACCGCGCGAGACGACTTCCGAAGCTTGGGCTTGGGACGACCGGATCACTCTCGAATTCACGGACGCGCACCCGGCAGTCGGCGACGTGACGATCGAGAAGGCGGAACACGTTCCCACCATCTACATCGCGGGCGATTCAACCTCGACCGACCAGCCGCTTGAACCTTTCAACAGCTGGGGCCAGATGCTCACGCGCTTCTTCCAGCCCGAAATCGCCATCGCAAACCACGGCGAATCCGGTGAATCCCTCCACAGCTTTCTGGGCGCGCATCGACTCGACAAAATCGAAAGCGTGATCCAGCCCGGCGACTATCTGTTCATCCAGATGGGTCACAACGACCAGAAAGAGAAAGGCGAAGGCGTGGGCGCATTCACCACCTATGCCGCGAGCTTGAGGAAGTTCGTTGCCGCCGCCCGCGAGCACGGCGCAACGCCTGTCCTGATCACGTCCATGAATCGGCTCACCTTCGATGCTGACGGAAAAATCACCAACAGCCTCGGCGATTTTCCCGAAGCCGTCCGCCGAGTCGCGAAGGAAGAGAAGGTCGCGCTGATCGATCTGAATGCGATGAGCAAACCTTTCTACGAGGCGATGGGCCCTGTGGAATCGCACAAGGCATTCGCTGGCAAGGACACCACGCACCACTCCAACTACGGCAGCTACGAACTCGCCAAGTGCATTGTCGAAGGCATCCGCCAGAATCATCTGCCGATCGAGAAATTCCTGGTTCCGGGCCTGCCCGCGTTCGACCCCGCGCATCCCGATTCCGTCGCAACCTTCGACGTTCCCGCCGAACCCATGGCGACGGTGCAAACGCCTTATGGGCACTAGCCTCTTTACATTCCTGGCTCTGGCGGCGGCGCTTCCAACCGTGTTCATCGCCGGGGATTCCACGGCGAATAACGCGAACCACCGAGGCTGGGGCGATCCGATAGCAAAGTATTTCGATCTCACCAGAATCAACGTGGCGAATCGCGCCCGCGGCGGCCGCAGCGCACGAACCTTTGTCGACGAAGGCCTATGGGACAAGTTAATTGCGGACGTAAAGCCCGGCGACTACGTGCTGATTCAGTTCGGCCATAACGACGGCGGTCCGCCCGATAACGACAAAGCCCGCGGCGACCTTCCCGGCATCGGCGACGAGGCCAAAGACTTCACCATGCCCGATGGCAAACAGGAAACCATCCACACCTTTGGCTGGTACATCGGCAAGTTCGTGCGCGAGACGAAAGCCAAAGGCGCGCACCCAATCGTGGTCTCGCTGACGGTGCGGAATATCTGGAAAGATGGCAAGGTCGAACGTGGTTCCGGACATTTTGGCGAGTGGTCGCGGCAGGTCGCCGAAGCCGAAGGTGTACCCTTCGAAGACGCGACCAATATCATCGCCGATGCATACGAGAAGCTTGGCCCGGAGAAAGTTGCAACGCTCTTTCCGGAAGACCACACACACACAAGCCCGGAAGGCGCCGACCTAGTAGCATCGCTCATCGTGTCAGGCCTGCGAAAAATCAACTCACCGCTGGCCGAATACCTCGTTTCCCCGCGATAGCATGTAATGCATGCTTCGACGAACCCTTCTCGTCTTGTCAGCAGCGGTCCTCTGTCAGGCTCAAGATGCCG
>Ga0302325_10007407_pt1 | contig 24363 bp, 15 predicted proteins | sample Palsa_T0_2_FD_201948 | JGI IMG/M metagenome (GOLD analysis project Ga0302325, IMG submission 201948) | Peat permafrost microbial communities from Stordalen Mire near Abisko, Sweden - Palsa_T0_2 | ecosystem: Environmental > Terrestrial > Soil > Palsa > Peat permafrost | place: Sweden: Abisko... | reverse complement strand
TGGACCAGGTGCTGGATAAAGTTTCCTCCATCTACCGCCTCCGCGCAGCGCGGCCGGCCTCGGCCGCCACCACCTAAGAAACCTAACTCCCCGGATCTTCGCTGCGCACCGGCAGGCGTCCGTCCGCAAATTCGATTCCGAGGCTGCGTCCGCCTCCGACGCCCGCTCGCCGCAAGACGGGCGCTCCATTTTCGTCACGAATGATGGCAAAGCCCCGGTTAAGCACCGAAGCCGGGCTGGCGGCCTGCAACCGCTTCCACAGCGACAAAAGCCTGTGGGATTCGATGCGCACGCGCGTCTCCGGCGAAGCCCGCTCCAAACGCGCCCCGACTCGGGCGAGCCGATGCCGATGCCCATGAAGAGAGGCCTGAAGGGCGGCGCGCAGGCGATTGGAAAAATCGTCCAGCCTCAGGTAGCCCCTCTCAACCTGCGCCGCCGGCGTCAGCAGCCGCAGACGAGAGGCGGCGTGCGCCACACGCTCCCGTGCCCGGCGGACTGCTTGATCGACACCCGTCGTGAGCGCTGAAGCCGCCGCGGCGGTCCGCTCCAGCGCCTTCACCCAATGGCTCGAGATGAGCTCGGCCGCGCCGCTTGGGGTCTCGGCGCGCAGGTCGGCCGCCAGATCGCACAGGGTAAAATCGATCTCATGGCCGACCGCTGAAATGACCGGAATGGGCGAGGCTGCCACCGCGCGCACCAGCACTTCCTCATTGAACGCCCAGAGGTCTTCGATGCTGCCTCCGCCGCGCCCGACGACCAACAGGTCGAAGAGTCCCAAACGCGCCGCGAATTCCACCTGAGCCGCCACTTCGGCCGCCGCCTCCGCACCCTGCACCTTAGCCGGCAGGATCACCAGGCGCCCACGCCATCCCCGGCGCTGGAGGATGCGTATGAAATCCTGGACCGCGGCTCCCGAGGGCGAAGTAACGAAGCCAATCGTCCCCGGCATGGCAGGAATCGCCCGTTTCCTTTCGGGAGCGAAGAGGCCTTCCTCGCCCAGCTTGCGTTTCAACGCCTCGAATTCCCGCTGCAGGCGGCCGACTCCGTCCTCGATCACCGTCCTCACGATGAGCTGGTATTTTCCGTGAGGTTCGAAGACCGACAGTTGGCCGAGAGCGACGACCTGCATCCCATCGCGCATGCGAACCGACTGGCGCCCGGCGTCTCCCTTGAAGAGCACCGCGGGCAGCTGGGCCCCCGCGTCCTTAAGGGAGAAATAGATGTGCCCGCTGGACTGCGCCCGGAGATTCGAAACCTCGCCGCGAATCCAGGTGCTCCCGATGCCCCCTTCGATGAGCCGCTTGATCCTGCGGGTGAACTCCGTGACGGTCTGCGCCACGGTGCCCGGATCGGGAAGGCCCGGCTCAGGCTGGGCGGGACTCATATTTGCGGCGGAGCCGCTGAACCACCAGGACGGCCCCGGTGAGCACCGCGAGGCCGGCCGCGGCCAGCTTGAAATTTCCGTTGAGAATGCCCTGCCCCAGGACGATCGCCCCCACGGCCCAGGGAATCAGGCAGAGCCAGGAGACGATCATGAATGTCCGGAAGGGCACCTCGGCCAATCCGAGGAGGTAACACTGCACCGAATACGGAGGCCCCGGCGTCAGTCGCACGAGGAGCGTGATCGACAGGGCGTTGGCCGCGGTCGCGCGGGGCACCCGGTATCCATAACGCTCGAGGATTCGAGAAACCAGGGGCCTCAGCGCATAGCGGGCCAGCCAGTAGCTGAGAGCGAGGTTGAATGCGATCGCCGCGAGGGAGATCGCGATCACGCCGCCCAAACCGAGCCTGGGCGCAAAGACCTCCCCCGCGGGAATGGTGAATGCCAGCAGCGGCATTCCCACCGACGGCAGGATCGCCATGGCTCCGAAAAATGCCAACGGACCCGCCCCGCGGATGAGCTCGATTCCGCGCACCTCCAGCGGCTGGAATTCGAAACCCCGCAGAAGGAGCACCGCGGCGACGATCCCGGCGGCCGTGGCGATCGCCAGGGGCAGCAGGGGAAGCTTCCTTCGAGGCGACCGAGCGGGTGCGTCCATCGGGCGAGCTTGCGCGCGAGGGCGCACGACCGTCAAGAAATCGCAAAAGACGCCGCCCCCCGCCATCCGCGGCAGATCGCTCTCGCCCGAATGACGCCGCCGCGCTGGGATGCCGCCGTGAGCGTCGACGCATTCCATCCGGCCGGGAACCCTTCCGGAGGCGCCGCGCGCGGGGGCGCATGGCTGGCCGCGGTCTTCGCCGCCTGTATCGCGGCGGCCTTCTGGACCGCGAACGGAGTCGTTCGGCTCGACGACGGAGAGCGCGGCCCTTGGCATCACTATGAGGAATTGGCGGATGGATTCCTCCACGGACATACGTATCTCTCAGAAGCGCCGGATCCCGGGCTTCTGCGTCTGAGCGATCCCTACGATCCCGCGCTCAACGGCCCCTACCGGATGTGGGACGCGAGCCTGTACCAGGGCCGGTACTACCTCTATTACGGTCCGGCGCCCGCGGTTCTGCTCATGGCACCCTGGCAGGCGATCACCGGGCGGCCCCTCCCTCAGCGGCTCGCGGTCGCCGCGTTTGCCGTCCTGGGTCTTGCCGCGCTCGCACGGCTCCTATGGGAGGTCCGCGAGCGCCATTTCCCGGGGGTGTCGGGAGCGATCCTCGCCGGAGTGTTTGTCACCACCGCGCACGCTTCGTGGCTGCCCGTGATCCTCCGCCGAGCCGCGTTTTGGGAACTTCCCATTGTGGCGGCCGCGGCTCTGCTATGGTGCGCCCTGTATTTCGTTTGGCGCTTCCATTCCAGCGGCGGCCGGACCTTCTGGGCCGCGGCGGCCGGAGTCGCGCTCGCCGCGGTCCTGGGCTGCCGTGTGACCTACCTCTTCACCGCCGCCGTGGTCCTGGCGGCGCTTTGGATTCCGGCGAAGGCCCGAATTCCAGCCGGCTCCGAAGCCGTCGCCGAGAATCGCCGCAAGCCCTTTGCCGGCGCCCTGCTTGGTTCGGCTTTGGTCGCGGCGGGAGGCTTGGCCCTGCTCGGCTACAACATCGCCCGATTCGGGAAACCGCTCGAATTCGGGCAGAGTTATCAGCTGTGGGGATTCAACGAGCGCACAGTGTCCCATTTTTCCGCCGCCAATGTGCTCTTCAATGCGCGCCTCTATCTGTTTTCGGTGCCAACGCTGAGTCCCTACTTCCCCTTTGTCCGCTGCGTGTGGCCGGCGTCATTTCCCTCTGGATACATCGCCATAGAGGAGATGCATGGAATCCTCTTCGGCATGCCCGTGTTTCTCGCGGCGATCGCGGCGATCGCCTGGGTGCGGCGCCACCGCGCGCATCCCGGCGCGAAGCCTTTGGCGATCGTGATCGGCGCCGCTGCGGGTGCGGGGGTGCTTGGATTTGGCATCCTCCTGCTTTGGAACGGCGCCTGCTCCCGCTATCTCTGCGAAGCGGCGGCTGGATGGACGCCGCTGGTGGGGATTGGTCTGCTCGCCATCGCCGCGCCCGACCGTGAATCGCGGGCAGCACGAATGATACGCCGGTTGGCCCTCGCCGCCTGCGTATGGACCGTCGGCTATACCTGGCTCGCTTCAATCGAATTCCAATCCCTGTTCAAATATACCGAACCCGCGCTCTATGCTCCGTTGGCGCGCACCCTGGACGAACCCGCGGCCGTTTGGGCACGGGTGACGGGCCGGTCCTTCGGCCCGGTGGACCTGGACGTACGCATCACCCCTGGCATGCGCTCCGGACTTGCGGTTCTTCTGGAGACGGGCCGGCCCGCCATGCTGAACCGGCTGGTGGCGCGCCGCCTCGACGAAGCGCACGTTGTCTTCCAACTCCTCGCCGACGACACCGTGCTGCTCGAGACTCCGCCACTCCAGACCGATCACGGGCGCATAGCGCTTCGCGTCGAGGCCCCTTGGCTCTATCCTCCGGTCCAAAGCCCCTATTGGGATTCGCACCCCGATCCCAGAATGCGCCGGGAGCGCCAAAGCCGTCTCGCCCTCAGCTCGGGCGGGCGCACATGGGCCGTCTCGTTTCCGTATGGATTCGATCCGCTGGCTTTCGCCCCCAAGGCAAGCCGGCAAGGCCCTCCGGCCTGGATCAATTCTCTTCGATGGGAAGATCCCGGGCCTTAATACCCCGGCCGTGCGGCCCTCGCGCCTGCACCGGGATCGATCGTCAACAACCCGCTAAAGAGAGGCGACTTGCGAAATCGCGCTCGCTCGCTCCCGCGCTCCCGTCTGTGATGGGACGATGCCCGCCGCCACACCGAGCCGATTCCCGGCGCTTGTGCTTCCGCCGGCGGCGGCCCTCGCCTACGCTTTTGGTCACTTGGGTTGGTATCTGGGCACTCCGCTGGGCCGTGTCCCGGTGCTCGACGAACGGGAAAATATCGACCTGGCCCGCGCGATCGGCAGCGGGACGCTTGCCCATGAACCCTTCTACCGCGCGCTTGGGTACCCGGCAGTCCTCGCAAGCCTTCGATGGCTCGGGGTGGAGGGGAACGCCCTCTTCCCGGCCGCGCTCGTCCTTGGAGCCATCCTGCACGCGATCAATGCCGCGCTCGCGGCCAAAATCGCCGGCCGCTGGTTCGGACCTTCCGCCGGCCTGATCGCCGGCCTGCTCTGCGCGTTCGATCCGGTCCTTGTCCACTATGCCACGCAGGCACTCGACGCCACGCTAGGGCTGACCTTCTTTCTAGCAGGCCTGAATTTCCTCGCTGCCGCCGCGGCCGGCTCGCTCGGCGCAGCCTCCGCCCACGAAAAAAATCCCGCGCCTGCGTTCACCGGAGCAAGCCTGGCCTGGGCGCTGGCCACGCTGGTGCGGCCCAATTACCTGGCTGTCTGGGTGCTCGCACCCCTTTTTGCCGCATTCTGGGTTTGGCGCCTCAAACGGGGCGCGGATTCTCACACGGAAGCACCGGCGGGAGGTGCGGCCGCCGCTCTGGCCGGCGCGTGCGCCGGTGCGATTCTCTTCGCGGGCGCCGCGTTTATCCAGTGGCGTGTCAGCGGCGAGGCCGGGTTCCTCCCTTCGCAAGGTGCGTACAACCTGTGGGCGGCCAACCGGCCGGGAGCCAATGGCCGGTACTATTCCCAGCAGATGAGCCTGCCCCCGGAGCTTGCCGGACGCAATCCGGCGCGCATCGAGTCGATGATTCTGTACCAGAAAGAAACCGGACGGAGTCCCGACGACTTCGCCGCGATGAACGCCTACTGGCGCGCCCGCTTCTTCCGCGAGGCGGCCTCCCACCCCGTCCGCTGGCTTCGCCTCCTCGGGTCGAAAGCCTACTCGGCCGTCAACGACTGGGAGCAGTACAACAATAAGACCTTTTCTTTCCACAAGGCGCGCTCCCCGTGGCTGCGCTGGAATCCCCTTTCCTGGGGGCTCATTCTGGTGCCCGCCGTCGCCGGAGCGGCGCGGCTCGCCGGAGAGCCCGCAAGCCGGCAAGCCAGGGCAGCCCTTGCGGTCGCGCTGGCCGCGGCAGCCATGTGCACCGCCTCCCTGCTGCTCTTCTTCACGAGCGCCCGCTTTAGACTCCCGCTGGCGCCGCTGTGCGCGGTGCTGGCAGCGGGCGCCCTCGCTTCACCTTTCTTTTGGAGAACCTGGAGCCAGCCGGCCCGTCTCGGTCTAGGCGCTGCGGCCGCGTTCACCGCCTTCGCCGCATTCTCCAGGTTCGGCGGAGTTCAGGACAAGGCCACGTACGTTCAGGACCATGTCCTCCTAGCGCGCGCGGCCTACTCCGTTCAGGACGACGCCCTCGCCCTTTCAGAAGCCCGGGCCGCGCTCGCCCTCAGGCCGGGGCATCCGGACGCCATGCTCATCGCGCGTCAGGCCGCTGAAGCGCTCCGGGCGGCGGCGCCCTCGCCATGAGGTCACCCCTTCCTCATGCCCCGCTCTGGCTGGCCTGGGCCCTGGCTGCCGCCGCCTGCTTCTGGACGTCCAACGGCGTGGCGCATTGGCAGTCTGATCCGGGCAACGCCTGGCATCACTACGAGTACCTGACGGAGGGTTTCGCCCACGGCCATACCTACCTCTCGCTCGCTCCGGAGGCCGCCCTCCTCAAGCTGAAGGATCCGTTCGATCCGGATGCGAATCTGAACTACCGGCTCTGGGACGCCTCCCTGTATCACGGAAGGTACTACCTCTACTACGGGCCCGCCCCGGCCGCGACGCTGATGCTCCCCTGGCGCATGGCCACGGGGCGAGAGCTGCCGCAGCGCCTGGCCACGGCCGCTTTCGCGGCGCTGGGCCTGCTCGCCCTCGCCCTCCTTCTGCTGGAGACGCGCCGCGCGTGCTTTGCCGATGCCTCCGACTGGGTGCTGGCGGCCACCCTGCTGATCCTTTTTCACGCCTCCTGGCTGCCGGTGGTGCTGCGCCGATCGGCGGTGTGGGAGCTGCCGATTGTCGCAGCCGCCGCATTCCTCTGGTGGGCGCTCCTGATGCTTTGGAAATTCCATGCCTCGCGCGGACAGGCCGTCTGGGCCGCGGCAACGGGGCTGGCGCTCGCGCTGATGATGGGTTCGCGCGTTACCTCGGTGTTCGCGGCCGGCGTCATCACCCTTCTGCTGTTCGCGCCGGTGGAAGCTGAGGCGACCGAAAAGCGCTCCGTGCGGTGGAGAAGCGCCGCCGTGGGCGCCCTGGTCGCGGCCGCGGGCGGCCTCGCGCTGCTCGCCTACAACCACATCCGCTTCGGCAGCTGGCTCGAATTCGGCCAGAGCTTTCAGCTGTGGGGAATCACCGAAGAACGCCATACGCAGCACTTCCGCCTGTCGTATGTCCCTTTCAATGCGTGGCTGTATTTATTCTCGCTGCCGCAGCTGAGCCCATACTTTCCCTTCACCCGCGCGGTATGGCCGGATTCCCTTCCGGGCGGCTATCTGTCGATTGAGGAAATGCATGGCGCCCTCCTCGCCATCCCAGCCCAGCTGCTCGGCCTCGCCGGGCTCGGATGGGCGTTCGCGCGCCGCGGCCAGGCGGCCGCCCGGCCGCTGTGTCTGGTGCTCGCGGCGGCCTCCGCCGCAAGCCTCATCGCCGCGGGAATTCTCTTCTGCTGGGCCGGCGCATGCTCGCGCTACATCCTCGAACTCTGGTCTGGATGGACCGTCGTCAGCGGCGTTGGATGCCTGGTCCTTCTTCCCGCGCGGCGCCTGGCGCTCGCAGCGGCATTCTGGACGGTCGCCTACGTCTGGCTCGCCTCGGCCGACTTTCGGGCCTTCATGCGCCAAACCAACCCACGGGTGTACGCGGCGGCCGCGCATCTGCTCAACTATCCGAGCCAGTGGGCCGCCGAGCGCCAGGGAATCGTATTCGGCCCGGTCGATGTGAAGATCCAAATACCCCAGGAGGCGCGGTCCGCCGCCGCGGCCGGCGGCCCGAACGGGACTTCTAGCGCTCCGCGGCGCTTCGTGCTGATCGCGAGCGGGCGTCCGGCGATGGTCAACCAGCTGGTCATCGAGTTCACCGATCCACGGCATGTCCGGCTAAGTCTCGTCGAGAACGATTTCATCATCGTGAGCACAGCCGACCTTCCGGTGGATTCGGGAACCGTGAGCGCCCGGTTGGAGGCTCCCTGGCTCTACCCGCCGGCCGCCCATCCCTATTGGGACACCTACGATCCGGGGATGCGCTTGGTCCTCCAGACGCGCTTCGCGCTCACGACCTCCGGTGGCACGGCCGTTCGAAATTCGACCTATTGCTTCGATTCGGTCCGCTTCGAACCGGTCGTGCGCACCCGCGCGCTGGCCGAGGCCGGTGCTCCCTGGGTCGAAGCGCTCGAGCAGCTCCGAATGCGGCCATGAAAAGCTTCCGTTTCCACGCACCGGCCGCCATCTTGGCGGCGACTTGCGCATGAAACTCTCCATTGTTATTCCCTGCTACAACGAGGCTAAGACGATCCGCACGCTGGTCGAGCGGGTGCGGGCCGCCCCCGTCGCGGACAAGGAGATCATTGTCGTCGACGATTGCTCGCGCGACGGCACCAGAGACCTCCTGCGCACGCAGATCGCTCCTCTGGTCGACCGCGTCCTTTACCATGAGGAGAACCGGGGCAAGGGGGCCGCTCTGAGGACGGGTTTCGCGGCCGCGACCGGCGACATCGTCATCGTCCAGGACGCCGACCTCGAATACGATCCGCACGATTACCTCAAGCTCATCCAGCCGATCGTCGACGGCCGGGCGGACGTCGTATTTGGCTCGCGTTTCATGGGAGGGGAGCCCCACCGCGTCCACTATTTCTGGCACATGATCGGCAACAAGTTCCTGACCCTGCTCTCGAACATGTTCACGAACATCAACCTCACGGACATGGAAACCTGCTACAAAGTGTTCCGCCGTGACGTGCTCCAACGGATACAAATAGAGGAGGATAGGTTCGGTTTCGAACCGGAAATCACCGCCAAGGTGGCCAAGCTGCAGGTGGTGATCTTCGAGGTCGGGATCGGGTACTACGGCCGGAGCTACGCCGAGGGCAAAAAGATCGGTTGGCGCGACGGATTCCGCGCCCTTTGGGCGATTCTAAAATACAACCTCTTCCGCTGAGGCCGCCGCCGGGACCGGCGGCAGGCTGGCGGCGCTTTCCGGACCATGCTTCCCGAAACCTTCCTCTGCCTCCTGCTCTTTCTGGGGATGGTGCTCGGTCTCTCCCGGCCGTGGGCGGGCCGCCTCGGCTTCACTCCTGCCGAGACCCTGGTCGCCGGCGCCGCGCTCTCCCTGATCGTGCTCTGGTTCGCAGGGTGGGCGTTCTATTTGGCGCGCGCCCCTGCAGGCGCTCTTTGGATCCTTCCCGCCGCCGCGGCTGCAGCCCTCGTTTGGGACCGGCGTGCCGTGACCGCGCTCGCGCGCGATCCTGAGGCGGGGAGCCTCATGGCCGGACAAGCCCTCGTCACGGCGTGGGGGCTGTGCTTGCTTCCCTTCATCCGCAGTTTCTCAGGGGGCGCTTGGATCGGCGATTGGTTCGAGCACTGGGAACGCACCCTCGCCCTCCTGCACCATTGGCCGCACCAGCATCAGTTTCTGGACATATATTCCATGCCCGCGCGGCCGCCGCTCGCCAACGTGGTGAGCATGATCCTGCTCGGACTCACCCAGGAGGATTTTGCGCATCAGCAGATCATCACGACCGCGTTCTCAAGTCTCGCCTATCTGCCAGCCGCGCTGCTGGCCCGGCGTTTCGCCGGAAGCGAGATTTCCTCTCATGGCCCGGCGGATACGCCCGACCGTGCGTCCCGCATCCTGACTGTCTTGTTCCTGCTCAATCCGCTGTTCGTCCAGAATGCCACGTTCCCTTGGACCAAGCTTGCTGCGGCATTCTTCGTGCTCGCAGGACTGTATTTCTTCCTCCGCAGCCTGGACGCGGGCGGCTTCCGAACGCCGGCTCCGGCGGTTTGCGGAGCGTGCCTCGCAGCGGGAATCCTGGCCCACTATTCCGCAGGGCCCTACGTGGTCACGCTTGGCGCCGCGTGGCTCATCCTCGGTTGGTCCAGGCGCGGCAACCCGGCCTATTGGCGCGCGACCGTGATCGCCGGGGCCACGGGCGCCTGCGTTCTGGCCTCCTGGTTCGCCTGGTCGCTGGCCGTCTACGGATCGTCCGCCACGTTTCTCAGCAACACCAGCGTGACCTCCCTCGGCAGCTGGCAGGGAAGCCATCTCGAACGGATCGTGCTCAATGTGCGCGACACCCTGGTGCCGCATGTGCTGCGTCCCGTCGACCGGTGGCTCATTCGCCAGACCAGCCCCTGGGGTTATTTGCGCGACGTCTGCTTTCAGTGCTATCAGCTCAATCTCCCGCTGGCCATCGGAAGCCTTGCCTGGATCGTCGTCGCCCGGGAGGCCATTCGCGCCGCGGCCTCGGCGCCGACCAGACAGTGGATCTTTTGGACCGGCTGCCTGACGTGTTTCGTCGTAGGCGGCATCGCCGTTTACGGCGACCGGGACGTTTGGGGACTCGCGCACCTGTGCCTCCAGCCCGTCGTGCTCCTGGCGCTGGCTTTTCTCGCGGCGCGCTGGCAGCACCTCGGACCCATCTGGCGGGGGGTCATCGCGGTCGGAGCGACGGTGGATCTGTGCCTGGGCATCGCCCTCCACTTTGCCATCCAGGACCTTGCGCTTGACGAGCGGCTAAAGCCGGCTCCCAGGCTCGACGAATTTCCCAAGACCTACACCGCCGTCATGCGGTGGAACCTGAGCGACAAACTCCATTATCACCTGGTCTTCTTTAGCGATGTTTTGACCGTTCCGCGCGCGCTTGTGCTGGCGCTTCTCGCTGCGCTGCTCATCCTTGCGTTGCTTCGCTGCCGGAAGCCGTCAGGACCGGCGGCCCTCCAGCCTGCGCGAGCCGGCTGATGACGTCCATGTCCTCTTCAGCTCCCAATATTGCCGTCGTCGTTCCCGTCTTCAATGAGGAGGCGGTGCTGCCTGAGCTTTTTTCCCGCCTGCGGGCGCTCTTCGAAGCCAATGGAGACTGCCACTGGAGAGCGGTATTGGTGGACGACGGAAGCCGGGACCGTTCCGTCGAGCTCGTTCGGGCCGCGAGCCGCGAAGATCCCCGTTTTGAGCTCGTCGAGCTCTCGCGCAACTTTGGGTTTCAGGGAGCCCTCGCAGCAGGGCTCGCCCGAGCGCGCTCCGCCGATGCCGCCGTCACCATGGACGCGGATCTCCAGGATCCCCCGGAAGTGATCCCGGCGCTCGTCGATGCATGGCGGAAGGGCGCGGACGTCGTGCGGGCCGTTCGGAATTCCCGCCAAGAAACGGGCCTCCGGCGCTTGGGATTTGAGCTCTTTCACCGGTTCTACGGTCGCATGGCCGACTACCCGATTGAGCCCAACACGGGAACCTTCGGATTGCTCGGCCGGCCCGCGATTGAAGCCTTTCATTTGTTGCCCGAGCGCCACCGCTTCTTCCCCGGTCTTCGCGCGTGGATTGGGTTCACGACGGCCGACGTTGTCTACGATCGTCAGGAACGGGCCGCCGGGAAACCCCAGCAGACTTTCCGCCGCCTTGTGCGCTACGCCTTCGACGGATTGTTCAGCTTCTCCTACCTTCCCCTGCGCCTGCTGACCTACACGGGAATGTTCGTCAGCGGACTTGGGTTTGCGCTCGGGCTGTTCTTTATCGTCAAACGGTTGCTGGGTATCGAAACCGCTGGAACCGGATTTACGACGCTGGTCTCCGTAGTCACCTTTCTCGGAGGAATCCAGCTCATGGGGATCGGTGTCCTCGGCGAGTACCTCGGACGCATTTACGACGAGGTGAAGCAGCGTCCCGTGTACCTCGTCAAGCCGCCCCCCAGATGACGGCGGTTCGCCGCAGCGGCATTGTGGCGCTCGCAGGCGCGTTGGCCCTGGCGATCGCCGCCGTCATTCTGAACACACCGGCCCTGGCTCCCGGTGCCTTCAACTGGGCGGAACCGGGCAACGTGGCAGCCGCGCTCGCGCAAGGCCGCGGATTCTCCGATCCGTTTGGCGGAGGGACTGGCCCAACCGCCTGGGTTCCGCCGCTTCCGGTGGCCCTCGAGGCCTCGGTATTCCTTGCCTTCGGCGTCAAGACCGCCGCCTCGGCCAAGGCGCTCGTGGTGATCTCCACCTGCGGCTTGGCGGCCGCCAATGCCCTCCTGGTTTTCGCCCTCCGGCGGAGCGCCACCCCTTTGGCGATCATCGCATCGGCCGTCTTCGTGGGTCTTTCCATCGGTCTCTCCGACGGACCCATGCGCGTCCTAAGTGAAGCGTGGCTGGACCTGCTCCTGTCAGCCGCGCTTCTGTGGGCAGCCCTTGAGGTGGGAGGCGAATCCCGCCACGGCGCCAGCCGCGTGCTCGTGGTGGCTTCAGCTGCTGCGGCGCTCACCGATGCCGGCCTGGCTTTGGCGGCTCTGGTGGTCGCCGCAGCCCTCGCCTTCGCCGCCCGCGATGAAGCCTTTGTGCGCCGGGCTGCCCTGGCTGCGGGCGCCGCGGCCGTTCTTTCGGCCGGAGCGTGGACGGCGCGGAATGCCGCTGTCTTCCACCGCCTCGTTCCCTTGAAGTCGAACTTCTGGTTCGAGCTCCACCTGGCCAACGTCGCGTCGGCCGATGGACTCCCGCGCGCCGAGACCGTCCTCCACTCGCTGCCTTTCTTCGACGCCGGCCAATTCGAACGCTACTCCAGTCTGGGCGAAATCAAGTACGTGGATTCATTTCGCGCGCCGACGATCGCAGCGATCGCCGCGGCTCCCTCTCATTTTGCCGCCAATATCGGACGCCGTCTGGCAAACGCCCTCATATTCTGCCGGCATGACGGCGGTGCTGTGCTCACTCGCGGACACTTTGACGCCGGGGACCTCCAGCTCCTGGCAGGCGCAGGCCTGCTCCTACCGGCAGGCGCGCCCGACCGGGCCTTTTGGACACGGATCGACATGCCGCCAGTCCGAGCGCGGGTGGCCGTCGGGGCCCTTCACTTGGCCGACCCAGACGGCGTATGGCGCAATTGGGCGGCTTGCCGTCTGGACTATGACGCGCAATTCGGAGGCATGACCAACCTGGGTGTAGGATTTCTCACCGCGGGAGTCCCCACCCTGGCACTCCTGCTCGCCGCGCTTCGCGGACGAGGCGGACTTCCACGATCCGCGCGATGGGCCGCGGTCATCGGAGGCGCGATGGCGCTGCCCTACATCCTCGTGAACCACAACGACCGGCACCAGCTCCCGCTTCTGGCGATGCAGGCCGTTGTCATGGGCACCTGTGTCCAGGCCTGGGTGGAACGGCCTCGGAAACCATGAGCCGTCGCGCCTCGCTCTTGGCCGCAGCCGCGCTGATCGCCCTGTACGGTTGGATGGCGGCGAGCGTCTCGCGCGACCACTCCGTCGTGGCCGATGAGATCGCTCACATCACGGCGGGTTACGCGTACTGGAAGACAGGCGATTTTCGCCTGCAGCCGGAGAATGGAAATCTCCCCCAACGATTGGGTGCCCTTCCGCTGCTCGCCATGGACGTGCACTTCCCGCCCCTCGACCAGGAGGCGTGGCGCACGGCGGATGTCTGGGAATTGGGCTTCCAGTTTTTCTATGAGCGCGGCAATGACTGCGCGCGGATCCTTCTGGCGGGTCGTTCGATGATCGCGATGGTCGGCATGGCGGGCGCGGCCCTCGTCTACGGCTGGTCGCTCCCGCTCTTTGGACCGGCCGGGGCCGTTGTCTCCACAGCTCTGTTTGCTTTCTGCCCCAATCTCCTGGCACACGGAGGCCTCGTCACTTCGGACATGACCGCCGCCTTCACCCTTCTGGCCGCGGTGCTCGCCCTGTGGCGGCTGCTCCACCGCGTTTCCTTCGGACGCATCGCGATGACGGGCGCAGCGATCGCCGCCCTCTCCCTGTCCAAGTTCTCCGCCCCCATGATCCTGCCGATCGCCCTGCTCCTGGCGGCCGCCCGAGCACGACACCGCGTACCCCTGCCCGTCGTCTTGGGTTTTGTTCATCGCCGGACTCGGGGCGCAGAGGCTGCAGCCTGGGGGGCCGGGTCTTGGGTGGCATCCGCCGCGCTCGCGGGACTTCTTGTTTGGGCGGCGTATGGATTTCGGTACGCGGCGATCGCCCCGCCGCCAATAGCGGCCGGCAGCCTGAGCCAGCCTTGGAGCACCGTCCTTCTGGAGACGCCACCGGTCGGCCATTTCACCCCTCAGGAACGGGCGCTGCTCCATCCGGGGATCATTCAGTCGGCCATTCGCTTCTCGCGGGATCACCGACTGCTTCCCGAAGGATGGCTGTACGGATTTGCCTACGTCTGCCGTTTCGCCCTTTGGAGGCCGGCGTTCCTCCTAGGCGAGTATAGCACAACCGGATGGCTCTCATTTTTCCCGATCGCCTTTGCCCTGAAGACGCCGCTCAGCGTATTCGGGATGGTCGCCCTCGCGGCGGTGTCATGGACGGCGGTCGGAAGAGCGCGCACGCCAGCCGCTCCGAAAAACCACCACCGCCGGCGGCTCGCCTACCGAATGGCTCCCCTGGCCGTGCTTTTCTGCGTTTACTGGGCGTTCGCCCTCACTAGCCATCTTGATATCGGCCTGAGGCACCTGCTTCCCATCTATCCGGTGATCTATATCGCGTGCGGCGCGGTCGCGCTCGGATTTCACCGGAGGGTCGCGGTGCTCCTGGCGGCGGGACTCGCGGCGCTCAATGCGGCCAGTTCCCTGGCCGCCCGGCCGGACTACCTCGCCTACTTCAACCCGCTCTTGGGAGGCGAGGCGGCCGCCTACAGGCACCTGGTGGACAGCTCCCTGGATTGGGGACAGGACCTCCCCGGACTGAAGCGCTGGCTCGACCGCAACCAGCGCCCGAACGAACCCTTATTTTTATCGTATTTTGGTTCCGGATACCCGCCAAGCTACGGGATTCACGCCACACGCCTCGCCGACGGCTATTTTGACCTCCGCAGCCGGCGGCTCCTTCCGCCGATGACCGGCGGCCTCTACTGTATCAGCGCGACCATGTTCCAGCAGGTCTACACGCAGGTGCGCCACGGCTGGACCCCCGAGCACGAGCGCCGCTACCGGCAGCTCGAAGCCTGGGCCGGCGCAATCGGCGCGTTGGGTGTGGATCACAGTTCCGACGAGGCCGGCCGGCCCCTTTCACATGACGAGGCGATTGCCCGCCTGGTCGATCTCGAGCACCTCCGTTTCGGACGCTTGTGCCGGTGGCTTCAGGGACGCGAACCCGACGACAATGTCGGCCATTCGATCCTGATCTTCCGACTCTCCGACGCCGAGGTCGCGCGCTTCCTTCGGGGACCCGCCCCACCCTTCACCGGATGATCGCCTCGCCTCATCCCAAGCGCTTCGTGGCCGCCGCCGTCGCAGCCCTCTTGATTCTGCACTTCGCAATCGCGGTCGGCAGCAAGCTCCACGAGAGCGTGACCTCGGACGAACTCGTCCATCTGACCGGAGGGTACACTTTCTGGAAATTTAGCGACTACAGGCTCCATCCCGAGAACGGCATCCTTCCTCAGCGGTGGGAAGCGCTTCCGACGTGGCTCGCCGGGGCCAAATATCCCACGTTGAACCAGAAGTACTGGAGCGGGAGCGACTCGTGGATGATGGGCCATCAATTCTTCTACGAAACGGGCGAGGACCATTTTCCGCGCCTCATGGCCGCGCGTGCGATGGTCGCTCTCTTCAGCGTGGCGACCGGCCTGCTCGTCTTCCTGTGGTCGCGCCGGCTGTTCGGCCTTCCTGGCGCGTTCGTCTCGCTCATCTTTTTTGCTTTCTGCCCAAACATTCTCGCCCACGGCGCCCTCGCGACATCGGACATCTGCATGACCTTTTTCATGCTGGCCGCGGTCGGAGCGTGGTGGAGGCATCTGCACGACGGGAGCGCTTGGTCGTGGATTCTCAGCGCGGGGGTGTTCGGCCTGGCCTGCGTGGCAAAGTTTTCCGCCCCGCTGCTCCTGCCCATGATGGCCCTGATCGCGCTGGTGCCTGTCTTCGCAAAAGAGCCGATCCGGCTGTTCGGGCGGTCGTTTGACGGACGCGGCGCGCGCTTGGCTGCGGTGGCCCTGAGCGCCATCGGCCACGCCATTGTTGCATGGCTCGTCATCTGGATGTTCTTCGGATTTCGCTACAGCGCGTTCAATCCGGCGCTCCCGCCGGCCGAACATTTCATCCGGCCCTGGGAGGTGATTGATCTCAACATCGGCTGGAAAGGCAGCGTGCTTCACTTTCTAGGGCGGCTCCACGCGCTTCCAGAAGCGTACCTCTACGGTTTTGCCTACGTTCTCGAGACATCCCAAATTCGTGCGACCTTCCTCAACGGCGAGTACAGCGTCACCGGGTGGGCGTCTTTCTTCCCCTGGGCATTCGCGCTGAAGACGACGCTTCCGCTCATTTTCGCCTGTGTCCTCGCCGCGATCCTCGCCATCCGGCGCTGGCGCCTCGCGCCGTCCGGGACGTGGCGCCGCGATCTCCTGCGCCTGACGCCCCTGATCGTCCTATTTTCCGTGTATTGGATCGTTTCGATCGCAAGCCATCTGAACATCGGCCATCGGCATATCCTTCCGACCTATCCCGTGCTGTTCATCGCCGCCGGAGCGCTCGGAGCCTGGTTGTTTTCCAACCGTCTGGCCGCTCGCGCTGCGGTGCTCCTGCTCCTCGCCTGGCACATCGGCGAAAGCGCTTATGTCGCGCCCCATTTCATCGCGTATTTCAATGAGGTCGCGGGCGGCCCGGAACAGGGGCACCGCCACTTGGTGGACAGCTCGCTTGACTGGGGCCAGGATCTTCCGGGCCTCGAGACTTGGCTCCAAGCCCACCAGCGTCCGGGCGAGCCCGTTTACCTGTCGTATTTCGGGACCGGGGAGCCCGACTACTATGGGATCCGTGCCCGCCGGCTCTCATTCATCAACGGATTCCACGAGACCGAATCCTACACACGCCTGGAGCCGGGCCTTTATTGCATTGGCGCCACGATGCTCGAGCACGTCTACAGCACCGTCCGCGGTCCGTGGACCCTCGAGCGCGAGAAGGAGTACCAGTGGCTTAGAACCTTCGAGCCGCTCTTCGATGCCTACACACAAGATCCGTCAAAGCGCCCCGGCCTCGAAAAAGACCTGACGGCAGCCAAGTGGCAGGCGTCGTGGACCCGGTTCGACGCGCTGCGACTCGCAAGGCTGTGCACCTACCTGCGCGTTCGCCATCCGGACGCCACGATCGGCTACTCCATTTTTGTCTACCGATTGAGCGCCGAGGAGATCGCGCGCGCCACCACAGGCACGCTCCAGGAATGGAGCCAGCTCCTAGGGAGCGCGGTCGAGACCGGGCGTTGAGCCCTCCGGCGCCGTGAACCCGCCGCCGTTTCGATTCTTCGCGACTTCCGAAAGCCGCCGTCTCGCCTGGCTGGGAGGCTGCGCGCTGGTCCTCGCCGGTCTTGCGCTGAATCTTTCCGTTCTGGGATTCCGGTTCCTGCCGCTGATGGACGACGACATCAACGTCACGCTCAACCCCCATCTGGGCGGATGGGATGGGACGATGCTTCGGTGGGCGTTCACGGATACGGCCTATGTGCGCCGCTACATGCCGCTGGGCTGGCTTGGATTCTCGACCGCCTACGAAGCGGGCGGCCTCGACCCGGTGGCCTACCATGCAGCGGCCCTCTTGTATTACACCGCCAATGCGGGCCTCCTTGTCGCAGGCCTCCTCCACATCCTCAGGCTTTGGCACCCCGCGGGCCGGGTCAATGGATTGGAAGCGTGGCCCGTGGGCGCGGCCCTCCTTGCGGGAGCCTGGTGGGCCGCGCATCCGTTGCGGGTCGAATCCACAGCCTGGGTCTCGGGACTTCTTTACGGGCAGGCGATGGCTTTTTTCCTGGTCTCTGTTCTCGCGTACTTGCGGTCCCTCGTCGCGCTCGAATGTGGCCGCAGGCGCCTGCCCTGGCTCGCGGTTTCGCTCGCCGCGCTCACCGCCTCCCTCCTCACCTATCCCCTTGTGCTCGGCGCGCCCCTCCTTTTCGCCGCCGTCGATTACCTGTACGCGCGTTACGGAAGCGCCCAACCCCGTCCGAATCTGGCGCGGTTGCTCGCTGAAAAAGCCTGGTTCTTCGTTCCCACGGCGGGCATCACCGCGGTCACCCTTGCGGCGAGGCTGTCGGCGGGGACCGTTTGGGGCGCCGCCCCCACCTGGAGCGAATTCCCTCTCCCCGCTCGGGCCGCCCAAGCCGCTTACATAACGGCCTATTACATCTGGAAGCCCTGGTGGCCCTTCCACCTCTCGCCCGCTTACGCGTCCCTATTCGACGTGAACCCGCTGGCGCCCCGCTTTCTGGCGAGCTTTGCCGGCTGCGCCTTTCTTGGCTCGCTCGCGCTCTCCCAGATCCGCCGCTCGCCCTGGGTGGCCGCATGTGTGGGTGCCTACGTTGCGATGATGATCCCCTATTTCGGATGGACGGAGACCCCCCACTACGCCTCGGACCGCTACGCCTACTTTCCCACGCTCCTCGCCGCAGCCTTGATCGCAAGCGGCCTCGCGGGGCTGGGAGCCGGCGGATTCCGCGGGTCGCGCGCGATTGCCACAGCCATTGCCCTCGTTGCGTGCGCCTTCCTGGGCATCCTCACCCGAAGGCAGCTCCCGATCTGGCATGACAGCCGGACCCTCTACGCAGCGATCATCCGCAGTCTTCCCGAGGGAGAAATGCGCGACGGCAGCGTCGGGCGCGCGTTGCTGCTCGATTTTCTCGGAGAACGCGGAGACGCGGCCCGGCGCGCTCTCGAAGAGCCGTTGCGGCGTCATCCCAATAGCCCTGGCCTGCGCAAGGTCGCCTCGCTCATGGGCGTCTCTGTCGGCGAAACCGGAACCGCACATTCCGCCGACTCCCTCATTGAGGCGGCCGGCGCCGCCTTCGCATTCTCAAATCACGTTCCCGTGGCGGCGTACCTCCAAGAAAGCCTCGGACGATCGCTCGCAAAATCGGGACGCCTCTCCGAGTCCAACGATCACTTAAGCGAGGCCCTGTTGATCGACTCCGGCGACGCCGAAGCCGCCTACAACCGGGCGCTCGTGAGAGCCCAACTCGGACGCACGCGCGACGCCCTCCATGACTACCTATGGGCGGAAGGGCGCTTGCGTGAAAGGCTTCCCGAGGCGCAGCGGCGCGCTTTCTATTCGCTTCTGCGCGCAAGCGCCGAGGCGGATGGCGATGGGGCGCTTCTGGCGTCGCTCCGGAAACGATTCGGGTCCGGCGGCGGCTATTGAGATTCGGCTCGCACGGCGACCCAGTGGGCCTGACGCGTCAGTCCGGCCGCCCGCAGAGAATCCGCCACAGCGCCGGCGAGGAGCCGCCTTCCAGAATCTTTCGGCCTGAGGGCGAACCAATCATGCAACGCGTCTTCGGACCGGCCCAGGCTGGCAAGCACAAGGCCCCGGCGCAAACGAGCCTCGGCAAAGGCCGGATCGAGTCCAACGGCCGCATCGAAATGGGGCAGCGAATCGGCGAGGCGTCCAGCAGCCACCTCGCCGCGCGCGATCTCCAGGTGAAGGCAGGACCATGGCGGGGCCGGCCATTCCTGGAGTATTCGGGCTGCCACCTCAGGAGACATCGGTGCGTGGGGAGCCATCGAATCCCAGGTAAGGGCAACACCCGCCGTGTGCGGAGCGGCTGCCCGGACCCCCAGCGCCGCCTGGCGCCCCCCCCGCACGTCGCCCCCCAGGAAGCGAAGTTCGGCGAGACGCATATCGACAATCGCCCTGAAATCCGGATCCGCCCACCCGCGGCGCACCGACTGGAGGTAGGTCTCGCTGTTGCGCCACGCCTCGGTCCAACGTCCGCTTCGCACCATGCAGGCCGCTCCTAGGAGCAACCCTGCCGCAGTGCCGGTTCGGCGCAGAGCCGCCGAGCGAATTGAGGCAAGACCGAAGGCCGCCATGGCCGCTAGAGCCATTCCGGAAAGGTATCCATAGCGGTCGGCCGCCGTGTAGGGATGCTCTGCCAAACCGATATCCGGCAGGAGGAAAATCAAATAGAGGACCCAGCAGACTCCGAAATAAGGGGCGCGGTGACGAAGCCTCCAGGCCAGCCCGGATAGGACAACGACCGTGGCCAGCGCCGCCCACCAGACGGGAGCCGCGGGATCGAGGTCAAAAATCGTGGTCGGCATCCACGCTGCAGCGCCCGGCCATGCCGTGCGCCAAACGAAGAGCGCGATCCCATAAGACGCCTGCAACACGCGCTCCAAAATTCCAAATTGACGCAGCGTCGCGGGGTGGCCCCACGGCTCGGCAACGGCGAAGCGAGCGGCCAAGTTCGCCCCGAGGGCCGCCAACGCCACCGCGCCGCAGACAGCGAGACTCACCGCGAGACCGCGGCGGACCGCAACCCAGGAAGCTCCGGCCGCCGCGCCCGCATCTCCGGAACGGATCCCGCAGATATCGATGAGGGCCAGGGCCAGCGGCAGCAGCAACGCCACGGGATAGGACAGAACGGAGGCGGCAAAGGCTCCCACGGTGGCCGCAGCCCAGCACCGTGCGGATCCCGGTCGATCCGCGCGCCGCGCATCGAATTCGCGTCTGTGCGCGAGGACCGCGAGGAGCGCGAAGGCCATCGCCTGCGAATAAAGAAGGCCCGAACACCAGGCCGCCGTTTCGACCCGCAGCGGATGAACCGCCCAGAGGAGGGCGCCTACCAACGATGCGGCGGCCCCCAAGGCCGGCGGGATCTCATTCCGAGCAAAACGCGCGACCAGCCCTTCAAGAACCAGAAACAGAAGCACCGCGTCAGCCGCATGGAAGCCGAGGGCGGCCCCATGATACGCGCCGGCATCGAGTCCCCAGCCCGCATAAATCACGGAGAACCCCATCCAACCCAGCGGCAAATACCGGTGCACTGAGTGGAGGTCGCCGAACATCCACGCGATCCGACCCGCATCCAGCGCCCCCAGGTTCGGATTGAAGGCAATGTTCGTGTCGTCATCGACTAACGGAAGCAGCTCGAATCCCACAACCGACCGGAAGGTGCCAACGACCGCCGCCACCAGGGCGACCGCGGCCACAATCCGCAACAAGGGACGGTTCACCGGACCAGGGGCCGGCTCGCTGCGGCACCCGCCCCCGACGCAAGCGCGGCCTTGGGCGCGGGAGCGGACTCGGGCTCGGCGTCGATCGAGACGAGGCGGCTGATGCGATCGGATCGGCCCCCGAAGCGCTTTTCAGCGATCGGAACCAGATGAAACGACTTGGGCAGCCCGTCGTCGGGATCCACACCCATCTCTCCCTTGGCAGAGGTGGGCCGCATCGCTTGCGCCACAAGCACCTCCTTGAAGGTACCCTCCTTCAAGTGATACCGAATCTGTTCACCCCGGATGCGCCCGATGCCGCTCACGATCGCCGGAATATGCCACAGAACGAAGGGAATCGTCGACTTGTTCGTGATCAGGAGAACCGGACCGGGACGGGACGCGACAATCGCGTGCTCCCAATCGAGTTCCTGCATGACCAAGTTCTGGTCGGTGTAGAGGCGCAGGGCGATTGCGGGCAGCGCGCCCAGCAGAACCCACACCCCAAGGCCCGCCGCGGCGATCTTGAGCGCGGGCAATCTCGGACGCTCCACTTCGCTTACCCAGCGCGCCGTCAAGAGCGCGAAGGCCGCACACGAGGGAAGCGCGAAACGGGAGGCCATCAAATCGTCGAATCGCGCCCACCAATAAAACAGCAGCACGCAGAAGTGACCCACGACACCCGCTCCAAAAGCGAGCGCGGCGATCTCAGCGCCGCTGTACGGGGCGCGCGTCCTGGAGCGAAACCGGCGCCATCCGCCCCACACGAGCCATCCAATGCCGCCGAAGCCCATCGCGGAAAGATACCAGGAATTGGCGAGTCCCGGGCCAGAATTGAACAAGAATGCCCACGCTCCCCGAAGATTATTGAGTATGTTTCCCAATCCGAAGGCCGAGGTTTGCCCATCCTGAAGCTGCCAGAAGAAAGGCATCGTCGAGAGCACCCGGTTGTGCCACGCGTACGGAATCAGCAGCAGTGGAGCCACCAGTGCCGGCCACGGAAGCATCACCCGGCCCGCGCGCACCCAGCCGGCTGCGACGACAAAAGCGACCGGCCCGATGAATATGATCGATTCGTACCGGCTCTCCGCCAGCAGCACCGCCCCCAGGACCAGCAGCGATAGCCGATCCTCTCCGGGCACGCGCAGATAGAGCGCCGCCAGGCAGGCGACCAGCACGATCATCGTCAGATTGTGGAGGTCCATTCCCGCACCCGTTGCATTCTGCCCAAAGAGCGGTGTCGTTGCCAGGAGGCCCACGGCGAGCAGCGCCGGACCCGAGCCGGCAAGCTCCCGGCCTAGCCAGAAGACGAGAGCGAGCAGCGCACACGCGAAGGCCGCGTTCAGCGCAAACAAGTTCGCCATCCGGTAGCCGGTCAAATCATGGACGAGGGACACCAGAAACGGGAAGAAGAACGGGCGCTTGTCGAGAAACGTGTCGATCGAAAGCCATGTGCCCCCGATATCATACGCTCGCACCGTTGTACTCACCTCCTTGGTCGCATGCATGGCGTACGCCGTGCCTTGGATCACGTATTCATCGTAGAGTATCTTGTGTTTGAAAGGATCCGACCAGATCGCGAAGGCCGCCGCCGCCGCGATTAGGAGCCCGGCGCGCCCCGGCCGGCGCAGCCAACCCGTCCAGACCGCACGCCGTTCGCGCGCGACCTTCCACGCATAATACACAAACCAGGCAAAAACCCCGAGGATGTAATAGTAGCCCCACCCTGTGATCAGGCGGCTCGCCAGCCTGGGGTCGACGGCGCGGAAACCCACCACCACAGCCAGCGCGCCGAAGAGAGCGAAAAGGGCGAGCCGTCCCCGCTCGGGCGTCTTGCGTACGAGGGCGGCAAACGCGCTCACGGGAGCTGCTTCAGAAAGTTCTCGAGGTAGGCCTGGCGCATGCGCTCGATAGCGGCGTGGTCCTTGGGAACCTCGTGCTCGACCGGATCGGGGCGGGTAAGAACCTCGGGGCCGCTTCGGACCTCCTTCACCCGGCTGATTCGGGTTTGGGTCAGCAGCAGGAGACGCTCTTCTCGCACCGGCTCGAGCACGAAGTCCGGTCCGAGGTCGTCGCCGTCCCGCAGCGTCATGCGGCCCGTATCCGCATCGATATTGTAGCGCTGGAACACGTACACATTGGAGAATGCGTGATTTCGCATGTAGAAGACAATAGCGGCCCGGTTCCGGATTGCCATGAATACGGGCGTCGAGGACACCTCGTGGCTCACCCAGAGGATCGAATCGTTGTCGATCATCATGTAGTCCTTGCGGGGCTGTTCGGCGATGAACTTACGCCGCCACGCCGTCTCGAGGCCGGCGAGATATTCCTGATTGTACGCATGCGCCGCCATTGAGGGCACTCCACGCGCCAAGAGGCCGATGAGGGCAAGCGCGATAAGACCCTTCAGGACGGCCGGCCGCGGGAATTGCGGCACCACGGCGAGCACCGCCAAAACCATCCACAGCTGGGTGGGAAGGCTCAGGCGCCGGATAATCGCATCGTCGAATTGCCCCCAGAAATAGCACATCATCAGCGCAAATTGGGCGGCGAAGCCGAACGTGAAGAAAATCATCGCTACTGAAACCGGCGGCTCGGAGCGGAGGGCCTGGAGCCGCCGGACGACGAGCACCGCAAGAAAGGGGATGGCAATGCAGCCGAGGGTCGACAACACCAGGGAATTTGGCTGGTCGGTGGCCTTGCCGAAGAAATAGCTGACTGCGTGCGCCAGATTGTCCGGAATATAGGACAGCGAGAACGGCTTCGTGAACCCGGGCTTGCTCTCCATCTGCCAGGCCGAGGCCCGGATATCGAAAATGCGATGCTGCAGCGGACAATGGATCATGAGGAGCGGCGCGAAGATCACCGGCCACGTCAGGATGGCGCGACCCTCGCGGAACCAAACCCACAGTATAATCGCAACCACGGGGACCAGAAAGACCGCCGATTCGTACCGAACCTGCACGAGCAACAGCGCCGAATAACAAAAGGCCGTGAACGAAAGGCCGTCGCGTTTCCCCAGGAAACGCGCGCCCAGCAGCAGGGTCGAAAGAATCATCACCAGGTTCAAGAGCTCGAAGCCCCCGCCCGTCGCGTTTTGGGCCAGGAGCGGAAGGCCGGCAAACAAGGCCACGCCCAGCCACCCGGCGAGCCGGCCCGCGAACAGGCGTCCGGCCAGATAGACCAGCCCCAGGAAGACAAAGACCAGGCATCCGTTCAGGATGAACGCGTTCTCGGGCCGATAGCCCGTCAGGTCGTGCAGGATCGAGACCAGAAACGGGAAGAAAATCGGCCGCTTGTCCATGATACCCTCGATGATCACAAACGCGCCCTGGATATCGTTTCCACGAGTCGGCGTCAGCACCGCTCGGTTGAAGTGCATGCTCATCGAGGTGCCCAGGAGCATGATCTCGTCCATGACGATCTTGAATCCGAAGGTCTCGTGCACCAGCAGGACGACCCCGCCAATGGCGATCACCGCGATCGAAGCCCAATCCAGCCGGCGCACCCGCATGGCCGTCACCTCCGGCCGAAACTCCCGCCAGAGCGCGCGGATGAAAAGCAGGAACGCCGCTAGGACGAACCAATACCCAAGCGCCGAAACAAAGCTCAGGGCTTTCGAATCGGGAATGGCAAAGAACCCAAGCGCCAGGGCGAGCGCCGTCGACAGAAGGAAGAGCCAAACCCGTCGATCGGAGATCGCGGGAACGAGAGTTCCAGAGTTCAAAGGGCAGAAAAAAGCCGCCCACACGAGGCGGGCGGCTTAAGGAGCAAACGCGTGCTGCAGGTTCCGGGTTAGGGAGCGTACGTGATCGTACGCGAGCCGGCGACACCGGTGATGGTGATTGTCGTGCCCTGCGAGAAGCCCGCCGGATAGGCT
>Ga0302325_10007406_pt1 | contig 24363 bp, 18 predicted proteins | sample Palsa_T0_2_FD_201948 | JGI IMG/M metagenome (GOLD analysis project Ga0302325, IMG submission 201948) | Peat permafrost microbial communities from Stordalen Mire near Abisko, Sweden - Palsa_T0_2 | ecosystem: Environmental > Terrestrial > Soil > Palsa > Peat permafrost | place: Sweden: Abisko... | reverse complement strand
GCGACGTCGTTCTCGTTCGTGATCGCGGAGTCCAGGACGTCGGTCTCGCGCTCGGAGAGGTCGGCCCAGCGCAGCTCGGGCCTGCGCTTCTGCGCGCGCAAGTGGTCGATGCAGGTGGTCACGGCAATGCGCGACACCCAGTGGGTGAACGGGACGTTCCCCTGGTACTGGTCGATGCGCGTGAACATCTTCAGAAATATCTCCTGGGCAAGGTCTTCCTCTGCGACCCTTCGGGGAAGGTGGGCTCGCGCGATGCGGATGACGAGGGGATGGAGGTGCTCGACAAGCTCCCGCGCAGCGATCTGATCGCGCTTGCGAACGCGATCGAGACAGCCAGCCAGGTCAAACGACTGGTCGTCAGGCATAGGTTTATGGAGTCATTATCGTACACGCTCTGCAAGACGGCGGTTGCGCCGCCGCGGTTACCACAAGCTCCCATTCTTGACATTTCGGGCGCCCGGCCGGATGAATTCCCCCCAAGAGATGGCACCCGCCTCCCAGGCCCTCCGACTTACTTCCGCGCACGACCTCTAATGGACGCCGCGTAGCGGCGGGTCGTGCGTAGTCCTGGTTCCCCCTTTCGCCGCGGCCCTCGGGCCGAGACGGCGTTGTACTCCCGTCCCAAACCCGACAATCTCAGACCTCCCATCTCCATGCAGCCCGATCCCGTCTCCAAGTACCCGCCCTTCCCGCCCGTCAACCTCCCCGGCCGCCAGTGGCCCAGCCGGACGCTCAGCCGCGCCCCGATCTGGTGCAGCGTCGACCTTCGCGACGGCAACCAGGCCCTCGCCCAGCCGATGAGCGTCGAGGAGAAGATCGAGTTCTTTGAGCTGCTCGTGCGGATTGGCTTCAAGGAGATCGAGGTCGGGTTCCCCTCGGCCTCCCAGATCGAGTTCGACTTCACGCGGCGCCTGATCGAGGAGAACCGGATCCCCGGCGACGTCGCGATCCAGGTCCTGTGCCAGTGCCGCGAGGAGCTGATCTCGCGCAGCCTCGAGTCGGTCAAGGGCGCGAAGAACGTCATCTTCCACCTCTACAACTCCACCTCGCCCAAGCAGCGCGAGTACGTCTTCAACCTTCCCCGCGGCGAGATCGTCCAGATCGCCGTCCGGGCGGTCGCCCAGCTCAAGCGCGAGAGCCGCGCCCTGGTGGAGGCGGGCACGCGCCTGCGCCTCGAGTATTCGCCGGAGAGCTTCACGAGCACGGAGCTCGAGTTCGCGCTCGAGATCTGCGAGGCGGTCTCCGACGCCTGGGGCCCGACGCCCTCGGACAAGATCATCCTCAACCTGCCGGCGACGGTCGAGTATGCGACGCCCAACGTCCATGCCGACCAGATCGAGTGGATGTGCACGCACCTGACGAGGCGCGGCTCCACGGTCGTCTCGCTGCACACCCACAACGACCGCGGCACCGGGATAGCCGCGACGGAGCTCGCGCTCCTCGCCGGGGCGGACCGCGTCGAGGGCACGCTCTTCGGCAACGGCGAGCGGACCGGCAACGTGGACATCGTGACCCTGGCCCTGAACCTCTACACCCAGGGAATCAAGCCCGGCCTGGACTTCGGCGACGTGAACGCGGTCCGGGACGTCTACGAGCGCTGCACGCGCCTCGAGGTGCCCCCGCGGCTGCCCTACGCGGGCGAGCTCGTGTTCACCGCATTCAGCGGGTCGCACCAGGACGCGATAAAGAAGTCCCTCGCCCACCAGAAGCCGGGCAGGCCCTGGGACGTCCTCTACATCCCGATCGACCCGTCGGACATCGGCCGCAGCTACCGGGCGATCATCCGGATCAACTCCCAGTCCGGGAAGGGCGGCGTCGCCTACGTCCTGGAGCAGGAGTTCGGCTTCCAGCTTCCCAAGCTCATGCACAAGGAGATCGGCAGGGTCGTGAACGACCTCGCCGACGCCAAGGGCACCGAGCTCACGTCCGCGGACATCAGGGACGCGTTCCACCGCGAGTATCTGGAGCGCAGGGCGCCCGTCTCGCTCGAGCACTTCAAGACGACCGAGCGCGACTCGACCGTGAAGTGCGAGGCGCGGATCACGGTCGAAGGCGGGGCCCACACGCTCTCCGGCGCCGGGAACGGGCCGATCGACGCCTTCGTCCGCGCGCTCGGCGCCACGCAGCTCCCGAGGTTCGACGTCGTCAGCTACTCGGAGCATTCGCTCGGCGCCGGCGCGGAGGCGAGGGCCGTCAGCTACATCCAGATCAAGATGGAGCGCGGCTCCGCGTACTTCGGGGCGGGCATCGACACGAACATCGAGCTCGCATCGATCAAGGCGATCGTGAGCGCGCTGAACAGGGCGATCAGGCCGCGCGATGAAGTTTGAGCCCGCGAGGCGCCCGCTGACCGGCGAGACGCTGGAGACGCTCACCGCCTCGCTCGCCGAGGCGGGCGAGAAGCCGTTCCGCGCCGGCCAGGTGCTCGACTGGCTCTACAAGAAGCGCGCCCGCTCCTGGGACGAGATGACCAACCTGCCCAAGGCGCTGCGCGCATGGCTGGACGCCGAGTTCACGCTCATGCCCGCCTCGCTCGTCCTCAACAGGCACTCGGCGGACGTCACGGACAAGCTCCTCCTCGAGCTCGGGGACCGCTCGCTCATCGAGACCGTCATCATCCGCGCGCCGCAGGACGGCGTGGGCCTCGACCATTCGAGGAAGACGATCTGCATCTCCACCCAGGTCGGGTGCGCCATGGGGTGCGTGTTCTGCGCGAGCGGGCTTGCGGGCCTCAAGCGGGACATGAGCGCCGGCGAGATCGTCGCCCAGCTCCTGCAGGTGTGCTATGCGGAGGACGCGCGCACGCCGCGCGCGCGCTCCGAGCTCGCGTCATTCGACAACATCGTGGTCATGGGCATGGGCGAGCCGCTCGCGAACTACGACGCGCTCATCCGCGCGCTCACGATCGTGAACGCCCCTTGGGGCCTCGGCTTCGGGGCGCGCAGGATCACGGTCTCTACGAGCGGGCTCGTCCCGAAGATCATCCGCCTCGCGAACGAGCCCCTGGGCTTCCGGCTGGCGATCTCGCTCCACGGGGCGACGGACGAGGTGAGGACGAGGATCATGCCGGTCAATAAGGCCTACCCGCTTGCCAAGCTCATTCCGGCCATCAGGACCTTCACCGAGCGGCACGGCCGGATGGTCACGCTCGAGTTCATCCTTATAGAGGACGTGAACGATTCCCCGGACCAGGCCCGCAGGCTGCGCGACATCGCGCTCGACCTGCATGCCCACGTGAACCTGATCCCCTACAACACGGTCGAGGGCCTTTCATGGAAGAGGCCGGACGTCCCCCGGCAGCTCGCGTTCGCGCAGATCCTGGACCGGGCGGGGGTGTCCGTGACGCTCCGGCGGGAAAAGGGCCACGACATCGCGGCCGCCTGCGGCCAGCTGCGCCTCAAAACCGAGCTCGAGAGGGGGGAGCCGGCGGCACATTCCGAAGTTTCCTCTTGAAAGCCCGGGGGAACTAACGGCTTTATGTACGTTCTCAGGGAGCTCCGGCTCCAACAACCCCTCCTTCCAGCTACATGATAGAAGTCAACGGCTTGGTAAAAACCTACGGCACGAAGCGCGCGGTCGACGGCGTGAGCTTCTCCGTGAAGCGGGGCGACATCCTGGGCTTCCTGGGGCCCAACGGCGCAGGCAAGTCAACGACAATGAAGATGATAACGGGGTTCGTGCGGCCGGACTCCGGCACGGCCACGGTCGGCGGAGTCGACGTGATGAAGGACCCCGTGGCCGTGAAGCGCAAGCTGGGCTACCTGCCGGAGAACGCCCCCGCCTACCCGGAGATGACCGTCGCCGAATTCCTCGGGTTCATCGCGGAGGTGCGCGGATTCCGCGACAGGGCCACCCGTAAGGCACACGTCGACCGCGCGGTCGCCCTCACCCACCTGGTGAGCGTCCGCAACCAGACGATCGACACACTCTCCAAGGGCTACAAGCAGAGGGTCGGCTTCGCGCAGGCGCTGCTGCACGACCCGCCGGTCCTCATCCTCGACGAGCCGACCGACGGCCTGGACCCGAACCAGAAGAACGAGGTCCGGCTCCTCATAAAGAACATGGCGGTCGAGAAGGCCGTCATCCTCTCGACCCACATCCTCGAGGAGGTGGAGGCCATCTGCAACCGGATGATCGTCATCTCGCGCGGCAGGCTGGTCGCCGACGAGTCGCCGGCGAAGTTCCTCGGCCGCCAGCCCGGCGCACGGATGGACGAGATCTTCCGAAACCTCACAAGCAGCGACGCTTGACATCCTCCAGACCCTGATCGGCCGGAATTCCTGAATACAATGATTACAATCTCAGAGCAGAGCAGGTTGGTTCACGTTTCACAGGAGGATTGCCTTGGGAAACCTGTGTCGCCTCGGGTCTTGCACGCCCTCCACGCGCGGTCACGGAGTGTCCCTCCGCCGAAAGAACATCGTCGGTTTGCTTGGTTGTTGCCAACCGACGCGTGCAACTTCTCAGGCCCGAAACGAAGCTCAACAACAAATGCCGGGATTCTTCCCAGTCCTAGAGGACTGGGATTCCTCGCTGTCGCTTGATGAAGCAGGTCATCCCCATCTTCAAGCGCGAGTTTGTCGGATATTTCCGGACCCCTGTCGCGTACATCTTCCTTGTAGCCTTCCTCTTCATCTCCGTGGCCCTCGCCTTCTCGAGGTTCGGCGGGTTCTTCAAGGCGGGCGTCGCAAGCCTCGAGGCGTACTTCGGCTTCTTCCCCTGGCTCTTCCTCATCATCGTGCCCGCGGTCGGCATGCGCCTCTGGTCCGAGGAGAAGCGCTCCGGCACGGCGGAGCTCCTCTTCACGCTGCCGGTGACGACCATAGAGGCCGTGGTCGGCAAGTTCCTCGCGGGATGGGCCTTCCTCTCGCTCGCCATCGTCCTCAGCTTCCCGATGGCGATCACGATCGGCTACCTGGGGAGCCCGGACTGGGGGGTCGTGCTGACGAGCTACCTCGGGGCGATCCTCATGGCGGGCGGCTTCCTCGGCGTCTGCTCGCTCACCTCGGCGCTCACGAAGAACCAGGTCGTGAGCTTCATCGTGAGCCTCGCGGCGTGCTCCGTCCTCGTCTTCCTCGGCTACAGCGGGTTCACGGCGCTCCTCGAGAGCCTCGTCCCGGTCGGCGTCGCCGACGCCATCTCGAACTTCAGCTTCATCACGCACTTCAGCCCCATGGTCAGGGGCATCGTGGACGCCAAGGACGTCGTCTTCTTCCTCTCGCTCATGGGCTTCACGCTCTTCCTCAACGTGGTCGCGCTCGAGCGCTGAACCGGACGCCCGCCATGAAATCCGGAAGCAAGATCGCCGCGGTCGCCCTCCTCCTCCTGGGGCTCATCCTCGTGAACTACCTGGCCTCGTCGTTCCCGGCACGCCTCGACGCGACGTCCGAGAAGATCTACACGCTGTCGCCGGGCACGAGGGCGCTCCTCGCCAAGGTCTCCGAGCCGACCACGCTCGACCTCTACTTCTCCTCCAACGCGAGCGGGCAGTTCGTCGAGTACAAGAACTACGCCGAGCGCGTGCGCGAGATGCTGCGCCAGTACGTGCGCGCCTCGCACGGGATGGTCCGCCTGAACGTCATCGATCCCGAGCCTGACACGCCCGAGGAGGAGAAGGCCACGGCGGCGGGCATCGAGCCGCAGACGATCCCGGGCGGCAGCCAGTTCTACTTCGGCCTCGTCGCGACGCAGGCCGAGCAGCAGAAGGCGATCCCCGCCCTCACCCCCCAGCGCGAGCAGTTCCTGGAGTACGACGTCTCCGAGTTGATCTACGGCGTCGGCCAGACGGAGAAGAAGAAGCTCGGGCTCATCACGAGCCTGCCGCTCCAGGGCTCGCAGGGCATGCCAATGATGGGCCAGCAGGGCACGGAGGGACAGTACGTGGTCAGCGAGTGGGAGGAGACCTACCAGATCGTACCGGTCGAGGCGTCGGCAACGGAGCTGCCGAAGGACCTGGACGTCCTCGCGGTCGTCCACCCGGAGAACCTCTCCCCCAAGCTGCAGTTCGCGATCGACCAGTTCCTCCTGGCCGGCAAGCCCATCTTCCTCGCCGTCGACCCGTCGTCCCTCTACTTCAAGCGCCAGGGCGGGCAGGCCGCCATGTTCGGCGGCCCCCAGCCGAACGTCTCGAGCGACCTGCCGGTCCTCCTCGGGGGCTGGGGCCTGGCCTACGACCCGAACATGGTCGTCGGCGACCTCGAGAACGCCGAGGAGGTCCAGCTTCGCGACGAGTCCCGGCTGCGCTACCCCGTCTGGATGAACCTCACCCAGGAGGACTTCAACCCGAAGGCCCTCCCGACGGCCCAGCTCGAGACGGCGCTCTTCATCGAGCCCGGGAGCGTGAAGCTGAAACCCGGCTGCGACCTCACCTTCACGCCGCTGATCGAGACATCCGACAAGTCAGGCGAGATTCCCGTCGCGGCCCTCCAGTTCGCGCAGCCCGAGGAGGTCGCGCGCCAGGTGAAGTCCTCCGGCAAGCGGACGATCGCCGCCCTCGTGACGGGCAAGTTCAAGTCGGCGTTCCCGGACGGCGCGCCCAAGGAGCCGGAGCCCGCCGACAAGAAGGACGCGAAGGCCGAGGCGCCCGCCGCGGGCCCGGTCGCCCTCAAGGAGTCCAAGACCACCTCCATCCTGATCGTCGTCGCCGACACCGACTGGCTCTTCGACGACTACAGCGTCCAGAAGTTCGACTTCATGGGCCAGGCCGCTGCGAAGCCCTTCAACGACAACCTCGCCTTCGCCGCCAACTCGCTCGACTTCCTCTCGGGATCGCGGGACCTGATCTCCATCCGCGGGAAAGGCAACTCGGTCCGCCCGTTCACCGTCGTGGCGAAAATGCAGGCCGAGGCCGCCGAGAAGTACAAGGAGAAGCTCACGGCGCTTGAGGCCAGGATCAACGAGGTCCAGGGCAAACTCGCGGAGCTCCAGGGAAAGACCGCCGAGGGCGGCAAGCTCCTCGCAACGCCCGAGGCGACGCGCGCCATAGAGGAGTTCCAGAAGCAGGCGGCCGCGATGCGCGCGGAGCGCCGCGGGATCAGGCTCGCGCTGCGCGAGGGGATCGACGCCCTGGAGAACAGGCTCCTCGTCGTCAACCTGCTCGCAACGCCGCTGCTCGTGATCGTGTTCGGTCTCTGGTTCTACAGGCGCCGCCGGAGCGCGTAGCCGGAGGGCCCACCCAGCGATGAAACTCAGGACTCTCTTCATCTCGGTCGCCATCCTCGCCGCGCTCTCGGTCGCGGCCTACCTCGGGAACAGGCCCGAGCCGGCGCCGCCGGCGGACGCGCGCGTGGGCAAGCCCCTCCTCGACCCCGACACGGCGCAGAGGGCCGCGGGGATCACGGTCTCCGACCAGGGGAAGAGGGTGGAGGTCGCCAAGGGAGCCGACGGTACGTGGCGCGTAAGGAGCTACTTCGACCTCCCGGCGGACTTCGAGAAGATCGCCCGCCTCGTCCAGGACCTGAACGAGGCGAAGGTCGAGCGGTTCGTTACGGGCAACCCGGAGCGGCTCGCGCACCTGGAATTCAAGGACTCCGTCATCGCCCTCCAGGATCCGGCCGGCAAGGAGATCTGGAGCGTGACGCTCGGCAAGACCCCGGACTCCGGCAACGGGCGCTTCATCCGCTTCGGGGCCGAGCCCAAGGCGTACTTCTCCGGGATGCACGTCTGGCTCGACACGGACGCCAAGGGATGGGCCGGCGCCCAGCTGGTCAGCGTCAAGCCCGAGGAGATCTCGAGGATCGAGGTCCCGTTTGACTCCGGGGCGCCTGTCGTCCTCTCGCGCCCGAAGAAGGACGCGCCCTGGGCCGCCGAGGGCGGCCCCGCCGGGCGCAAGCTCCTGGCGGACAAGGTGCCGCCGCTCCTTACCTCCCTGACGACGCTCAGGTTCTCGGACACCACCGACCCGAAGGATCCCGCGGCCGCCGTGGCGGCCGCGCACATGAGGACCTTCAAGCTGACGACATTCGCGGGCCAGACCCTCACGGTCGCCCTCGGGCGCAAGCCCGAGGAGAAGAAGCTCAAGGCGCCCGTGGCCGACAAGGAGGCGCTCGCCTCGCTGGCCAAACCCGCCGAGGCGAAGCCCGACGAGAAGCCGATCACCCCGGAATACGACACGATTCCCGCCGGGCCCGTGTTCGCGGTCGTTTCGAGCTCGGACGCTAAGGCGCCGATCAATGACATGATGGGGCGCCGGTCGTTCGAGGTCGACGAGTACGCATTCACTGGCCTTCCCCAGAAGGCCGACGAGCTCTTCGAGGCCAAGAAGGCCAAGTAGGAGCGCCCGGCGCGCGCCACGGGACCCGATGCGCGGCAAACCGACGCTTTGGCTGGCGGGCGGCCTCGTCCTCTGCTTTGCGGGTGCGGTCGCCATGCGCGGATCGATTGAAACCATTCTCGTCTTCCCGGGTTCGGCCACGCAGGGCCGGGCCGCCGTGGCGCCGGGCGGCGACCATGAGCTGATCCCCCTAAAGACCCCTGACGGAACGAGAATAGTCGCGGAGTTTGGCGGGGCCTTGACGCGGGGCGGAAAGCCCGCGGATGACCCCTCAGGCGCCCCGACGGTGATATTCTTCTGCGGAAACGGCGCGTGCGCGGCCTACATGGCGGAGGAGTTCTGGCGGCTGCGCCAGATGGGCGCGAACGTCATCATGCCGGACTACCCTGGTTACGGGATGAGCGGGGGCAGGCCGAGCGAGGCGGGATTCTACGCGGCGGCCGACGCAACGTACGACTACATCGTCCAGCGCCCGGGGATCGACCGCGACAGGGTCGTGGCCGTGGGATGGTCGATGGGCGCCGCCGTCGCGATCGACCTGGCGCTGAACCGCAGGATCGCCGCGCTTGAAGCAATCAGCGCCTTCACGTCTGTGCCCGCGGTCGCGCACGCGGCGGTGCCGTGGCTGCCGGTGAGGCTGATCCTGAGATCCCGCTTCGACAACCTCGCCAAGATCCCGGCGATCACCTGCCCGATATTCATCGCCCACGGGACGGTGGACAACATTGTGCCGCCCCCAATGGCCGGGCAGCTGGCGGCCGCCGCCAAGGTCAGCGTGCGCCCCTACATGGTGGCAGGGGCCGGCCACAACGACATCTTCGACACCGGCGGCGACGCCCTTTGGGCGGCGATGCGCGCCGGGATATTCGGAGCGAGGTAGCCGCCGGGCCAAGGCGCCCGCGCGGCCGCAAACCCGAACCTCAATGGTTCTGGGTGTCCGTGGTCGTCGTCGTCGTGGGGCCGGGAACCGCGGGCTGCGTGGTCTGTGACGACGTGGTGGTTGTGCTGCCAGAGGGCGTGGACCCGCAGGCGGACAGCAGGGCGATTGTGGCGGCGAGTAGGCTCGGAATGATGATCTTCTTCATGGTGATATTTCTTTTTTGGATTTCTGCTTTACGTCCCCATCATCCCATACACGGGCTTGCGGTGACTATGGGGTGTTGCCCGCGGGCGCAGTGATCTGAGACCGCGGCGGCCCGGGATATTCGCGACGCAGGATTTCTCTTTACACATATCAACATTTCTTGATGTGTTGATATGTGGTATTGGCCGACCGACCCCTCTCCGAGCTCTTCGCGCAGCGGCGCCCGCTGCGCTCGATAGAGTTTTTCCCTCCCAAGGACGACGCGGGCGTCGAGGCGCTGCGCCAGACGGCTGCGGCGCTCAAAGCCATGTCCCCGGACTTTGTCTCGGTGACGTACGGCGCGGGCGGCAGCACGCGCCAGCGCACGGCCCAGGTGAGCGGGCTCCTGAAGCAGGACTTCGGCTACACGGTCATGCCGCACCTGACCTGCGTCGGGCACACGAGGCAGGAGCTGGACGCGATCGCGGACAGGATCCACGACGACGGCTTTCGAAACATCATGACGCTGCGCGGCGACCCCCCGAAGGGCTCCCGGGAATTTGAGGCGACGGCCGACGGCCTGCGGCACGCGAACGAGCTCGTCAGCCTGCTGAAGGCGCGCCACCCGGATTTCTGCCTGGGGGTCGGCGGCTATCCTGAGATTCACCCCGAGGCCCCGTCCGCTGAGGCGGACCTCGCGAACCTCAGGCGCAAGGTCGATGCCGGCGCGGACTTCGTGACGACACAGCTCTTCTTCGACAACGAATCGTACTACCGCTTCGTCGAGCGGTGCCGGCGCGCGGGAATCACGGTGCCGATCGTGCCGGGGATCATGCCGGTATTGTCGCTGAAGCAGATCCAGCGCTTCACGTCGATGTGCGGGACCACGCTGCCCAACACCCTCATCCGCAGGCTCGAGGCTGCCGGCGACGCGGCCGAGATTGTCGAGGCGGTGGGGATCGACTGGGCCCTCGGGCAGATCCGCGACCTGCTGGCGCGCGGCGCGCCGGGATACCACCTCTACATACTGAACCGCGCGAAGAGCGCGCTCGCCCTCGCCGCCGGGCTGGCGGCGTAGGCCCCTAGCCCCCGGCGAAAACGGGCCGGAATCCGGCCTCCGCGAGGACGCGGGCGACCGCGTCCCTCTGGTCGCCCTGGATCTCGATCCTTCCGGCCTTCACGGTGCCCCCGCAGCCGCACGCCGCGCGCACCTTCCTCATTAGCTGCTCTTTTTCGGGGAGCCCGATGCCGGTGAACCCGTCGGCGACGGTTACCGTCTTCCCGCCCCTGCCGCCCTTCTCGCGCGTGATGTCGACCCGGCCCCGGTTTCGCATGGGCACGGGCGCCGCGCCGGCAGGCTTGGGCGTGGCCGGCGGAGCGGGCCGCAGGCCCTTGGCGTCCAGCGCGGCGAAGGGATTGTGCCCGAGGCCCTCCCCTCCCTGGGTCGGTATCCGGTCGGCCACGGTCAGGGCCTCCCGCCGCACGAGCCGACGGGTATGTCCGACTCGCCCCCGAGGAACATCAGCGCCTTCGGATAGCTCCGGCGCTCAAGGAAATGGACGAGTTGGGGATGAAGGGAGCCCCTGCCCGCCCTCAGGTACTCCTCCAGCCTGGCGGTCTGGAGCGCGACGGCGTCGCCATCAGCGCGCTTGATGCCCTCCATTAGGGCCGTAAGGGACTCCTTGATCTGGGTTTCCATGTCCTGCGGAGTACCCACCCTAATACACCCGGCGCCGTTGTGAAGCGAGATTGCAACCCGCACGCGCAATGCCCGCCGGGCTTGAGTTCGGGGGGGTCCCATGCAGACTGTTGGCAAAACCCGCTCTAATAGTCGGCGCGCATTGCACCGGCACCCCAGATGAATCCCACAACCCTACCTGTCCGCGCGAACGCAGATGTCATTGAGGCGACATACCGCCTCTGGCTGGACAACCCCGACGGCGTCGACCCGACGTGGCGCGCCTTCTTCCAGGGCTTCTCCCTGGGCAGCAACGGCGCCCCGATCAGCGACGCCGTCGAGTCCCAGGGCCAGCACGCCCCGATCATCGACAGCCTCAAGCAGTCGCACGTCCACTACCTGATCGCCGCCTACCGGGCGATCGGCCATCTCCAGGCGCACCTGGACCCCCTGAGCGGCCCCCCGGCGCCGCTGCCGAAGCTCGCCCTCTCCCAGTTCCAGCTCGACGATGGCGACCTCGACACGTCGTTCGACGTGGGCACGTACCTCGGCGGTGGCCAGATGAAGCTGCGCAGCGTGCTGGAGTCGCTCCAGAAGACCTACTGCGGCCACGTGGGCGTGGAGTATGCCCACATCCAGGACCAGGACTGCCGCCTCTGGCTGCAGGAGCGTATCGAGTCGACGAAGCTGCAGCCCGCGTTCACCAAGCAGCAGAAGGTTCGCATCCTGCGGCGCGTGTACAAGGCCGAGCTCTTCGAGAAGTTCCTGCACACGAAGTACGTCGGCCAGAAGCGCTTCTCGCTCGAGGGCGGCGAGACCATAATCGCGGCGCTCGACGCCGTCATCGACCACTGCCCCGACGCCGGCGTCGAGGAGATCGTCATGGGCATGGCCCACCGCGGGCGCCTCAACGTCCTCTGCAGCGTGATGCGCAAGTCGTTCGACCAGCTGTTCGACCAGTTCTCGGAGAACTACATCCCGGACACGGTCGGCGGCGACGGCGATGTGAAGTACCATCTTGGATACGAGTCGATCCTCCCGACGACCTCGGGGAAGAAGGTCGAGGTCCGCCTCGCGGCCAACCCCTCCCACCTCGAGATCGTCGACCCCGTGGTCGAGGGGAAGACCCGCGCCCGCCAGCGCATCCGCGGCGACCAGGACGAGCGCCGCCGCGTGCTCGCGCTGCTCATCCACGGCGACGCGGCCCTCGCCGGCCAGGGCGTAGTCGCGGAGACCCTCAACTTCTCGCAGCTGCCCGGCTATCGCACCGGCGGGACGTTCCACTTCGTCATCAACAACCAGATCGGCTTCACGACCGACCCGCGCGACGCGCGCTCCACCCGCTACTGCACCGACGTGGCCAAGATGATCGAGGCGCCGATCTTCCACGTGAACGGCGACGACCCCGAGGCCATGTGCATGGTCTCGCAGCTCGCGCTCGACTTCCGGGTCCGGTGGAAGCGCGACGTATTCATCGACATGTACTGCTTCCGCAAGCACGGCCACAACGAGACGGACGAGCCGACCTTCACGCAGCCCATGCTCTACCGCACGATCGCGGCCCACCCCCAGGTCTCGGCCATCTACACGGAGAGCCTCGTCGGCGAGGGGTCGATCACCGCCGGCGAGGGCGAGGCGATCAAGGCGGAGTACTCCGCCGCGCTCGAGGCGAACCTAGCAAAGGCGAAGGAGCGCGAGGCCGCGAGGGCCGCCAGGAAGGGGGGCCGGACCTCGAGCCCGTTCAAGGGCTCCACGGCGCAGTTCCAGCCCGAGTACCACCACACGCCCGTCCAGACGAGCGTGCCCGCGGAGGAGATCGACCGCATCGTGCGCGGGCTCACCACCGTGCCCGAGACCTTCAAGGTGAACCCCAAGATCAGGAGGCTCCTCGACGCCCGCGCCCAGGCGCACCGTGACGGCGGCCCCGTGGACTGGGGCTTCGGCGAGGCGCTCGCCTTCGGCTCCCTCCTCGTCGAGGGGACGCCCGTGCGGCTCAGCGGCCAGGACACGGAGCGCGGGACCTTCAGCCACCGGCACGCGGTCCTCGCCGACATCGACACGGGCGAGAAGTACACTCCGCTCAAGAACCTCGACCCGAAGCAGGCGCGCTTCTGCGTCTACAACTCCCTCCTCTCCGAGGCCGCGGTCCTCGGGTTCGACTACGGCTACTCGCTCGACTACCCGGACATGCTCTGCCTCTGGGAGGCCCAGTTCGGCGACTTCGCGAACGGCGCGCAGGTGGTGATCGACCAGTTCATCGTCAGCGGCGAATCCAAGTGGCAGCGGACCTCCGGAATCGTGCTCCTGCTCCCGCACGGCTACGAGGGCCAGGGGCCGGAGCACTCGTCCGCGCGCCTCGAGCGCTTCCTGCAGGCGAGCGCCGAGGAGGACATCCAGGTCGTCAACGTGACGACGCCGGCCCAGTACTTCCACCTCCTGCGCCGCCAGGTGAAGCGCGACTTCCGCAAGCCGCTGATCGTGATGTCGCCGAAGTCGCTCCTGCGCCACCCGGCCGCGGTCTCGCGGATCGCGGAGTTCACGGGCGGCGGCTTCCAGGAAATCCTGGAGGAGGCGAATGCACCGGCGGCCCCGAGCCGCGTGATACTCTGCTCGGGCAAGGTGTACTTCGACCTCTGCGACTACCGCGACAGGAACGGGATCAAGGACGCGGCGATCGTCCGGGTCGAGCAGCTCTACCCGCTGCACACCGAGCGGCTGCGCGAGATCAGCGTGAAGCACCCCGGCATCCGGCTCATCTGGTGCCAGGAGGAGTCCCAGAACATGGGGGCCTGGTCGTGGATCTGCAACCAGATCGCGGACGTCTTCGAGAAGATCCCGCTCTACGCCGGCCGGGACGCCTCGGCCTCGCCCGCCGTTGGCTCGCTCGCCATCCACAAGCGCGAGCTCGCCGGCCTTCTCGAGGACGCGTTCACACTCTAATCATGCCCCTCGAAGTCAAAATCCCGCCCATGGGCGAGTCGATCAGCAGCGGCATCCTCGCAAAGTGGCATGTCAAGGACGGCGACGCCGTGAAGAGGGACCAGCCCCTCTTCGAGCTCGAGACGGACAAGATCACGTCTGAGGGCACCGCCGAGGCCGCGGGAACGATCACGCTCAAGGTGGCCGCTGGCTCCGAGGTTAAGATCGGCCAGGTCGTCGCCTCAATCGAGAGCGGCGCCGCCGGAGCCGCTCCCGCCGCTCCTGCGACCCCCGCCGCTCCCGCCGCGCCGGCCCCGAAGGCCGCAGAGGCGCCGCCCCAGCCAAAGGCCGCGCAGCCGGTCTCCGCAGGGCAGTCCCCCGCCGTCCGCCGGCTCGCCGAGGAGACGGGCGTCAATCCCGCCGAGGTCGCGGGCACGGGCAAGGCCGGCCGCGTGACGAAGGGCGACATGCTCGCCTCGGCCGAGAAGCCGGCCGCAGCCGCGCCGGCACCGGTGCCCGCGGCGGCGCCCCCCCAGACCGGGGAGCGCCAGACGCGCCGCAAGCTGACGCCCCTGCGCCAGAGGATCGCCGAGCGGCTCGTCTCGGCCCAGCATTCCGCGGCGCTCCTGACGACGTTCAACGAGGTCGACATGTCCGGCGTGATGGCGATGCGCGCCAGGCACCAGGAGGAGTTCGTCAAGAAGAACGGCCTCAAGCTCGGCTTCATGTCGTTCTTCGTGAAGGCCGTCGTCCACGCCCTGCGGGAGGTGCCCGCGATCAACACGCAGATCGACGGGGACACGATCGTCCAGAACCACTACTTTGACATCGGCGTCGCCGTCTCGACGGAGAAGGGCCTCATGGTCCCGGTCATCCGCGGCTGCGACAGCCTCGGGATGGCCGCGATCGAGCGGGCGATCACGGACGCCGCGGGCAAGGCCCGCGAGGGGAAGATAACCCTCGCCGACCTCGAGGGCGGCGTCTTCACGATCACGAACGGTGGGACCTTCGGCTCGCTCCTCTCGACGCCGATCATCAACCCGCCGCAGAGCGGCATCCTCGGGATGCACGCGATCAACGAGCGCCCGGTCGCCGTCGGCGGGCAGGTCGTCATCCGGCCGATGATGTACCTGGCGCTGACCTACGACCACCGCCTCGTCGACGGGCGCGAGGCCGTCACTTTCCTTGTCAAGGTGAAGCAGGGGATCGAGGATCCCTCGCGCCTCCTGCTGGGCCTCTAGAGCGCGCAAGCCCATGGACTCGTATGACGTCGCGATCATCGGCGCGGGCCCCGGCGGCTACGTGTGCGCCTTCCGCGCAGCCCAGCTCGGGCTCAGGGTGGCGCTCATCGACAAGCGCGCCACGCTCGGCGGCACGTGCCTCAACGTGGGCTGCATCCCGAGCAAGGCCCTCCTCTACTCGTCCGAGCAGCTCGTGTTCGCCCGCGACCACGCCGCCGACCACGGCATCAGGCTCGGCGCCGTGTCGGCCGACATCGGCACGCTCCTGAAGCGCAAGGACGCCGTCGTCACAAAGCTCGTGGGCGGCGTCGCCCTCCTCGCGAAGGCGAGGAAGGTCGCCGTCATCACGGGCGAGGCCGCGTTCACGTCCCCCACGGTCCTGTCGGTCAAGGGCGCCGACGGCGCCGTCTCTATCTCGGCCAAGAACTTCGTCATCGCGACCGGATCGGCGCCCGTCGAGCTTCCCTTCATGAAGTTTGACGGGGTGACCGTCGTCTCGAGCGACCAAGCGATCGCGTTCGAGAGGGCGCCCTCGACGCTCGTCGTCGTCGGAGGCGGCGCGATCGGCCTCGAGCTCGGCTCGGTCTGGTCGCGCCTCGGCAGCAGCGTCACCGTCGTCGAGTTCCTGCCGAAGATCGTCGCCGCCTACGACGACGACGTCGTGCGCACGTTCTCGCGGCTGCTCGCCAAGCAGGGCCTCAAGATCGAGACGGGCGCCAAGGTGACCGGCCTCAGGACCGAGGGCGGGCGCGCCGTCCTCACGGCCGAGCGAGAGGGCAAGGCCCTGGAATTCCCGGCGGAGAAGGTCCTGGTCGCCGTTGGGCGGCGGCCCTACACGGACGGGCTCGGACTCGAGAAGGCGGGGGTCCGCCTCGACGAGAAGGGGCGGGTGCGGGTCGACGCCCGGCTGGGCACAGGGGTCCCCGGCATATGGGCGATCGGCGACGTGGTCGCGGGCCCCATGCTCGCCCACAAGGCGGAGGAGGACGGCTTTGCCGTCGCGGAATGGATCGCGGGGAAGGCCGGCCACATCGACTGGAACCTCGTGCCCGCGATCGTCTACACGGACCCCGAGTTGGCCTCGGTGGGGCTCGGCGAGGACGCCGCCAAGGCCGCGTCCGTCGCGGTCAACGTCGGCCGCTTCAACTTCGCCGCCAACGCCAGGGCGATCGCCAACGACTCGACCGACGGGTTCGTCAAGATCGTCGCGGACGCCAGGACCGACAGGATCCTAGGGGCGCAGATCATCGGCCGGGGCGCCGGCGAGCTCATCGCCGAGGTGGTGTCCCACATGGAATACGGCGGGAGCGCCGAGGACCTGGGCCGCACGATCCACGCGCACCCGACCATGAGCGAGGCGCTCAAGGAGGCCGGCCTGGCGGTGTCCAAGTCGGCGATCCATGCGATTTGACACGGGCGGCGCGATTGGGAAAACTGCGCGCCCATATCCCGGGCCCTGATCGGGCCGAAAAAGTGCCGGCAAAATACCTACCAGCCATATCGAAGCGACGGACCGCGGCGGCCCGCAGGAGGGCCGTCCCGCCCGGCCGCCTTCATTTTGGCCGGGAAGGTCACCCCCCCGAATGACCCCGGCAGAACGCGAGGAGGCGCTGGCGCGCCGCGAGGAGAACGCCGCGATCCTGTCGGCAAAGCTCGAGAGGGACCGCGTCGCCCTCGAGTCCGAGATTTCGACCGCCGCCGCAGCCTCGAAGGCCGCGTCCGCGATAAACCGCGCGCTCCAGTCCGACGCGGCGAAGAAGGTGAAGGGCCTCGAGGAGGAGTGCGCCCAGTGGGAGGCCAAGGTCGCCCGGCTGAAGTCGGAGGCGGGAAAGCTCGCGCCGGCCGCGGAGGCGTCGCCCGCAGAGAGCCCGTCGGAGAAGGCCGCCGTGGCCGCGGCGAAGGCCCAGCTCGCCAGCGACCGCGCGGCTTTCGATACGGAAAAATCCGCGTTCGATCGCGAGGCAGCGGACGCGAGGGCCAGGCTGAAGGGCGAGGCCCAGTCGCTCGCCGAACTCAGGGCGAAGCTCGGCACCATCCGGAGCGAGCTCGAGGCCGGCGTGAAGACGCGCGAGGCGGAGGTGAAGAGGCGGGAGGCCGCGATCGAGGCGGAGAGGGCCAAGCTGCAGGCGGGCGTCGACTCGCTCGTGCGCGCCGAGGCCCAGCAGTCCGAGGAGCGCGCCAAGCTCGAGGCGCACGTGGCCTCGCTCGCCGCCAAGGAGGTCATGTTCGAGGAGCGCAGCCGCCAGCTGCAGGAGCGTCTCAAGAATTTCGCCAAGGCCTGAGGCTGGCCGATGACCCCCCGATGATCGTCGAATAAGCCCATGGCCGAGGAGACCCAGGTAATCGTCGAATTGACCCAGTACACCCTCCACGCGCTGCGCGCGGCGGGCGGGGCCGTAGAGGCGGGCGGGGAATGCGCGCTCGAGAACAAGACCTCGGTCGAGGCCCTCCTCGACGCGGTCGCCCCCGCGAGGAAGGCAGGCGGGGTCAGCGCCGCGGCAACCGTGTGGCCCCCGTCGATGAGCTGGTACCTTTCGACCGACACCGAGGCCATGCTCGACCGCACGGGCGACGCGATGCGCGCGATCGCCGCGGGCAGGAGCAAGGACCCCGCCGCGGCGCTGGCCTATGCGGCCTGCAACGCGGGCGACGGGGGCGCGGTCACCCCGGACGGCACCGACAAGTGGATAATGGCGTTCACCACGGTGGGCGCGCTCGAGAAGGCGTCGACCGGGCTCCTCGACCTCAAGGTGGACCCCCAGGACGTCACGCCGGCGGTCTTCCCGGCGATCGGCGCGGTCGCCGCCGCGCTCAGCAGGGAGGGCAACGACAGGGCGGTGGCCCTGTGGGACCTCGGGGCCGAGCGCTCGCACTTGCTCCTCGTCACGGCAAGGGGCGTCGAGGCGGCGGTGCCGTGCGCCGTGGGCATGGAAACGGTCATCGAGGCCGTGCAGGCCGCCCTGAAGCTCAAGTTCCGCGGCGCGGGCGCGAGGCTGTTCTTCAACGACACGTACGACTTCACCGACCCGGGCCCGAGGATAGGGGCCGCCCTCGCGGCGGCCGTGAAGGAGGCGCTTGGACAGCTGCCTGCGACGCCGAGCCCGCCGGCGCTCGCATGCGTCGGCCTCACGGGCAGGCAGGCGTGGTTCGTCCGCGAGGTGGCCGCAGCAGCGGGGATGGCGCACTGGCAGCCCGACGCCGCGAAGCTCGCGGGCGACCTCGGGATCACGTTCTCGGACACCTCGGCTGAGTCCGGCTTCTCGGCCGCGTCCGTCGGCCTCTTCGGGCTTCTGGGCGCCAAGCTGCGCGCGGGCGGGGAATGGAGCCCGGCGTGGGTGGAGACCGAGGCCGTGGCTGAGCCGGCGCCCGCCGAGCAGCCCGAGCCCGAGCCGGAGCCCGAGCCGGAGCCCATCCCGGAGCCCGAGCCCGTCGCGCGGCCCGCGGCGCCCCCGGTCCGGGTCAGGCCGACCATGTCGATCGACACCGGCTCCGGCTCCGCGGGGTCCGCCCCGAAGGCTCCCAGGCCGACCGTGTCGCCGAAGTCCGTTTCGACTCCCCCGGCGCCCTCGTCGACGCCGCAGCCGGGCGCGGGCCGTCCCGGCGTGCCCGTGATGTCGATGCGCCCGCCTTCGGCGCAACCCGCGGCCCAATCGGGGCCCCCTTCCGCGCCCTCCTATTCGCCGCCGCCGCAGCCCGGCCAGCCAAAGCCCCCGGCGTCGGCCTTTCCCGCCCCGCCCTCGGCGCCGGCCAGGGCCCCCTCGTTCTCGAACCCGGGGTTTCCCATGCCAGGGACCGCGCCGCCGGGCGCGTCTGACTTCCCATCCCCGCCCTCCGCGCCGGCCCGGGCCCCTTCGTTCTCGAACCCGGGGTTCCCCATGCCGGGGACCGCGCCGCCCGGCGCGGCGGACTTCCCCGCACCGCCCTCGGCGCCGGGCCGGCCGCCCTCGTTCTCGAACCCCGGATTCCCGACGCCGGAGACCCAGCTTCCCGGCCCGCTGGCCGCGGCCGCGGCGCAGCCCCCCGCGCCCGGGGCTCCCGCGTCCCCCGGCGCCGGCGTCAGGATCGGCACCCCGGCGGGGACCGGCGCGGCGGCGCGCGCGGTCACGGCGCTTCCGTTTGAAGCCGTGAAGCTGCGGGGCGGCGCCGGCGCCACGACGCCCCCCATCCCTGAGGCCAAGCCCGAGCCGAAGAGCAAGGTCAGCTTCTACATCGGGATCGTCGCGGCGGCCGCGCTCCTCGCGGCCGGCATCGCGGTCGTCCTCGAGGCGCGCATGGAGAGGGCGAGGGCCTACGACCTGCAGCAGCAGCAGGAGCTGGCCCTCCGCGTCCAGCAGCAGCAGATGAAGGACGCCGCGAAGGCGGCGGAGGAGAAGGCGGAGCAGGACCGCAAGGACATGGAGGCCGCGGTTGCCGAGGCGAAGAAGGAGGCCGAGGAGAACACCCGCCGAGAGGTCCTCGCCGAGCAGGAGGCCGCGCGCGTGGCCAAGCTCCCGGGGACGATCCTCGTCGCCACGACGCCCGCCGGAGCGTCGGTCTCGATCGACGGCGGCGCGCCGCTCAAGTCCCCGGCCAGGGCGGAGCAGGTCCCGCCCGGAAGCCACCATGTCACGATCTCCCTCCAGGGCTTCGACCCGGTCGACCTGAACGCCGAGGTGAAGGGGACCCAGACGACGGACCTGGGGTCGATCGCGCTCCAGGCCGCCTACGGATCACTCGACCTCACGAGCACGCCCGACTCCCTTGAGTTCGCGCTCCGCCCGGCCGCTGACCCGGCGGGCAAGCCGGTGCGCACGGGCAGGACGCCGGCCTCGGTCACCGACGTGACCCACGGGGACTACCTCGTGACCTACACGCGCCCCGGGTGCCGCGACCACGTCGAGAAGGTCACGATCGAGAAGGGCGTCAAGTCGACGGTGGACACGAAGTACCTGGACGGCTCCCTCGATCTCACGAGCGACCCGAGCGGGGCGTCGGTCAACAAGGACGGCGAGTTCCTGGGCACGACGCCGCTCTCGCTCCACGACCTGACGCCCAAGACCGCGGCGTTCGACCTGACGCTCCCGGGCTACGACCCGACGCCCATCTCGTGCGAGATCCCGGAGGGCCAGACGCTCACGTTCTCGGCCAGGCTCCTGCGCAAGGACAGGGTCTTCGGCGCGGGCGAGGTCAAGACCCCGCCGGTGCCCATCGACGCGCCGCAGCCTTCGCTGAGCGCGGCCCAGCGCAAGCTCGGGGCCGACATCCTCCTCTCGCTCGTCGTGACCCGCAACGGCCTCGTCAGCGACGTCGAGGTCGTCCGGGCCACGGACGACGACGTCGGCAGGCGCTGCAAGTCCACCGTCGAGAAGTGGAGGTACCGGCCGGCGACGGCGCCGGACGACCGGACCGTGGACGCCAAGATCGAGGTCCCCTTCAAGTTTCCGGCGAGCCCGTAGGGACGGTCTGGCAAGGAACTTGCTGACCGGTGGCGATGGCGTAAGCTTCCCACTCGTGTCGCTCCTAAGCAACCCCTATGACCCAGGCGAGTTCTTCGACGAGATGTACGCGGCCACCGGGCAGGTCCGCCCGCACTACCGCAGCCTCGTGGAGCGCCTGGGCACGCTCCCCCTCCCCGAGTTCGAGCGCAGGAGGGCGGCCGTCGACCTGGCCTTCCTGAGGCGAGGCGTCACGTTCACCGTCTACAACGACTCCGAGGGCACGGAGCGGATATTCCCGTTCGACCTGATCCCCCGGATCATCCCGGCAAGGGAGTGGTCCAGGCTCGAGGCCGGCCTCATCCAGCGCATCACGGCGCTCAACCTGTTCCTCCACGACCTCTACCACGAGCAGAAGATCATGAAGGACAACGTGATCCCGGCGGCGCAGATCCTGAGCGCAAAGCACTTCCGCAGGGAGTTCATGAACTTCTCGGTGCCCCACGGCATCTATGTCCACATCTGCGGGACCGACCTGATCCGCGACAAGGACGGCACGTACCTGGTGCTCGAGGACAACCTGCGCTGCCCGTCGGGCGTCTCGTACATGATCGAGAACCGCTCCGCCATGAGGCGCGCCTTCCCCAACCTCTTCCAGAGCTACGGCGTCCGCCCGGTCGAGGGCTACTCGGAGATGCTGCTCAAGTCGCTCCTGCACATCGCCCCCACGAGGAGCGACAAGCCGAGCGTGGTCCTCCTCACGCCCGGAGTGTACAACAGCGCCTACTTCGAGCACTGCTTCCTCGCCCGCCAGATGGGGATACCGATCGTCGAGGGCCGCGACCTCCTCGTCCAGGACACGCGCGTGTACATGCGCACGACGTCGGGCCTGCTCCCGGTCGACGTCATCTACCGGAGGATCGACGACGACTTCCTCGACCCCGCGGTGTTCCGCTCGGACTCGATGCTCGGCGTCCCGGGGCTCGTGGCGGCCTACCGCGCGGGCAACGTCGCCCTCGCCAACTCGATCGGGACGGGAGTCGCCGACGACAAGGTCATCTACGCCTACATTCCGAAGGTGATAAAGTACTACCTCGACCAGGACCCGATCATCCCGAACGTGGCCACATACCTGGCCTCGGAGCCCGCGGACCGGAAGTTCATCCTGGAGAACATGGCGAACTTGGTCGTCAAGTCGGCGAACGAGGCGGGCGGCTACGGGATGCTGATCGGCCCCGCCTCGACGAAGGAGGAGGTGGCGGATTTCCGCGCGAAGGTCGCCGCGAACCCGCGCAACTTCATCGCCCAGGATCCGATCATGCTCTCGCGCTCGCCCACGTGGTGCGACAGCCGCCTCGAGGGCCGGCACATCGACCTGCGGCCCTACGTGCTGTGCGGGGAGAAGACGGTCGTCACCCCCGGGGGCCTGACGCGGGTCGCGCTGCGCAAGGGGTCGCTCGTCGTCAACTCGTCCCAGGGGGGCGGATCAAAGGACACATGGGTGCTGGGGGAGGACAAGTGACGGCCCCCGCGAGGAAGACGATGCCCCAGGCGCCGAAGATACCCTCCGCCCGCCAGCAGGCCAACGTGATGCTCTCGCGGGTGGCGCACTCGCTTTACTGGATGAGCCGGTACATCGAGCGCGCCGAGAACATCGCGCGCCTCCTCGAGGTGAACCTCCAGTTCATCCTCGATTTCCAGGGGTACGACGACGCCCACCTGAGGGAGCACTGGGGCACGATCCTCGCCAGCTCCGGGGACCAGGACCTATTCGACAAGCACTACGAGTCGGCGGACAGCCGGTCGGTCACGGAGTTCTTCGCGTTCGACCTGCGAAACGAGAACTCGATACTGTCCTGCGTCTTCACGGCCCGCGAGAACGCCCGGATGATACGCGACCAGATCTCGGTCGAGATGTGGGAGACGATAAACGAGCTCTACCTCTTCCTGAAGTCGAGGAGCACGACCGACGTCTGGGCCGCCGGGCCCTACGAGTTCTTCCAGGACATCAAGCGCAACTCGCACCTCTTCCAGGGGCTCACCGACTCGACGTACTCCCGCAGCGAGGGCTGGGAGTTCATCCAGTTCGGGAAGTTCGTAGAGCGCGCGCACAAGACCGCGCGCATCCTGGACGTGAAGTACCACATCCTCCTGCCGAGCGCCACCGACGTCGGGGGGGCTGTGGACACCGCGCAGTGGCAGGCCGTCCTGCGCTCGGCGAGCGCGCTCGAGGCCTACCGGAGGTTCTACGTGCGCGAGATCCTGCCGTGGAAGGTGGCCGAGTTCCTCATCTTCTCGGACTCCTTCCCCCGGTCGATCCACTTCTGCGTGGCGCAGATCGACGAGTTCCTGCGCAGGATCCTCGGCGAATCCGGCGCGCGCCCGCGCACGGAGGCCGCGCGGGCCTCGCGCCGCCTGCTCGCGAACCTGCAGTCGCTCACGATCGACGAGGTCCTGAAGGACGGGCTCCACGAGTTCCTTGTTGAAATCTCCGCCTCCCTTGAGAAGATCAGCGACGAGGTTGTCCAGACGACGATGTTCTACCTGGCCGAGTCGACCCAGGAGGAGCAGCAGCTCCAGCAGCAGCAATGAGGGACGCCTCCCAGACAGCCACGAACGCTCCATGCTAATCAGCCTTCTTCACCGGACCACCTTTGCCTACGCCGGCAAGGCGCACGACAGCTTCAACGAGGTCCGGCTGAGGCCGCTCGACGACGCCAGCCAGGTGTGCCGCGGGTTCGAGCTGCGCACCGACCCCGCGACGCAGATCCGCGACTACGTCGACTTCTACGGCAACACGGTCCACTACTTCGACATCACCGCCGGGCACGAGAAGCTCGTGATCGAGGCCGTCTCGGAGGTCGAGACGACGCCCAACGCGGCCCGCCCCGAGGTGCCCGTCGTCGCCCGCTCCGAGGGCGAGTCCGAGCGCGAGCTGCGCGCCGAGTTCGTCGTGGACTCCCACTTCGTGCCCCTCGACGTCTCGGTGTGGAAGGAGGCGCAGGACGCGCTGCAGGCGGGCCGCTCCGACATCTGGTCGGACGTGCGCAGCATATGCCGGCACGTCTACAGGACCTTCGCCTACAGGCCGCGGACGACGGGCGTCGCGACCCTGGCGACGGACGCGATAAAGCTGCGCTCGGGCGTCTGCCAGGACTTCGCGCACGTGGCCCTCGGCATGTGCCGGACCTCGGGCATACCCGCGAGGTACGTGAGCGGGTACTTCATAAAGGTAGAGAGGCGCCCCGGCGAGGAGGAGGCATCCCACGCGTGGATCGAGGCCTTCGTCCCGGGCCATGGCTGGGCCGCCTACGACCCGACGCACGACCGGGCGGCCGACGACCGATACGTCAAGGTTGCCTGCGGGCGCGACTACGGCGACATCCGCCCGGTGAGCGGGACCTACCGCGGCGGCAAGACCCGCTCGCTCAGCGTCGATGTCAGGCTGCGCGAGGCGGAGGCCGCGGCCCGCTAGGCAGACCTACTTGTCCTGCTCGATCGACTCCACCAAGTTGCTGGTGTTGAACTCCACGCGGATCCGGTCGTGGACCCTGGCGGGATACCCGTTGTAGTAGGGGACGCCGCCGTAGAAGTACGGGCCGCCCCATCCCCGGTAGCGGTGCCAGTATCCCCCGTAGATCATGACGCCCTGGTAGTCCTCATAGGTCACGTAGTGCCACACCTCGTGCTGGCCCGCCGCCGTCGTGCGGACGACGATCCGGGAGGGGTCGCCGATCGCGAGCTTGACGGCCTCCATGCTGAAGCCGACGGCGATC
>Ga0302325_10007403_pt1 | contig 24370 bp, 23 predicted proteins | sample Palsa_T0_2_FD_201948 | JGI IMG/M metagenome (GOLD analysis project Ga0302325, IMG submission 201948) | Peat permafrost microbial communities from Stordalen Mire near Abisko, Sweden - Palsa_T0_2 | ecosystem: Environmental > Terrestrial > Soil > Palsa > Peat permafrost | place: Sweden: Abisko... | reverse complement strand
GCGCGCGCCGAGCCCGACGGCTACACGCTCTTGATCGGGCAATGGAGCACGCAGGTCGTCAATCCGGTCACCTACAATGTCGACTACGACATCGTCGATTCATTTGCGCCGATCGCGCTACTCGCCAACACCCCACAAATGATGATCGCGCGAAAGGATTTTCCGGCAAAGAACGTGCAGGAGCTGATTGCCTGGCTAAAAGCCAATCCCGACAAGGCGCAGGCCGGAACAGTCGGCGCCGCGGGCGGCGCGCAAGTCGCCGGCATGTATTTCGAGCAGGTCACCGGCACGAAATTCGGCTTCGTGCCCTATCGCGGCGGCGCGCCGGCCATGCAGGATTTAATGGCCGGCCGCGTCGATTTCATGTTCGATCAGGCAGCGAACGCGATGACGCAGCTTGGCGCTGGCACCATCAAGGCCTATGCGATGCTAACCGAGCAGCGATGGCACCTCGCACCGGAAATTCCGACTCTTGATGAGTTAGGCGTACAAGGTCTGCACATTTCCTATTGGCATGCCCTGTTCGCGCCGAAGGGCACGCCGCCTGACATCATTGCCAAGATCAACGCTGCGGCGGTGACCGCGCTTGCCGATCCCAACGTGCAGCAACGGTTCGCCCAGCAGGGACAGGATATCTGGCCGCGCGACCGGCAAACGCCGCAAGCGCTCGGCGCTTTCTACAAATCGGAAACCGCCAAGTGGTGGCCGATCATCAAGGCCGAAGGGCTGCACGCGGAGTAAATCGGCTGGCAAAGTCCCGATTTTGAAATGCGCGATCCGGCGCGAAATCCCAAAGAAGACGCCAGTTAGTTGCTTCTGTTGATGCTGACCGCCCAACAGCCGCGACGTAATAATCCGATAGCCGATTTCTCTTTTCCAAACGACGGGCTAATCTGCCAGCATAACAGCGGTCCAGGCCGTTCAAGGTCCTTGGCGCGAGATACATTAGGGAGGGCAAGCCGTGGCACGGCAGATCAGCACCATAACGGGACTTTTTGCTGTACTCATTCTCGGCGTCGGATTGATTGGCGGTGCACGAGCGGAAGACTGCCCGCACGGCGATCTCGACCAGGCTTATTGCGATCGTGACGGCGATCTCGTTGCCGATGCGCCGACCGATCCGAAACAATTGATGAATCCATCTACCCTGATCTTTGCTTATACCCCGGTTGAAGACCCCGCAGTTTACGCCAAAACCTGGGACGGCTTCATCCGATATATGGAATCGACCACGGGGAAGAAGGTTGTGTTTTTTCCGGTGCAGTCCAACGCTGCTGAGATCGAAGCGATGCGCTCCGGACGTCTACAGGTCGCGGGATTCAATACCGGCGCCAACCCGATCGCCGTCAATTGCGCTGGATTTGTGCCGTTCGCGATCATGGGCAACAAAGAAAATCAGTTTGGCTACGAGATGGAAATCATCGTGCCAGCTGACAGCTCGATCAAAACGCCGGCAGACCTTAAGGGCAAGAAGGTAGCGTTCACCGATCCCACGTCGAATTCCGGTTACAAAGCGCCACTGGCGATTCTCAAGGAAGACTTCAATCTCGTTCCTGACCGGGATTTTACAGCAGTGTTCTCCGGCAAACACGACAACTCCGTGATCGGAGTTTCCAACAAGGACTACGACGCTGCTGCTGTCGCAAACGAAGTGATGTTCCGCATGTTTGATCGCAACGTCGTCGACCGCAATAAGGTCAGAACGATCTACAAGTCCGAGACATTCCCAACCACGGGATATGGCTACGCCCACAATCTCGATCCGGCATTGGTGGAGAATATCAAAAAGTCCTTCTTCACGTTCCCATGGGAAGGCTCGGCGCTGAAGGCGGAATTCAAGGATGAAGACCGCTTTGTTCCGATCACCTACAAGAAGGACTGGAGCATCATTCGAAAAATCGATGCAGCCAACGGTGTCAAATACACCTGCAAGTAATCCGACACGGGTTTGAGGCCGCGAATGCTTCGGATCAAGGGGCTCACGAAGCGTTATCGAACTGGCGATATGGCGCTTACGGGCATCGACCTCGACGTACCGGATGGCCAGGTCATGGCGCTGATTGGGCCGTCAGGTGCCGGCAAATCGACCTTGATCCGCTGCATCAACCGGCTGGTTGAGCCGACTGCCGGATCGGTCAAGCTCAACGACGCCGAAATCACATCGCTCGGCAGCCGAGAGTTGCGCCACGCGCGCCGCCGCATGGGCATGATCTTCCAGGAATATGCCCTCGTTGAACGGCTTTCGGTAATGGAAAATGTGCTGAGCGGTCGTCTCGGCTACGTCGGTTTCTGGCGCAGCTACATGCGGATATTTCCTCAGGCCGACATCGACGAGGCATTCCGGCTGCTCGATCGTGTCGGCCTCGGCCAAATGGCCGACAAGCGCGCCGATCAACTATCCGGCGGACAGCGACAAAGGGTCGGCATCTGCCGCGCACTGATCCAGAATCCGGAGTTGCTTTTGGTGGATGAGCCGACAGCCTCGCTTGATCCGAGGACGTCGCGGCAAATCATGCGGCTGGTCAAGGAGCTATGCATCGAACGGAAGCTGTCGGCCATCATCAATATCCACGACGTGATGCTGGCCCAGATGTTTGCTGAGCGGATCGTCGGCTTGCAACTCGGCACGATCGTCTATGACGGTCCACCGGGCGAACTCACCGCCGACGTTCTGACAAAAATCTATGGCGAGGAGGACTGGTCGGCCACCATGCGCAAGGTCGATGACGATGGGCAAGGGGCAGCCGATGCAACGGACAACGGCGTAGCGATCGAAGGCCGCCTGCCGCAGCGCGACCGCATGGCGGGGCTCACCTGATCGATCATGAGCATCGCTGCCGCCACGCCCCGCCACTGGAAGAAACCACCTGCCATTAAACGCGCATGGCTGCGCTGGGCCCTTGTTATTGGCGCTGTCGTTTATCTTGCTGCTGCAGTTGGCACCACCGAAGTAAACTGGACTCGTGTTTGGGAAGGATTGCCCCGCGGCGAGCGGTTCTTTGCCGCGTTCTTTCCGCCAAATTTCACGGCACGCAGCGGCGACATCATCGACGGTATCCTCGAAAGCCTCTGGATGACGATGGTCTCCACGGTAATCGGTATCGCAGTCTCGATTCCGTTGGGTATCGGAGCCGCAAAAAACATCGCATCGCCCCCGGTCTACTATTTTTGCCGCGCAATCCTGGCATTTTCGCGCAGTTTCCAGGAAATCATTCTGGCGATCTTCTTCGTCAAGCTGTTTGGTTTTGGTCCATTTGCCGGCATGGTCACGCTGTCGGTGGCAACCGTCGGATTTTACAGCAAGCTTCTTGCCGAAGACATCGAGGATATGGACTTCTCGCAGGCGGAAGCCGTGCGGGCTAGCGGTGCGGGCTGGCTTCAGTGCATCAATTACGGTGTCCAGCCTCAGGTCATGCCGCGCATGATCGGACTTTGCCTTTATCGCCTGGACATCAATTTCCGCGAGTCCGCGGTTGTTGGCATAGTTGGCGGCGGCGGCATCGGCGCGACACTGGACACCGCGTTCAATCGCTACGAATTCGACTCCGCCGCCGCTATCCTATTAGTCATCATCGGCATCGTGATGCTAGCTGAATATTTATCAGGCTATGTCCGAGGCTGGATGCAGTGATGGCCGTCGCCCTCAAGCATGGAACGAAGGTTTGGCACCGTCGCGAGCGCAGCCGGCAGTTCACGGCTTGGGCCGCGTGGCTGATCGGCGCGGTAATATTCATCTATTGCTGGCAAATGATCTCCGACAAAACGATCTGGTCCTTTGTCGCCGACGCCCCCGAGCAGGCGGCCGACCTTGCTGTGCGCATGGTGCCGCCCGATTGGAAATCCATATACGGACTCGGACGGCCGATTTGGGACACTATCAATATTGCCACTATCGGGACCGTGCTTGCGGTCGTCCTTTCAGTCCCGATTGCCTATTGTGCCGCGCGGAATACCACGCCGAGTGTGGCGCTCGTTCGCCCGGTGGCGCTATTCGTCATCGTATCGTCTCGCTCAATCAACGCGCTGATCTGGGCGTTAATGCTGGTCACGATCATCGGCCCCGGCGTACTCGCCGGCATCCTGGCGATCGGACTGCGCTCGATCGGCTTTTGCGCCAAACTGCTGTACGAGGCGATCGAAGAGATCGACGAGAAACAGGTCGAGGCGGTACGCGCCACTGGCGGCAGCGCCGCGCAAGTCACCGCTTACGGCATAGTACCGCAAGTGATGCCGGCATTCGCCGGCATTTCAGTATTTCGTTGGGACATCAATATCAGGGAATCGACCGTACTGGGCCTTGTCGGTGCCGGCGGCATCGGCCTGCCGCTGAACGCTGCAATCACCACCCTGGCCTGGACCAAGGTTTCTCTTATTCTTCTCCTCATTATTGCAACGGTCATCATCAGCGAATGGATATCCGCCAAGGTGCGCCACGCAATTATTTGAGACTGATACAGAGGCCGAAGCTCACAACTGTTCTACGCTCGAGCCCGGTCCGGTCTAGTTTTTTGCCCGCGCCTTCTTCTTTCGCTTCTTCGCGGTCTTTGCCGGTTGCTTTCGCTTGCCGGCTTTTGCCTTCAGCATCCGTGCCTTGCGGCGCTTGCGCGCTTTCTTCTCGCGGTGCCACGCGCATTGGCAGCCGCCGGCTTCGACGAAATATTTGTAATAATCCGTGCCGTAGTCGTAGGTGATCTCTTCGCCCGGCTCGATCTTCTTCGAGGCGATGATGACAATGCCGCCGTTGCGCCCGACCGGCTCCGCATTGGGCCGACAGGAATGATTGATATAGCGCGCGGTGTTGTAGCGGGGCGAACCGTCGATGGTGTGGGTCTTGCTGAGCGCGAACATATAGGTTGCGCCGCGCTGCTCGCGCTTCTCTGATTCTTCGTTGGTGATGTGCGGGCCCCGATAGGTCGCGATGTAATCGCGCCGCTTGAAGGGTTTGGTTGCGAACATGCCGAGCCCGGTATACGAGCGGGCAATGCGAAAACGCTGGGTAGCCATTGTCTGCCGATAACTGCGATTCTCCCTAATGTCACCAACATTTGCCGAGTAATCGACAACTTGTATCGCGCAAACGCTACCGACGGTCGCAAATCACATCAGATCGGCGATCACCGCTTGTGCCGCATTGTGGCCCGGCGCGCCGGTGACCCCGCCGCCGGGATGCGCCCCTGACCCGCACAGATAGAGTCCCCGAACCGGCATCCGGTAGTCGGCATAGCCCCTCATCGGTCGGAGTGAAAAGAGCTGATCTATCGACATCGTGCCGTGGAAAATATCGCCGTCGGGCAAGCCGAAGATGCGTTCGAGGTCGAGCGGAGAGAGTATTTGGCGCGCAATGACGCTGGCCTTGAAGCCGGGCGCATAGGTTTCGACCGTGTCGATCATCAAATCGGCAACGGCCTCGCGGCGATCGTCCCATGACACGCCATCGGCAAATCGCGACATGACGTGCTGGCAGAACAGGCTCGCGACATGGGCGCCGGGCGGCGCGAGAGTGTCGTCGAGCGTCGAGGGAATGAGCACCTCGACGATCGGCTTTTGGCTCCAGCCGAGGCGAACGCAATCGCGATAAGCCCGGTCCATATAGGACAGGCTCGGCGCCATGATGATGCCTGCGGTCAGATGATCGCCCGTGCCGGGCAGCGCCGAGAAATCCGGCAAACGCGACAGCGCAACGTTCATACGGAAGGTGCCCGATCCCGCCTTCCAGGACTCCATGCGGGTTTTCACCGCGTGGGGAACCGCCTGTGCGGGCACGAGGTCGCGAAAAAGCGTGCGCGGGTCGATATTGGCAATCACCGCGCGCGCCCGGACCGGCGTGCCGTCGTCAAGCACGACGCCGACGGCACGGTCACGCTCGACGATGATTTCGCGCACCGTGGCGCCAAGATCGATACGGACGCCGTGACTGCCCGCGGCGCTCGCCATCGCCCGCGTGATCGCTCCCATACCGCCGATGGAATGCCCCCACGTGCCTGGCTTGCCATTCACCCCGCCGAGCGCGTGATGCAGCGGTACATAGCCGGAGCCGGCCGTATAAGGACTCGCCAGATTGCCGACGATCGCGTCGAACCCCAGCACCGCCTTGATCGGATCGGACTCGAACCATTCATCGAGCATGTCGCCTGCCGACCGCCGGATGAGATTGAAGGCCGCTTTGAGGCTGTCGTCTTGCCAAAGCTTCTTTCCAATACCCGCAAGCTTTGCCAGCGCGCGCGGCAGGCCGAGCTGGCGCAGCGACAGATTGGGCGGTGCGCTAAGCATGAGCCCGCGCAACACGCTGGCGACGCGTCCGATCTCGGCCTGGTAGGCAGGATAGCGAGCGGCATCGCTGGCACTGAACTTTGCGATCTCGCTTTGGGTGCGTCCCTCGCCTGTCAGCAAATATTGACCATCGGGCAACGGCAGAAAGTTTTGCACGCGGCGTTCGACGATGCGCAGCCCTTGATCGTGCAGCTTCAAGTCCGCAATGATCCTGGGCTGCAAGAGACTGACGGTGTAGGCGGCGGTGGAGTTGCGGAAGCCGGGATGAAATTCCTCGGTCACGCAGGCGCCGCCCGCGATATCGCGCCGCTCGAAGACGCGGACCCTCAGGCCCGCCATGCCGAGATAGGCGGCGCACGTCAGGCCGTTGTGGCCTGCACCGATGACGGCGGCATCGAGATCGGACATATCGCTTTCCTGGTGCGCATTCTCGCGGACCACGTTGCCGCGAAAACCTTCACAGCCGCTCAGCGCGTCAGAAATTTGCGGCTACTGCCCCGGCAGAAATGCGTTAGTAAACACATTGTCCGGAGTGACCGCGTCCTTCGGCAAGTTCACATTCGACACCAGAAGATCGATCGTGTCCTGCCAGTCAGCGCCATCCATGACACCCAACGGCTTATCCTTGGTCCGCTCCGTATGAAAAAGCTTTGATGCCTCCTCCCATTGCCTGGTCACGACAGCGCGGCTGAAACCCGCGTTGGGTGCGTACTGCATGAAGTCGTCAACGCCGTGCTGCGGATTGGCGACAGTTGCGCCGATGGCCTCAACGGTAGCGGCGGCAAAGCGGCGGACCAGATCTGGATTTTCGGCGATCAGTTTGTCGCTTGCGACAATACCATTGCTCATAAGACTGAGGCCGTAGTCCGAAAAGCGCATGACGTTGAGCTTGCAGGCACAGCGATCCTCCAGGATCGGAAGCTGGGCTACCGCCAGGGCCATGTCGAAATCGATTTTTTTGAGCAGGAACAGGCTGTCGCGCGTCGGTGGGTCGACGGCGAGTCCTTTTATGCTTGAATAGTCGATCCCGGTCTTTTTGGCGAAGGCGGGAAAGATCTGATCCGTCGCACTGCCCGGCGCAAAGCCGGTGGTTTTGCCGTTCAGGTCGGTGGGCTTTGTTATCCCGCTGTCGGCAAATGTCATGATCGAATTCGACCCGGTTTGCAAAATGCCGACGATCTGCTTGGCGTGCAGGCCTTGGGCACTGAGCCGCACCAGCGTTGCACCGTCGGCGAAGCCAAACTGGTCCGACATGTTGGCGACAGTTTGTATTGTCGTGCCGGAGCCGCGGCCGATTGCGAATGTCGCATCGATGCCGTGTTTTTTGTAAATACCGTCAACAATGCCGACCATGATCGGTATATGTGCGCCGTAGAAAAAAACGTCCGCACGTACGAAAACGGGATCCGGTTTGCGGTCGTCAGCATTTGCAGGGCCAGCAGATGTGGCGCATCCCATCGCCAGCATTGCAAAAACTGCCACATGTCGACAGACGCCCATTGTACCTCTCGCCCAGTCAATTCCGTCCGGCCAACTTAACACTGGTGAAGAAGACGGGACACTGCGGCATCGTGCTCGTGTTTCATTAGAGGACCCGCGGCGGACGAGGGTAAACCTTCGCGACATTGCGCCTCGAAAACACGGCCCGTATCATGAGCTGCATCACGCACGGAGTCCTCTTGGCAATCACACTCTATGATCTCGTCGACAAGGACGGCAGACGTTACAGCCCGTATGGCTGGCGTGTTCGCATGGCGCTCGCCCACAAGGGGCTGGACGCGGCGGTTGAGCTTTGCTGGCATAGCGACAAGGAGAAATTAAGTTTCAGCGGCCAGCACCTGGTGCCGGTGCTGAGGGACGACGATCACGTCGTCAGCGATTCATGGAAGATCGCCTGCTATCTCGACGACGCGTACCCCGACAGGCCGTTGCTGATGAAGGACGAACAGAGCCGTTCGTTCGCCAAATTCATCAATGGTTGGACCGACACCATCATCGGGCGGCCGCTGGTACGTTCGCTGTATCTGGATATCCTGCGCTCATTGCACCCGGACGCCGACCCGGTGGAATTCCGCAAACGGCGCGAGGAGCGAAACGGCGCGACGCTGGAAACTCTCTTTGCCAACCGCACGAAGGATTTCGAGGAACTTAATCGCGAGCTAGCGCCGCTTAACCAGCTGCTTCGTGATCAGCCTTTCGTTACAGGCGCCACGCCTGCCTACCCGGACTATATCGTCTTTGGCACGCTGCAAATGCCACGGCATCTCAATAGGGTCGATCCGCTGGCCGCTTCGCAGGATGCGGTCATCCGGTGGCGAGAGGCTATGCGGGGTTTATTCGACGGTCTTGCGGATCGTGCGTAATGGCAAAAACCGGGCAGCCAAACCCCATAATCAGTATCCGTTCAATTTCCAAAACGTACCGGTCCCGCAGCAACGCCGTCGATGCTCTTCGCGACATTTCGTTCGACATCGTCAAGGGCGAATTTGTTTCGTTCCTGGGTCCGAGCGGATGCGGCAAAAGCACACTCATGATGATTCTGGTCGGCCTTGCCAAGGCCGATGGCGGCGAAATCCTGATTGATGGCCGCCGTATCGATACTCCGTTCACCGACGTCGGAATCGTATTTCAGAATCCGGAGCTGCTGGATTGGCGCACGGCCCTTAAAAACATACTGTTGCAAATCGAGATCCGCCGACTTCCAGTTCAAAAATATTCCGAGCGCGCGCGGGAACTTCTGGCTCAGGTCGGGCTCGCAGGATTTGACGACCGATATCCGCACGAATTGTCCGGCGGCATGAAGCAGCGCGTTGCGCTTTGTCGCGCTCTCATCCACGATCCCGAAATTCTGCTGATGGACGAACCATTCGGTGCTCTCGACGCGCTCACGCGCGACCAGATGAATTCAGATTTACAGCGAATCTGGCTGGACCAACGCAAGACTGCGGTACTGGTCACTCACAGCATTGACGAAGCCGTATTCCTTTCCGATCGTATAGTCGTGATGACACCGCGGCCGGGAACGGTCGCGGAGGTTATCAGCATCAAGCTGCCACGCCCGCGCACGGTCGAGAGCAGAAACACGCCCGAGTTTAATGAATACGTGGCCGGCATTCGCAGGTATTTCTTTAGCTTGGGAGTGCTGAAGGATGAGCGATAACCGTCTCTCCCAAGAGCCGGCCGGCGACGCCACGTGGCGGCGGCATGGCGCATGGCTGACCCCGTTGCTGACGTTGGTGTGCTGTCTTGCAATTTGGGAAGCTGCGGTCCGTTTTCTAGCGGTACCCGTCTATCTGCTCCCCGCGCCAAGCCAAATTGCTGCAAAGCTGGCAACATCCTACCCGCTGTTTTTCAGCGAGACGCTATCGAGCGTCGCATCCATCAGCGCGGGGTTTGCAGCCGCGGTGATCGTTGGAATTCCGGCTGCAACGCTGATGATCTATTCCGAGTGGTTCCGGCGCAGTATTTATCCGATCCTGCTCACCGCCCAGGTACTGCCGAAGGTAGCGCTGGCGCCCTTGTTCATCGTCTGGTTCGGCTTCGGCCTGTTGCCGAAGGTGCTCATGACGTTTCTCATTTCATTCTTTCCCATCGTCATCGACACACTGACCGGGCTTAATTCAGTCCGGCCCGAGAGTCTTATGCTGCTTCGCTCTATGGGCGCATCGCGCTGGCAAGCGTTCTGGAAAGTGCGGCTGCCAAGCGCGCTTCCAAGCATGTTCGGGGGATTCAAGATCGCGATCACCTTCGCTGTAGTCGGCACTATCGTTGCCGAATTCGTCGGGTCTGATCACGGCCTCGGTTACATCCTCGTCTTGGCGCGCGGCAATCTCGATACGGTGACGGTTTTCGCGGCCATCCTGTGGTTGGTCGCCATTGCTTTTCTCTATTATTTCGCCGTCGAGCTGCTGGAATGGTTGTTGCTCAAGAGGCGAGGATCAAACCGCAGCCATGAACTCGGGGCGGGGCTCTAGGAAGAACTGAATGATGGCGACGAGACCCGCTTCACCAACCGACTTTCCGGAATCGCCCGTCTTCCGAATCGTGCAGCGGCCTTTCCTGCTCGGGCTTTTCCTGCCGATCCAGAGCGGCGGGTGGTCGCCGTCCAGCTTGCCCCGCAGCACATCGTGGGATTTCGACTACAACGCGCGCTTGACCAAGCGCGCCGAGGACTTGGGATTCGACCTCGCGTTCGGTCTCGCTCAGTGGATCGGAAAAGGCGGCACCGGCGGAGCGATGCGATTTCGCGAGCAATCGCTCGATCCATTCATTACCGCCACGTCGCTTGCCCCGATCACCAGCCGCATTATCCTGATCTCCACTGTCCATGTTCTCTACGGGCCTTGGCATCCGCTGTATCTCGCAAAGTTCGGCGCCACCATCGACCACATCTCCAGCGGGAGATGGGGCCTCAATGTCGTGACTGGTTTCGTACCGCGCGAGGCACGTATGTTCGGAAACGAGCAGATCGACCACGACAAACGCTACGAAATGGCGGCAGAGTTTACCGAACAGATGAAGGAGCTGTGGGCATCGGAAGACAACCTGACCATCGAGGGTCGCTACTGGCGAATGACCGACGCATTCGTTACGCCGAAGCCCAAATATGGGCGCCCCCTCCTCGTCAATGCCAGTAGTTCGCCGGCCGGAATTGCGTACGCGGCACAACATTCCGACCTGGTCTTCATAACCAGTCCGGGAGGCGGTCATGTCGATGCGGCGATTGCCGCACTGCTGAAACTTAATACGGAGATCAAGGCTAAGGCGGGGGAGTTCGGCCGGCAGGTCAAGACAATCATCAATCCCATGATTGTCTGCCGCCCGACTGAGAAGGAAGCACGCGCATACTATGATTCCATCGTCGACGCCGCTGACGTTGGAGCAATCGAGGGTTTCCTCGATCGCCGTGCAAGCGGCGATGCGATCGGATGGAAGACCGATCTTGGCGCCTATCGGGCTGTCGGCGGCAACATGCAGATCGTCGGTAGTCCAGAGCAGGTCGTTGATCGCTTCATCCAGCTAAAGCAAGCCGGCTGCGATGGCGTGCAGTTGACGTTCTTCGACTTTGCCGCGGATCTCGACTATTTCGGACAGGCGATTATGCCGCTTATGCAGCAGGCAGGATTGCGCGACTGATCGGGCGGGAGACTGTCGCGGCTGACAGTGTATTCTTATTAGTCGTTACATCTTATCAGTCATTGCCCCAGCGCCAGCGCGGCGGTTCGCCCTTCAGCCAGCACACGCCCGTCAGCAGCGCGGAAAGAATGATGACATAGAGAAGAAAGGCGCCGAGCGATTGCCGCGGCGGGAACAAATAGATTTCGAAGAGTACCAGTGCGAAAAACACCAGGATAACCAGCCAGCCTTGCCAGGTCGTCGGCAGACCCCATCCCCAGCCGTACCGCTTGGCCGGGAACCAATAGTCACCATTGGTTTGCATGGCCGGTCGCTCCTATTATTGACTGTCGCCGGCCGGCAATCAGGGCTTAGAGCCGATACCGTTGACGAAGCGCAACGATCGCCGCAAGGCTGAGCAGCGCCGTCCCAACCATATAATAGCTCGGCGCCAGCTTTGAGCCGGTGAGGTCGATCAGCGACTGCGCAAAGAACGGTGCGAAGCCGCCGAAGATCGCGACCCCGGTGTTATAGCTGAGCGACATTCCGGAAACCCGCGTCGAGGTCGGGAATACTCTCGCCATCAGCGACGGCAGCGCGCCGCTGTAGAATGATTTCAAGAGGCTGAGCCAACACACCATCGCTACCAGCACCGCGAGCGACGCATTGGCGCCGAGCAGCGCGAAGGCCGGATAAGCGGTGACGGCAAACAGAACGGCGGCGCCGATCATCACCGGAGTCTGGCCGACTTTATCGACCCAGATGCCGACAAACGGCACCACCAGGGTTTGCAAGGCCGCCGCCAGCACCGCCGCCGTGAAGCCGACCGATTGCGACAGGTGCAATTCCCTGATCGCGTAGGTCGGCATGTAAACGATCATGTATTGCGAGCTGTTGGAAATGACGACGGCGCCGGTCGCGAGCAACAAGCGATCCCACTGATTGACCAGGAGATCGCGCATCGGCGCGCGCGACGCGCCAGCTTCGACGAATTCCGGCGTTTCCGCCATCCGGCTTCGCACATAGTAACCGACCGGTCCGATCAACAATCCGAAGGCAAACGGAATACGCCAGCCCCAGGCCTGCAAGTCGGCGGCCGACATTGTATTGGTCAAGAACACGCCGAAACCCGTCGCGATCAGCGCTGCCAGACCCTGGCTCGCCCATTGCCAGCTGGCGAAGAAGCCGGCGCGGTCCGGCCGATGTTCGACCAGGAATGCGGTCGAGCTGGCAAATTCGCCGCCGACCGAAAAGCCTTGCAGCAATCGCGCCGCGATCACCAGCGCCGGCGATAACAGCCCAAGCGTGGCGTAGCTCGGCATCACTGTCATCAGGCCGGTGCCGATAGTCATCAGCAGGATCGACAGCGTCAGCGCGTTTTTGCGGCCTTTGCGATCGCCATAAGTGCCGAGAAAGATTGCGCCAACCGGGCGTGCGAGGAACGAAGCGCCGAACGTCCCGAACGTGACCAGCAGCGAGACAGCCTCGTCGGCGGCGGGGAAAAACACTTTGGCGATGACGACGGCGAAATAGCCGTAGACCAGGATTTCGTAGAACTCGAGCGCATTGCCGAGCGAGGCCGCGATGATCAGTCGTGTCGCCTCGGCGGCGCCGGTATGCGGCTTTGCGTCCGTTGTCACCGTGGTCGTCATTTTGCAAAGCGTAGCGCCGGCCGTCGGCGGAGTAAACGAACCAATGGTCCGATTCAAACATTCGCCTTCCATTTCCGCACGTCCCGGAGCGAATGTTTGAATCAAAGGACCATTGGCAGATGTAATTGGCTAGGGGAGCTTTTGGATTTGACATTCGCTCACGAACTCGCGGCACTGTAGTAGCGAATGTCAAATCCGCTCCACTAGCGTTCATTGACAGGGTTGCGGCCCGACCTGATAAGATTGCGTGCTCGAACAGCGTGAAAAAAAATAAGGGCATGCGGGGAGGCAGATCATGGCGGATACGGCAGTTACGGTTGCGGCGCGGCTCGATCGTTTGCCGCCTTCGCGGCACACGCGCTGGCTGGTGACGCTGGTTTCGTTCGGCGGCTGGTTTGAATTCTATGATCTATTCTTCACCGCTTACATCGCCATCGGCTTGTTCAAGACCAAGCTGTTCACCCCGACCACGCAGGGCCTGTTCGACCTGCAGGGCTTCGCGAGCTTCGTTGCCGCGCTGTTTGCCGGCCTGTTCATCGGCACGCTGGTCTTCAGCTATCTGTCCGACCGGTTCGGCCGCCGTTCGATCTTTACCTTTGCGCTGCTGTGGTACTCGGTCGGCGCCTTCATCATGGCATTCCAGAATACGCCGGAAACCATCGACCTCTGGCGTTTCATCGCCAGCATTGGGCTCGGCGTGGAACTGGTGAACGTCGATACCTACGTCTCCGAGCTGGTGCCGAAGGACCAGCGCGGACCGGCCTTCGCCTACAATCAGTTCGTAATGTTCACGTCGGTCCCCGTCGTCGCCTTTATCTCCTGGCAACTGGTGCCGATGACGATTTACGGCATCGACGGCTGGCGCTGGGTCGTCATCATCGGCTCGATCGGCGCGGTGGTGATCTGGTGGATCCGGCGCAACCTGCCTGAATCCGCACGCTGGCTGGAGCAGCACGGCCGCAAAGCGGAAGCCGACGCCATCGTCTCCGAGCTTGAGCAGAAAATCCGTGCCGATATCGGTCACGATCTGCCGCCGCCGGAAATCGTCGCCGGCGAAGACGAGCAAAAGGCCGGCGCCTGGATGGAAATGTGGAGCCCGGACTATCGCAGTCGCACGGTCATGCTGGTGATCTACAATCTGTTCCAGACCGTCGGCTACTACGGCTTCTCGAGTTGGGTGCCACAGCTCCTGATCTCGCAGCACATCGAGGTGACGAAGTCGCTGGCCTACACTTTCATCATCGCAATTGCCGCCCCGATCGGTCCGCTGGTCGGCGTACTGTTCGCCGACCGTTTTGAACGTAAGTGGCAGATCGCCTGGGCCGCAATCGGCATTGCCGTGTTCGGCCTGCTGTTCGCGCAACAAACCACCGCCGAAGGCGTGATCGTGTGCGGCCTTCTGATCACGCTCAGCAATAACTGGATGTCGTTCTCGTTTCACGCCTATCAGGCCGAGCTTTATCCGACCCGGATTCGCGCTCGGGCGGTGGGCTTCGTTTATTCATGGAGCCGCTTCAGCGCGATCTTCTCCGGCTTCATCATTGCCTTCCTGCTCGGCAACTACGGCACCACCGGCGTGTTTACGTTCATTGCCGCCGCGATGGTGATCGTGTTCTTCGTGATCGGCGGCATGGGACCGGCGGTGGTGAAGCGAAGGCTCGAAGCGATCGCAGGGTGAATGTATCGTCAGCCACTTCCGACCATCGAAAGCCAAGAGAGACCATGAAAAAACGATCCGTGTTCTTGCTCGCCGGTTGGCTGACGAGCTTGGCGCTGGCGTCCGCTCCCGTCCGTGCTGACGATTGGCCATCGCGTCCGATCCAGATGATCGTGCCATTCGGCGCGGGCGGCGCGGCCGACATTATTGCCCGGCTCGTCGGCGACAAGCTCGCAGCAGCGCTCGGACAACCTGTGGTGATCGAAGACAAGCCAGGCGCCGGTGGCAATATCGGCGCCGGCCTAGTCGCGCGGGCAAATCCCGACGGCTACACGCTGCTCATGAGCGGAAGCCCGACGCATTCCGTTGGACCTTATCTCTACAAGGACTTGAGCTATGATCCGATGCGCGACCTGCCGCCGGTCGCGATGATTGCCGTTGCACCAAATCTTCTGGTTGTTAATAGCGCGCTTCCCGTTAAATCGGTGGCGGATCTCGTTGCTCTGGCGCGCGCCAAGCCGCACACCGTGACGTACTCCTCCGCCGGTATCGGAACGTCGGGTTATCTGGCCGCTGAACTTCTCAAGGCGAAGGCCAATCTCGATATTTCGCACGTTCCCTATAAGAGCGGACCCGAGGCGGTAACGGGCGTCCTCTCCGGCAATGTCACCTTCATATTCTTCACTGTGCCGCCTTTGCTGCCGCAGGTCGAAGCCGGCCAGCTGCGCGCCCTGGCCATCGCCAGCGCCGAACGCAGCCCGCTGGTTCCGAACGTGCCTACCATCGCCGAAGCCGGTTACTCAGGTTTCGACGTGATCGCCTGGTACGCTCTGTTCGCGCCGCGCGGCACGCCGCCGGCGGTGGTCGATCGGCTCAGCAAGGAGATCGAGAAAATCCTTCAGCGTGACGACATCCGCACCGAACTCGCCAGGCTTGGCGCCGAGCCGCATTATCTGTCGCCGCAAGGCCTGACCGACTATGTCGCTGCGGAATCGCCGAAGTGGGGACCGTTGCTCAAAGACATCAAGGCCTCTGACAACGAAAGTCAGCGGATATGACCGTGCAGCTCGCCAAACACCGGCTCTATACCTACAACCTGCGCTATGCGCGACCAGTACGCTGGAGCGACATTGTCGAAGAAGCGGCTCCGTTCGTACTGCTGCGGCTGACATCCGACAGCGGGGCCGAAGGCGTTGCGGAGATTACGGTCAAGCCGACATGGTGTGGCGTCACCGCGCGCAGCCTGATTGCGGCGGTCGAGGAGATTTTTGTTCCCATCCTCAAGAAGCTCGACTTAAGCAACCCGGGAAAAGTGCGCGAGGCCCTCGACGGCGTGCCCGAAAATCACGCGGCCAAGACACTCATCGACAATGCCTGTTGGGATTTATACGCCGCGTCTGAAGGCCGGCCGCTGTGGCAAATCTGGAACGGCACGCCGCACATTGAATTGTCCTGGGCGGTGACGCGGCAGGCGCCGCAGGCGATGGCGGCCGAGGCTGCCGACATGGTCGCCCGCTATGGTTTCCGCACATTGAAAATCAAAGGCGGCCAAGGCTTCGAAACGGACATTGCGGGAATTCGCGCGGTGCGCGCAGCGGTCGGCCACGGCATCCGTTTTTATGTCGATGCAAACGGAGCTTATCCAGCTGCAAAATCCATGGACTATGCGCGCGCTCTCGCCGACGCCGGCGCAACGCTGCTGGAAGATCCCTGCCCGCTCGCTCCCGACGCAAGTTTTCGCAGGCTCCAGCAGGATAGTCCGTTGTCGATCCTGGTTGATTTCGGCTGCACATCATTGCGTGATGCGTACCTGTTCAGCGAACAAGGGGCCCGGGCGCTGAGTATCAAACCTGGACGTTTCGGTCTCTCTCACTCCCGCGCGATGCTGAAGCTGATGCAGCAGAACGGTGGAAGCGCCGTTGTCGGCCTCATGGGTGAAAGCGCTGCCGGCACCCTCGCCGGCCTGCAATTCACGGCCACGATCGAAAAACCGATCCTCCCCGCTGAGATGACGTGGTTCCTGGCAATGACCGAACAAATCGTTGGCGAAGTCCCCAAGATTTCTGACGGCGCTGTGACATTAACTGAGAGCCCTTCGCTTGCGGCATTGATCGATTGAAAGGCACTAAATTCGATCTAGTAAATGCTTGATTGCCTGCGGCGCGTGGACTGCAGCATTCCTTGAGCGTATTCATCTTCACGTAGCTATTGAAATAACAAAGACGACGCTAAAACCCTCAGACCTCAGGCAAAGATAATGCTCTACATCATCTATCAGGAAGACGGTCCGGACGGCGCGGCGGCTCGGAAGCGCGCAAGGGATAGCCACTTCGACTATCTGGACAAGCACAAGAATATCCTCGTCCTGGGCGGCGCCATGCTCGCCGATCAATCCGACGAGCGTATCGGCAGCGTGCTTATCATCAACGTGCCCGATCGCGCGGCGGCAGAAGCTTTCTCCGCAAACGAACCGTTGCGAAACGCAGGAGCCTTCAAGTCCGTGAAAATCTCGCGGATGCGCCGCGGTCAGTGGAATCCGGATGTCGCGCCGAAAACAGCGGAAGGAAACTGAGCGTGGAGAAGTCCGTCGTCAAAAGCGATGTCCCGGATCTCGGTGTGCCGCTGAATATGGCGGTCCGTTACGGCGACCTGCTGTTCGTGTCGGGTATTCCGCCGTTTCGGGAGGCGTTCGCTTCGCAACTGCGCGCTGCGCGCGAAAGTGGAACCCCGCTGCCGCGTTTTCCCGACATGCCTTTCGAGGAGCAGGCGACCGTGGTGATGGATCACCTCAAGCAGATCGTCGAAGCGGCGGGGTCCACCATGGATCATCTCCTGAAAGTGAACGTTTGGCTGAAGAGCCAGAGTGACGCCCCCGTCTTCGATCGGGTGTATCGGCGCTACTTCAGTTCGCAACAGACGCTGCCGGCACGAACGCGGCTACAAGCCGGTGGCATGCCGATGGACTGCGGGCTCGAGGTCGAGGCGATTGATACGTACCCGAGCGTCCCAAGAACACGTAACAGAACGTGGAATTGCGTCCGACCAGCCGCTCCCGTACGTTGTTTCCGGATTGAAGTCTGTTGGAGTCAGTAATGAAACGCTCGTGGCTGGCGATAGTTCTTTTGTTGGTGAGCAATCCCGTTTGGGCAAGTGACTATCCGTCGCGCTCGGTGACCATGGTCGTAGCGGCGGCGGCTGGCGGCCCAATCGACGTGCTGACGCGGATCGTGGCCGAACGCATGAGTCCCCCGCTCGGACAACCGATCATCGTCGAGAATATGGGCGGCGGCGGCGGCATCGTCGGAGGCCAGCATGCCGCCCGGGCGACAGCCGATGGCTATACGGTCCTTCTTGGCACCGTCGCGACCCATGCCAATCCGCAGCTTTTCGCTGCCAATCCCTCTTACAATCCACTGAGCGATTTCGAAGACGTTGCGCTGATCGCGCAAATACCGCTCATCCTGATCGCACGTAAGGACTTGCCGGCAAACTCGATCGAGGAGTTTGTTGCGTATGCCAAGGCCAATCCCGGAAAGCTGAGTTACGGCTCGGCTGGTGTCGGCTCGGCATCGCATCTCGGCTGCGCGATGCTTGAGCACGCAATCGGCGCTCAATTCCTGCATGTGCCTTATCGGGGCACCGGCCCTGCGATGCAGGATCTTCTTGCCGGCCGTATCGATTTCATCTGCGATATTGCGGTGACCGCGGTCCAGAGCATCAAAGGCGGTGAGGTCAAAGGCATCGCCAACCTGTCTTCGTCGCGCTCGCCGGCGCTGCCGGACCTGCCGACGATGGCCGAGAAAGGATACCCGTCGATGGCGGCGTCGACTTGGGCGGCGCTGTTTGTGCCGGCCCATACACCGAGCGACGTTGTGGAAAAACTTAATGCCTCGGCAGTTGCCGCAATGAATTCGCCCGGCATGGCGCAGCGTTTGGGTGAGGTCGCGGCAACGCTCGCGCCTTCCGAACAGCGCTCACCGGCTTATCTCCAAAGCTTCGTCAAAAGCGAATGGGATAAATGGGGCGCTATCATTCGTGCCAGCGGCGCTGTCCCGCAGTAATCACGACGGCAATCGCCGATCCGTCGCGATCGCAGTAGCGTAACTGCAAAATAATTATCACGCATTTTTGCGCGAGGTTACCGCGTGCAAACGCCGTGAAGCTGGACAAGTCACAAGTCCGCTGCCAAAAGGCCCATAGAATCTCCCGTTCGGCTTGAAAAAGTCGACAGCGACCATTTCGTGGAAGTCTCGGCCGCTCTTGGCCGCTCCCCGGGCGCGAAACGGTCAAGCCCGATCCGGCCTAGCGATGGATATTGCGACAGACACCGAGACTCGTTCTCAAACGATTCCAGTTACGCCGTCGCAGGCTGCCGTGGAAAACACCGCGCCGCCGCCGCATCGCCCGATGGTGTTCGTGGCTGCGTTGGCCACGATTTTCATGGCTGCTATCGAAGGAACGATTGTCGCCACCGCCATGCCGACGATTGTCGGGGCGCTGGGCGGCATCGATCTCTTCAGCTGGATTTTTGGCGCCTATCTGCTGACGCAAGCAATCCTCATTCCGATTTACGGGCGCCTGGCCGACCTCTACGGCAGAAAGCGCGTGCTGCTGTTTGGCATCGGTATTTTTCTTGTCGGCTCAGCACTGTGCGGATTTTCCTGGAATATGATGTCGCTCATCGTATTTCGCGTTGTGCAGGGCATCGGCGCCGGCGCCCTGATTCCGGTCTCGCAAGCCGTCGTTGCCGATATTTACAGCGGCGCGGCGCGCGCCAGGGTACAGGGCTACATTTCCAGCACGTTCGGCAGCGCTGCGGTCCTCGGCCCCTTGGTCGGCGGACTGATTGCGACTCACATCAGCTGGAAGGCGGTTTTCTGGATCAATATCCCGTTCGGCATCATCGCTGCCGCACTGCTCATCGTCGCGCTCAAGGAGAATGTGCAGAAACGAAAGCACCGCATCGACTACGTCGGCGCGGTGCTGATGGCGTCCGCGACCTTGATCATCATGATCGCCCTTATGCATGCCGAGACGCTCAGCCCAGGCGCCCTGACCCTGGCGTTTTGCGCCTTCGACATCTTGCTCGCTGCGCTTGTGTTCTACGAGAGCCGGATATCCGAGCCGATGATTCCGGTGCGGTTGTATCGCAATCGGATCATCGCCGCCGGCAACTGGGTCGGCCTCGCCAATGGCGCGATCACGATGGCAGTCATCGGATTTCTGCCCGTCTACATGCAGGGCTTGATGGGATCGAGCACAATCGTTTCCGGCTTGGCGCTCGGAACCATTTCGGTTCTCACGCCGTTCGGCGGCTTCGTCGGCAGCCGTCTCGTGCTCCGCATACCTTACCGTGTTTCGTCCACGATCGGCGGCGTCATTCTGGTGACGGGAAGCGTATTGCTGGTGTTGCTCCATCCTGGCGCGAATCCGCTGCACCCCATAATCGCGGTGGGCATCATCGGCTTGGGCATGGGCATTACCAACGTTACCTCTGTGGTCGCGCTCCAGGCCAATGTCGACTGGACTCAACGCGGCGCGGCACTGTCGAGCGTATTCTTCTCCCGCCTGATCGGGCAATCATTTGGCAGCGCGGTGTTCGGCGGCATATTCAACGCGGGTCTGGCGAACCAAGGCGCAATTAGCGGCAACGATTTCGTCCACCTGCTTCAGGAAGGTCACGCGCAGATTTCCAATATTCCGGGGATCCACGACGTCCTGGATGGCCTAGCCCGCTCCGTGCACGACATTTATCTGTTGAGCGGCCTGATCGCCGTGCTGGTTCTGGCGTCGGCTCTTTTGTTCCGCTCAGACCTGAGATTGATCGAAGACCGTTGACATCCGGTATCCCGCGCTGAGCTCGCCGCGCTTCACATCCGATCAGGGAACTGCACGACGAAATTGTCGCGGTTCGGCATGCGTACCTTCGGCAGCGTCGTGGCGTTGATCTCGTCGTCTTCGCCGATCAGCTTGTTCTCGGCCAGAATAAAGGCGACGAGCGAATAAACTTCCTGGTCGGAGAGCGAACGCGGCTGGGGGAAAGGCATTGCCCGCCGGATGTAGTCGAACACCGTGGTTGCATAAGGCCAGTAGTTGGCGATCGTCTTGCCGCCGTTGAGGCTCGCCTTCGCGGGTCCACCGATCAACCGCACGGCGATACCGCCCTGGCCCTTGTCGCCATGACAGAGCGCGCACTTGTCAGCGAAGAGTTTTGCGCCGTCGGCGGCCTTACCGCTGCCGGGCGGCAGATTGGTACCGTCGGGAAGAATGTTGATGTCCCATTCGGCGAAATCGCTCTGACTGATCGGCTTGCCGAGGCGTGGGCTTTCGGCGCGGGCTGCGCCGGCGATTGCACACGCGAGGACGCAGACGGCGATCGCGACCTTACGCATAGACATGCCGCACCTCGCCTTTCGGACTGACCTCCCAGCTGGTGATGGCGTTGAAGTGGTGGCCGGGGAAGCCGAGCACCGACGGCGGCTTCGACGTCTGTCCGCGCTTGGCCACGAACTGCTCCCGGGTCGGCTGGACGTTGCCGCCTTCGTCCCAAGCCCGGCTTTGCAGGACAGCCGGTCCGCCGTCCCAACGCCACGCCATGCTGAAGCGGGTAAAGGCCTTGGGCAGCCGCGGTTCGTCGAGCGCCGCTTCTCCCCAGCTGTTGCCGCCGTCCGCGGAGACCAGAACTTTTTCGATCCGCCCATTGCCAGAATAGGCAACGCCCGAAATCTCGTAGAGGCCCGGCTCGCGCAGAGCGAGGCCGGGTGACGGCGAGGTGATGTACGACTTCACTTCCTGCACGAAGTAGAACTGCGTGTCTTTGCCGTTGGGCAGCGGATCCGTGTAGATCTTCGATTCGAAATAGGTCATGCCGGGCTGATCGGTGACCTGGATGCGGCGCAAGAACTTCACGTTCATGTTGCCTTCGTAGCCCGGCAGATAGAGTCGCATGGGATAGCCTTGGCCCGGCTGGATGCGCTCGCCGTTCTGATACAGGGCGACAATGGCATCATCCATGACCTTGGCGAGGGGGACGCTGCGCGACAGATGCGGCGCATCGGCGCCTTCCGCGATGATCCATTTGGCGCGCGGATCGACGCCCGCTTCATCGAGCAATGTTGCCAGCGGCACGCCCGACCACTCCGCGCAGGACGCGAGCCCATGGAGCGCCTGCACATCAGCCTGGATCGGTTCGTTGGAGAACAGCGGCGCACTGTTGCCGCCGCATTCCAAAAATCCGACGCGCGTCACCATCCGATAACGCGACAGCGCATCGAGATCGAAAACCAGCGGTTGTTTGACCATGCCGTGAATGAGAAGCTTGTGCTGGGCGGGATCAATGTCGGGAATGCCGGCGTGCATAATGGTGAAGTGCAGGCCGTTAGGCGTGATTGTGCCCTTGAGCAAATGATGGGGCGTCCGCGCGCGCGAGCCACCCGGCTCGTTCTTCGGATTGTCGACGGTGCGGACCACGGCCTTTTCGAAGGGCGAGGGGCGCCCATAAGGCGGCGTCGCGTCACCCGGTTCGATGCTCCACGGCGCTTCGGTCAAGGGCTCCGCCGCGGCGTCGGTCAAGGACCCCGCCGCGCCAGCCCCCATGGCGCCGGCCACCATGATGCCGCGGCCGAGCAGCGCACGGCGGTGAAGCAGGCCGTTGCCGGCCACTTCGGGGATACAGCCGCAGTTTTCTCCTGATTTGTCCGGTGAAGATTTGCCCAGCTTTAGCTTGCCCATGGAACCTCCCCTTCACATGCGCAATCGGCTTTTGCCGAAATTGAAGAAAATCTTACACCCGCACGTTAAGGTCGCCTATAGACGATGCAGTCCGGTTTGAAATTTCTTTGCTCTACGAATCCAACGCGTTCGGTGCGAACAGCTCCTCCATCGGCATGATGCGCGGCGTCAGGCCCTGCTGGTTGGAGTATTTCGCCGCCGTCTCCAGCACCGCACGATTGGCTTTGAGTCCGTGGGTGATGAGCCGTACCGCAAGCGCCTTGCGGTAGTCCGCCGGCACCAGGCCAGTCTCGAGATGATACGTTACGTGCTCGCGCCGCTCCCGCTCAGCGATGTCATTCGCCGCGATGAAGGCCTTGAGGATATTGATCACGATCCAGGGCTCACGCTCGAATACCTCGCGCTTGACCGCCATGCCGTGATTGATCGGATAGATTCCAGTCTTCCTGTAGTAGCGGGCGGCTTCGACAGCAGGGTCGGCAAACAGCGGCTTGATATCGGAATGGTTCTCAAGATCGACATAGCTTCGATCGATCATGTCGACGCTGTGTTTTCTGAAATACGCCATGTAGGCATCCAGTTCGCCGCCGAGCAGCATCGAGGCGATACTTTTCTCCGGCGGAATTTGGTTGATTGTGATCCCCGGCGGCGCCTTGAAGCCGATTGCGCCGGCATGGCTGCGCTCAGGCACCCGCTCCATGAAGAAATTCATGTCGCGTGGTGCGATACCAAACTCGCTTTCAAGTACACCGCGAGTCCACAGCGCGGCAGTCTGGACGTATTCCGGAACGCCGATCCGCTTGCCCTTGAGATCCATAGGGCCGTTGATCCCGGCATTCCTACGCACCAACATTGCAGTGTGATAGAAGCGCCGCGTCGTGAACACCGGAATGCCAATAAACCTGTCGTCACCCCGTGCGCGGATCATCATCAGTTCCGACATCGAAATTTCGGAGACGTCGAATTCGGCGAAGCTGAGCTGACGCCAGAACATTTCCGCAGGACCGAGGATGGTTTTGACGAAATCGATGCCTTCCGGTTTGGCGCGGCCATCGATGACCGGTCTGGTCCGCGGATTGTCGGTGATGGCGAGACTGAGTTTCAGATCGGGCATGCGTCCTTCCTTCCCTGCTTACTTTCTTGCGGCACTTTGACCTCGGCCGGTTCGTCATGATGGCAAAAAAGCGCTCGCTGTGCACCGCGCCATTTACCAGCCACCGGAGCGCGACGAGGGCCTTGGAATAAGCTAGATTTGCGCCAAGCGTCGCACCAAGCGCGCGGAAGATGGGGGGCTTTTTCAATGATGCCGTATCTCCGCATGTCGAGCGCCGCGGCGATGGCCGTTCTCGTTACCGCGGCCTTGTGCATCCCAGCGGCCGCTGGTTCGGCGCTACGCGTCGGCAAGGCCAGCTCGGTCTCGGATGCCATCATTCCGGTCAATGTCGGCGACAAGCTCGGCATTTTCAAAAAGCACGGGCTCGATCTCGAGATCATCGAATTCGGCGGCGGCGGCAAGATGGTGCAAGGAATGGCCGCGGGCGCAATCGATATCGGCGACGGCGCCGGCACCGAGATGGCCTTCGTTGCCAAACGCGCACCCATGATCGCCGTGTGCGAAAGCACCTCGACCGCGCCGTTTCTCGCTGTCGGCGTGCCGTGGGACTCGCCGGTCAAGTCGCTTGCCGATCTCAAAGGAAAGATCATCGGCGTCTCGAGCACCGGCTCGTTTAGCGACTGGTCCGGCCGCGAACTTTCGCGCACGCAGGGTTGGGGCGAAAACGGCGTGAAGATCGTGTCGATCGGCGGTGGCCAGGCGCCGACGCTCGCAGCGCTACGTACGCACCTGGTCGACGCCGTGATCAGCAACGCGTCACAATTTCTCTATTTCGAAGAGACCAAGGAAGCACGCCTGCTCGCCCCCGTCTCGAGCTATGAAGGCAACGTC
>Ga0302325_10007402_pt1 | contig 24371 bp, 20 predicted proteins | sample Palsa_T0_2_FD_201948 | JGI IMG/M metagenome (GOLD analysis project Ga0302325, IMG submission 201948) | Peat permafrost microbial communities from Stordalen Mire near Abisko, Sweden - Palsa_T0_2 | ecosystem: Environmental > Terrestrial > Soil > Palsa > Peat permafrost | place: Sweden: Abisko... | reverse complement strand
GACCTCGCCCAAGCCCCCCATTCTGCCACTTCAATAAACTCGTCCTGTTTTTCATGAAATTCCGCGGGCCGCAGGCCCTCTCAAACAGACGACATAAACCGATCGTCTGCCCCACCGAAACGGTCTTCTAAGTGAACAGTATTGGGGTTAGGTGAATTCCCGCCGCCGCGGGCAATTCAGCGGCCCAGCATGGGGAAGAGGCGCCGCAGGTCTTCGTCGCTCGGCTGGCGCCCGTATTCGCACACCTCGAAGGCCTCCGCGTAGGCGGCCTTGGCGGCGCGCTCCGGCCCATACCACTTCTCCAGCGCGCGGCGCACGGCCGGCGTAATCTTGCCCGCCCAGCTCTGGGCCAGCCAGCGCTTGCGCTCCGCAACGTCCTTGGGCACCGTATCCAGCTTGCCATCCACCCACGGCAGCCATTCGTAGACTTGCGAGACGTGCGCGTCGAGCGCGGCCACCTTCAGGCTGAACACGTCGTCGATCTCGATGGCCACATCCGGCCGAAACGGCGACGGCTTCTGGAAATGGTCTTCGTAATACAGGAACACCGGATTTTTGCTCAGTGGCGGCGTATCCGGACAAATGTTGGGAACCACCACCATGTACGCCGCATCCTGCACCAGCACGCCCGTGTAGCGATGGTCCGGGTGATAGTCGTTGGGCCGCGGCGCCAGCACGATGTCCGCATTCCACTGGCGTATGCGCCGGATGATCTGCTCGCGCACCGGGATCGTGGGCAACAGCTCGCCGTCGTGGTTATCGAGCACTTCGTACGTGATGCCCAGGCGCCGTCCGGACTCCTCGGCCTCGGCGCGGCGCCGCTTGGCCAGCGCGCCGCCTCCCATCGTCTGATGGCCGGCATCGCCATTCGTAACGGAAACGAATTTCACCGCTGCTCCCAGCGCGCGAAATTTGGCGGCGGTTCCGGAGGCGCGGATGTCGCAATCGTCGGGGTGCGCGCCGAATGCGATCACGCGCAGCGGGGCATCCTGCGCCAACAGCGCCGCCACCGCCAGCAGCAGACACAAGCCGAATCGGAGCCCAACTGACGCCCGTGGGGCAGGCCATCGGTTTTTGTGGCCTGCCCTGTGGAATACAGAAGACAGCAGACGACAGAAAACGATCGTCTGCGCCACAGACTGCACTAGACTAAACATCTCCGAACTCCTCTTTCCAGACCGCTTCGCGCTTTTGATAAAGCGCCGTGCGGCCCAAGATGGCGAACAGCGTGCTGATGGCGGAGCGCTCCGCCACGTTCTCCGCTTCGCCGTTCTGGATGCGCGTCAGGAACGCCTCAATGGCATCGTTGGTGATATCGCGCGGGGAGTTTATGGTCTCCTCATTCTTGGGGCCTTTGTGGTGAATCATGCGCGCGCGCGAAGTTTCGATCACGCCCTTCGTGCCGGTGAACTCCTCGCCCACGCGCGCGAATCCCGGCGGGCAGATCTGGTTGGCTTCATAGTTCACGTGGATGCCGTTGGGGAACTCGAACGACAGCGTCAGGTGATCGAGGATCTCCATTGAGGTGCGCACCTTGGTGCCGGCCATGCCGACGGCGCGAATGGGACGCGCGTCCAGGAACCAGTGCAGCACGTCGAAATTGTGGCAATCCTGCTCCACGATAAAATCGCCCGAATAATCGCGGTAGCAGAACCAGTTGCGCAAATGCTCGATCTTCGGGTCGTCGTAAGGCGTGCGCTTGAACGGATCGCCGCCGATCCAGAAGGCGCGGGCATTCACCAGCTCGCCGATCTGCCCCTCGCGCATGCGCTTGTAAGCCTCCAGATAAACCGGGCCGTAGCGCTGCTGGAATCCGACGGAGACGTTCTTCTTGGGATCGGCTTTCTTGGAGGCGGCGATAATGGTCTTCACACCTTCCAGATTCACGCCCATGGGTTTTTCGCAGTAGACGTGCTTGCGCGCTTCGATGGCGGCGGCCAGCATGCGCGGGTGCTCGAAGGGCGGGGTGGCGATGATCACGGCGTCCAGATCGTTCGCCGCCAGCAGTTTCTCGTAATCCTTGTAGACGGTGGGCTTCTCGATCTTGATTTTCTGCGTGCCGATTTCGATGCGGTCGTCGAATAGATCGCACAACGCCGTAACCCGCGCGCGCGGGTCGGCATTGAAGATGGTCGCATCGTATTGGCCGCGTCCGCCCACGCCGATCAGGCCGACGGCTATTTTGGAATTTGCCTGCGAGCCCCGGACCGACTCCGGGCGAACGATGGTGAATCCGGCGGCCAACGCGGCGCCGGTCTTTTCGATGAGCTGCCTCCGGGAGAGCCCCGGGGTGGATTCGCACATAATGGATCTCCTTAGCGGATTATAGCTGCAAACACTACACCAGATCTGCGGGCGGCTTGGTCTCGGTGGCGTGCATCCTTTGGCGCGCGTTGTGGTGGATTTCGCCGAGGTTCAATCCGGTGAGCGCCGTGGCGATGGCCCCGGTAACCAGCAGCGGCAGCGTCAGGGCCAGGAACAGCACAATGGAAAAATCCTCCGCATCGTTCCGCTCCACGCCGAAAACCTTCAGCGCGATCAGGCATGCCACGTTGATGAGCCCGATATTGGCGGGCGCGTTCGGGACCACGGTGCCCAGCCGCACGATGGCCAGCACCGCGACGGCATCCCACGGGGAAAGGTCCAATTGGAAAGCCTTCATCAGCGCCCAATAGGAAAACACCTGCAAGACCAGGTAGAGGAAGCTGACCGGCATCACGCGCGCGAGCGTGTGCCAGTTGCCCATGGTGTGCAGGCCTTCCACCACGTGGCGGAACACCACCGCCCAGGGACTCTCGCGCACCATGGCGTGGGCATGCGTCTTGTGGATCATCACGTAACCCAGCATCGCGATTCCGGCGACCACCCCAACTTCCATCAGACGCACCGTATACGTCAACCAGCCGGGGATCTCCCTCAGGTGCTGCGCCACCAGGATGAACGACAGAATCATCCAGAAGCCGTCGATGAGCCGCTCGAGGGCCGCCGACGCGAAGACCACCGAGATCAGTTGTTCGTTCCAGTGGGCCACCAGGTAGCAGCGGATCAGCTCGCCGACACGAAACGGCAGCACCTCGTTGGCAAACAGGCCGACGAAAATGGCCTGCACCGTGCGCCAAAACGGCAGGCGATCCACCGGCCGGTACAGCAATACCCAGCGCCATGCCTGGCAGATATAGACAGAGAGATCCAGAGCCACGCCGAGCGCCACCCATTGCCATTCGAGCTGGCGGAGCTGGGGCAGCAAATCGCCGATTTTGTAACTGTGAAACACCCAGAACAGGCAGCCGGCGGAAAGCGCGTAGCCCAGGAATTGCGGCACCCAGTGGGGCATTTTGCGGCGCGCTTCCCAGGCGCGGGCCGGCCAGGACGGCGGGCGCCGGGGGGGATCGGTCGGTTGGGATTGCTCGATTGGTGGCGGCCCCAAGTGCCTATCATAGCCGGACGCGCCGCGGCACTCCATAAGCGGCACAATAGAATCATGACGGATTCCTTCCGCATCGAAAGCGACACCATGGGGGAAATGCGAGTGCCCGCTTCAGCCCTTTACGGGCCGCAGACCGCCCGCGCCATCGAAAACTTCCCCCTGGGCGGCAAGCGCTTCCCGCCGTCTTTCATCCGCGCGCTGGCATTGGTCAAAAGCGCCGCCGCCAACGTAAACGGCCGCTTGGGCCAGCTTCCGGCTGGTCTCGCGGCCGCTATCGAAGCTGCCTCCGAACAGGTGGTGGAAGGGCGCCACGATAGCGAGTTCGCGGTCGATGTCTTCCAGACCGGCAGCGGCACTTCCACGAATATGAACGCCAACGAAGTGATCGGGCGCCTGGCCGGCGCGCATCCCAACGATCACGTGAATCGCGGGCAATCGAGCAACGACGTGTTCCCCTCCGCCATGCACATCGCCGTCGCGGAGACTGTGGTCAACCGGCTGCTGCCGGCCATGCGCCAGCTCGGCGCGTCGTTGGAACGCAAGGCGGCCGAGTTCCAAAGCATCGTCAAGATCGGGCGCACCCACTTGCAGGATGCCGTACCCATCCGCATGGGCCAGGAATTCGGCGGCTACGCCCATCAGGTGGAAGCGGCGCGCGCGCGCGTCGAGGCCGCGCTGTCCGGCATATTTGAACTGCCTCTCGGGGGAACCGCGGTGGGCACCGGCCTGAATGCGCCGCCCGGGTTCGCGAGCGCGGCTATTGCGGTGATCGCGGAACGCACCGGCTTGCCGTTCGTCGAGGCCCCCAATCACTTCGAAGCGCAGGCCGCGCGCGATGCAGCCTGCTTTCTGAGCGGCGCCCTGCGCACCTATGCGGTGGCCCTGACCAAGATTTCGAACGACATCCGCTGGCTGGGCTCCGGACCGCGCTGCGGCTTGGGAGAATTGAAACTGCCGGCCGTCCAGCCGGGCTCCAGTATCATGCCGGGCAAGGTCAACCCGGTGATCGCCGAGAGCCTGTTGATGGTCTGCGCCCAGGTGATCGGGTATGACGCCGCCATAGCCTGGTGCGCGGCGGCAGGCAATTTCGAGCTCAATGTAATGATGCCTGTGATCGCGTTTGACCTTCTCGATGCCATCGAACTGTTAGCCGCCGGCAGCCGGAACTTCGCGGAGAAGCTGGTGGACGGCCTGGAAGCCGACCATGCCCGCGCCGAAGGCTATGTGGAGCAATCGCTGGCCATGGGCACGGCGCTGGCGCCCGAAATCGGCTACGACAAGACCGCGGCGCTGGTGAAGGAAGCCTATGCCACGGGCCGTACCATTCGGGACGTAGCGCGCGAAAAGTCGGGAATCTCCGCCGAACATCTGGCCGACTTACTCGATCCGCAGTCACTCGCATGACCATCGCTCACAAGAAAGTCAAGAAAATAGCTATCCTGTCGCCCGTAGCGTGGCGCACTCCTCCGCGGCAATACGGCGCATGGGAGACAGTGGCCGGTAACATCGCCGAAGGGCTGGTCGCCCGCGGCTGGGATGTGACACTCTTCGCCACCGGCGATTCCGTGACCCGCGCGAAACTGCATGCGGTGGTCGCCCGGGGCTATGAGGAAGATCCCGCGATCGATCCCAAAGTAGCCGAATACCTGCATATCTCCGAGGCGTTCGAGCACGCCGCCGCGTTCGACCTGATTCACAGCCATTACGACTTCATGGCGCTGTCCTACACCCGCCTGGTGAAGACACCCGTCCTCACTACCATCCATGGATTTTCGTCGCCTCGCATCATGCCAGTCTATGACAAGTATCGCGACGGATATTTTGTCTCTATCAGCAACTCCGATCGGGCGCCGGGGCTGAATTACCTGGCGACCGTCTATAACGGAATCGATCTCTCACTCTACCCTTTTCAGGAACACGGCGGCGATAGCTTGATTTTCCTCGGCCGGATTCACCCTGACAAGGGCGTCCACCTGGCCGTCGAGGTTGCGCGCCTCAGCGGACTGCCGCTGCTTATCGCGGGAATTATCCAGGATCGCACTTACTTCCGGGAACAGGTGGAACCGCACCTGGGTCAAGCCATTCGCTACGTTGGCCCGGTGGACGTGGCGGGCAAGAATGCCTTGTTCGCGCAGGCCCGCGCGCTGTTACACCTGAATACCATCCCGGAACGGTTCGGACTGGTGCTGGTCGAAGCTAACGCCGCCGGTGTGCCCGTCGTCGCCATGGACCTTGGCTCCTGCCGCGAGGTCATCGCAGACGGCAACACCGGATTCCTGGTAAACAACGTCCACGAAGCCGCGCGGGCCCTGCAGCGCGTCCCGGAGATCGACCGTAGTGTCTGCCGCCAACGTGTGCAACAATGCTTCTCCATCGAGACCATGGTGGCATCCTACGAGCAGGTTTACCGTACTATCTTTGAATTGGAAGCCTCTTAACAATGAAGCCAGAAATTGTCAGACGATACGCGCACAACCCTATCCTCACCAAGGCCGCCATTCCCTACCCGGTCGAAACCGTACACAATGCGGCGGTGGTGAAAAGCGGTGACGAATATGTCATGCTATTCCGCTCTCACCTGCGCACGGGACGGTCCATTATCGGCCTGGCGCGCAGCCCCGACGGCTTTCACTTCACTGCCGATCCGGAGCCTTTTCTGACTCCCGCGCCAGACGGTCCTTTTGCCGCCTACGAAGAGTTCGGCGTTGAGGACCCGCGAGTGACTCGGCTGGAGGGCGAGTATATCATCACTTACAGCGCCTACTCGCGAAATGGCGTGCGCATCGCCCTCGCCAGGACGAAGGATTTTAACCGCGTCGAAAGGGTCTCACTAATCACGGAAGCCGACTATCGGAACGTAGTGATCTTCCCCGAGAAGTTTGACGGCCTCTATGCCCGGCTGGACCGTCCCCATTCGGAGATCGCCCCTTGGTCCATCTGGATTTCGTACTCCCCGGACTTGGTTTATTGGGGTCAATCGCAGCTCATCATGCGCCCTGTGCAATATCACTGGGACGAAATGAAGATCGGTCCAGGCGCGCCGCCGATCAAAACCGGCCAGGGATGGCTTTCCATCTATCACGGCGTTTTTCAGACTATGGACGGATCGGTCTATCGCTTGGGAGTTGCTCTTCACGACCTGCTGAACCCGGCAAAAATAATCGGCGTGAGTGACTCTTGGATTTTGCAGCCGGAAGATCCTTGGGAGATCTCGGGATATGTCCACAATGTGGTGTTCACTTGTGGCGCCGTCCCCGAGCCGGATGGCACGGTGAAGATCTATTGGGGAGGCGCAGACACGGTAATGTGCGTGGGCGAAGCCAATATCGCCGAACTGGTGGCTATGTGCCTGGATCACGGCAGGCCGGCAAAGTGAGTGGGGCAGGCGAGTGGGGCAGGCGTCCACGCCTGCGGCGGGTCTCCAGACCCGCCCTGCGAGCGAACTTGCTACCCTAAAACATGCCCGGCTGGTCCCACTTACCTCGTGAGCGCCTTTTGGCTGACGTGTCACTCTGGTCCGCGGACCTGGCCAACCTCGAAGCCGCCGTGCGCCGCCTCTCGCCCTGGGCCGATTCCCTCCATCTGGATGCGGCCGACGGCCACTTCGTCCCCAGCCTGCTCTTCTTTCCCGACCTTGTTCGCGCCATCCGCCCGCATTCCGCACTCCCCTTTCATGTGCACCTGATGGCCGAGTATCCCGCGGCGCTCGCCGCAGAGTTTCTGGACGCCGGCGCGAACCTGCTCACGGTGCACGTGGAAAACGGCGAGCGCGAAGCTGGTGCAGCCATCGAGCAGGCGCTCCGTCGCGGCTGCGGCGCGGGAGTGGCCGTGCAGCTCGACACGCCCGTGTCCGCCGTGCTGCCGTATCTCGATGCGGTCGAAGTCATCATCCTGCTAGGCACCGAGGTGGGCGTTAAAGGACGCGACCTTGCTCCGCAAGCGTGTAACCGTCTACGCGAAGCGCGCGGTCTGCTGCGTGAGCATGCCAAGCCCGCTGTGCGCCTGGTGGCCGACGGCGCCATCCGTACTCACACTGTAAGTCAGTTGTACGCGGCCGGCGCGGACGCCATCGTACCGGGATCGCTGGTCTTCCAATCGACTGACTTGGAATCTACGTTTCGCTGGCTCCGCAGTCACTCGGTCCCGGCCGTTGTGTAGGGCACCCAAACCTCCATGCGGGACGGCCCACGATTGGCCCACGCATAGTAAGGGATGAAGGTCAATGCCACCACTCTTCCAGGACGTTCGACTTGCTCTCGAAACGCGCGGTAAAGCGGCTCGCTCGCGAACGGGCTGTCCACCACGGTGCCATGGTGTTTGAGCACCAGAACGCCTCCCAGCAAATCTGGTTGAAAACCACTCACAAAGCTCGACCCGTCGTCAAGCAGCGTGGCGTCCAACAGATTGAATCCGGGCTGATCCTGCTGCTCCAGGCAATAGACCAGCGGGCCGCGCTCCAGCGCCAAGCGCCCGGCATCCTCGCGCACCAGCGGATTGGCGCGCACCAGCCGCGATCTCATCTCAAACTCGATATGTACTTTGTCGCCGGGCTCCCAGCGGCGCCGAATTTCAAAATACTCGCCAGGCTTGGGCTCGTCATGCCGCCCGGCAAAAGGCGGGGGAGCCGTGATCGCCACTGCGGTTCCATCCGCCCAAGCCGGGATGCGTACGAACAGGCTGAATTCGGCGGCACTGGCTGGATCGACGCTGAAATCCACAGTGCCCTTCCAAGGGTATTCGGTCTGCTGCGTGATGCGGATGCCCGTGCCGTTTTCCAAATGCCAATCGAGCGTGGAGTTATGAAACAGATTCACATACACGCCTTGTGGGCTGGTGCTGTACATATAGCCCGGCAGCGCGGCCAGGATGCGCTCCAGGTTCGGCGGGCAGCAGGTCGTGTCATACCATTCGTTGCGAATCTTCTCCCCCGACGATTCCAGCGGATTGCGATAGCAATAGAGCGTGCCCGAAAGCGACATGCCCGAGTTGATCCCGTTGTACAGCGCGCGCTCCATCACATCCGCGTAGCGCGATTCGCCGCGCGCCAGCAGCATGCGCCAGTTCCACATCATGTTCCCGATGGCGGCGCAACTTTCGCCATACGCCTGCGCGTTGGGCAGCTCATATGCTTCGCCGAAAGCCTCGCCCGCCTCGCGCGATCCCACGCCTCCGGTGATATACATCTTGCGATTCACCAGGTCGCCCCACAGCGTTTCGAGCGTCTTCAGATAAGCCGCGTCGCCGGTTTCCATGTAGTAGTCCGTGGCGCCGCAGGAAGCGTACATGGCGCGCACCGCGTGCCCTTCGAACTCCGTGCGCGACGGGAACGGCTTGCCGCTGAACATATACTGGACCTGGTCGTCGGTAAGGTGCAGGCGCTCGCGCTCCACGCCGCTCAGTAGATAGCCCGCGAAATCCAGATAGCGTCGGTCGCCCGTAGTGCGGTATAGCTCAACCAGAGCCATTTCGAATTCCGGATGGCCAGTGAGTGCGGGACGCTTCTGCGGTCCGAAATTCTCCACCATGTAGTTGGCGAAGCGTATGCCGCCATCGAGTAGCTTGCGGTCGCCTGTCGCGCGGTAGTACGCGATAGCTGCCTGCAGTAAGTGGCCCATGCAGTATAGCTCGTGGGAGCGATGCATCTCGGTGAAGCGTTTGGGCGTGCGCTCCTCGGTCCAGTAAGTGTTCAGATAGCCGCTGGGCTCCTGCGCGGCCAGGATGATGCCGGTGAGCCGGTCGAACTCCGCACGCAGTTTGGGCTCGTCGCCCGATTGCAGCACGAACGCCACCGCTTCCATCCATTTATAGATGTCGGAATCGGTATACAGTGGGCCGCGGCGGGGAACGTCCTTCTTGCCCTCCAGGCGCAGGAAGTTGTCCACCACGCCGTGCCGCTCCAGTTCCGCGAGCAGCGTAGGGATGCTCTTCTCGACGTTGACCGCGCGCCGGGCGCTCCAGAAACCGTCGCCCATCTTAACCGCGCGGATGGGCACGGTGTGCAGCTTGGCATATGGCGAGTGAGTGACGGAGACGATGCCCTCCGATTGCCAGTCGCTATCGGCGGCGAATAGCAGGGGAGCAACCAGGCAGGTGAACAGAAAGGTACGCATAGCTGACTCTATTGTAAGTGCTCGTGGGGCAGGCTCTCAGCCTGCGGCGGCCTCTCAGGCCGCCCCGAACGTGCGCAGGACCTCCAGGACCCGCTCAGCCACCCGCGCATGCGAGCCTTTCCCCCCCAGGTCGTGCCCCGCGCCCTCGACCACTACCATCTCATGCGCCCCGCCAATCGACGCCAACGCGGCGCGCATCTCATCCACCGAGCCAAACGGATCGCGCGTGCCGTGCACAAACAGCGCGGGCGTCACCAGCTTCGGGAAATGCGCGGTCCGCAGATCGGCGGGGCGCCGCGGCGGATGCAGCGGATAAGAGAGCAACAGCAGGCCCGCCGCAAGGTCTGGCGCCTCTGCCGCCAGCATGGTGGATTGCCGCCCGCCATAGGAATGGCCTCCCAGAAAAACCTTGCTGGAGAGCCGCTCACCGAGCACCCGCACCGCGCGCGCAAGCCCGGCGCGATCCTGCGCAGCCATGGCTGGAAATGGCGGCCCGTGCGGCCGCGCCTGTCTGAACGGCAGATCGCAGCGGAGCACCGTCACCCCCGCCGCGCAGAAGGCCTCCGCCACGGCGACCAGCAAGGGCGCGTTGCAGTTCGATCCCGCGCCATGCGTCCAAACCAGGCCGCGGCCGTCCGCCGTATCGGGCGTATGCAGAAATCCCCGCACCGCAGGCGCGTCCTGTAAGTCTTCAAACAACGTGACCAGCGGCATAATGTACACCCTAACCACTTACTGCTTGGTGGGGCAGGCTCCCAGCCTGCGGCGGGGCTCCCAGCCCCGCCGTCTTCAGTCACAACCGCACAAAATAAATCTACCCGCCAAATTCCGCGCCAATCAAACAACTTACTAACTCGCCGCCCTCCTCTGCAAGGCCGCACCCCAAAAACCCCACCCTATCATGAAAGTGGGATATGGGGACCTGATCCCTTTGCCCCCCAAACGGAACTTTCCACATGATCATTTCAGACAAACAGCACGAAGCCAACCGGCAGAATGCCCAGCATTCCACCGGTCCCAAGACGCCCGAGGGCAAAGCCGCCAGTCGCTTCAACGCCCTCACCTGGAGCCTGCGCGCCCGCAGCCTCATCATTCCCGCCGACGACCCTGAAGAGTATCAGCGGCTCTGGGACGATCTGAATGCAGAGTGGCAGCCCCAAACCGGCACCGAACGCCACTTTCTCGAACAGATGGCCATCTCCAAGTGGCTACTCGTCCGCACGGCCAACAGTGAAACCCGCATACTTCGGGCCTGCTTGGCGCTCGGCCTTGAGCTTGAGCTGCTCGACCGCGTCGACGGGCAACGTACGCGCCTGGAGCGTGCTTTCACCGCCGGTATGCATGAATTGGAGCGCTTACAACAAAAGCGCCAGGCCCGGCCCCCGTCCGAGCCCATCCAAACTACGCAAACCGGGCACGCCGCCCCAGCGCCGCCAGCTCCTCAACCCGATTATGTAATGTCGGCCCAGCAGGACACTCGGCAGGATGGCCAGCAGGCCCACCCTGTCTTCTGCGTCCCCGCCTCTCCCGACACCCGTTAGCCGTCTGCCCCCCTCTGATCTTTGACAACCGGACCCCACTGCACAACGGATAAGCAATTTGCCATCTCCGCGCCACCCCCATCCCATCCCCATTACATCCACCATTACTGGCCGCCTCGCCGCAAAGCAGTATCGAACCCACAACGCATAACCCGCGACCCCACCAGCGTCTTTTAGATTCAATCGATTAGGCTTTGATCGTCAGGGAGCCCGCTCGACCTGCCTTACCATCGCCCTAAACCTTCCTCGCCCTGCAACCGATGAATCCTCTGTGGGGCAGGATGGCATCCTGCGCGGCACTGGGCAATGGGAGCAAACCGACCCACTACGAAAAGCTGAAGGAGACAAAATGCAAGTAAGCACGATGGCGCCGCCCGAGAACGGCTTGGCCGTCAAAAGCGATAGTCGCACAGGCAAATACCTGGCCTTCCTCTTGGGCCGCGAGGAATTCGCGATTCAAGTCCTGAAAGTCCGGGAAATCATGGGCATTCAAGACATCACTGCCGTGCCTCAAACGCCGGCGTTCGTCAAAGGGGTGCTTAACCTCCGTGGCAAGGTGATTCCGGTGATAGACCTGCGCCTGAAGTTCGGCCTGCCGGAGGTCGAATACACCCAGCGCACCTGCATCATTGTGGTGCAAATTCAGGGTCCGGACGGCAGCGTGTCGTTGACCGGCATTGTGGTGGACGAAGTCTCCGAGGCGGTGAATATCGCCGCTGGCGAGATTGAGGACACGCCCGACTTCGGGGACGGCGTTTCAACGCCCTACATCCTTGGTATGGCGAAAAGCAAAGGCAAAGTGAAAATCCTGCTGGATATCGACAAGGTGCTGCAGGCCCAGGAACTCGACGGACTGAAGTCCATGCTGCAGTAACAGATAAAGGAGATAGGATCCGTGAAATTGAAATCGACGATTGAAACCAAACTGATGGGCGGCACGATAGCCCTATTCGCGCTGGCGGCGGTGCTGGGCTATAACGGGCTAAGCACCGACAACAAATTCAAAGACGAATTTGACCACGCCCTTGGGTCGACTGTGCAGAAAGTCCTGCTCGCCGACAAAGTCGGCTTAGCTACTTCCATCATGGTCTCGGCTCAACGAGGGATCGTACTGGCCGCGGTGGCCAAAGACACCGCGGAGAACGAAAAGGAACAGCAGGCTTTCAAGCAAGCGGTTGAGGTTGTCCGCGCCGCATTGGACGAAATGCGGCCTCTGCTTGTCAAGCAAGAGGCCAAGGCGCTCGTCGCCGACATTGCAGCGGGCGTTTCGGAATGGCAGCCGCATTATGAGGATGTTGTGCGGCATGCCGCTGCGGGACACGTAGCGGAAGCCGACCATATCCGTATAGACGTTACGCGCCCAATTTACGTCAAGCTCAACGCCGCCGCAGTCCGCTTGCAAGCGATCCAAGGGGAGGTCCTCGCTGAGAACAAGGCCGCCGTGAACGACCAGAACGCTTCCAGCCGCCGCATAGCTCTTGGTCTTCTGGCGCTCTGTGTCGTGGTCGGCTTCGTCGTAATCGTAGTCGTACGGGGAATTACGCGCAATGTCCGGCAGGCTATCGTACAGCTCGCGGAGGGCACCGAACAGGTGGCCAGCGCCGCGGTACAGGTATCGTCGGCCAGCCAGTCGCTGGCGCAGGGCGCCTCCGAGCAAGCCGCTTCGCTGGAAGAGACTTCTTCCTCCAGCGAGGAGATCAGCTCCATGACTCGCAAGAATGCCGAAAACTCGAGAGTGGCCGCCGAATTCACTGGCCAGGTCGATCAGCGGGTGGCAGCCGCCAACGACACACTTGGCCATATGGTAACCTCCATGACCGAAATCAACACGTCCAGCGAGAAGGTCTCCAAAATCATCAAAGTCATCGACGAGATCGCTTTCCAGACCAATATCCTGGCCTTGAACGCGGCGGTCGAAGCAGCTCGCGCCGGCGAGGCTGGCATGGGTTTCGCGGTGGTCGCCGACGAAGTCCGCAATCTGGCGCAGCGCTGCGCCCAGGCGGCCAAAGACACCGCTTCGCTCATCGAAGAGTCCATGTCCAAGTCCCACGATGGTATGGGCAAGTTGGATCAGGTGGCCGAAGCCATTCGCTCCATCACCGAAAGCGCCTCCAAGGTGAAGACCCTGGTAGACGAAGTGCATCTGGGAAGCCAGGAACAAGCGCGTGGCATCGAGCAGATCGCCAAAGCTATCTCGCAAATGGAGCAGGTGACTCAAAAGAACGCCGCCAATGCCGAAGAAAGCGCCTCGGCCAGCGAGGAACTGGCAGGGCAGGCCGAAACCATGAAGAGCGTCGTCAATCAGCTCCAGACGATGGTGGATGGAAGTCAGGAAAACGCCGGCCGTGGGACTCCCAGTGAGCGCCGCGCGCATCGCAAACCAGCCACGTTGCATTCCGCCGCGCCGAAGAGCGCGGACCACAACCGCAGTCTGAAAGCGCTTCAATCGGCGGTGTCTCCCAGGAAGAGCAGCCGTGTGGCGGACAGTGAGCCCGTAGCTGCCGGCAGGCTGGACCGCAGTGCGCTGCCCTTGGACGACGACTTCAAGGAATTCTAGAACTGAGACGGAGGTCTGCATGCCTGAGCAAATGGAACTGCGCCAGGAAATCGAAGCCCTGGCCATGAAGGTAGTTGTTGATGATCTGTCGTCTGAAGCTGGCTTTGAACAGTCGTTGCTCGCCTTGGCCGGCGCGGTACGCGGAGTCCGCGACCGCGCCGAGGCGGGTGGCTGTCAAAAAGTGGCGCAGATCGCCTCGGAGCTATGCGCTACTCTGGACGCCACTGATAGCGCCGGGCGCGATACGCTTTCGCGCGCGCTCGAAACCGGCGTGGCCGCCCTACAGCAGGCGTTCGAGGCCAGTTCCGCTCCCGCGGCCGCGCCCCAACCCGCGGAATATTCTCTGGCGCAGGATCCGGAGCTCCTGTCCGATTTTGTGCTGGAAGCCCGTGAGCACTTGGCGGCCATCGAGGGCCGTTCCCTGGCGCTCGAACAGGATCCGTGTAACGCCGAAGCGATCAACTCCATCTTCCGCGCTTTCCACACAATTAAGGGGCTCGCCGGCTTCCTGGAACTGAATGACGTGCGCGAGGTTTCCCACAATGTGGAAACCGTGTTGGACCTGGCCCGCAACAGTAAGCTGAGCGTTACTTCGCAAGTGATCGACGTGGTTTTGGAGTGCGCGGATTACCTGAAGATCTGCGTGAGCGCCGTGGACTCCACATTGCACGGGCACCAGGCGCCGGCCGCGCCGGACTACGTTCCCCTCTTGGAACGTGTCCGGAATTTGATGGCCAGCCCCCAGCAACAAACTGCAACGTCGCAGCCCCATGCAGCCGACCCCCAGCCCAATGCACCCGACCCCCTGCAACAAACCGCAACGCCGAAGCCCAATGTAGCAGCCCCAACCCATCCCCCTGCGGCAGCCCCCCAGCCCCGTGGGGCAGACCTCCAGGTCTGCGCGGGGCCTCCAGGCCCCGCTCCCCGCGTAGAGCCCGCCGCCCCGGCCGCCGGGATCGCAAAAGAAGAAGCCAAAGCCGTAAAAGTGGACACCGGGAAGCTGGACTATCTCGTGGACATGGCCGGAGAATTAGTGATCGCCCAGTCCATGGTCCGCCACGACCCCGACCTTGCAACCTTGAAGAGTCCCCGCCTGCAACGCAATCTGGCGCAACTGGCGCGCATCACCGCCGAGCTGCAGAAGACTTCCATGTCCATGCGCCTGGTGCCCATCGGCCAATTATTTCAGCGCGTGGCCAGGCAGGTCCGCGATCTGTCCCGCAAAATGGGAAAGCCCACGGAACTGGAAATTAGCGGCGAGGAAACCGAAATCGACCGCACCATTGTCGAAGAGCTGGCCGATCCTCTCATGCACATGGTGCGTAACTCCCTCGATCATGGCATTGAAGGTCCGGATGGGCGCGTGGCGGCCGGCAAAAACCCCATGGCCCGTATTGGCCTGCGCGCGTGTCACCAGGCCGGCCACATCGTCATCGAGATCTCCGATGACGGGCGCGGTTTGGACGCCGAGCGCATCATGGCCAAGGCCCTGGAGAAGAACCTGGTCGCCAATCCCGAGCATATTTCCGAAAACGAAGTCTTTCACTTGATATTTGAACCTGGCTTCTCCACTGCGGCGCAGGTTACCGACGTCTCCGGCCGCGGTGTAGGCATGGATGTCGTGCGGCGGCAGATCCAGAAGCTGCGCGGCCACATCGAGATCCAATCCCGCGCGGGGCAAGGCGCCACATTCACTCTAAAGGTGCCATTGACTCTGGCCATCATTGATGGCTTGGTGGTGGGAGTCGGGCGCGAGCGCTATATCGTCCCATTGTTCTCAGTTCGTGAAATGTTCCGGCCCGCTGCGGAAGCCATTTTCACCGTCCAAAATCGGTCCGAGATGGTCATGATGCGCGGAAATCTGCTTGCGGTGGTCCGCCTGTATCGAAAGTTCGGGGTCAAGCCGCGTTCCGAGGATCCCTGTGAGGGGCTGCTGATTGTGGCCGAAGGCGAGGGCCAGCGCTTCTGCCTGATGGTAGACGAGCTGATTGGCAAGCAGGAAGCCGTCATCAAGAGCCTGGGTGACACTTTCAAGGACATTCCAGGAATCGCCGGCGGCGCCATCCTGGGCGATGGCCGCGTGGCGTTGATTTTGGACCTTGCTGGATTGATAAAGGAAAGTGCGGTATGAGTAAAGCCGCCGTCGAGCATCCAGCCGCGCCGGCCCAGGTCCAGCGCCTGAAGCCTCAGGAATTTGAGGCGATCCGGCGCCTGGCCTACGACAAGTTTGGCCTGGATCTCCGCCAGGGCAAGGAAGAATTAGTCGCCGCCCGCTTGGGAAAACGCATGCGCGAGGGGGCCTTCGGCTCCTTCGACGAATACTACCAACACGTGGTCGGCGACCATAGCGGTGAAGCGCTGATCGGCATGATCGACGCGCTCGCCACCAACCATACCAGCTTTCTGCGGGAAGTGGCGCACTTCGAATTCTTGAAGCAGACCGTCCTGCCTGGTTTGCGGGACCGCCCTCGAATCGAGTTCTGGAGCGCCGCGTGTTCCACCGGCGAAGAACCCTATACGTTGGCTTTCACCCTTTGCGACCAATGGGGCGCCGACGCATTCCGAAGAGTGCGCATCCTGGCCACCGACATCTCCACCAAGGCTCTGGCCGCCGCCAAAAGCGGCGTCTATCCTGCGGAACGATTCAGCGCTGTTCCACCCGCGTGGCTGCGCCAGTTTCTCTTGCGCGGCGAAGGCCGCTGGAAAGGGTCGTACCGGATCAAGCCCGAAGTGCGGAGCCAGGTCGAGTTCGCACGGCTGAACCTGGTGGAGCCTTTCTCGCAGCACAGCCTTTTTCCGGTGATTTTCTGCCGCAATGTCATGATCTACTTCGACAAGCGCACCCAGGAAGGCGTCGTGAACCGCCTGGCTGCCTGCCTGGAGCCCGGCGGATACTTGTTCATCGGCCATGCCGAGAGCCTCACCGGAGTTCGGCACGACCTGACTTATGTGCGCCCGGCGATCTATCGCAAACCCGGCCATGGAACTGGAGGGGGGGTGCGATGGCCAACCTAGTGGTGGGAATAGCGGATTGCCAGATCGGCAAATCGCCCGATCAAGTGCTGGTCACGTACGCGCTCGGTTCCTGCATCGCGGTCACCATACACGATCCGGTGGCGGGAGTCGGCGGGATGCTGCACTATATGCTGCCGGAATCCGCAATATCGCCGGCCAAAGCCAGCGAAAATCCGTATATGTTCGCCGATACCGGCATCCCCCTGCTGTTTCGCCGCGCCTACGATCATGGCGCCGAGAAACGCCGCTTGGTGGTGTGGGTCACGGGAGGAGCTCAAGTGATGGATAGTGAAGGCGTCTTTAATATCGGCAAACGAAATTATCTCGCGTTGCGCAAGATTCTCTGGAAAGCGGGCGTGCTGGTGCACGCCGAGGATGTCGGCGGCAACGCCTCCCGCACCGTGCGCCTGGAAGTGGGCAGCGGTCGGTTCTGGCTACGTGGGCCTGGATCGCCAGAGCGGGAACTGGCGCCTGCGCGTTCCGCGGCGAAAGGAGCGCAGCTATGTCCTTCCGCGTCCTGATTGTCGACGATTCGGCCGTCATGCGGGCCTTCATTCGCCGCATCATTGTGCTTTCCGGCATGGAAGGGGCTGAGTTTTTGGAAGCTTCCGACGGCCGCGAGGCGCTGAACCTGCTATCTAAACAATGGGTGGATGTGGTGCTCACCGACATCAACATGCCGTCGATGGACGGAGAAGAGTTGCTGCGGTGCCTGGAGGCGGACGATGTATTGAAATCCGTGCCCGTCGTCGTCGTCTCGACCGACAGCACCGCCAGCCGCATACGTCAAATGCTTTCCCTGGGAGCTCGCGGTTATGTCAAGAAGCCCTTTCTCCCGGAGACCTTGCGCGAGGAACTGGAGCGCGTGTTGGGAGGAGCTTATGCCGGATATTGAATGGGATGAGATGCTGGCGGCAGCCACCGGGGAAGTCCTGGAGACTATGTTCTTCACTGACGTCTACGGTCCCGCGCCGGCGGGCGCGTCCGCGGGCGAGCCGCGTGTGGCGGCAAGCCTCGGCTTCGAGGGCACTCCTAGCGGCGCCTTGACGCTCAGTGTTTCAGAGCCGGCCGTGCGCGCTTTGGCGTCCAACTTCCTGGGCTCCGAAGAGGACGATCCACTCCCGCCTGCGCAGCTCGGCAGTGTGGTCTGCGAATTGGCCAACATGATCTGCGGCTCTCTGCTCAGCCGCGTGAAGGTCGAAGAACACTTCCGTTTGACCAGCCCGGAACTGTTGCCGGCGGATGCATGTCCCCCTGGCCCACCAAGTCAATCGTTGGCGATGGGCGAAGCGGAAGCCGATGGCACTATCGATATCTGGCTGGCACTGGAGCCTCATGCCGGTTAACGGAAGAATCCGAGTATTGGTGGTGGACGATTCCGCCATCGTGCGCAAGATCCTGACGGAGGCGCTCGCCGGGCAACCCGATCTGGAAGTGGTCGGGACCGCGCCGGATCCATACATTGCGCGCGACAAGATCCTCGCGTTGCAGCCGGATGTGCTGACCCTGGATATAGAGATGCCGCGCATGGACGGCCTGACCTTTTTGAAAAAGCTCATGCACTTCCACCCCATGCCTGTAATCGTGATTAGTTCCCTGGCGCAGTCGTCCTGCCAGACTGCCATGCAGGCCTTGAGCCTGGGGGCCGTTGAAGTGCTGGCTAAGCCGGGTGGGCCATATTCCGTGGGCGAGTTGCGGCTGGAGCTGGCCTCCAAGATCCGCGCCGCCGCCGCCGCTCACGTCCGTCCCGCGGCCGAAGCCGCGCCCGCCGCGCCCGCCGCCCCGCCGCCTCGTCTCGCCGCCAGCCAGTGGACGCCGTCCACCGTGATCGCCATCGGCGCTTCCACCGGGGGCACCGAAGCCATCGCCGATCTGCTGCCGCGCCTGCCAAAGGGCATTCCGGGAATCGTGATCACGCAACACATCCCGGCGGGATTTTCTCGGGCGTTCGCCAACCGGCTCAACCAGATGTGCGCCTTCGAAGTGAAAGAGGCCGAAGATGGAGACACCGTCTGTCCGGGCCGCGCCCTGGTGGCCCCGGGAGATCTGCACATGGTGCTGCGCAAGAGCCCTGACGGCTATCGCGTCGCGGTAAAGACCGGCCCGCGGGTCTGCTACCAGCGTCCCTCGGTGGATGTTATGTTCAGCTCCGTGGCGGAGGCGGCGGGCGCGCGCGCAGTCGGCGTGCTGCTTACCGGTATGGGCTCCGATGGCGCGCAGGGGCTGCTCAAAATGCGTCAGGCCGGCGCCCCCACCATCGCCCAGGATGAGGCTACTTGCGTGGTCTTCGGCATGCCCAGGGAAGCCATCCGCGCTGGAGCTGCCGGCCGCGTCGTGGGGCTGCCCGGAATCCCGCAGGCGATTCTGTCCGCTATTTCACCCTCCACTGCTGAATCCCGGCCGACCAATCGGGTTGCATCGTAAGCTCCAGCCGCAGGCCGCTGGTCGATACCGGCTCGAAGACCACGCGGTTATAAGTATCTCGCTCAATGCCGTACGGCTCGCGGGCGCGCACCGGTTTCCATTCGGTCCCGTCGCGATACAGCAGCCGCCAGGCGGCCGGCGCGCGCACCTCGCCCCGACCCGTGTCGTCGAACCAGTAGACCTGGCACTCCGAAACCGTAGCCGGCTCCTCGAAAGCATACTCTACCCACTCGGACGTGCCCTTTCGGGGCCACCAGTCGAAGTAAGACGTTGCGTCGTTCGACGCAGCCGGTTCTTCCTGGTCGTTGATGGTTCGCGGGTCCCGCCGGCTCTGGGCCGATACGGTCACTTTGGCGGTGCTCGAAACCGTCGGGTAAGGCTGCGGCTTGGCATGCGCGTCGTCCGTGGGAAACCACACCATCATCTGCCCGCTGCCCCGGTTCGCCCATGCGTAATAAGGGATCGCCGTGAATTCCTGTTCGGTCCTGGCGATCTTGCCTTGCGCGTCGTACGCCAGCGCGATGGCCCTGCCATGGACCACCGTTACCCCCTTCAGCATCGCGGGCTTGAACTCCGCCGTCAGCGGCGCCCCATCCGGCAGCAGCAGATTGCGTACCTGGCCCTTCGGATTGTCCGGCCATTCGGCGGCGTACACAATGGGCCCGCGTTCCAGCGCCACTCGCCCGAGGTCCGCCGCCACACGGTCGTTCGCCGCCACCCGCCGCACCGGCATCGGCAGATTCAGCTCGATCGTGTCGCCCTTACTCCACGTGCGCGTCAGCTCGGCGTACCCTTTGTCCAGCTTCACCGCAACCGCCTGGCCGTTGACCTTCAGCGTCGCCACCGCGGCGGACTTGTCCGCGAAGCGATACAAATCGCTGGCCACCGGTTCGCCGCGTGCCCAACCCGGAATCCGCACGTAAATCGTCAGCCGGGCGGCAACATCGGGAGTCACCGTCATCCTTACGGAGCCGTCCCATGGGTACCGCGTTTCCTGCACAATGCGCAATGTGCGTCCATTGTCCATCCGGATATCCGCGCTGCTCGCCGCGAACAGGTTCACCCACACCCCATCGTCGCGTTGCGCATAAATGTATCCCGGCACGGAGGCCATGAACCGCGTGATATTCCCCGGACAGCACGCGACGCCGAACCACGGGCTGCGCTGGTCCTTGGCCGCCAACCCCGTGGCCTCCAGTGGGTTTTGGTAGAAGAAGGTCGTGCCGTCCAGCGAGACACCCGAGATCAAGCCGTTGTACAGCGTGCGCTCCATCACGTCGATATACTTCGCGTCGGCGTGCAGCAGGAACATGCGATGGTTCCAGTAATCGTTTCCCACCGCCGCGCAGGTTTCGTTGTAGGCGCTCATGTTCGGAAGCTCGTAGTCGTCTCCAAAAGCTTCGCCATCCGCGCGCGCGCCGACGCCGCCGGTGATGTGCAGCTTCTTGGCCGCCACGTTTTCCCAGATTCTGTCGAGAGCCCGCACGTACGCCGCGTCGCCGGTCAGCGCCGCTACGTCCGCCATTCCCGAGTACATGTACATGGCCCGCACGGCGTGTCCGCCGGTCACCGCCTCGGTCTGATCTACCACCTTCTGCTGCGCTTCCACGTAAGCGTTCCCGGCGCCTTCTTCGCTGCTGTCCGGGCCGCGCGCATCCAGCATGAACTTCGCCAGTGTCAGATAGCGGTCGTCGCCGGTGATGCGGTAGAGCTTGGCCAGCCCCATCTCCACAATCTGGTGCCCCGGCCAGATGGCTCGCTTGCCCGGACCGAAAGTCTGGTCGAGCAGATTGGCCGTGCGTAGCGCGATATCCAGCAGCGTTCGCTTCTGCGTCGCTTGATAATGCGCCACGGCCGCTTCGTACAGGTGGCCCAGGTCGTATAACTCGTGGCTGTTCACCCCCTCCAGAATCCACCGCTGATTGCCGGACCACGGATGCGGGTGCGCCGGATCGATCGTACGCGCCGTATACAGATATCCGTCCGGCTCCTGCGCCGCGCCGATCTTCTCAATCAGCCCATCGATATAGGCTTCCAGTTGCGCGTCGGGATGCACGCTGAGCGTGTAGCATGCGCCCTCGATCACCTTGTAGACGTCTGTGTCGTCGAAGGGATAAGGCGGATACTTGTGGTTCTCGAACGGCTCGCCGCGTAGCGCCTTGGCCGCGCGGATGAAATTATCGACCCGGCCGGTGGTTTCGTCTTTCCGGAAGGCGAAAGGTATGGTTACGGTGCGGTTGATCTCGATGCGCGGCGCCCAGAATCCGTCGTGGACATGTACCGCGGTGAAGGGAACCGGCCTCACCGGATAGTCGCGCTGCGGCGCCGCGCCAGTTGGCGCCGCCAGAAACGCCAGCACCGCACCCGCTGCGATCGGTTTCATCATTCCGACAGTATAATGGAAGTGACACTTGCCTCCGGGCCTGTCACAAATGCTTCACCCGGAACGTGGCCCATAAGCTGCTCGGTTTCTGCCCATGCGTCTTGCCGCGGCTGTTGTCGTGCTTGCTTCAACAGCTTGGGCGCAGTTCAAGAGCACCGCTCCGCTGGTCGTCGCACCCACTACCGTCACGGATTCCAAAGGGCATTACGTCGACGGGCTTACCACCGCCGACCTGATTCTCTACGACAACAATGTGCCGCAAAAGGTACAGATGGACTGGATGATGTATCCGATCGACCTGGTGGTCGCCGTCCAAACCAGTGAAAATTCCGGAGCCGTGATCGATAAGCTGGGCGGCGCCGGTACTCTGTTTACGCAGTTACTGGCGGCAGATGCGGGAGAGACGGCGGTGATCTCGTTCAGCGACGAGGTAAAGGTTCACCAGGATTTTACCGGCAATCCGGATCTGGTGACCCACGCGCTGCGGATGCTGCGCAAGGAAGGCGGCAATGCCCATATGCTGGATGCCTTGCGCGAAGCGCTCCTGATGCTGGAAAAACGGCCGCCCGGACGGCGGCGAATCATCCTCATGATAGCCGAGAAGCGCGACCGCTCGAGCCAGGCAAAGCTTCCCGAAGTGATGGAGCAAACGGAGCGGCTGAATGCCGCGATTTATTGGCTGACTTATTCGCCGATGTTACAGCCCTTCTCGGTGAGACCCAAGACCGCCGAGGATCTAAAGCCCGAGGCGGAGCGCATCAAGCGCCCGCAGTGCTCTTATTGCCCGGCGCCTGACGACACGCCGGTTCCCCCTGATTTGGGGCCAGGCGGTCCAATGTATGCGATCGGCGAATTGTTGCGGTTACACAAGCCGGATCTTTCCAGCTTGTTTGCGAGGACCACCGGCGGACGAACTCTGAATTTCCTGAAGAAGAGCGCGTTGGAGGAGGCCATTCAGCTGGTCGGCGAAGAAGTGCATCGCCAGTACATTCTCAGCTTCGAGCCGAAGGGCGGCGTGCCCGGGAGATTTCACGCCATCCGGGTCGCGGTGAAGGATCGGCCGGAGCTGCGGGCCAGCACGCGCGACGGATATTGGGCCTTGCAGTGACGTTTTCAGTGGGGCAGGCTCGCAGCCTGCAGCGGCCTCGCAGGCCGCCCAACGCGCGTAGCGCGTCTTTTTCATACCCCGTTTGTGGCCGCAGGCCATGAGCCATTCACTCTAGCAGTGTACTTAGGCGAGGCGGGCACCGGTCCCTCCCCATCCAACATCCTGGTGGCAGACCTGCACCGCCAATCAGCCAAGGTCGGCATGCCGGACATTGCCGCTCCGGACGGCGCTTGCGGCGTAATGGCGCTGCTCAACCTAACCAAATAGCCCGTGCCCTTTCCGGCGGTCACACATCGACCAAAAAACGCGCATGGCCCGATTTTCCAGTTACCTGCGCGCTTTTCCGACACCTCGCGCACCCGGAATCCGGCGCCTCCATGCTAGCCTGAGTGATAGCTTGAGACTGGAAGCCTCAGCCAGCTCGCGTCTTTGCGGGCTGACCTCCGACGCAGCGGATGTAACATACTACAACTCGTTCAACCTGGAACATGCGTGACCTGCGAGGCGGCCAATAGCGGCCTCTGATGCATCGGGATGTAGCATACTGCAACGTTATTCCGGTCCCCATTGATGACATGGTCGGCACACGTCTGCTGTCGAACCCAAAATCGTATTACCAAACGAAGCCAATTCGGCCTTTCCTTTCATCAAAGGATCAAACCGAAAGACCTTGGATTCTTCCACTTGACGCTGCGCCCCCCTCGTGCATTAATAACGTGCGGCTGGCCGGCCACCCCGAGGCCAGTCATAGAACTCATAGGAATGACGCCAACGATGAAGACAACGACCCAACGAACCCTGATTCTGACAGCGTACTTACTGGCACCCCTGGCAGTCGCCAGCGCGGCCAGTCCAACAAAGCCGACATTCTTCTCCCGCCGTGACTATACTGGCCTGCTCGAGCAATTTATCCAGGTGGCGGACACGAATGGGGACGGAATACCGGATTTGATTGCCGCCGGGTCGAAGATGGAAGTCTTGTTTGGCAACGGCGATGGCACATTTCGGTCGGGCCCGACCAGTACCTGTGGAGGTCAAGCCATCTCCTTCATCGCTACCAGCCAGCTTGGGGACGGCAATACGGATTTAGTTGCTCCGGATGGGAGTGGAATTTTGGTGTGCGTTGGTAACGGCGACGGTACCTTTTCGTCTGGAGCGACTTACCCCGTTGATGACAGCGGGATGTACGTCCTGGTTCTTGGAGATTTCAACGGCGATGGCATCCTGGATGTCGCCGGCCCCGGCAACCAGGGAGTGTGGCTGTTCACCGGCAAAGGCGATGGGACATTCAATCCAGGTGTGCTGGCGGCACCAGTGCCCGAGGGTTCCTATTTTATCGCCGCCGCTGATTTCAACGCGGACCAGAATCTCGACTTGGTGGTGACCCTGTCGCTAGGTGGTGTGGAAGGCGAGGGCGCGGGCTTTGTCGTTCTCTTGGGGAACGGCAACGGTACCTTCCAGACGCCGCAGATTTTCAGTAAGCCAATACAGCCGCTGGCCCTCGCTGTCGGCAGTTTCACTAAGGGTGGCCCCCCTAGTATTGCGGTCTCGCCCGACGGTAGTAACGATGTCTTTCTCTACGCTGGCAACGGCGCCGGAGGTTTTACGGGCCCGACCTACGCCGATCTGCCTGGGGTGGTCCGCGGCGGTCTAACGCTCGGTGACGTGAATGGTGACGGCATTCCCGACCTGGTTTCCTCCGATGCCTATGTGGCCTACGGTGAAGGCAACGGCCGTTTCTCGAAACCCGTCAGCTACCCGAACGGCGGAGACGGTTACAACGTGGTTTTAGCCGATTTGCGAAAC
>Ga0302325_10007401_pt1 | contig 24373 bp, 18 predicted proteins | sample Palsa_T0_2_FD_201948 | JGI IMG/M metagenome (GOLD analysis project Ga0302325, IMG submission 201948) | Peat permafrost microbial communities from Stordalen Mire near Abisko, Sweden - Palsa_T0_2 | ecosystem: Environmental > Terrestrial > Soil > Palsa > Peat permafrost | place: Sweden: Abisko... | reverse complement strand
CTTTGCGATCGCCGGGGTAAAAGCCGGCGAAGCCAAAGAGCGAAGCAAAACGAGAAACGAAGCAAAACGAACAGCAGGTCCCTCGTCGGCCAGAAAGCGGCCTCGCTCGGGATGACAACGTAAAGAAAGAGAAAAAGAAAAAGGACAAGCAAGACGAACAGCAGGTCCCTCGTCGGCCAGAAAGCGGCCTCGCTCGGGATGACAACGTAAAGAACAAGGCAAAGGAACTAAGCAAAACGAACAGCAGATCCCTCGTCGGCCGAAAGACGGCCTCGCTCGGGACGACAAGTTAAAAGATAATGAGGATGGGTGGAGATGAAGATAGTTTCGGTGAATACGGGGCTGCCGCGGGAAGTGATGTACCACGGGGTGCGCGTGACTACGGCGATTTACAAGGAGCCGGTGGCGGGGCGGGTGGCGTTGCGGAAGCTGAATTTGGATGGCGACCGGCAGGCGGACCTGACGGTGCACGGCGGGGAATTCAAGGCGGTGTATTGCTATCCGCTGGCGCATTACGATTATTGGAAGAAGAAACTACCCGGGCGCGAATTGCCGACGGCGATCTTTGGGGAGAATTTTACGACCGAGGGATTCACGGAAGACTCGGCGCATCTGGGCGACCGGTTCGCGGTGGGGTCGGCGGAAGTGGTGGTGACGCAGCCGCGGCTGCCTTGTTACAAACTGAATGTGAGATTCGATTCGGGCGAAATGGTGAAGCGATTTCTGGCGAGCGGGCGGACAGGATTTTATCTGGCGGTGACGCGCGAGGGAGAAGTGGGCGCGGGGGACGAGTTCAAAGTGATTGCGCGAGAGGCGAACGCAGTGCCGGTGTCGGAGATTACCCGGCTGTATATTGCGAAAAGATGGGGAGAGGACGACGTGGCTTCGTTGCGGCGAGTGTTGCGAGTGGGGGTGCTGCCGGAGAGTTGGAAGGAGTATTTTCGGGAGCGGCTGGGGATGGCAGGCGCGTGAAGGCATCCGGATGTAACGTAGTGAGGCGGGTGTTTTGCGAGGAGTCCGGCAATGCTTTCCATTTCCTAAATCTTTAAGGATAAAGGGGTTAAGCCGGTCAGCGAGGCCGTCGTCGTAGCGAAATATGTCAGGTTGGACCCCTTTGGGATTCAACAGTTGGAAGGCGGACCGTAACGGAAAAGGGAGAGTGACCATACGGTAAAGTATGTATTGTGCTTTTAGCGCATGAAGCGTAAAATTTGTTGATTGTGGGATGCATTCGGCGAGTAGGATGTGTTCACAATTGCACAGACGCCGTTTTTCACGGCGAGTAGTATTTGGAGTGCAGGGAAAGGTCTTTGCGGTTGGACTGAGGGTAGGAGAAACGACATGAAGGTTAGGCTAGGTTTGCTGTTTTGCGTTGCTGTCCTGATGGCGGCGATGCCGGTGTGGGCGGATAAAGCGCCTCTGGGATCTGCGAAAGATTCTGGTAAGACTGAAATAGCCGGTAGCTCGAGTTTGGGACTAAAAACGGACGGGGCAACGGCGGACATTCACTTTGACGGTTGGGGCTCTAACTCCGACCACTCTGGGACCAACTGGATTTTACGGTCGAGAGAGCGACGCCTTGGCGAGGGCTCGTCAGGTAATCCCCCTGCAATGCCGGAACCGGGATCTCTTGCGCTCGTACTGGTTGGATTGGCTGGAGTAGGGTTACTGGGCCGTCGTCGCGGAGAGCCGGCTACGACGCTATAGCTGTCTGAATAGTTTTCAGGCGCATCGATCTATGTGCGGCAGTTTGAGTTCGTGGTGAGGCAAGTAAATCCCCGCGAGTTTATCCTCTGTATAGAAGTGTGTCTCCTCGCAAGTAATCATCGCGGCATTTTTGTCAATCGAAACGAGCCAGACACCACTCCACGAAAAAACCTGGATTAGCACTTGTGCTTAGGAATTTGCGAATTTGGTTACCAGGACTTCCTGCTGGTGCATGGGAGAGAAGCTTTCGCAACAACCAAGCACACGCGCGATGACCTCGTAATAGAAGGTGTTGTTGTCGCTGTTGCGGAGGTCCAGGGCTGAATCCCAAACGGAAATAGCCATGGCGTCGCGGCTGGCGGGATCTTCGGCGCGGAGAACCAAGAGGACGCGAAAGCCATTCAGCTTATCCAGGGCGGCGGTGAGAGATTGCACGGTCGCGGTAAATTCCGCGAGCTTGCCTTCGCGAATGCGATAGTGCGTTACGCGAGCGACCATGGCGCCTCCCAAGTGCGACACGAGATTGCGAGTGCGGGCGATTCTACCGCGAGGAGGCGGCGAGGTAAACGGCTGTGGGTGGGCGGATGGGGGCTTTTTCCGGAGCGCGACTGGCACCGCGTGGTGAACACAGGCTGGCCACTTGAGCGAATCAACCGGAGAGACTACTCGATTCTAAGAGCGGTCATGGGGGAAATGGAGGCTGCGCGGTTTGCGGGAATTATGGCGGCGAAGAAGGAGCAGACGGCGAGCGCGCCGGCAGCAATGGTCAATGCGAGCGGGTCCCAGGAGGAAACGCCGTACAACTGAGACGAGATCAGGCGGCCAGCGCCGACGGCTAGCGGCAGCCCTAATAGCAGGCCAATCAAGACGCGCTTGAATGCGCCGCGCAGGATTAACTGAACTACGTTGCGGCGGTCGGCGCCGAGGGCCATGCGAATACCGATTTCGTTGGTGCGTTGAGCGACGGTGTAAGCGGTGACGCCGTAGAGTCCGATGGCAGCCAGCACCAGAGCGACAATGCCGAATAGGCCAGCGAGGCTGGCGACGGCGCGTTCCTGATCGAATGAAAGCTCGACCTCCTGCTGCATGGTGCGGATGCTGATGATGGTGAGGTTGGGATCCAGGTCGCCGAGGGTTTTGGTAAGCAGCGGCTCTAGCGTGCCGGTGGGGAGACTGGTCACCAACATGATTCCGCTGACAAAATGGGAGCGTAGCTCGACTCTGGTCATCACGTTGTCGGTGTAATTGACATTCTGAGCGAGAGGGACGTAGAACATCGCGTGCGCCGGCTTGTCCAAGGCATAGCCGGCGAATTTTGCGTCGCGCACGACACCGATGATGCGGAAAGTGGCGGCGTTCTGAGGCAAGTCCAGGCCGAAGTGCTGCTCCAGCGGATCTTCGCCCGACTTGAAGAAACGTTTGACGAAGGCTTCGTTGACGATGGCCACCGGGGCGGTGGTTTCGTTGTCGGCGGAGGTGAAGGCGCGGCCGCGCAAAATGGGAATGCCAAAGTTCTGAAGATAGTTGGCGCTGACGCGATCCCACGACGCGCCCGATTCCTCGCTCATGGTGGGAATAGGATGGCCGGACACCAGAATCATTTCGCCCCAGTTGTCAGTGAGGGGGTTGTAAAGCGCCAGGCCGGAGCCCTGCACTCCAGGTAAGCGATTGAGACTTTCTTCAAGCTGACGGTAGAGCGCCTCTAGCTGGGGCAGGGTGTAACTTGCAGGAGGATCATGCAACGCCACCACGACACGGCCTTGTAGTTGATAGCCGAAATCCTGGTGTTCGAGCTTGTTCAGGCTGCGCGCAAGCATGGTGGCACCGGCGACGAGGACAACCGAGAGAGTGGCTTGTACGATGAGCAAACCGGTACGCGCGAATGAAGAATGATCGCCGGTGCTGCGGCCCGAGCCGCGCAATGCTTCCGCCGGATTGGTAAGAGTCGCGAACCATGCGGGAGCGGCCCCGAAAATAATTCCTGTGACGAGCGCCAAGCCGAAAGCGAAGGCCAGTACGATGAAGGATGGCGCGGCGCTGATGAGAAGGAAATGGGCGCTGTGAAAGGCCAGCGCGAGCAGAAGGCGCGCGGCTGCCACTGCGACAAGAAGTCCGGCTATTCCGCCAGCGACGGCGAGTAGGACGCTTTCGGTGAGAGCCTGCATGATGATTTCGCGCCGCGTGGCACCCAAAGCCAGGCGTATTGCGGTTTGTCCGCGACGAGTGACTGCGCGGGCGAGGAGCAGGTTGGCCACGTTGGCGCACACGATCAAGAGCACCAAGCCGCAAACGGACAAGAGGATCTGTAGGCTGCGGCCGTACTCTTCTTTCATTTCGGCGACACCGGCGCCGGCGGGGACGACGTTGATGAACTGCTTGGGGAGCATTTGAATCACGCTGGGCATCCAGTTGGCGGGATAGCCGGAATCATTTTGCATCCATTGGCGCAGGACTCCGGTGAGGCGCGGAGACATTCCGGCAATGGAAGCTCCGGGCCGCAAGCGGCCGATTACGCGCAGCCATGCGGAGATCGATTGATTAAGCAGTGCACCGTCGCCTTCGATCATGGGTTCTTGATGCAGCGGAACCCAAATATCGGGTGGGTCGCCGCGCAACGTTTCACCGAAAAATCCGGGAGGAGCGACACCGATTACAGTGAAAGGATGGCCTTCGACGATGAAGCTTGAACCTACTACCGCGGGATCGCTGCCGTAGGTTGTCTGCCAAACGCGATGGCTGAGCACGGCCACGGGCGTAGCGGCCGGTGTATCGTCATCCGGAGTAAACACTCGCCCACCGAAAGCGCCGACTCCAAGAGTTTGAAAATAATTTCCGGTGACGTACTCGGAGCGCAAAGGCCTGGCGGCGGATTCGACGCCTTGACGGCGGACGCTCAAGCGCCCGCTGCCGGCTTGGAAAGCCGCCACCTCTTCGAATTCCGGCGTTTCGGCTTTCAAACGCTGGTATAGAGGAAACGAGTACATTCCCCAGCGGTCTTGAGGACCTCCTTCCACGCAGCAGTCGTCGCCTTCGCCGATTCGATAGAGTTTTCCGGGATCAGAAACGGGCAACGAGCGGAGCATCACGGCGTGGATCAAGGTAAACATTGCGGTGGTCCCGCCAATTCCCAAGGCGAGCGTGAGTACGGCTGCAGCGGTAAAAATGGGCGACAGCCGGAACTGTCGCAAGGCGTAGCGAAGATTGCCAAGGAAGTTTTGCATTTCGACCTCTCAGTACTCTACGCAGATAATGCGCTGAAGGTTCCCAAGTATCCGCTGGTTGCGCTGCGGTATGAGTAAGATGCAGGCGTTATTGCGGCGAGGGGCCGGTGTCGCGTAGGAGGACTATGTCGGATTCGGGGCGATCGCGGAGGACGCCGATGGTCTTTCCGTCTGGCGAATATCCGAACCAGCTGATTTCATCGGCGGTGAAATTTGTGACCTGATGGCCGGCAGCGCCGGGTCCTGCGCCGTCAATCGGCTGCAGCCAGAGATTCTCGACTCCGTTTTCGCGGATGCCATATAGCAGGGACTTGCCGTCCGGCGAAAAACTCGGGGGTTTTGATATCAGCGGGTTCGGATCGAGAATGCGGCGCGCGGGATGCGGTCCGGCGTCAAGCGCAAGCAGCGCAAGCTTCTGCTGAAGTCCACCGGTCTCTCCTTGTGGAGACGTGAACCCTGCAACGAATGCCAGTGTTTTACCGTCGGGAGAAATATCAAAATATGGCGAGCCGATAATCGCCCCTGGAATCGCGACGCCGGGGACCTCTTCCGCTTCCCCGCCATTGATGGAGACACGCTTGAACGCCTGGTCCTCGTTGTAATAGACCCACTTTCCATCTGGGGAGCATATAGGACCGAAAGCGCCGCTGTGTTCGGAAAGCTCTTTCGGATTGGTGCCATCTGCATCAACGCGCCAGACACTCCGCCCGGCGATCCCCGACGGAGTGTGGTGAGGACTAATGAATACGACAGGGAGCGGCTTCCGCGCTCCGGAGGCATCACTTCCACAGGTCACCGGCTCGATTGCGACTTGATTCAGGAAGATAGCGCGGTTGCTGCCATCGGGCGAAATTCGAATCAGCTTTCCCTGCTCCGGTAGATAGAGGTCTCCGGTGGCGCTCCATCCGAAGGTGCCGTAGTCCTTCTCTTGCGGGAGAACCGGGCCGGGAGGATTGGCTGTGTTTCCCGCGCTCGGAAGAAGGAACAAGCTTCGGATATCCTTGTGAAGTACCGTTGCGATCGTTTTGTTATCTGCCGAAACGCTAAGTCCTCGATAGTCATTTGTATCGTTGGTGATCGAGTGAATTTTTGTGCTGGGGAGTGAGATGAACTGGAGTTGCGATAGGAAATCAAAGGTATCAAGGTGCATCACGTTGACGAAAACTCCGGCGGCATCGGTGGTCCCAGCTAATTGAGATAAGAGCATGTTGTTGTATTGTGCCAGTATCTTCGACTCGCCGGAAGCTGAGTCGAAGGTTTTAAGCCCGGTGAGGGAATCGCCGACTCTAAGCATGGAACCGAGGATTTTCTTTCCGTCCGGCATCCATGAAATGAATCGGGGAAGCTCCGCTGCGGGTCCAGCGACGATCGACTTTTCGTCGGATCCGTCGGGATTCGCGATCAGAAGTTGCCACTTGCCGACTTCCGGGTCGTTGGCGCGCGCGTAGGCGACGCGCTTGCCGTCGGGCGAAAACGTGATGTTCGTGTCCACGTCGCGGGCGACAATTTTCGGAGTTCCGCCCAGAACTGGAGCGCGATAGTAGTCGAAGGAATCTTCGACGCCACTGGCGGCGCGACGAAAGTAGAGGTAACCGCCGTCGGGTGAAAAGGCGAGTCTGGAATAGCGTGTGACTGCGGCGGGGATGACCTGCGTGTCACTGTTGGTCTCAACGTGCCGCAGCCAGAGGCTCTGCTTGCCGGCCTCTGCCACTGCGCTGAGGATGTATTTCCCGTCGGGCGAGATGGCCGCCTGGACCGACTCACCGTTGTCGGTGACTTTCGTGATGGTGAAATTCTGGAAGGGGACGGCTGCGGCCTTGCCGCGCATAAGTGAAAACACGCCGTAGCCTGTTCCCACCACAAGCAGCGCGACTACGACGGCACCGGTGATCAGCTTCCCTTTGTGCTCGTGCGCCACGGCAGAAACCGCGGAGGAGCTGCCGGATTGGTGCATGGCAGATGGGGCTATCCGTGTCTCGCTTGCGGATGTGGCAGCAGCAGCGGCGGCCCGCACGGAACCTGACCTTCCCGAATCCGTGTCACGCTTGAGCCGCTGCAAATCTGAACGCAAATCGGCGGCGTGCTGATAGCGCAGCTTGGCGTCTTTCTCCAGCGCTTTCGTGATCACGCGTTCGAGGTCAACCGGCAGGTCGGGGACCACGCGTGTGGGAGCCAGCGGCTCGCGTTCCAAAATCGCCGCAAAAATTACGCCCGATGTGTTTCCGCTAAACGCCTGACGGCCCGTGGCCATTTCGTAAAGCACCATACCGAACGAAAACAGATCCGAGCGCGCATCCAGATTTTCTCCGCGGACCTGCTCGGGCGACATGTAGGCGACCGTGCCGAGGGAAGTGCCTGGACTGGTGAGATTGGGGTCCGTGTCCATGGTCACGCCGCCGGCCGTCACCGTCTCACCGACGTTTTTCGACACCAGCTTGGCCAAACCAAAATCGAGAACTTTGGCTTGGCCGCGCTCGGTGACAAAAATATTTGCGGGCTTGATGTCGCGATGGACGATGCCTTCGGTGTGCGCTGCTTCGAGCGCGTCGGCAACGTCAATACCGATTTCGAGCAGCACATCGAGAGCCATGGGCTGGCCGTTGATGCGATGCTTGAGCGTGGAGCCCTTCAGCAATTCCATGGCGATGAAGGGCACGCCCGAATCTTCGTCAATGTCATAGATGGTGCAGATGCTGGGATGATTGAGCGCGGAAGCGGCTTGCGCCTCGCGCTCGAATCGTTCGAGGGAGGACTTGTCCGCCTGGGAATTCTGCGGGAGGAATTTCAGCGCGACCTGGCGTTTGAGCTTGGTGTCCTCGGCGCGGTAAACCACGCCCATTCCGCCACCACCGAGTTTCTCGATGATGCGGTAGTGCGAGACAGTCTGACCTATAAAGGATGAGGAATCAGCCATTTCACCTGCGACCGTGGTGCGGTCGCTCGACAGGTGCACATCTTAGGTTGTGATTGGAGGCAAAGTCAACGAGCGGAAAGCAAGCAAATCGAGTGTTCGGTTCCGAGACGTTACGTCTCGGAATCGCTCACAGCGCCGTTCGGGGGGCGCAGTTCGCTGGTTGTAAGCTGCCAGTCATCATATACATCGCTGAAGTTGGCCGAGGGATAGAGACGTGCTGTTCTAACATGGACCGCGAGGAGAAAACTCCATGGCCACGCTCTGGCAGGACATTCGTTACGCCCTCAGGATGCTGAGCAAATCGCCGATGCTGACGGGGATCGTGATCCTCACGCTGGCGTTGGGAATTGGGGCCAACACAGCGATCTTCGGTGTGGTGAACGGGTTTCTGCTGCGTCCTTTACCGGTGAAATCGCCGGAACAAATCATGGTGCTGGCCGGCAAACGGGAAGGCGACACTCTGGGGATTTTCACCTTGTCCTATCCGCAGCTCACCGATTTTCGGAAACAGGCGGACGGTTTTTCCGATATTTTTGCATCGCAGATCAGTCTCGGAGGCCTCAGCGTCAGCGGCACACCGAATCAATTCGTGTACGCTCGCGTAACGGGAAATTATTTTTCAGGCCTGGGTGTGCAAGCCGCGCTTGGGCGCCTGTTCCTACCGTCGGAAGGAGAAGCCGGTGGCAAGGACCCTTACGTTGTGCTGGGCTATTCTTACTGGCAAAAAAGATTTGGCGGCGATCCCGGCATCGTGGGGAAGCAGGCATTGATTGACGGCCAAGAGGCCACAATTATTGGAGTGACAGCGAAGGGATTTCAAGGCACGAATTTTGCGCTGGATTTGGACGGCTACGTCCCGCTGAACATGCAGCCGACGGAAGATGCCGCCAAGCTTTGGAGTGACCGCGGCATGCCGGCATTGGCTGTGATGGGACGGCTGAAACCGGGAGTGAGTGTGAGGCAGGCGCAAAGTTCGATGAACGTGGTGACGGAGCGGCTGGCCGAGCAATATTCCGCAACGGACAAGGGCGTGACGGTTCGAGTGATTCCGGAGAGATTCGCGCGGCCGCAGCCTTATGCGAAAAATATCGTCCCATTGATCGTGGGCATATTTTTGCTGCTGGCAGCGCTGGTGCTGCTGCTGGCCTGTATGAACGTGGCAAATCTTCTGCTGGTGCGCGCGACGATGCGGCAACGCGAGATGGCGGTTCGTGCTGCGATGGGGGCGAGCCGCGGGCGGCTGATCCGCCAAATGCTGACCGAAAGCATCGTGTTGGCGATTTTCGGCGGGGTCGGCGGCCTGTTACTGGGGATGTGGGCCAGCGGGGCGGTCGCGTCGCTCCTTCCGGATTCAAAATTTCCAATCCGCTTAGATTTTAGTTTTGATTGGCGAGTGTTTGCGTATGCTTTAGCGGCTGCTTTGTTCACCGGGATAGTAGTGGGGGTGTGGCCGGCGTTGCGCGCGGGGCGAGCGGACGTGAACGGCCTGCTGCATGGAGCCGGAAGGAGCGATACGGCGGGAGTGAGCCGGCACCGGCTGCGCAGCGCTCTGGTAGTGTCGCAGGTGGCGGGCTCGCTGGTGCTATTGATCGTCGCCGGGCTATTCGTTCGAAGCTTGGCGCGCGCGCAAACGGTATATTTGGGATTCGATCCCGATCACGTGCTGAATGCGGTGATGGATCCGAAATCGATGGCATACGACGAAGCACGTACAAAGAGTTTTTATCGAGACCTCGAAGCGAGGGTCCGAGCATTGCCGGGAGTGCAATCGGCGAGTCTGGCATTCAGTGTGCCGATGGGTCAGGTCAACGACGGGGGCTCCATTTACATCGAGGGGCGTCCGCTCTCCGCGGGCCAGCAGCCTCCGGTAGTGTTATACAACCACGTGGACGCGCCGTATTTCGATACGATGCGAATTCCTTTGTTGCGCGGGCGTGCATTCCGCGACAATGACGATGAAAAGGCGCCGCTGGTCGCCATCGTGAATCAATCGATGGCGCGTCAATTCTGGCCGAACGAAGACCCCCTTGGAAAGCGATTCAGTCTGAAGAGTGCGACGGGCCCTTTTGTCGAAATCGTGGGGGTGACGGGGGATGGGAAGTATGTGTTCATTGGATGGGACAAAGAGCCGTATTTTTATGTGCCGCTGGCGCAGAATTATACGTCGTACAGATCTTTGCAACTGCGGTCTTCGGTGCCGCCAGAGACGCTGATCACGCAAGTGCAGAACGAAATCCACGCCCTGGACTCCAACATGCCGTCGGACATCGAGACGATGAGGCAAACTCTGTCGGGAGGAAACGGATTTTTCGTCTTCAAGGTTGGTGCGATTTTGGCTGCGGCCATGGGGATTCTAGGGCTGACGCTTGCGGTGGTGGGCGTGTATGGAGTGGTTTCGTTTGCGGCGAGCCAGCGTACGCACGAGATTGGGATCCGTATGGCGCTGGGCGCGAACCGGGGGGATATTTTGCGGCTGGTTTTGCGGCAGGGACTAGTGTTGGTGATCGGAGGCGTGCTGTCCGGCATGGTGCTGGCGTGGGCGCTGACGCGTTCGATGGCGTCGCTGCTGGTGGGGGTGAGCCCGACAGATGCGCTGACGTTTGTGACGGCTACGCTGGTGCTCGGAGGGATCGGGTTTTGGGCTTGCTACGCGCCGGCGCGGCGGGCTATGCGTCTGGACCCGATGATCGCGCTGCGGTACGAGTAGAGACCTGCGGGCTACGATGTAGGAAGTCTCGTCGGAATAAATGCGGGTGGCAGGTTGCCCGCGCCCTCATGCTTCGGTTTGGTTTGAAATCTCTGCTTGCATTCCGCTAGTGCGGTTGTGTGATCGGGCTGCCGGCGTGAGCAGGTTGCGGAGACGGCGGCGCGGATGAAGCGGAAGGCGGAGGAGGCTTCGGCGGTTTCGGAGCTGGGTCTGCGCCGCGAGTTTCTGTTAGGCCCTGCTCGGCGGCGTCTGCGGGCGGGGCGGTGTCGGGGACGTCAACTTGGACTTGTTTGGTAGGGGCAATTTTCTCGAGCGGGACGACGTTCTGAAATTCTTCCACCGGAGTTCCTTGAACGGCCTGCTGCATGAATTCGAGCCAGATCGGTAGCGCGGCGCGGGCGCCGGTTTCTTTCTTGCCGAGTGAAATGCGCTTGTCGTCGTTTCCTACCCACACGCCTGCAGTTAATTGCGGAGTGAAGCCGATGTACCAGGCGTCGGTGAAATCGTTTGTGGTTCCGGTTTTTCCGGCGGAGGGGCGACCCAATTCTTTGGCGCGCACACCGGTGCCGAACTGGACGACCTCTTCGAGCATGGCGACCATGGTGCGGGCGACTTCTGGCGGAATTACATCAGTTACGTTCGGGCGCGGCTCTTCGAGAACGGCGCCATCGTAAGAGGTGACGCGGCGAATGTAGTGCGGCTCGATGTGAATGCCGTCGTCGGGGAAAACGGTGAAGGCGGAGGTGTGCTCCATCAGAGTGAGATCGGAAGCGCCGAGCGCGAGCGGAAGATAAGGCGGCAGAGGACTGGTGATGCCGAATTTCCGCGCAAGAGCGATTACATTTTGTATGCCGAGGTGATCGAGAAGGCGCACGGCGGGAACGTTGCGCGAATCGGCGAGAGCGCGACGATAGGTGATGCGGCCTTCGAATCTGTTGTCGTAATTGTGCGGAGAATAATTTTGTGCGCCGCTGCGATATGTGACGGGCTCGTCCACGACGGTATCAAAGGGCGAAATGCCCTGTTCAATGGCGTCGGCGTAAACGTAAACCTTGAAAGAGCTGCCGGTCTGGCGCAAAGCCTGCGTGGCGCGATTGAATTTCGATTCATCGAAACTGTAGCCGCCGACCATGGCTTTGATTTCGCCGGTGGGATTATCGATGGCGAGCAAGGCGCCTTGAGCGGCGGGTTGCTGTTCGAGTTGGACGCGCACGGTGAAGCCGGAAACTTCCTTGATCGAGACGGAGACGAGATCTCCGACTTTGAGTAGTTGGGCGGGAGATTTGCGGCCGGTCCAGGAAAAATCGGCGGGGGTGAGCATGGCGTGATACTGGCCGATTTTGATGGAAGCGAAAGTCGGCTGAACCGCGGTGACCAGGCCGGTAACGTAATCGTTTTTTTGAAGCGAGTTGTGCCACTCGTCGTTTTGATATTTATCCAGCGAGCCAAATTTGTTCTGCAAAATATTCGGGAGATTTCCGCGCCAGCCGTGGCGGCGATCGTAAGAATGTAAGCCGTCGCGCACGGCTTGGTCGGCGGCTTTCTGCATGGCGGCATTCAACGAGGTGTAAACGCGCAAACCCTGCTCGTGAACGGCTGCTGTGCCGTAAGTGTGCTCCAGATATTCGCGGACGTCTTCGACGAAGTAGGGAGCGAGATCGTTGCGACCGGACGAAATATGAAGACCGAGGGGTTCCTTCGTGGCGGCCGCAGCTTGCGCAGGGGTGATTTTGTGGTCGCGTTCCATGAGAGAAAGCACAAGATTGCGCCGGGCGAGGGCGCGATCAGGATGGTTTACGGGAGCATAGATGGGGCCGCGAATAATTGCGGCGAGCGTGGCGGCTTCCGGGAGGGTCAGTTGGCCGACCGGCCTGCCGAAATAATATTCGGAGGCGGCTTCGAAGCCGTAGTTGCCGGAGCCGAGGTAAATCTGATTGCAGTACATAGTGAAAATCTGGTCTTTGGTGTAATGGCGCTCGATCTGAAGAGCCAGAAGAGTTTCCTGAATTTTGCGGCGCAGGCTGCGGTCGGAGCGATTGAGAAACAGCCCGCCACCGAGCTGCATGGTGAGGGTGCTGGCGCCTTCAGCCATGCGGCGTTTGGAAATATCGCGCCAGGCGGCTTCCAGGACGCGCGGGATGTCCACGCCCCAGTGTTCTTCGAAATGCTGATCTTCGGTGGTGAGAATGGCGTCTTTCAATACTTTCGGAATTTGTCCGTAGGAAAGCAGGATGCGGCGCTGCAGCGCGAAGGTGCCGATGGATTGGCCGTCGTCGGCGTAAAGTTCGGTGACAACATTGGGGCGATAATCTTCCAGCGCGTGAATTTCCGGAAGGTCGCTGGTGTAAACAAACAGCAGGCCTACCGCGGCACCGAAGGCGATGGAGCACAACAAAAGGAAAGTGAACGCAAGACGGCCAAAGAGCGTGTTTCCGGTGATCTTCATTGTGGCGCGGTAGAATCTTTCCATTGCTTTGCCATTCTATCGCATCCGCCCAGGGGCCGCTCCGGGCGGAGTTCGCCGGGTGTTCTCAATTTGTTCAATGCTGCACGGCGTGTGACAGGGCCTGAAAATATCTTTTCTTCGGTGAATTCCTCGCTGCGCTCTTGAGGTAGTATGGCGCGGTGGAAGCAAACCCCATTTTGTTTCGGGACCTGACGTACATCTTCCTGGCGGCGGTGGCCGGAGGTTTGCTTGCGTGGCGGCTGAAGCTGCCTTTGATTCTCGGCTTCGTGGTGGGCGGGATTGTGATCAGTCCGTTCACGCCGGGACCTCACCTTTCGGACCTGCACACATTTGAAGTATTCGCCGAGGTGGGCGTGGTGCTTCTGATGTTTTCGATTGGCGTGGAGTTTTCGGTTCCGGATTTGATGCGCGTGAAATGGATCGCGCTCGGAGGCGGGACGCTGGGCATTATGCTTTCGATTGGACTCGCGCTGGGGACTGCGAAGCTTTTTGGATGGAGCATGATTCAGGGCTTCGTGATTGGGTCCACGATATCGGTGGCAAGCACGATGGTGCTGGCGCGATTGCTGGCTGATCGCCATGCGATGGGCACGACCTATGGGCGCGTGATGATCGGCATCACGCTGGTGGAAGATGTGGCCGTGGTTTTCATGACTATTATTATTCCGATTTTCAGCGGGCCCGGTGAAGGCCGGTTCGCACGGGCGGCGTGGACACTAGGGAAAGCTGTTCTACTGCTGGTTCCGCTGGTGTTTGTGGCGATGACTGTGGTTCCCAAGATTCTTCGGGCTGCGGCACGCACGAAAGATCAAGAGATTTTCTTGCTTATTGCGATTGCGATTTGCCTGGTTTCCGCGGGGATTGCACAGGCTTTGGGATTTTCAGTTGCGCTGGGGGCGTTCCTCGCGGGACTTTCCATCAGCGGGGCCAAGGATTTGCATGAGGCGCACACCGTTCTGATTCCGCTGCGGGATGCTTTTGTTGCGTTATTTTTTGTGTCGTTGGGAACGCTAGTGGTTCCGCAGGTGATCATTCATCATTTGCAGCTATTGGGTGTGATGCTTTTTCTGATCGTCTTCGGGAAATTCGCGATCTGGACCGGAGTGATGCGGCTGTTCCGGTATTCGATTTGGACGTCGATTGCAGTGGCGGCGGGACTGACGCAAATCGGCGAATTGTCGTTCATTCTGGTGGAAGTCGCTCGAAAGTCAGGACTGGTGGGCGAAGAAGTGTTTACCGCGACGCTGGCAGCATCGCTATTCTCCATATTTCTGAATGTATTTATCGTGCGCGGAGTTTTGAAGTGGGTGGAACCGAAACTCGCGGCGGAAAAGATGGCAGCCGCGTAAATCGTCGAGGACGGCTACGGGAGCGAATAATCGAAGGTCCAGGTATGTTTACCCTGAGCGTCGATATGGATCATGAGCGAGCCAGAGAGTCCGGTCAGTTCTCCAGTGCCGGAATTGGGTACAACCGTCACGCTCAGCTCTCCCGTAGAGGGGGCGTTGCCTTTCATCATGGAGGCGCGGTGCGAGAAGGTGAAGCTGCCCTGTCGGCCGTTGAGCTTGCCTGTCATGCGCTCAATAGCAACGTAGGCCATGGAGCCGGTGCTCGCGGTTGAGCCGGTGATCATTTCTCCATGGCTGACGCCTTCGAAGTCACCGTGCCAAGTCTTGTCGGATGTGAGCCGACTAATGTCGTTCGCCTTCTCGAAGTCGGTTGGTTCGGCGGGAGTCATCTTGATGTCGAAAGAACCTTGGGCATGGACCATGTGCGTCTCCTGCTGGGCTGCGGCACTCAGCGCGAGACTCATCACCGCCGCTGCCACTGCTAAGCTGACTCTCATATCGCCCCCGAAATGCAACTTGCAGGATTCTTGATCCGAGTTTTCCAATGGGCGAACAAAGACGCTGAGCTTCTCCGACTACTGATTTCGGGATGGCTAGAGCGCTTCTTCCGCTTCCGACACTGTGTCGTAGGCTTTGATGAGCTGCGAGACTTTGGTCATTTCGATCAGCGTTTTCACCTGCGAGCCCATTCCCGCGACCACCAGTTTTCGCTGTACCTTTTGCGTGGCAACATAGGCGCCTACCAGAGCACCGAGTCCAGCCGAATCGATGAAAGGGACGCCGGTGAAATCGAGAATGACCACCGATGAGTTTTCCGCGCGCACGGCGGCCTGAAATCCAAAGACGTTTTGCATGTTCAACGGACCCTTCATGCGCAGGATCTTCTGGCCTTCACGATTTCCCTGGGTCACCACAATTTGCAGGTTTTCATTTTGCATGGCATGCCATCCTAGCGAAACGCGGGTCGCGAATTGTTAACGTTGTGTTACAAGCCATTCAGGGTTCTGCTCGGCGGTAAACGCCGGCTGCACTTTACCACTAAACCCCGAGGAACAATGGAGCGACAGGATATTCCGTCGGGCTCGCCGTGGGAAGCTCCGGATTCGTTTTCTTGCTACGGATCAAAACGCGCGCGCAAGTCCGGAGGCACGATGGGGCAGAGATCATCGCGGCGGCCGAACACCCGGTAGCGGATGCGAGCGACGAAGTCGTACACAAGGTCGCGCAAACCGCGAGGAACTACACCCAATACTTTTGCGAGAGTTTTCCAACCGCCGCCCAGCGATCGCAAAATATAAAGCGAAGCATTCGAGCGCATGAGCAAGCTGCCGTCCCGGGTGAGGACGACGAAGGAGTCCGGGAGGCGGGCCCGCTGGTCGGCAGGCACGAGAGCCTGGATGGTTTCGCCTTGCAGCGGAGCAAACCGAAAGGCGTTTCCGGAGCGGTCGTGTTTAAGAATGAATTTCACTGCGCGGTGGCACAGGCCGCAGTGGCCATCGTAGAAAACATATTCGGATTTTTGCGCGACCGGGAGCACACAAAAGCATAGCACGACGCGATGGTTCGTTCATTTCTCCCGGGGCGATCCGGCTGCGCGGGTAGTGTGCCGGTTACCAATTTAAACTAAACTGGGGTGGCGCAGAATTAAGGAGGCCGCAACCATGCAATACGTGATCGTCGGAATTCTTGCTAGCTACGGAGATGCGGAGGACGCAGTCCAGGACCTGGAGCTGGCAGGGATCGTAGGCGAACAAGTGGAAGTGATCAGCGATATCGACGAAGATGCGCGAACCGCAAACACTCCGGGTGAGCCTTCCACGAAGCGGTCCGAACCACATCACAGCTGGGTTGCGCGTTTGTTCGGCGCCGGCGGGCCTCTGGAAAAGCGCGAAGCGCGCGATGTTTCGGGCGAACAGCCGAACTACATCGGGGAACAGGAATTTTACGCCAATCACATCAAACAGGGCGGCGCGGTAATAATCGTCCGAACATCCGAAGAGCCGGCCGCCAATCGCGCCGCCGGGATATTGCACGATCACGGCGCTCGAACCCCGGGACAAAAAGATGGCCCCGCCATACGCCGCATCAACTAGCGTCCGCAAATAGACACAAGCTCGCAAGAGTCTTGATCAGTCGTGAAAAACTTTACGGAATAAAAGAACCATCTCGGCGAATGCGAGGTCGGTTGCCTCTGGATCGAAACGGGGGCCTTCGTCGCGCGTGAAGGCGTGCTCGGCCGGATACAGCAGCGTTCTATAGCGGGCACCGGAGTTTTGCAGCGCCCGATCGATCGTTTCGCGGCCCGCGTCGGGAACGTGCGGGTCGCTGGTGCCGAAGATCATCAGAAGTTCACCACGGATTTCTTTTGCGCGAGCCAAGGATCCGGCATCTGCGTCCTGACCGAGCTTGCCGTCGTGGATGCCTGTGGCGTAATAACAGACTGTTGCGCGGACGTCGGGCTGGAAGGCAGCACGGAAGGCGAGGTGGCCGCCGATGCAGAAACCCACGACGCCGATTTGCTCCGGGGCGAGTTTAGGATGTTTGGAAAGCCAGGCCAGACCAGCGCGGCAATCGGCATCGAAATGCGCGACGGGAGTTTTCGCGGCGTCTTGCTGGCCGCGCGTGCGACCGGCGTCATCAAAGGGGATCACCGTTCCGGGCGGTTCGATGCGGCGATAAATTTCCGGGGCGGCGGCAACAAATCCGTATCCGGCCAGGCGAACGCAGGTGCGCAGCATGGGCGGCGTGAGCTGGAAAATATCGGAATAACACCAGATGCCGGGATATTGACCCTCAGCCTTAGGCGCGGCGACGAAGGTTCGCATCGGGGAACCCGCGAGAGGAACGTCCGCGTATTCGGTATGGACGATCATTGGCTTGTTCGCGGGAAATTCTGACGGAGAGGCCAAGAGGCGTCAACTCCTGATTGATGCGGTTGCTGGAAGTTGGCGCACTATCGGCGGGGATGCTGCTGGACAGGAAATCCGGAAGTCACTAAGCTTGAGATTCGTTACGCACCAGGAGAAAGCGCGCACATGAAGTGCAATAACATACTCGAGGCGATGTGCAACACGCCGCTGATCCGATTGAATCGCATCGGAAAGGATTTGGCCGCCGAAATTTACATTAAGGCGGATTACATGAACCCGGGCGGGTCGGTGAAGGACCGCATCGGATTGTCGATGATCGACGAAGCGGAACGGACCGGAAAACTGAAGCCCGGGGGAACAATCATCGAGGGCACATCCGGGAATACCGGAATGGGTTTGGCGCTGGTGGCGTGCGTGCGCGGGTACAAGGTGGTGTTCACTATTAATGACAAACAATCGCGCGAGAAAATCGATCTGTTGAAGGCGTTTGGCGCGGAAGTGATCGTTTGTCCCACGGCGGTGGAGCCTGAAGATCCGCGCAGCTATTATTCCGTGGCGCAAAAGCTGGCGCGTGAGATTCCCAATTCTTATTATCCGAACCAGTACGAAAATCCGATGAACCCGGAGGCGCACTACAAGACTACGGGACCAGAGATCTGGAACGATACAGAAGGAAAGATCACGCATTTCGTTTGCGGAATGGGCACGGGCGGGACTATCAGCGGGGTGGGAAAGTACCTGAAAGAAAAAAATCCGAAGGTAAAAATCATCGGGGTGGACCCCATCGGTTCGCTCTACTACGAGTTCGTGAAGACGGGGAAAGTGGGGAAGGCGAAAACCTATGTGGTAGAGGGCATCGGAGAGGATTTTTTCCCCGGCGCGATGAACTTGGAGATTCTGGATGATGTGGTGCAGGTGAACGACGAAGAGTGTTTTGTGTGGGCGCGGCGTCTGGCGAAACAAGAAGGAATTTTTACCGGAGGCTCGGGCGGAGGATGTATCGCGGGGGCGCTGCGCGTGGCGAAAAGCTTAAAGAAAGGAGACCTGCTGGTGGCGTTTCTTCCGGACTCCGGCTCGCGCTATCTGAGCAAAGTTTACAACGACGGCTGGATGCGGGAGCACGGTTACGTGGAAGCCGAAGTAACGCTGACCGCTGCGGACGTGATCCGCGTGAAGCGACAGAACGGCAAAACGCGCGACCTGATCGTGACGCGCCCGGACCAAACGGTTTTCCACGCGCTGCACACCATGCAGAAGCAGGACATCTCGCAGCTTCCTGTATTTGAGGAATCGCAATCCATCGGCACGGTTTTCGAGGATCAGATTCTGAACCTCGCGCTGCAGGGGAAAGATCTGCGCAAGCTGGTGATCCGCGAGGTGATGAGCACTCCTCTGCCGCAGGTTCCGTCAAATTCTCCGATCGAGCGGATCACCCACATTCTCAGCCACGACAGCCCCGCAGTATTTGTAGAAATGCCGGACAAGAAGCTCGAAGTTCTTACTAAGTTTGATTTGATGGATACGATTGCCGGGCTCGTGGAGCAAAAGCGGTAAGCATCGCTCGAGGAAGTCGTCCAGGCAATCGCGCTACGAGCGGAACGGGTCCCAGCCTTGAGACTTCAGGGGCTTTTTACTACCTTCCGGGCTGATCAGCGTGATGCTCTTTCCGCGTGTCACCTCGCCTATTGCGGTTAGCTGGGAGAATCCGGGGGCTTTGCTCAACTTCTTAATGTTGCGCGGCGGGACGGTGAAAAGGAGTTCGTAATCGTCTCCACCGTGCAGGGCCATCTTTAGAGGGTCTGGCTTCAGCCATTTGAAACGGCTCGCTAGCGTTTTGGGTAGGGCGACGCGCGGGATTGACGCGGAGCGGATTTTTGCGCCGACTCGGCTGGCGGCGCAGAGGCGGGCGAGATCGGTTGAAAGGCCGTCGGAGATATCCATCATGGCTGAGGCTACGCGGTGCTTGGCTAGCCAGGCGCCGAGCTTGAGCCTAATCGCCGGGTAAAGATGAGGGTGAAGGAGGCGGCGGAGTTCCGCACCGCCATCCTTAATACTTCTATCCGCGACGAGTTTTCCGCGGAAAGAGCTCCGAAGCAAGATTTCCAGGCCTAGCTGTGCCGGACCTAGCTTGCCGCTAACATATATAAGGTCTCCCGGGCGGGCGCCTGACCGGGTTACTGCGCGGCCTCGGGCGATTTCCCCCAGTACGGTAATGCTGATCGAGACAGCGTCGCTTTTTGTGGTGTCGCCCCCGAGAAGCGCCATATTCATTGAGCGGGCCGCGCGCGACATGCCCCGCAGAAAACCGTCGAGCCATGATTCGGTGCGGCTGGCCGGAATGGCGAGGGTCAGAAGGAAGAATCGTGGGGTGGCGCCCATCGCGGCGAGGTCGCTAGCTGCACGGACCAGGGATTTGTAACCTACGGAGTCGGGAGGATGCGATTTCGCCAGGAAATGAACGCCTTCGAGAAACGCGTCGGAACTTAAGACCCAGTCGCTATTGCCGCCGGATGCAACGATCGCAGCGTCATCGCCAATTCCCAGGCGCAGTCGCCCGTCGCGTCGCCCTTTGTCCTTCTTGGGAAACGCACGAGCTATTCTGGCGACCAGTTTACTTTCCGCGTCCATCCTGACCCTTCGTACAGTTGTGACGTCTGCTCTATATAAGGTAAGGTGTCCCGAAGGCGAATGCTAAATTAAAAACGCGTTAAGAGGTTCGGGAATAGCTTGCGGTATCAGGCGCACCTATGCAAAATGGAAGATTGAGGTTGACCTGCACCCCGCAGGTAACTACAATTCACGCGCCTTCGAACAGATGTGTCCAATTCGCTAACAGCGTTGGCGGACCGCGAACGGGGACTCGCGATCTGAAGCCAGCAAAAACAAACTAACTAGGAAAATTAAAGAGTGAAAGGCAAGTATTACACGTTTTTTATTGCTTCGAGCGCTTCGGGCGGCATGCGGCGCGTGCGGATTCCTTTCTACGTTCTTCATTTTCTGGCTATTTTGGCTGCCGTGGGCGGCATCACCGTGGTTGCGGGCATGAGTTCCTACTCCCGGATGCTGTGGAAGGCCACAAATTACAACACGCTGCGGCGTAACCAAGACGCGTTGAAGCAGCAGTACATTCAGCTACAAACGCAGGTAAAGGATACCAACCAGCGGCTGGACTCGCTGCAATCGCTGGCCAGCGAAGTGGCAATGGCCTACGGAATCACACGCTTCCGGCAAACTCCTTTTGCTTTCGCCGAGGGACCGGACGACGAGCCCCAAGCTCAATTCGAAGAATCGGTGGATGAATTCAGCTACCTGGAGAAGAACGCGACGGCGGTGGCCATGTCGGGTAACGGCATGCGACTGCTGCCTGCGGCGCAGTTGAGCAGTCTGGGAGTGGTGCCCACGCTCTGGCCTGTAAAGGGTGAAATTACCGGACATTTCGGAGAGCGGCTGGATCCGTTTAGCGGGGAAGGCGCGTTTCACGCGGGCATGGACATTGCTTCGCATTATGGTGATCAGATTCGCGCGACCGCCGATGGGGTAATCACGGTAGTCGATCGACGCGCAGGCTATGGCCGACTGGTGGTGATAGACCATGGCTTCGGCGTAAGCACGTGGTATGGGCACCTCTCGGGGTTCAACACGCAGACCGGGATGCACGTGAAGCGTGGGGACATTATTGGATATGAAGGCGCCAGCGGCCGCTCGACTGGGCCGCACCTGCATTACGAAGTTCGGATCTACAACACGCCCGTTAATCCCTGGCGTTATCTGAGCACCGCTTCTACCGCCGCCGCGTCCGCCGACTAGGACCTATCCTCCTATCTTCGACAACTCAAAGAATAGACTGACCGTCTAGCGAACCTCAGGGGTTGAAAGCCCTGAATCGGCAGTACTATTCGGCACGGCTGAAGCCGTGCCCTGACGGGATTCGTTCATAATCCGACTCGAGCTCTCGCCGGCTTGCAGGCATCTTCGATTCATCGCAAACCTGATTTATCGCGCGTGGACGTGTTGCTACCGACTGGGCGGGGAGGCAACTCCGGCGGGGTGCGGTCTAGGGGCGCCTAGCATTTCGGGGGTGATCTGAAGCGAGAGACGCACCCACTTGTCCTGATGTACGACCTTTACTTGGTTGATCAGAGCAGCGAGGAAGGTGGCTTGCTGTTTGGTCATCTGAGCGCGCATCTTGGGATCATAGAGCGCCATGGAGCCGACCATGCGGAAAGTATCGAGCAAGGTGGAAATCTCGAAGGCGTTTTTCATCGAATCGCACTCAGCATCCAGAGCGAGATTTATGTTATTGCCGGCGGGCTGTCCTGCCAGGGTGATGGCCCGGACGCTGCGAGCGAGGCGTTCGAGCTGTGGGGAATTCTTAAAATTCGCGTAGAAGCCAGCGGGGAGCTGATCGGTGCGCGCAACGGCGAAAATTGGCGCGCCTGCGACGCGCTTGATGCTCGACTGCATGCCAGAATCTCGGGCAGGCGTTCCAGCGGATGTTATGGAGGCAATCAGGTCCGAAGCGTTTCTTCCGCCAGCGAGAACGATTCTGGTGGACGATAGAAAGGCCATCGAAACAGGCGGGTTCCCAGGAACTTCATAAACGGATTGAGCTCCACGCGCCGTTAGTTTCCCTGTGCGCAGCGCGTAGGCCTCGATTTTCTGTTGATCGAAGCGGCCGTCGCCAATGGCAAGCACGCGGTCTTGGCCGAGGGCGTTGTCAGGAGCGCCAAAACTGACAGGCCAGTAAGCGAGAGCGGCATGGTCCAGATCGCGCGTGTAATCGAAGCCGGTATCGCGCACGAATTCAGCGTAGTCGCGGTCGGCTTCGGGGCCCGGTGAAGTGAGGCCCAAAACAGCGGCGAGCGGAGAATTCTGCAACTTGCGGAGCGCTGCCGCGTCTATATAGCCGATGACGGGAGCGTCTGCGGGAAGCTGGCTGAGGATGTCAGGCGGCGGCCCAGGGTTACTGGTTACGCCGGGGAGCGCTGGAAGAGGCCCGTGCTGGCGGTAATAAAAGAAACCAAGCGCGGCCGCAATGAGCAGAAACAATATCGCGACAACAATCCATGCGCGTTTTGCAGAAGAGATAGGCACGTTAAAATTATGTCTGTTTCGTCGGATTTAGTGTAATGTTTATTCTCCCTCCACGTAATAGAATTAGAGGGTGAACATGCGCCCGATGTTCACGGGCAGGCACGCAGCCGCTGGTGGCTTCCAAAATCGCAGCGCCAACAAGTTCCCTCGAAGGAAGGCTTCTAAGATGGCATTCAATAAGATGAGAGTTTTCGGCGCTGGAATCGCGATTTTGGCAATGAGTTTTGCAGCGTTCGCACAAGCTCCAGCGACACCAACTCAAGCTCCAGCCACGGCTCCGGCTGTAACCAGTCCCGCCGCGACTTTACCGAGCGCGGATCAGATTCTGGATAAATACGTAGCTGCCATCGGCGGCGAGGCCGCATGGCATAAATTGAATTCGCGCGTTTCGAAGGGCACGATCGAGATCCCGGCGATGAGCTTGTCTGGAACGGTGGAAGTTCACGACAAGGCGCCGGATTCTTCGTTGGCGGTGGTGAGCCTTGGCGGCGCGACTTTCCAGCGAGGTTGTGACGGTACTACGGCATGGGCCGATGATCCACAGAACGGACTGCGAACATTAAGTGGCGCGGAAGCTGAGGACTCGAAGCGCCAGGCGGATTTTTATCATCAGATCAATATGCGAAAGTACTATTCGAACTGGAAGGTCACCGGCACTGAGAAAATCGGCGATCATGATGCTTATGTTGTGGAAGCTACGTCCCTGGCGGGTGACGTTGATAAGATGTATTTCGACACGCAGAGTGGATTGATGTTGAGAGCCATTACAACGCTGCATACTGCTCAGGGAGCGGCAGTGATCCAGTCGGAACTGTCGGACTACCGCGACACGGACGGAATCAAGTTGCCGTTTAAGGTGCACCAATCGAGCGCGCAGACTGAGTACACGATTACATTTTCTGAGGTGCACCACAACGTGGATCTGTCAGATGGGCAGTTCGCGAAGCCTGCTGCTCAATAGGACAAAGGGATGGTTTTGAACGTACTGTAACTGCTGGCTTGGCAATGGGTTTGCGGGGGCGACTGAAACTTGCTTGCAATCCGATTGCCTCTGTGATACTTTTGTTCGGTTTGAGCAACGCTGGCGTAGCTCAGTTGGTAGAGCATCTGATTTGTAATCAGAGGGTCGGGGGTTCAACTCCCTCCGCCAGCTGACTTTGAAGGCACGGCAAAATTTTTTGCAAGGTTGCGGACAGAATTCCTCGCGACAAAAGCGCTAGGGTTGGTGTCTTCGGACACGAGCCCTTTCTGCATTGCGGAGTGCCCCGTACAGCGGTCCGGTAAAGTTCTGGTTGGTAGCGCGGGACAATGAAGTTGTGTCCCGAAGGATTGACGGGACGCCGGAGCCTGCGTCCCAAATGATTCTGCGGGACGGGTGGGTGAGTGGCTAAAACCAGCAGACTGTAAATCTGCCGCTCCTTGCGGGCTACGGAGGTTCGAATCCTCCCCCGTCCACCAGTTTTTGATTACCACATCGCGGTGCAGGGCTTGGTTGAGGATTTGGTAGGGGCTCGGCAAGCGAGCTTGGCAAAGATTCAGGAGTAGATTTCGAAGCGCGGAGGAGTTGGCTGCGATTCGAGGTAACGGCAGCGATTGCGGGAAACCGGAATGTGCCTGGGTAGCTCAGCTGGTAGAGCGCGTCCTTGGTAAGGACGAGGTCACCGGTTCAATCCCGGTCCCAGGCTCCAGCTATCCAAGTCCGGAAGATTGTGGACGAAAGTAGCCGGGAATGAGCGGGGGTAACTCAGTGGTAGAGTCTCTGCCTTCCAAGCAGATGGTCGCGGGTTCAAGTCCCGTCCCCCGCTCCATTTTGCGGTTTCTGAATCGTTAGATCGAGCAGTAAGGAAGTGAAGAGTTTCAGCGCGGCGTCTCTGGATAAGAGAAAGGTCGCGAAGTCCTTCTAAAGAGCGAGGCGAGATGGCGAAGGAGAAATTCGAACGAAATAAGCCGCATGTGAACATTGGGACGATTGGGCACATTGATCACGGCAAGACGACTTTGACGGCGGCGATCACGAAAGTGCTGTCGAAGAACAATCCGAAGG
>Ga0302325_10007400_pt1 | contig 24375 bp, 19 predicted proteins | sample Palsa_T0_2_FD_201948 | JGI IMG/M metagenome (GOLD analysis project Ga0302325, IMG submission 201948) | Peat permafrost microbial communities from Stordalen Mire near Abisko, Sweden - Palsa_T0_2 | ecosystem: Environmental > Terrestrial > Soil > Palsa > Peat permafrost | place: Sweden: Abisko... | reverse complement strand
CGGTTTCAGCGACCGTAATCTGGATGTGGTCAATGTAGCGGCGATTCCAGATGGGCTCGAAAATGCCGTTCGCGAAGCGGAGCGCCAAAATGTTCTGCACCGTCTCTTTTCCGAGGTAGTGATCGATGCGGTAGATCTGGTCTTCCGAAGCGACTTTTAACAGCTGCTGGTTCAACGCCTTGGCGGATTGCAGATCGCGGCCAAAAGGCTTTTCGATAATTACCCGCCGCCAATGGCCATTTTCCTCGGTCATCAGGCCAACTTTCGCAAGCCGCTCGACGATGCTGCCGAAGAAGCTGGGCGCGGTGGCCAGGTAAAAGAAACAGTTGCCGTGGCAGTTGTGTTCCTTGTCCACCTTCTCAACCAGTGCCTTCAGATTGTCGTAGGTAGCCGGATCGTCGAACTCTCCAGTCGTATAGTTCACGCGGCGCACAAACCCTTCCCACAAATCGGGATCGATCGGGTTGGTGGCGAACTTCTTGATATCTTCAGTGAGGGCTTTCCGCGCCTCTTCATTGCTCATGGGAGTTCGGCCCATGCCGATTACAGCGAACTCCCGCGACAATAATTGCTGGCTGGCTAGGTTGTAGAGAGACGGAATCAGCTTGCGGCGAGTGAGGTCGCCGGCATAGCCGAAAATCACCATGACGCACGGATCGCCCACACGTCCGACTGGCGCTTTGACTGCAGCTGGCATAACTTCTGTTTGAGCCATGGTTTCCTCTTGAAAGTGAGCTATGAGCTAAGGGCTGCGAACTTCGAGCAAAACAGAGATTCCCTTCGCTCGAAGCCCGTAGCCGCCCGATTTCTTACACCATCTTGTTCTTATTCTTACGCTATCTTTGCCGGTGCCTTCGGTTCTTCTTCCTTCTCGAGATGTCCTCCAAACTGGAATCGCATGGCGGACAGCAGCTTGTTGGCAAAGGTCCCGTTCCCGCGCGAGCTGAAGCGCTCGTACAGCGAGGTGGTGAGCACCGGACACGGAGTGCCCTCGTCGATTGCCGCCAGGATCGTCCAGCGGCCCTCGCCGGAATCGGAAACGTGTCCAGAGAACTTGGTCAAGTCGGGCTGATCGATCAGGGCGCTCGCCGTCAGGTCGAGCAACCAGGACGCAACCACGCTGCCGCGGCGCCACACCTCGGCGATATCGGGGAGGTTGAAGTCGTACTGGTAGTGTTCGGGATTGCGCAACGGAGTAGTTTCCGCATCCACGGTCTGGGTTTGCTTGCCGGCGTTGGCGTGCTTCAGGATGTCCAGCCCTTCGGCATAAGCGGCCATCAGGCCGTATTCGATGCCGTTGTGCACCATCTTGACGAAGTGTCCGCCGCCGACCGGTCCGGTGTGCAGGTAACCATCTTCGGAGGTCCCCGTCGCCTTTTCGCGACCGGCGGTGCGGGGCACGTCGCCGCGCCCAGGGGCAAGAGTCTTGAAAATCGGATCGAGCCGCTGCACGGCAGCTTTAGGACCGCCGATCATCATGCAATACCCGCGTTCCAGTCCCCATACGCCGCCGCTGGTGCCGACATCCACGTAGTGCACACCGGAAGGCTCGAGTTCCTTGGCGCGCCGGATGTCGTCAATGTAGTACGAGTTCCCACCGTCAATTACGATGTCATCCTTGTGCAGCTTCGGCGACAGCTCTTTGAGGGTGCCGTCCACGACGGCGGCGGGTAGCATCAGCCACACGGCGCGGGGGGTTTTCAGCTTGCCGATGAAGTCCTCGAGCGAAGTGGCGCCGACGGCGCCCTCGCCGGCCAGTTGTTTGACGCTGCCCGCATTGTGGTCAAATACAACGCACTCATGTCCATTCCGCACTAAGCGGCGAACCATGTTGGCGCCCATGCGCCCCAACCCGATCATTCCTAGTTGCATTTGAGCTCCTTTGAATTGGCCGCGCTACCCGCCGGCTCTGTTCTTTATGTTGAAACGCCCGCCAGTAAAACGTCTGCACAGCTTACAACGCTTGGCGCACAAGCTCGCCTGGTTTTCTTGAAGTCGCTTTCACGAATTTCTGCCCGGGCACTTGCAAATGCTGATCGTCCCAAGTGATCTGCAGGAACACGTCGCTGTTCGGGCCACGCTTACGTCCGGCGGATTGCAGCGAGCCTGGGCCCGAAGCCGGGCGCCGTCACGACGCCTTGCGCTTCGAATTCTTCTCGACCGCTTCCAACAGGGTACGGAAGGCGTCGGCAAACAATTTCACGCCGTCGGCCGTCAACTTGTCGGTCACTTCTTTCATGGAAATGCCAACGCTCTCCAGATCAGCCATCGTTTTCCGAGCGCCGGCCACGTTCTCGGTGAGACTCAGTCGCGGGTTGCCGTGAGCACGGAAGGCATCGAGCGTCGCCGGAGGAGCGGTGTCGACGGTGTCGGGTCCGATCAATTCCTCGATGTAAACCACATCGCGATAATGTGGGTTCTTGGTGCTGGTGCTGGCCCAGAGAACCCGCTGGGTCTGCGCGCCCTTGGCGGCCAGCGCCTTCCATCGCGGAGTGGAAAAAATGCGCTGGTAGGCTTCATAGGTCAGTTTGCCGTTGGCAATTGCGACCTTCCCCTGGATGCTCTGCAGCTTCACAGTCCGTACCGGGTCGGTTTCTTTCTTGATCTTTTCGTCCAGCAGGGAGTCGATCAGCGTGTCGATGCGGCTGATGAAGAAGCTGGCCACGCTGGCAATCTTGCTCACATCGCCGCCGGTCGCAGCAAACTTCTCAACCCCGTCAATATAGGCGGCCGCGACTTCTTCATAAACTGCCTGGGCGAACAATAGCGTCACATTGACGTTGATGCCCTCGCCGATGAGCTGCCGAATCACGGGAATCCCTTCCGGTGTGCCCGGGACCTTGATCATCACGTTTTCACGAGCCACCGACTTCCACAGACGTTGCGCCTCGTCGAGCGTGCCGCTCCCGTCATGCGCGAGATACGGGGAGACTTCGAGGCTGACATAGCCGTCGCGCTTTTTCGAGCTCAGATACAGGGGGCGGAGCACGTCGGCCGCGTCCTGAATGTCGCGAATCGCCAGCAGTTCATAGCGGCCCTTGGCGTCGAGGTCGGTTCGGGTCGAGAGCTTGTCCAGAAAATCCTGGTACAGAGTCGAGCCGTCAATGGCTTTCTCGAAAATCGAGGGATTCGAAGTCACGCCGCGCACGCCGTCTTCGATCAGGTGCTGCAGTTCGCCGCCCGTCAGCAGATCGCGGCGGATGTAATCGAGCCAGATGGATTGGCCGAGAGACAGAAGTTGGTTGAGAGGATTGGCGGCCTTTGCGGTTTCAAGGGTGACAGGATTCATAAACCATCTCCTAAACTGAGTTAGGCAACAGATTCACTGCCTGATGTTATAAGACGTTCCTTTGCAGGCCGCGGAAAAACCTGAACTCCGATGCCTAGCCCCGGAAGGGGCTTCTTATTTCGACCAACGTGCGGAGTCGCTAAAACGACGCCCCATACTAAACCTAAGTTCTTCCGCCGTCCAATGAAACCTTTCGTTCTTAAACGACTTTCCGATAGTTCTTAATGACTAGTTCCCGAGCAGGTCGCGCGCCGCCTGAACCACGGCGTCGGAAGTGAAACCGAACTTTTTCTGCAGATCCTTGATCGGCGCCGACGCTCCAAACGTGCGCATGCCGAGGATGCGCCCTTTTGGCCCCGTGTATTGCGCCCAGCCGAAAATCGAAGCCATCTCGACCGCAACCCGCGCGGTGATGTCCGGTGGAAGCACTTGATCGCGGTAACTCTGGTCCTGACGCTCGAACAAATCCCAGGACGGCATGCTCACGACGCGCGCCCGGACGCCTTCGGATTGGAGTTTCTCGTAGGCCTCGAGGCAGAGATAAACCTCGCTGCCGGTAGCCATAAGAATGACCTGCGGCCTGCCACCTTCGGCGTCGGCCAGAATGTAAGCGCCACGAGCCAGGTCTTTCGCGGAGGCGTATTTCGTGCGATCGAAAGTCGGCACGGCTTGCCGTGTCAGGACCAGGGCCACGGGTTCGTTCTCGAGCCTCATGATCACCTTCCACGCCTCGACGACCTCATTGGCATCGGCGGGACGCAGCGTCATCAGACCGGGGACCGCTCGCAGCGTGATCAGTTGCTCGATCGCCTGGTGGGTCGGTCCGTCTTCGCCGAGCCCGATCGAGTCGTGGGTGAAGATCCAGATGGACGGGATCTCCATCACGGCCGAGAGGCGGATCGGCATCTTCATGTAGTCGCTGAAGATCAGGAAGGTCGAGCCGTAGGCGCGAATTTTCGACAGCGTCATGCCATTGACGATTGCGCCCATCGAGTGCTCGCGAATGCCAAAGTGGAAGTTGCGCGCGTTGTAATGATTCGCTTCGAAATCGCCCGCCCCCTCGAACGTGAGGCGCGTCTTCGTCGAAGGATACAAGTCGGCAGAGCCGCCCGTGAGCCAGGGATCGTTCTTGGCGATGGCGTTCAGCACTTTGGAGGATGAATCACGGGTTGCGAGTCCCTTGGCATCGGCCGCAAAGGTCGGCAGTTCCTTGTCCCAACCGTCGGGCGGTCGCTGACTGTGCATGCCCGCAAATTGCGCCGCCAAATCGGGATGCTGCTTGCTGTACGCACTGAAAAGCGCGTTCCACTGCCCGCTCAGCTGCTTCCCCCGTTTCCCCATGACGTCGCGGAAATTTTCGCGCACGCCGTCAGGCACCAGGAATTTGGCGTCTTCCGGCCAACCGTAGAAGCGCTTGGTCAGTTTGACTTCCTCTTCTCCGAGTGCTTCGCCGTGCGCTTCCTTTGTGTCCTGGCGGTGGGGTGAGCCGTAACCGATGTGGCTGTCCACAATAATCAGCTTGGGGCGATCCTTCACGCCGAGCGCCTGGTTGTAGGCGTCGGCCAAGGCAATCAGATCATTGGCATCGTGGACGTGCTGGACATCCCAGCCATAGCTCAGGAACCGAGCGCTCACATTTTCGTCGAAGGCAAGATTGGTGTTGCCTTCGATGGTGATGTGGTTGTTGTCGTAGATCCAGCACAGGTTCGAAAGTTTCAGGTGGCCGGCAACCGACGCGGCTTCACCGGAAATTCCTTCCATCATGTCGCCATCGCCGCAGATCGTCCAGATGTTGTAGTTGAACAGTTCGAACCCCGGGCGATTGAAATACTCCGCCAGCCAGCGCTCGGCGATCGCCATACCCACGCTGTTGGCGACGCCCTGACCGAGCGGACCGGTGGTGGTTTCGACGCCAGTGGTCACGCCATACTCAGGATGCCCCGGCGTCTTGCTGCCCAGTTGCCGGAAATTCTTGATCTCATCGAGCGAGATCGCCGGCGTCGAAACGACTTTTCCCTCCCGACTCACTTCTCGCACACCCGCCAGATGGATCAGGGAATAGAGCAACATGGAGGCGTGCCCGTTCGAGAGGACGAAGCGGTCGCGGTTCGGCCAGATAGGATTTTCCGGGTCGTACCGCAGAAACCGCTGCCACAAACAGTAGGCCACGGGAGCAAGCGCCATCGGCGTCCCCGGATGCCCGGAGTTCGCCTTCTGCACGGCGTCCATCGAAAGAGTGCGAATGGTGTTGATACACAACTGGTCGAGTTGTGTACCGGTGGTAGCGACGGACTGATCACTGACGGCCATCAATTCGGGACTTCCTTTTTTCCCCGAGAAATGGCAGACATTATAGCCCCTCGATCCCGGTTCGCGTCAACCTCGAGAACCGCGTCTACCGCCACCGCGAGCGGAGAGTCTTCGCTTCCACTTTCGAGCTCGGGCGAGATCGCCCGAGCTGGATCAGCGATCTCGAGATCGGTGATCTCGCGACCAGTGATCTCACGACCAGTGATCTCACGACCCAGGACGACGACCATGCGTTACTTCCTGCCCAATTGATTTTTGGCCGCCGTCACCACTCCCTCGGGATGAAACCCAAACTTTTTCTGAAGTTCCTTGAGCGGCGCCGACGCTCCGAATGTATTCATGCCGACCGAATGACCGGAACTGCCGACGTAGCGTTCCCATCCGAAAGTCGAACCCTGCTCGATCGAAACGCGGGCCTTTACAGCCGGCGGCAACACGCTGTCCCGATACTCTTTGGTCTGACAGTCGAAAGTGTCCCAGGACGGCATGGAGACAACCCGCGAGCGGATTCCCTCGGCCACCAACTTCTCATGAGCCTCAAGCGCGACGGAAACTTCGCTGCCGGAGGCAATGAGAATGACTTCCGGGTTGCCACCAGGAGCATCCGCGAGCACATAGGCGCCCTTGGCTGTTCCCGATGCCGGTGCGTACTTGCTGCGATCAAAGGTAGGAAGCGGCTGGCGCGAGAGCGCCAAAACCGCTGGCTTATGACGCAGTTGCAGGATGTGGCGGTAAGCCTCAACTACTTCGTTCGCGTCCGCCGGCCGGAATAAAGCGAGGCCGGGCATGGCGCGCAAGGACGCGAGATGTTCGACCGGCTGGTGGGTCGGGCCATCTTCTCCGTCACTCATCGCCTCGTGCGTAAAGACCATGAGGGTTGGCAGCTCCATCAGCGCCGACAACCGGATCGCCGGTCTCAAATAGTCGCTGAAGATAAAGAAGGTTGCACCGTAGGCCCGGAGCTTCGATAGCGATAGCCCGTTTACCACGGCCCCCATCGCGTGCTCGCGGATGCCGTAGTGCAAATTCTTCCCGCCCGGACTGTCGGCTTGGAGGTTTCCCGCGCCGGCGAAGGTCAGCAAGGTTTTGTTCGAGGGGCCAAGATCCGCCGAGCCCCCGAGGAACCAGGGAATATTCTGGGCCAGCACATTCAGGACTTTGCCCGAGGCTTCCCGGCCCGCCAGGCCCTTCGGGTCTGCAGGGAAAACGGGGAGATTGCGGTCCCACCCCGTCGGGAGCTCGCGTCGCTGCATCAGCTCGATCTCGGCCGCGAGGTCCGGATATTTCGCCCGGTACCCATCGAAAAGTTTCACCCAGTCCTGGTGAGCCGATGCGCCGTGTGCGCCGATGCCAGCCTGAAAGTGATCATAAACGCCGTCGGGAACATAGAACTTTGCATCCTCCGGCCAGCCGTACGAGCGCTTGGTCAGGCGGCACTCCTCGTCCCCGAGCGGCTCGCCGTGAGCTTCAGGTGTGTCCTGCCGGTGGGGGGAGCCGTAGCCGATGTGGCTGTCGAGGACGATGAAAGTCGGACGCCCTTTCGTCTTCTTGAAAACCTCGATCGCGCTCTCGATGCGCTCGATGTCGTTGGCATCGCCCACGCGCAGAACGTTCCAGCCATACGCCAGAAAGCGGGCGGCGACGTCCTCGGTAAACGCGATGTTGGTGTTGCCTTCAATGGTGATGTGATTGTTATCGAAAATCCAGCAGAGATTATCGAGGCCCAGGTGCCCAGCGAGCGACGCCGCTTCCGAGGAAATGCCCTCCATCATGCAGCCATCGCCGCAAACCGCATAAATGTTGTAGTCGAAAATGTCGAAGCCCGGCTTGTTGTAGTGAGCGGCCAGCCATTTCTCGGCAATGGCCATGCCGACGCTGGTGGCGACACCTGCCCCGAGCGGACCGGTGGTGGTTTCGACACCCGAAACCCAGTGGTACTCGGGGTGGCCGGGGGCCCGGCTGTCGAGCTGGCGGAAGTTGCGGATATCGTCGATCGAAACCGAGGGCCGCCCAAGGTGCTCGTATTCGGCGTCGACCGCCTGGGTCTGGGTGAGATGGAGCACCGACCACAGCAGCATCGAGGCGTGCCCGTTCGAGAGCACGAAGCGATCCCGGTTGGGCCAAATGGGATCCTTGGGATCGAAGCGCATGACCCGATTCCAGAGCGTGTAGACCAGCGGCGCAAGCGCCATCGGCGTGCCCGGGTGTCCGGACTTGGCCTGCTGGACTGCGTCAATCGAAAGCGTGCGGATGGTGTTGATGCACAGCTGATCAAGTTCCGTCTGCGTCGTCGGCGTCATTGGACCGGCAAGTACGGCACACATGGTGGTCTCCTCATATTCTTTTAGGATGTTCTAGTCGATGTCCACGGGGATTGCGACGTAATTCTCTGTTCGCAAATCGGATAGGATTGCCGGGCCCGATTGGATGAAGTCAGCGCCACTAGACGAAAGCACCGGCTGCCCCAGGGCCTACATCCGACCGAGAAACAAATCGAGGCGCGATTGTACACCCAAAAACTCAGCTATGGATAGTGGGGATCCAAACTTTTTTTGAAAAAGCGCTTGGGCGTTTCCAGCCGTCGGATGGGTGAGGACGCTCAGGTAAGAAAGGTCTTATTCTGGCTGATCCTATGTTGCAGCGTGGAGGCCAGTTCGTCCACGTCCGTCGCTGAAAGATGCATGACATCAGGATCAAGGATGGGGAGGCGGTTGGTTCCGACCGCGTCCCGCCGCACCTGGATCAGTAAAGCCTGCAACACATGGGAGTCGTATTTCTCCGGCGCCATGCGGATTAATTCCTGCAGCGCCGCGCCGACCGACATGCGCTCGCGGTAAGGGCGTTCGCTGGTCATGGCATCGAAGGTATCGGCCAGGGCTATGATGCGGACCGCTTCCGGCATTTCGTCGCCATGCAGGCCATCCGGGTATCCCGACCCGTCTCCGCGCTCATGATGCCAGCGCACGATTTCCGGAATCTGCGGCCAGGGAAACTGCACGTGGCTGACGATCTGATGGCCAACCACGGTGTGATCCTGCATCTCGCGGGACTCGGTCGCATCGAGCCTGGACGCTTTTTCGAACAGCCGCCTGTCGACCGCGACCTTGCCGATGTCGTGCAGGTAGCCCGCCGACCGCAGCGACGCCACCGCGCCCGGGTCCATGCCGAGCGCCTCGCCGATCGCCTGGGAGTAGCGGCCAACCCGCAGCGAGTGTCCATGGATGTTGACGTGTTTGACGTCGATGGCGGTAGCGAAGGCTTCCAGGGCGTTATCGTAAAAACCGTGCAGTGAGGCCAGGAGTCGCAGATTTTCCGAAACTCGTTGCGCCAGTGTCTGGCCGAGAGTGTGATTCTGAATGGCCAGCGCCACGTAGTGGCTGAGCATTTCAAAAGCGTCGAGCGCGTCTTCTTCATAGAATGCATCGCCTTCCCGGCGTCCCAGGGCGATTACGCCGGCAAGTTTTCCCCGGACTTTCAGCGGGCAAATGCACTTGAAGAGTTCGGGCGCGACATTGCCGTTTGCACTCAGGAAAACATCGGATGTGGAACGGTTGAGCAGGATCGGACCGGCGGCCGCAGCCAGAGTGTGCACGTGGCGGGGAAGCAGGGGAATCAGGGACGGTTCGGGCAGCAGCGCGAATCCCTGCGCGTCGACCGAGGTCAGCAAAGAAGGCCGCTCGCCGAACGAAAACAAAACAGCTTCGCGCGCGCCGGCCGCTTCCATCACAGCGGTCAGCATCGAGCGAGCGGTTTGACGGAAGTCGCGGTCGGCCGTTAGTTCGCGACCGAGATCCGCCAGCGCTTCGACTGTTCTTAACAGCTTCTTGAGATTGGCTCCCTGCAATGCTTCGTGCGGAGTTGCATGCGAGAAACCAGAGCCCCATCAGCGTAGCATCGCACCCACGACTCGATTATTGGTTAGTTTGGTGCGAGCGCACCCGATCGGTGATCGGGCCATCGAAAGCTCATGAGCCAATGCCTGTGATTCTGGACGATTTTCGATGAACCGATAACCGATGGAAAGATCACTCGATGCTCCGGACTTTCCTTGACAGGCAGGCGAAGTTGGCTCATACTTCGGCGCAATCACCTCCAGCCGCTGGCGTTTTGGTCCGGCGATTTGCCGACCGAGAGAGACTGTGGCTGTGCCTCAATCCAAGCCGTTTCGTTCCGGCAAAATACCTGGCGCGTTCGACCGCAATTCTTTGCCCGAAAATTCCTCCAGCCCGTCCTCAAACATTTCTGAGAATCCCGACGAGCGGGCAGTCCTTTCGTCCCTGAAGGAGTTGATCGCAGCCCGGAACCACAGCCTGGACGCGATGCTCGGGACGATCGCAGACCTTGCCCGCCAACTTACGGGGGCTTCCGGGGCCGCCCTCGCGATGTGGAAAGAAGGCGCGATGGTGTGCCGCGCGCTCTCAGGCGACGCTGCCCCGGCTCTCGGTGCGCAGTTGAATGCGAAGACTGGAATTTCGGGCGAGTGTTTGCGCACGGGTAAAATCCAGCACTGCGCCGATACCGAGAACGATCCACTTGTCGATCTGGAAGTCTGCCGCAGCCTCGGGTTGCGTTCGATTGCCGTCTTGCCGGTTCGTGGCTGGCGCGGAATCAACGGGATTTTGGAAGTTTTTTCCCCGAAACCCGCAGCCTTTACCGAACGACACCTTGCGCTTCTCGAGGAACTTGCGGTCCTTGCGGACCGGGCACGCACATCGCGACCGGAAAGCGCATCCGCCGCCGCGCTGATGCTGCCCTCTGAGATTGAGAAGCCGTCATCGAGTGTGCCACCCGCGTCGCTCGGTGTCGCCCACGCGGCCGAGACTTTCCGGAGCACTCGATCGCGGCCAGTCGCTTTAGGGGCCATTAGCCTCGCCGTCGCTCTACTGCTTGCCTTGGCGATCTGGCTGGGGTGGCGCGCTCTCGAACGGGCGAATGGCCAGGCGCATGCGGCTCCGTTTTCTGCCAGCCCTGCAACTGTCGGTCCTCGACCTCCCGACGCTGCAGTGGCGCATCCTCCCGACGACGACCCGGTGTGGAAGGCAAATCCCGGCGGCGAATGGATCAACCCATCCACGCTAACTCCATCGACGCCGTCTCCATCCAAATCGAACGACAAGCCCTCAGCCGGATCTTCGGTCACGCTCGCTTCGAACCTGGACGTGCTCGTGGGAGGTAAAACTCAGACCGATCGGGCTCAGGGTCGCTCGTTATCGTCCGGCGACGTTGCCGCGAATGTGGTCATCCGGCGTGGGAATTCGGTCGCGCGGACAAGATCGAAGGCGCCAGTGCAGACTGATTCCCATAACAATGTGCCTTCCGACTCGACCAGCTCTTCCGAGCCGCTGCCGATTTCTGAAAGCGTGGCGGGCCAGTCGCCTCTCAGCGGAGTTCTCACCGCGAAGGCTTCGTTGCCCGGGCTCTCGATTCCGGTGTCGCAAGGCGTTTCGGGCGGCCAACTCGTGTACCGCGTTCCGCCGGTTTATCCTGCCCAAGCCCGTCTCGAGCGTTTGGAGGGCCGGGTCGTTCTGGCCGCAGTGATCATGGAGGATGGAACATTACGCGATGTCAGAGTTGTCGAAGGCGAGCCTTTGCTTGCACAGTCCGCCCTGGACGCCGTGCAGCAATGGCGGTACAAGCCCTATGAGCTTGATGGAAAACCGGTGAAGAACCTGATCAGGATCTATGTTGACTTCAAGTTTCCCGGGGGCGCCCCGCGCTAAACGTATCCGGTGCCCGAACTCCGGATCGCCTGACGGCCGGATTGGTTGAGGACCTGAAGCCCTACACGCCGACCGGGAAGGGCTTGCTGTGGGTTTCCGAGCCCACCGAGAGTCCAGCGAATCGCCCCTGCAGTAGCGACATCAGGCCGGTGACCCAGTAGCCGATCACGAACAACAGCAGGAAAGGAACGGTGAAGTAGTTCTCGTTGTCGATGGCGTAGAAAACCGCCAGCGCGAAATAAGTTCCGATCAGCAGTTCAACCCATGGCACCCATCCCAAACGCTTGCGATATTTCTTGGCGCCGACTCGGTCCTTTTTCGATTCGACGCGGTACTTCGGAGTCCGCGCGAAGGCGGTCTGCTTGCCGACCAGCGCTTCGAGCACCGCCCGAGTGTTGGTGACGGTCAGCCCGATTCCGAGAGCCATCAACAGTGGCAGGTAGAGCAGCGAGCGCAGCCAGCTTTTCGGAAACAGTTCCTTCTGCGAAACCAGGTAGAAGCTGGAAATGGAGAACGTCGAAGCCATAAACAGGGGAAGGTCGATATACAGCATCTGGAACCATCCCTGGTAAAAGCGAATGATCATGGCGGGCAACAGCAGAACCGAAAGCACGATCATGAGCGGATAACTAAGGTTGGCCGTGAGGTGATAGACCGCCTCGGTTTTCACGTGCCGCGATGCGTCGCTTGCGAGCACCCGGGGAAGTATTTTCTTGGAGACCTGGATCAACCCCTTGGCCCAGCGCGCCTGCTGCGTCTTGAATGCGGTCATTTCCACCGGCAACTCGGCCGGACATTCGACGTCCTGCAAATAAACAAACTTCCATCCTTTGAGCTGGGCGCGATACGAGAGGTCGGTATCTTCGGTGAGCGTGTCATGCTCCCAGCCGCCGGCATCGTCAATGGCGCGGCGCCTCCACATGCCGGCCGTGCCGTTAAAGTTAAAGAAAACGCCGCTGCGCGACCGCGCCGAATGTTCCAGCACGAAATGGCCGTCGAGCAGAATGGCTTCGACCTCGGTCAGCAACGAATAGCTGCGGTTGATGTGCGTCCAGCGCGTCTGCACCATGCCGACCTTGGGGTCGGTGAAGTGATGGACGCACTTCATCAGAAAGTCGGGTGGCGGAACAAAATCAGCGTCAAAGATGGCCACCAATTCGCCCTTCGCGGTTCTCAATCCGGCTTCGAGAGCGCCCGCCTTGAAGCCGTCACGATGATCGCGATGCAAGTCGACCACCGGATGTCCCAGGGCGGCATAGCGCTCGACCAGAATGCGGGCGACCTCTACGGTTTCGTCGGTCGAATCGTCGAGCAGTTGGATGTCGAGCTTGTCTTTCGGATATTCGAGCCGGCAGACGGCGTCGAGCAGCCGGTCCACCACGTATTGCTCATTAAAGATCGGCAACTGCACGGTGACGCGCGGCAGTTCCTCGAAATGCGCCGCCGGTTCGGTAGTCTTGTTCTTTTTGTGCTTGTAATAAAGATAGACCAGCCAGTAGCGATGGGCTCCGTACGCCGCCAGAATGATCAACACGATGAAATAGGGAATCAACAGTGCCAGATCAAACGCATTGATCTGGTAAAGCCCTTGGAAGGTCTTGTCGAGAAAATGTTGGCGAAAATAGGACCCCAAGCCCTTGGAGGCAAAAAGAACGATAAAGGTCAGCGGGGAAGAAGTGAGGGTAAATTGCATGTACTCAACAGGGCCACGAGACAAACGGACCGACCGCAGCCCAAGCATTGTACCCGATATTCGTGGGTCGGGCCGCCGTCAGTCATTGGTGTGTCAGTCATTGGTCAGTCATTGGTCGCAGATTAGTCACAGATTTAGTCACATTGGGCTTCGCCTCGCCTGGACAGCCGAGGGCGTCCCTACGCGGGGCGGCCGATCAGTTCAGGAAATATTGCCGGTACAACGTGTCCCGCTGCGCCGGACGGAAGCCCGCATCCCGTATGATGCGCCGCAATTCTTCTTCGGTTGTGCAGTTGGTCACGCCCGCGGCACGGACGACGTTTTCCTCCAGCATCACCGAGCCCACATCGTTGCCGCCGAAGCGCAAGCCCATTTGGCAGACTTTCAATCCCTGCGTCACCCAACTGGATTGCACGTTTAGAAAATTCGATAGATAGAGCCGCGAAATCGCGAGCACCTTCAGATACTCAACCGCCGTGGCTTCATCCCAGTGGCGTCCGCCGAGCGCGGTGTTGGTGGGCTGGAAGCTCCACGGGATGAACGCGGTGAACCCGCCCGTCTCCTGCTGCAAGTCATAAAGACACTGAAAGTGATTGATGCGGTGTTCGATCGACTCGCCGACGCCAAACATCATGGTCGCGGTGGTGCGCATGCCGAGTTGGTGGGCGGTGCGATGCACCAGCAGCCAGTCCGCGGTCAGGCATTTCAGGCGCGCGATTTTGTAGCGGACTTCGTCGTCAAGAATCTCGGCCCCACCACCCGGGATCGAATCGAGGCCCGAGTCGCGCAGCCGAGCGATGGTATCGCGTACGCTGAGGTTGCTGTACTCGGCAATCGCGAGAATCTCCGAAGCGGAGTAGCAGTGCAGGTGGACTTTCGGGAAGCGCTGCTTGATTCCGCTGAGCATCCGCTCATGCCAGTCGATCTTAAGATCGGGATGCAGGCCCCCCTGCATCAGCACGCCCGTGCCTCCCAGTTCAACGGTCTCGCGAATCTTCTCGTAGATGGTTTCGAAATCGAGGATGTAGCCTTCGTTGACCCGCGCCGCCGGTCCCTTCAGGGGGCGATAAAACGCGCAGAAAGTGCAATACTCGGTGCAGAAATTGGTGTAATTAATGTTGCGATCGATGATGTAAGTCACCGTGCCTTCAGGATGCATTTTGCGGCGAACTGTGTCCGCTTCCATGCCGATCCCGATCAAGTCATCGGACCGAAACATCTCCAGAGCCTGCTCTTTGGTCAGCGACATCCTCTCGACCCCTTCCTATTGGCTATTCTAGCCGGAGACAGGGGATGGAGGCGAGTTTCGCAATGGAGCGCATGGGAACGCCGGGCGTTCCCGGCGGCACAGTCTGGGCGCTCCTCCTCCCCACCGAATGATCCATGACCCGGTTGCCCCACTATGCCGTCCGCTGACGAGGCTGCACTTTCGGACGAGCGGGCTTGGGCGCGGCCGGCTTCTGCCGACGTTTGTACTCATAGAGGCCGTACAGACCGCCCGCTACCGAAAAAATAAGCAGAGCGATCAGCACTGGCCAATAGTACTCGGCAAAGAACCTCACAATGTGTCGCCCGTAGTGGTATCCGAGATAAGCCAGGATGGCGAACCGAGCGCCGCGCCCGACCGCCAGCGCGGTGAGAAACTTCCTGGTCGGATATTGCATGGCGCCCGCCGCCAGAAGCATGGGCACGATCGGAAACGGGGGCGGAAGCAGGGCGGGGATCGCGACCGCCGCGAAGCCCCAGCGCTCAAAAATTGCGTAGACCCGGGCAGTCTTTTTCTTCGAGAAGCGCTTTTCAAGAGTTTCCTTGCCGCCCTTGCGAGCCATGCGGTAGGTAAGATAGCCGCCCAGGAGGGCTCCCGCCGTGGCCATGATGGTGTAGTAGAACCACGGCTGGCGGTGATGCGCAGCGAGAAGAATGGTGACGACGTCGGTGCTGCCGGGAAGTGGGATGACCGAGTTGTCAATCAGGCCGAGCAAAATCAGGCTCGGGCCGCCGAGATGGATCAGCCATCGCAGGGCGCTCTGTTCCGACGCTACGAGGACGATCGCAAGCCAGTGCATCGTGCTTATTAGAGCAGGTTGGAGGCTGGCGAGTTGCAATACTTAAAACTAACTCGTGCGGTCCGTCTAGAGCAGAGTCGGCAGCTCTTCTCGAAGTTCGAAGCCGCTAGCTTGAATCTTCATCATCGTGGCCGCCAGATTCAGGATTCGCTGCGCGGCCCGCTCAATGCTCACGCCACGCCGGTGAATGTTCGAGATGAGGTTCCGGTTTGCGTCCGTGTCGGTAGCTTTCGGCCGGTAGGCCATGTAAGCGGACAGGCTTTCGGCTGTCGCCAGCCCCGGGCGCTCGCCGATCAGTAGGAGGGCAATTTTGGGCGCCAGCAATTCGCCAATCTCGTTGAGAATGCCGACCCGGCAGTAACGAATCACAAACATCCCACCGACACTCCAGTCGCGCGCCTGGGCCTGTTCCCAAAGCAGCGGCAACAGCCGAGGAACCTGCAGGGCAACGGCCGTCACCGAGAGCCCGTCGCCAACCACGATTTGCAAATCGTTTTCTCGAGTGCAACGCCGGGTCACCTCCGCGCGGGAGGTATCGTTCAGGTGACGGCCCAGGTCAGGCCGCAAAAGGAACTCGTCCTTGCTGGTCGCTCGAGAGCAGACTTCAAACAGATCCCACTTGCGAAACAACTCCTCGTCCCGATCGCCCTCCGGACGAGCGAACAGGTTCAACTCCGCGCGCACGGCATCGCGAGCGGCGGCATGCGCCTCCCGGAGTTCGAGTTGAGTCTCGGTTCGATACGCTGCCCCGCTCCGGCCCGAGAGCAGGCGCGCCGGAGTCCGTGCGCGTACTTTCTGTACGATCTCGGAAAGGTCATACTGCTGGGCGAGTTTGTCCTCCTCGGCAGACATTCAGACGGTTTTCTCGAGCGACGATTCCAGACCCTCGATCAGTCGACGCCGCTCGGTCGAGTCGAGGGAAGCCGGTTCGGTACCCCGATAGATCCCCATACGCTGCAGCCACGCGAGAAATTCCGGTGCGGGGCGCAACTGGAAGAGGCGTCGCGCGGCCAACCCGTCGTGATAGCTGGTGGATTGGTAATTCAGCATTACATCGTCGGAACAGGGAACGCCCATGAAGTAGTTGCAGCCCGCGACGCTCAGAAGTAGCAACAAGTTGTCCGCTGAGTTTTGGTCGGCGGCGGCGTGATTGGTGTAGCAGACGTCGCAACCCATGGGCAGGCCCAGCAATTTGCCCATGAAATGGTCTTCAAGTCCGGCGCGGATGATCTGCCGCTCGTCGTACAAGTATTCCGGCCCGATGAAACCGACCACACTGTTGACGAGAAAAGGCTCAAAGGCCCGCGCAACTCCGTAAGCTCGCGCTTCGAGCGTCAGTTGATCGACTCCGTGATGCGCCTCGGCAGAGAGGGCGCTGCCTTGGCCAGTTTCGAAGTACATCGCGTGATCCCCCGTCCAGCGGACATCCCGTTGGCGGTGATGCTCAAGAACCTGTTCGCGCCCCTCGCGCAGCATGTTCAGAGTGATTCCGAAGCTACGGTTGGCCGCTTCGGTACCCGCCACGGATTGAAAAAGAAGATCGACCGGGGCTCCGCGCTTCAACGCCGCCAGTTGAGTCGTGATATGCGCCAGGCAACAGATCTGCGTGGGGATCTCATAGGCGTCCACCAGCCGATTCAACGCCAGAAGAATCGAACGGACGGTTTCGACCGAGTCGGTTGCGGGATTCACCCCGATGACCGCGTCTCCGCAACCGTAAAGCAATCCTTCGAATGCGGCCAGAAGGATTCCGCCAACGTCGTCCGCCGGGTGATTGGGCTGAACGCGGATGCCGAGCACCCCGCGCTCTCCCATCGTATTGCGGCAGCGTGTGACGTTCCGAGTCTTGGCGGAGGCGAGCACCAGATCCTTGTTGCTCATGAGCTTGGCGACCGCGGCGGCGATTTCAGGGATGATGGCCTGCTGTAGCGGCTTGAGTTGAGCGTCGGTGGTGCCGTCGTCGAGCAGGAATTCGCGGAATTCTCCGACGGTCATACTGGCCACGGGGCGGAATGCTTGCTGATCGAACGACTCGAGAATGAGGCGGCTGACATCGTCGTCGGAGGGGTCGATCAGCGGCTGCTCGACAATTTCCCTGAGCGTCAAGTCCGCAAGCTTGCGTTTCGCCGCAACCCGCTCGCGTTCCGATCGCGCGGCAATGCCGGCCAACCGGTCGCCAGACTTTTCCTCGTTCGCCTTGGCGAAGAGTTCGCGGAGATCGGAGAACTCGAAGCGCTCGATCATGGAGGGTGTCCGCTCGCAGACACCATGTTACAGAACAAGTCGCGATCGACGTGCTCCAGTTTCTCCAGGCTTATTCGGCTACTCAGGCTCGTTCGGCTACTGGGTGGTGACACCGGTAATCGCCACCGAAACCGGATCGCTACCGGTCATCGCCGTCCCGGTGGCGGTCAAAGTGCCATCTGGGTTGATGGTGTAGATCGAAACCATGGCGCTATTCTGATTCCCGACATAGACGAACTTGCTCGAAGGATCGACGGCGATGCGCCAGGGTTGGGCCCCGGTCGCGATGGTGGCCGGCGTGTTCGGGGTTAAGTTCCCGGTGCCGGAGTCGATGGTGAACATGGAAACCGTGTTGTCCTGTCGATTGACAACATAGGCGAATTTACTGGAGGGATCGACCGCCACCGACGTGGGGCTGTTTCCGGCTGAGACCGCGCTCGGCGTATTCGGTGAGAGCACTCCGGTCACGGAATCGACAGTGTATTGCGCCACAAAGTTATTGGGTTGGCTGTATGCATTGGGCACGTAAGCGAACTTACCGGAAGGATCGATCGTGACTCCGAAAGGAGATCCGTACGCTGGGACCGTGGCCGGTGTCGTCGGCGTCAGGACTCCGGTGCTCGAGTTGATGGTATACATCGAAACCGTATCGTCATCCTGATTGGTCGCGTAGGCAAATTTGCCGGAGGGGTCCACGGTCACCGAAAGGGGGCTCCATCCAGTTGCCACGGTAGCGGGCGTCGTCGGCGTCAAAACCCCTGTGCTTGCGTTGATCGTGAACATCGAAACCGTATTGTCGTCGCTATTCGCCGTGTACACGAATCTTCCGAGGGGGTCGATGCCGATTCCCTGGGGAAGAAATCCGGTTGCGACCGTGGCGGGGGTTGTCGGGGAGAGGACACCGGTCGTTGAATTGATGGTGAACATCGAGATCGTGCCGGCGTCAACTGCATTGGACCCAAGATTCGCCACATAGGCAAACCTGCCAGCCGGATCGACAACCATCGTTTCAGACCCGAAGGCGTTGGCTCCGGTCGCGATGGTCGCCGGCGTGGCTGGCGTGAGATCCCCGGTACACGAGTCGAGGGTGAACATCGAAACCGTATTCGCACCAGTGTCGTTCAACACATAGGCGAATGCCGACGCGGATGCAGGGGTGCACGCGGGCGTGATGGGAGCGGTGCTTCCCCCGCCACAACCGGAACTGAGCACGGCGACTAGACCCACAACCGCGGTTTCGAGCCAGATTTGTCGCATACGCTCACCTACTTTGTGGGACGACATACAGTAGCCTCCGGGCCGCTCGATCGTCTGAGCAAAAGCGCTCACTTTGCAACGGGAGAAACACAAGCCCGCGTTCGACGGTAGGTCCGAATCCCTTTGATTCGACCATCTTCAGAGTAGCTTGAGATACCTATGCGTACTCAACAAACTCAAGCCGCGGCGCCGGCGGAAGCGCCCCGATCTCGGAGCCGAGGCGGTAGTAAAGCTCAAGTCCATCCAGGCACGGAGGGTCGAGATAATAATGGATGTTATGGGTCAGGTAGATGCGAACCGACTCGACCGTAAGACCGAGACGGGGCGCCCACCCCTGCGCGATGGTTTCAAGATTTTTCGACAACAGGCCGCGATCGCGCGACTTCCGGAAGATGCGGACGATCGACGCTCCATCTCGTCCGGCGAGTGCCTGCTTGCGAATCGCCCAGAAGGCGAAGACGAATGATTTTCCCGTGCGCGCCTTCCACTCCTCGGCCAAATCGAGCGTGAAATAGCGCGTGCGATCGACCTGCAGCGCGGGGTCTCCGATGAGCAAAGCTGCATCGCATTCGTCGAGCATCGCATCCAGATCCGGAGCCATCGGCTTATAATCGCGCGCTCCGCCCAGCCATTTGGCAAGCAGAAGCTTGGCAAGCGCCGCCGAAGTCATCGAAGAAGTGTCGAGCGCAACCTTCGACACCTGCTTCGACCACTGTTCCTTCGACCACGATTCGACGGGCATGTTGTGCGGCATTTTGCTCACGAGCAGGATCGACCCCACGGCATGTCGCGATGCAATCGCCACGTCGGGAATGATGACCAGATCCGGAACCGTGGCATAGGCAGCCGCTGGAATGATTCCGATATCAGCCGCTCCGACGCGCAAAGCCTCGGCGCAAGCCGAAGGGATGGTATAGGAAATGTCGAAATCCGCGCCCGCCTCGCCGTGCTCAAAATCCCACATGAGCGGCGCCGTGTTCAGATAGGAAATGGCCGAGATCTTTAGCCGGCTCATCAGTTTACGAATTCTACCAAAACTGATGTGCGCGCCATCCTTGACAGCGTTGGTCGGGTGGGCTAAGCCTGTGTTGTCGAGAGAAGCGGGCTGCCCGCGGTCGGTTTGATCGAGCTCGCAGCCCGATGTCGTCGATGTCGAAGGGTCGTTTGAGGCAACGTGACTCACAAAAATTATCGGGGGACTGAATACGCGGATCAAGCAAAGCGCTAAGCTCGATGCCACCAGGGAACACGTGCAGGAAGAGCTGCCGACCGCCATAGAAGCTGCGCTCAGTTCCATGCGGAATGAATCCCGGGTGCGGGAAACCGCATCTCTATTCCCGGACGAAGTGAAATCGCCCCACCAGAAAAAGATCCTCAGTTTGCTGAAAGTCGATGGATCCACGCACATTGATCAGCGGGTGGAGCCACGGAAGCCGAAAGGTCGCCCTCAAAAATCTGCGCCGCGATCGTACTGCTGGCTTCCCGACCTCGATCTTCTGTCGAGCGCGAAGTTCGCTGATTGGGCCTGTTCAGCATGCCAAAAGTGTTACGGCTCGATAGTATTGGTTCGTCTTTTTGATGCGAGCACGAGCCGGTACGCTCCTGCTGGTTGGTGGTTCTCAGCCCGTAGCTCGCGGCCGACGGTTTCGCGAAATTTGCGAAGTCATGGTAATTTCAGTCAAATAAGCTGTCATTTGAGGAGCCATTGTCCAAAGGTCTAGTCATTGTCGAATCGCCGGCTAAGGCGAAAACTATCCAGAAGTATCTGGGCAAGGGATACACGGTCGATGCGTCTTTCGGCCACGTGAAAGATCTGCCCAAGAGCAGCTTGGGCGTCGATCTCGAGAACCATTTCGAAACCGAATATGTGGTCATTCCCGGGAAAGAGAAAGTGCTGGCCAAGCTTAAGAAGTTGGCGATCGGAGCCGACCACATCTACCTTGCGCCTGACCCGGATCGCGAGGGCGAAGCCATCGCCGCCCATCTGGCCGACGAATTGGGCGAAGATTCGAGCAAAAAGAAGAAGGGAAAAAAGAGCGCCAAAAAGAAGACCGACGATGTCGGCGACGGCGCACGCATCCGCCGCGTGACCTTCAACGAAATCACGCAACGCGCCGTCAAGGCCGCGTTCGAGCATCCCCGCGACATCGATCGCAATCTGGTGGATGCGCAGCAGACTCGCCGCGTACTCGATCGGCTCGTGGGATATCAGGTCTCTCCTCTTTTATGGGATAAAGTCCGCCGCGGCCTCTCCGCCGGACGGGTGCAGACCGTTGCGCTCCGCCTGATCGTCGATCGCGAACGCGAAATCAAGGCCTTCGAGAAAAAAGAATACTGGACGGTCGACGCCAATCTGGCCGCCGCCAAGCCCCCGGTATTCGACGCACGCTTCCTCGGCAAGGGCGAAGAGAAAATCGAGATCACCAACGGCGAGCAAGCCGAACAAATCCGTCGGGCGCTCGAAAATGCCGATTGGGTCGTCCGCTCCGCGGAAAAGAAGGAACGGCGGCGCAACGCCACTCCGCCGTTCACGACCAGCAAGCTGCAACAGGACTCCTCGCGCAAGCTGCGCTTCAGCGTGAAGCGCACCATGATGATCGCGCAGCGGCTCTATGAAGGTGTCGAGCTCGGCGACGAGGGGCTGGTCGGCCTGATCACCTACATGCGAACCGACTCGACCCGGGTTTCGGCCGAGGCCATCGCCGAAGTGCGCGAGTACGTCGGCAGCGAGTACGGTGCCAACTATTTGCCCGAGTCTCCCAACACCTATAAAGAGAAGAAAGAAGCGCAAGCGGCGCACGAGGCGATCCGTCCGACTTCGGCGATGCGCCATCCTGACCAGGTCAAACAATATCTGCAGGAAGACGAATTCAAGGTTTACAAACTGATCTGGCAGCGTTTCGTCGCCTCCCAGATGAACCCCGCCGTCTTCGACCAAACCTCGGTCGATATCGATGCCAAGTCGGGAAGCGACGTGTTCTGGTTCCGAGTTACCGGTTCGGTCATGAAGTTCGATGGTTTCCTCAAGGTCTATGAAGAAGCCAAAGACAACAAGGACGAGGAAGACGAGGAGCTGAAGCACAAACTTCCGCCGCTCGAAGCCGGACAGAAGCTGACGCTGAAGTCGCTTCTTCCCGAGCAGCATTTCACCGAACCGCCTCCGCGCTTCAACGAAGCTTCCCTGGTGAAGGAACTTGAAGAGCGCGGCATTGGCCGGCCGTCCACGTATGCGACCATCCTCAGCACGATCCAGGAGCGTATGTACGCGCAGAAACTCGGCGGCAAGTTCGTACCCACCGAAATTGGACTGGTCGTCACCGACCTGTTAGTCGAGAACTTCAAGGATATTTTTGACTTTGAATACACGGCGCGCCTGGAAGAAGAACTCGACGAGATCGAAGAAGGCAAGCAGACGGGCAACGATGCGCTCACCGAGTTTTATCACAAGTTTTCGAAGGATCTCCGATACGCAGAGAAGCACATGGAAAACATCAAACGTATGGAGAAACCCACCGACGAAAAGTGCGAGCTCTGTGGAGCGCCGTTGGTCATCAAGTGGGGCAAGCACGGTTCGTTCTATGCCTGCAGCACCTATGACAAGGAAAATCCCGACACCTGCAAGTTCACCAAAGAGAATCCCATCAATTTGCCCGATCTCGACTCGGCGGATCTGCAGGAGACGGCGCAGGAGGAATACTGCGAAAATTGCGGGCGCGTCATGGTCCTGAAGCGCGGGCGCTTCGGCCAGTTCATGGCCTGTACCGGCTATCCCGATTGCAAAACGACGCGGCGGCTCGATCAGGGCAAGAAAGTGCCCGACATTCCGCTCGATGAGACCTGTCCGCTCTGCAAACGCAATTTGATCCTGAGGCACGGCCGTTACGGCTAGTTTACTTCGTGCAGCGGATATCCCGAGTGCAAGTATGTCAAGCAGAACTTCATCGGAGTGAAGTGCCCGGCGTGCAAAGATGGCGAACTCGTCGAAAAGCGCGCCCGCAAGGGCAACACCTTTTACGGCTGCGGAAATTATCCAAAGTGTAAGTTTACATCCGCGGCCAAGCCCATTGCCGAGAAATGTCCGGATTGCGGGCATGAGTATCTGGTGGAGCGCCTGCGCAAAGACGGATCGGTGATTGCCTGTCCCAATAAGGAATGCGATTACGAGCGCGCCCTCGAAGGCGTGGCAGCGGACGTTTCCAAGGTCTGATCCAAGGGTCTGACCCATAAGGCTGTTCGAAACAAAAATTCTGAAAAGGGAACCAACTGGTGAAACATGGCAAAGAAAGCAACCGTGCACGATGCCGGACTGATTCTGAAACTGTACGATCTGCGCCGCGAAGCGGAAATGCGTAAGGCGAGATACTGGATTACGGCGGAATTCTGGCCGCAGAGCGCCGATGATCTCATCAAGGTTGTGAGCGCGTTCCCCAGCCAGGAGAACGCCTGGATTCGACAGGTGGGCGGCTATTGGGATATGGCGGCCTCGTTCGTGCTCCAGGGCGCGCTCAATGAAGAGCTTTTTCTGCAGCCGGGCTCGAGTGGCGAAATGTTCTTAATTTTCGCCAAGATTCATCCCTTCCTCAAGGAATTTCGCGAGAAGACCAACAATCCTGATGCCTTCGGCAACGTCGAGAAAGTAATCACCGGATCGAAGTTCGCTCGCAAGCGCCTGGAGCGCGTCTCGAAGAATGTTGAGCAGCGTCGCAAAGCGCTGGCCAAACCGGCGAAGAAACCCTGATCGGCGCGCCGCGAGTGTCTTCCGACCGCTCGTGGTTGGTGGGTGATTCTTCTGTGATCCAGTGCCCATTCTTGTCGGCGCCCATCTGCTATCCTTAATTGCGTTGTGCGGATGCTCTGGTGGTTTCTCATCCTGGGAGTCAGTACTGTGGTGGTCGTGTCGGTTGTGCTTTCGCTCTACATGCGGGTCCGGCGGCAGATCAAGCGCTCGGCGGCCCAGCGAGCGGAGCGCGACGGGCTCGACCACTCGTCGCCTGAGGCCTGAGCCCCGTTGACGTCCGCCGAATGAAGTTCGCCACAGGTAAAGGAGCACCATGTCAAGAGCAGATGCTCAAATTCTTGGACAGCAGACACGTTCTCTGGAGATCGCGAAACAGGTAGCCATCGTGGTCGCTGCCAGCTTCTTCGTCGCTTTGTGCGCGCGCGTGACCGTGCCGCTGCCCTTCACGCCAGTTCCGTTGACGTTACAGAACTTCGGAGTTCTCGCCGTTGGATTGTTGCTCGGCTCGCGTCGCGGGTTCGCGGCGCTCTCGCTCTATGTTGTCGAAGGTGCGTTCGGACTGCCCGTATTTAGCTCCGCAATTCTGGGCAGCGGAATCGCCCATCTCCTCGGCCCGACTGGCGGATTCCTCATGGCCTATCCGCTGGTGGCATTCGTCGCGGGCTGGATCTATGAGCAAGGTTCGGAACAGAGTTCACGCCGCTTCGGTTGGGCCGCGCTGTCAGCCGTGGCTGCGGAACTGGTGCTTTTTGCCGGCGGGCTCAGTTGGCTCGCCGTGATCACGCATTCCATTTCTCTGGCGATCCGGTATGGCTTTTACTGGTTCATCTTTGCGGAAGTCATCAAGGTACTGATCGCCGCGGGTGTTGCCACGCGCTGGCATCAGAGGTTTTCTTCGCCAAGATCAAGCGGAAAAGGGTGAGCTGAATGGTTGCGGCAGGCCCGGGCAGAGTTATCGTAAGTCTTTGACTCTGTTTCTCACTTCGGTGAGAAGCGGAGGCGGCAGTTCAGAATAGCCTTCCTGGGCCGCAAAGCGCTGGCCCTCGGTGTAGATCCAA
>Ga0302325_10007398_pt1 | contig 24378 bp, 26 predicted proteins | sample Palsa_T0_2_FD_201948 | JGI IMG/M metagenome (GOLD analysis project Ga0302325, IMG submission 201948) | Peat permafrost microbial communities from Stordalen Mire near Abisko, Sweden - Palsa_T0_2 | ecosystem: Environmental > Terrestrial > Soil > Palsa > Peat permafrost | place: Sweden: Abisko... | reverse complement strand
GTGACGAGGATCGGCGACAGCAGCGACCAGATGCCAAGCGGCGTCTCCGCTGCAATCAGGTACAGCCCCCACCACACGCAGGTATCCCCAAAATAGTTGGGATGACGCGTGTATCGCCACAGTCCGCTGTCCAGCACACTGTTTTCATGGGCGGGATCGCGGCGAAAGCGGACAAGTTGCCAGTCGCCGAGGCTTTCAAACAGGATGCCAAAGACGGCGAGGCCTGCGCCGATCCAGCCCGGCGGACCGAGCGCTCGGTCGGCATCGTCCAGCTGACCAAGCTGAACCGGCAGCGCGACCAGGAATTGCAGCACGCCCTGCAGCGAAAAGACCTGCAGGCCGGAGGTAAACGCAAAACTCCAGCCTCGCCGCGCTTCGGCGCTTCGGAAAATCGCCTGATAGCGCGGATCGGGACCGTGGCTACGCCAGCGCCAGAACAGATAAAGCCCCAGCCGCAGGCCCCAGATCGTGCAGAGGACGAGCAGAACTGTTCCGGCGACGCCGCTGCCCGCCGTCTCGAAGTGTGTGGCGACCGCCAGCACGACAATGCCCAGCGCCCACCAGCTGTCGACAAAGCTCACGTCGCGGAGCTTCAGGCTGCCCAGCCAGAGAAGCACCAGGCACAGCGCGGAAATCCCTGCATTTTGCAACAGGAGCGAAACGAGCGTCATGAGAGCACGATGCGGGAATTGACGAGGACCGCGCGGCCGGAAAGCGTCCCGGCCGCGCGCGCCACAGATGCTATTTGCGATCCACGCTCCACGGTCCGGGACCGGCGGCCGCGATGTAGAGGAAAACGAAGCAGAACAGGATCGCCGCGTCGCCATTGTTGAGGGTCGGGAACGGTCCCTGTTTCATGTGAAACGCGAAATACGCAACGGCCATTTCGCCGGACATGACGAACGCGGCGTAACGGGTGAGGAATCCGACCGTCACCAGAGCGCCGCCGACAAGCTCGATGACCCCCGCGATCCAGATGATCGAACCGACTTTGACATTGTCGAACATCGCAACATGCGGAAAGTGCAGAAGCTTCGAGCAACCATGCTCGAAAAAGAGCAGGCCCGACACAAACCGCAGCACGCTCAGCAACTGCGCCTGCCATTTCTCCAGAAAGCCCATGGATTCCTCCTGTCCAAGACGCCGCAAGCCTACACCGAGTCGGCGGATTGCCAGTCCGGCCGGAGCGTCGCAGGCCCCCCGGAGTCCGCCGGGAATATGGCGTCCTGCCGCAACCCGCCATGGTATGGAATCGGGCAACGATTCGTTGGCAATCGGCGCGGCGAGGCTATCCGGCATGTTCAACAGGGTCTGGAAGCACCTCAGACGGCATCCCTGGTTCTATCTGGCCCTGGCGTGCGGCGCGGCCGCATGGCTCGCCACCGGGGCGCTCCCGCGCAACGTCCGGCTCGCGGTAACGGGCGACACGTTCTATCTCGCCTATCTCATTCTCACCGCTTCGTTCGTCGTGCGCGTGCCGACGGATCGGTTTCGCGACTGGATCGACGATCGCGACGAGGGTTTGATCATCGTCACGCTCGTCACGCTTGCCGCGGTGGCGTTCAGTCTGGTCTCGATTTTCACGCTTCTGAACGCCGGGCACAAACTGAGCGGCGCGTATCTGGGACTGTCGCTCGCCAGTGCGCCGCTGGGCTGGTTTGCCCTGCACACGGTGGCCGCTCTCCACTACGCGCACTTCTACTATGCCGCGCGCGCCATCGAAGGTCCGGGCCCGGATTCCGGAGGTTTGTGCTTTCCCGGTACTGACAATCCCGGTCCCTGGGATTTTCTCTACTATTCGTTCGTCGTTGGTATGACCGCGCAAGTGTCCGACGTGCAGGTCGTTTCAACGCCGATGCGGCGGCTCACCATGCTGCACGGAATCATTTCGTTCATGTTCAACACCGTGCTGATCGCGCTTGCGGTGAACACGGTCGTCGCGTTGGTGCAGGCGCCCTGAAACGAACCGTCGCTCAGGGCTTGGACTTCGGCGGAATGGCGGACGCTTCGGCGGGCGACAGCTCCGTCATCGTTTTGACGATGCACGCCTCGGGAATGCCGTGCGGTTCCTGGCTTACCTTCAAATCCCAGTCGAGCGCCGAGCACAGGGTGTTGGGGCCGCGGAAATTCATGATCAGGTGCGATTCGGGCCAGAGCAGGGACGTGCAGTCGCCTGCAAGATCGAGTCGGTAGTAGCGGTTCATATCGACGCGGATGAAGATCGTTCTGGCATCCGGCGCTTTCCAGCTTTGGAACTGGTTGGAATAGAAACACATGTTGTGCGGGGCTGACGGCGCCGTGCTCTCGCCGGAAGCCGGCAATGTCGCAGTCAGCGAAAGGCCGGCGAACAGGCCGGCAGCGGCGATGAGGTGTTTTGCTGAATGGCGCATCGTTGTTCTCCCGCGCGGTCTCGGACCAAGAGGCGGCGGCATTGTACTCCAAACCACGGAAGCATCAACGAACGACAATTTGATCGAACGGGAACGATTTACGGATGACGGCGTTCCGAAGCGCTGAATTTGCCCCTGCTCGAACCCGTACCCTGCGTGTTTCGGTCCGTCGCAGATGACGTTACGATGACGGTCGGCGAGCACATCGAGAGGGGCCGGGAATAATCCCACCCCGCACCGCTGCCATTGGCTAGACTGGCGTCAGCACTGAACGAGGATATCCCATGCGTCTGCCGCTCATCGCACGTGCCGATCTGACCCCTGAGCAGAAACCGCTCTACGATGCAATGCGTAAGGGCATCGCCAGCAACTTCAACGCGTTCAAGGTCGAGCGCGAGGACGGCGCGCTGATGGGACCATGGAACCCGTGGTTGCACGAGCCGGCAATCGGCAAGGCGATATGGGACTTGACGCTCTCAATGACCGCCAATGCAACGTTGAAAGACAATATCCGCCAGATCGCGATTCTCGTGGTTGGCGCGCATTTCAATGCGGCCTATGAAATCTACGCGCATATCGCGGTGGCAGAACGCGAAGGAATGAAGGAGCAGAGGCTGGCCACGCTCGTTGCCGGGTTGAAACCGGCCGATCTCGCACACGATGAAGCGCTCGCCTTCGACGTTACCCATTCACTCGTCGGCGGTGGCGTACTACCCGAGCCGCTTTACCGACTTTCCGTCACCACCTTCGGTCAGCACGGGACCAACGAATTGATCTATCTGGTCGGGTTGTACTGCCTGGTATCGATGACTCTGAACGGTTTCAACGTTCCGGTGCCCGAGCGCGAATAAGTCCTGCTGCCAGCCCGCATCACGGCGCACCGGGAGTCAAACGTCATTCTGCGGTCTGGAGAGCGTATTGGCTTCTGCCGGTGTGCGACCGGCTCGAGTCGGAACGCGGTCGGGGCCGACGCGCGTCTGATACTCTTCCGAAGCGACGATCAGTTCGGCGTACCCGCGCAACCCGACCCGGATCAATTCCCGATTGGCCGATTGCAACTGCGCTTCGCCGTCCAGCGGGCGATCGAGAAGAAGGGCGAAGACCAGGTTAGCCGCGGAAGCCAGGTTGTCGAGTGCGACGAACCCGTCAATGAATTCGTCCGACGCTATGAACTCGACGACGATCTGCTGCAGGGACTTTGAGCCGCTCTCCAGGCAATCGAGAACATATGCGTATCCGCCCGGGTCGGCCTCTCGTTTCAGAATTTCTCCGAACACCTCGCCGGCCAGTCGGGCGGCATCCTCGTGCGCGAATCGCGTTGCCATAATGTGCGATTCTAACATCACAGAATTCGACGGACGCAATTGGAAACCGGCTTGCACGCCTGGGTTGGCCACAGGGTCGTTTGACGCCCGTCTGCTCTAAATTCGGCTCGGCAGGTCTCCATCGACCCATTTGATCCTGAACGCTCTGTAACAACCTTCGCACCGGTAGTATTGCGAGGAGTCTTCGAAGACGGCGTCGATCACCTTGCCGACGGATTCCATGTCCTGCAGCGTTGCGAAATCGCGAGCGCCCGAAATTCTTCGGCTCAACAACCTATGCGCTGCAACGAGATCGCCCGAGCCCAGGAAATAACTTCCATGGCTGGAGCAAGCCGTCAGCGTTCCGGCGGCACTCAGGATTTCGAGTGCGCTGCGCCTGATGTGAGGCTCGGACCTGCCCGGTTGCTCAGCATGGACCCCAGCCGGCAACTGAAGACCCGCGGGACCGGCATTGGCCGCAGGTCTTGTCAGCTGTGGCGCGGCAGGGAAAAAGCCTCGCGCAAATCGCTGAACCGATCTGGCCGCCCCGAGCAGAATTCGGCGGATGCCGGGGGGAAGGCGGTCGGCAACACGGCGCGCAGCCTGTTTCAGGCGCGGGATGATCTGACGGAGGGCGGCTTGCCCGGATTCAGCCATGGAAGCCTGCTGGCGTAGGGGATCGTCTGCGACTACTCGGGGCAAAATATCATGTCCCTGTAATAACGCCACGTACGTCGTGCGCGTCCATTCATCGGTAAATTCCGGCCTCCAGATGGCCGAAAGAGAATTCTTCCTAACGATGGCCTCGCTCTTTCAAGCCTGTTCTGTTCGAGTTTGCTTCGAAGGGGCCTCGCGAGACACCGTGGAGCTTGTCCGGCCGGGGACCCTCGTCTAAACCGGGCGCCTCGCAAGAGAAGTTTCTTCAATGAAGCCGCGCTCGACACGATCTTCCGGCCGCGGTGCTCTGCGCGTGAAGGTTAAATCGACAAAGGGCAGGGCCGTTTCATCGGCCCGCTGGCTCGAGCGCCAGCTCAATGATCCCTATGTCCGCGACGCGAAGGCCAAGGGCTATCGCAGCCGTGCAGCGTTCAAGCTTGTCGAACTCGATGCGAAATTCCATGTCCTGAAACGCGGTGTGCGGGTCTTGGATCTGGGGGCTGCGCCGGGCGGTTGGAGCCAGGTGGCTGTCGCCCGTGCCGGCGCCAGCGGCAAGGTCGTCGCCGCAGACATTCTCGAGATGGAACCGATTCCCGGCGTTGTGGTTCTGCAGGCCGATCTGCTCGCGGCCGATACGCCTGCCCGCCTGAAAGCGGCGCTCGAGGGGCCGGCAGACGTCGTTCTCTCGGATATGGCGGCGCCGACCACGGGTCACCGGCCGACAGATCACTTGCGTACGCTTGCGCTGCTCGAAGCCGCGCTCGATGTCGCCGAAGGGGTGCTGAAGCCGGGAGGGAATTTCGTCGGGAAGACATTCCAGGGTGGCGCATCCGGGGAGATTCTCGCGCGCATCAAGCAGCGTTTTGCCGACGTCCATCACGTCAAGCCGCCGGCCAGCCGTGCGGAATCCGTTGAACTCTATCTGGTCGCCAAAGGATTCAGGGGTTGAACTGCCCTGAGCAGCGCGCGGCGATCAATGCTCGTCAGCTGATTTCAAACGTCACAGTCACTGTTTCCGAAACGCTTTGTTCGCCGGCAGCAATTGGCGTCGGGGCGGCCGCGTGCCCCATTATGGTCATCGCGCGAAATATCGGTTGTGGTTGCTCATTGCCTTCCGTTACCTGCTCGATCGGGCCGAGCCGCACTCCTCCTGCCCTCGCATAGGTCGTCGCCTTCTCCATCGCATCGTGCATCGCAGCCTCGCGCGCGGCGGTCTCGAGCGGTTTGGGGTCGCGGATCGTGAACGACACACCGCCGAGCGAATTGGCGCCCGACCCGACGAGAACATCGATGGTCGGACCGAGTTTCGCGAGGTCATCGACCGTGACCGACACGGTGTTCGACACTTGATAGCCCACGATCCTCTGCGTCGTATTGCTATTGCGATCGTTCTGATATTGCGGCGAGACGGAGAATTCACTCGTCTGCACAGCCTTGTCGGGAATGCCGAGTTGCTTCAGCGTCGCGAATACACGGTTCATCGCGCGGGAGTTGGATGCCAGCGCGTCGGCGGCAGTTGAGCCTTGCGTGACGACGCCGGCCGACAGTTGGGCCTCGTCGGGTACACTCTTCACTTCACCCTGACCCGAAACGGTCATCGTTCGCTGCTGAGGGTTCTCCCCGGACGCCAGCGAAGGGGATGCACAGAGGAACGAGGTGAAGAGGGCCAGCAGTGCGACACGATCTTTAGACAAAATATGCGTCTTCATGGGTCGTTCTTCCTTCGAGCGGGATGCGATCCTGGCTGCCGTCTCGGGCGAAACTGCGGCAGGCCGGCGACACACCGGGGCTGGTCCCAAAGCCCTTTCGAAGCGCGCGTGCTTCCTGTTAGGAAGGCGCGCTTGGACGGCGCGGTTGGGAATCGTGTTCGGACGTTTCTGGGGCCTGTAGCTCAGTTGGTTAGAGCTGACCGCTCATAACGGTCTGGTCGGGGGTTCGAGTCCCTCCGGGCCCACCATGCTTAACCTGTTGATGTTGTAGAATAATTTTCTCTGCATATCGAGCCAGATTTGCCCGACATTTCTGGCGATAAGCGGACAGCGACGGCGCATTCTGCTCTCATGACGCAGTGAGACGAAGCAAGCGTCCTGAAAGTACGAGGGAATTCCCAGTGCGCGCATAGTTTCATTCCTCAATTTTGCGACGCATAGGGCAGTGAGCAATTCGTCCACGAAATAGAGAGTCCACATTGGCCGGCAAATGCGCATGCCGTCGTCGGTCATTTCAGAATCGGTGCCGCGTGATCATCGCTTTGATGCTTTGGTTTGACAGGGTCCTGTAGTTCGACAATCGGGATACGGGGCATCCAGCCTCCCTGGCTTGAGAGTAGCGTCGCGAAACAGAGAGAACGGTCGAGCTGGGCAGGGGCGCGGACAGAAAAAGGCGCATGCGCAGAAAATTCGAAGCTAGGCTCTTGCAAGTCTTAGTGTTGTAGTTATATACATCACTAGAATTGTGATGCCGGATCAGATGGCGCGGCATCCAGGCGAGAGGGCAAGCAAGTGACGATGGCGATCAATCTTGTGCTGGGAATGCTTCTGGCGGCGATTCTGATCGCACCGGTGGCCTGGGCGAGGCCGGATCAGGCAGTGCGGAGCGGTGTTTCGGTTGTTGTGGGCGATCTCTGGCACGCGACCCAGTCATCTCCCGTTTTGACCACGGTTCGCTCGGCCCTTGTCCACACGCCCTGACGCTCCAACAGGAACAAGAAGAATGGATCATGAGTGGAACGCGAATCAGCCGATCTATCGGCAGTTGCGCGACAGGATCATCGCGATGATCCTCGACGGCGTGCTCAATGAGGGCGATCCGCTGCCTTCGGTGCGCAATGTCGCTGCAGAGTACCGAGTCAATCCATTAACGGTATTGAAGGCCTATCAGCAACTTGCCGACGAGAACCTCGTCGAGAAGCGGCGCGGGCTTGGCATGTTCATCAACGCCGGCGCGCGCGCGAGCCTTCTGGCCGCCGAGCGGCAGCGCTTTCTGTCGGAAGAGTGGCCGGTCATTACCGACACAATACGGCGCCTCGGTCTCTCGCCGCACGACCTTCTCACATCCGCTCAGGAGCATTAAGCGCCATGGCATGCATTGAAGCGCGCGGCCTCAGAAAGACGTTCGGCACGACCACGGCTTTGAGCGGCGTCGATCTGAAAATCGAAGACGGCAAGATCCTGGGACTCATCGGTCCCAACGGCGCAGGCAAGAGCACGCTGCTCAATGCCGTGCTCGGACTCATTCCGTATGAGGGCGAACTCAAAGTGCTCGGCCTCAATCCCTGGACTTCGCGCGACGCGCTGATGCGCGACGTCTGCTTCATCGCCGACGTCGCGGTGTTGCCGCGCTGGCTGCGGGTACAGCACGCCATCGACTTCGTCGCAGGCGTGCATCCGAGATTCGACCGCGCACGCGCCGAAGCGCTGCTGGCGAAGACCCAGATCAAGAAGACCAGCAAGGTGAGCGAGCTTTCCAAGGGCATGGTCACGCAGCTGCATCTGGCGCTCATCATGGCGATCGACGCGAAGTTGCTGGTCCTGGACGAGCCGACGCTCGGCCTCGACGTCCTCTACCGCAAGCAGTTCTACGACACGCTGCTGAACGACTATTTCGACCATCGCCGTACGATCGTGGTGACGACGCATCAGGTGGAAGAGGTCGAGCAGATTTTGACCGACGTGATGTTCATCAACCACGGCAGCATCGTTCTCGATTGCGCGATGGACAGCTTCGAGACGCGTTTTGTCGAGCTTACGCCGCGGCCTGAGAATCTCGCGCAGGCACGGGCGCTGAAGCCGATCCACGAGCGGCAGGCGCTGGGGCGCAGCATCCTGATGTTCGATTCGGCGAACCGCGAACAGCTTGCTGCGCTCGGCGAGGTTCGCACGCCCGGCATCGCGGACGTCTTCGTCGCCATTATGAGCGAGCCGGTATTGGGAGTTGCGGCATGAGCAGTGTATCGGACAATTCCGCCAACGGTTCGGCGCCCATGAAAACGACACGGCCCTTCGTCTGGTCGGTGCGGCGCGAGATATGGGAACATCGAGCGGTGTGGATCGCGCCGTCAGCCGCTGCCGGCCTTGTGCTCTTTGGCTTTCTGCTGCGCATCCTGAAGCTGCCGGCGCTTCTGGAGAAGGCAAATCAGCTGCCTCCGATGGAGCGCGCTGCCGCAATTGCTGCGCCATTTGCCATCTCCGCGGTCTCGATCATGATCACCGGCGTGGTGGTGAGTTTCTTTTTCTGCCTTAGCGCGCTCAACAACGAACGCCGCGACCGCAGCATCCTGTTCTGGAAGTCTCTGCCGGTGTCCGATGCCACGGCCGTGCTGGCGAAGGCTTTCGTGCCGTTCGTAGTCGTGCCTCTGATTGTGCTCGGCGCCGTCATCGCAACGCAGCTCACGATGGTGCTGATTGCCGCAGTCGTCCTCTCCACCACTGGCAATACTGCGTCCGTCATCTGGAGCGGCTGGCCGCTGGCACATTTGGAACTCACCATTCTGTACGCCCTGGCGACGGGCGTCCTCTGGTATGCGCCGATCTATGGCTGGCTTCTGATGGTCTCGAGCTGGGCGCGCCGCGTCGCGTTCCTCTGGGCCGTGCTGCCGTGGCTCGGGCTGTTCATCCTGGAGAAGATCGCGTTCGGCACCGACTATGTCGGCTCATTCATCGACTACCGCATCAACGGCGCCATACAGGATGGCTTCAGCTTCGCGGGCCACGGCCACCATGTGAATATCAAGACAATGCCGGTCATCGATCCGTTGACCGTCATCACGCCGGAACATTTTTTCCTCTCGCCGGGCCTCTGGCTTGGTCTCGTGGCAACGGCTGCTTTCATCGCTGCGGCGGTGTGGTTCCGCCGGATGCGCGATCCGGGCTAACACGAGCGTAGAATTTGCTGCCTGAAACCGCACGCGGACTATTCGCTGCAAGCACGCTCACATGCATATCGCCGCCGCGAGCGCAACTGGCCGGACAACACCTTATTCGAGGCGTGACTTCGGCGAAGCGATCGAACCGCGCCTTTTTGTCTGCCCCGCGACCCGGGGCGTGAATGCGATCTCGCTTACAAATCGTTTCTTGCCTGTCCTCTTCAGCTGAACGATCACATCCACGACATTTCGCACATATGTCTCGACGGTAAGCCAGTCGAGGCCGATTCCGGTAAGCAAGGCCATCATCGTTATTTGCTGGATCGCGGCATCGGGGCTGTCGGCATGTACGGTGGTAACCGAGCCAGGATGCCCGGTGTTGACGGCGCGAAGATACGTAAACGCTTCCTTGCCCCGCAATTCGCCCAATAAGATTCTGTCCGGCCGCATGCGCAGCGATGCTTCGAGCAACGCGTCGACACCGACGCGCGCTTCACCCATCTCGCCACGGACGGCGATCAAGCCAACGGAATTGGGATGTTCGAGCTTAACCTCGGGTGTATCTTCGATCACGATCAATCGTTCGCCCTGATCGATCAGTTTGAGGAGGGCATTCAGAAGAGTCGTTTTTCCGGAAGACGTTCCTCCCGACACGACAATCGTTTTTCTCGAGAACACGGCCTGTTTGAGAAAACTCAGCTGGTCGCCTGTGGCGAGCAGCGCTTCAAGGTCGGCATCGGTCGAGGCGGAAGATCGATCGTCAGCCGGCCGGTCGAACAAACCCGCACAATAGAGATCTTCGACCGACAGGTTCGAAATGGCATGCTTCCTGATGGCCAGCGCCATCCCCCGCCGCGTAGCCGGTGGCGCCACGATTTGTACGCGTGCACCGTCCGGAAGACTGGCGGACAACAGCGGCTGTTCCCTGTTGACACCCTGATTGTTCGAACCCGCTATCTGGCGCGCCAGCCGGAAGAGGAATGTTTCGGTGACGTCGGGCGCGGCTTCACAAGAGATTTGTCCAGAGGCGGATTCTATCCAGACTTCGCTGGGCCGATTGACCCAGATGTCGGTGACATCCGGCCGCGACAGCCAGCGCTCGAACGGCGCCAGATAGCTTTTCAGGTATACGTGGGCGTTCATTGCTTGGGTACGGGAACGCCGGAAAAATCAAGATCATGTGCCACAAAGACTCGCACGGGCGTCCCTTGGGGAACGGTGATCGTTGTCGGCACGTCAATGTTTTTCTGCAGGGCGATTGTCGCAACATTGTTTGCCTGCTCGGGCGAGCTGATAACGATTGCCGTGCTCGGGTTCGCCGTGCTGTTGGCAGCGGCTTGCATGCCTGTTGTCAACACCGACAACAGAATTGCCGAGCCAAATCGCTCGAAGAAGTGCGAGTTGGTTTCGCCCGATACGCCGCCCTGACCGATCTGATCGGTCGCCGGCGATCCGATGTCGACCGAAACGGCGTCGGGGGTGAGCAGGCGCGACCATACGACAAACGCACGCGAGTAGCCGGCGGCCGTCGCGCTGCGGTACTCGCCGATGAGCTTCGATCCCTTGGGGATGAGGACTGTCTGCCCATCGAAACCATGTACATCCCTGCTTACAACCGCTCTTACAAATCCTGGTAAATCCGAGTTTATGCCGGTTTCCAGTATTGCGGGCACAACCGTTCCCTGTGGCATGACGCGGTGCGTGTCGTGAAGCTGCGAAGCGAACACGGTCCCAGCCTGGGACTGGCTGACACGCGACGCGAAAGGATCGTCTTCTATACTCGTTCCGGCCGACCCGTGGGCTGCGGATAAGGAGGCCGTCGTACTTCCTGCCGTGCCTGCGGTGGGAGACGCGCCGCCGGCCGTCGTCTGGTTCGATGATGGCGATTCGCTCAGATCAACGATCATCGCGGGGGCGCTCAGTCTGCCGGATGTTGCGCTCACCGGCGCCTCGGTGAGTATCGCAGCCGGCGGAGCGGGCAATTGAACACGCAGAGGAATTGCGGTCGCGTGCAGAGGCGCGGCTGATTTCGAAACCGTTTGGCTCGCCGGGGCCGGAGGGCGCGTATTGCGCGAGCCGCTCAGCGACAGAAAGACGACAACGCCCAGAACCGCGATGCCTGCCAACCCCGCTGCAAAACCCCACGGCACATCGGTTCGTGCGACCGATACGAGGGGTCTTGAGAAGCGGTCAAACACTTCGCTGGAACGCGTCGCGCCTCTCACGTCGTCCATCTCGAATGCCGGCTGTGTCGTGTCGGTCATTGAAACCACCGTTCGAATAGGGTCGGTTCGTGGCGAGGCTTTGGGCTCAGAGGCCCCGCGCCCTCTTCCTTGTATCCGTCATTGAGGATTTTTGTCGCTTCACCGCCATGCCGCAAAACAAATCCTGGCGCAATTCGATCGACAACGAGATATCCGTCCCGGCTGACGATGTTTACCACCGACTCCTGAGCGTCCTCGGCGTCCGACTCGAGCGCGAAGATTGCGGGATAGTCCGCCGATCCCGGGAACGCGAAATAGGTGGAGTGACCGTCGTCGAATACACGGGTGGGAAGGTTTTTCGACGAGCCCTCATAACTGTAAGCGTGATTGACGTCGTCCGGCACCGCCGCTTGCGGGGCAGGCGCTTCCTTGGCGACCACTGCGGCAACCGGTTCGGGATATTCGAAGCGCAACCCGAAGATTATGGACCGCCTGTCGGCGGGCTGGTCCTGGTGCACCTCAAGATCAAACATATAGCGGCGAAGATTGGTGTAGACGCCCATATTGGTGACCGCGTCCCGACGCATCGGCTTGAGGAACAGCAGATTTGCCCGCCGGTTTGGCGTGACTTGCCAACCCTGGCTGTCACCGATGGCGACATTTTCGATCTTTTCGTTTTCGCCGAATTCCACGGTCATTTGATAGCCGAGCGTCCCTTCGAGTTCGACCACTTCGTTTGGATCGTAATGGACGACACGAATTCGCGGATCGCGTGGGCCGGGAAGGGGCTTCTCGGCGCCTTGGCAGCAACCCTGCGCGAAAAACAATGCCATCGCGGCCAGAAATGCCGTTATCGAATTCCTCATTGTTGAACGTCCCGGGACTGACGTCGCTCCAGTCCGCCGCTCATTCGACGATAACTCTCTCCGAGACGAACGGGGCGCGACTGCGCGGCGGTCTCCACGGAGGTGGAGGGAGCACCGACAGTGTCGGTCGTTGACGCGAAAGTCGTGCGTGCAGTCGAGGCATCGCGAACGGGGGAAGATCTGTGGAGCGCGTGGACGAGGTTCTGGATGCGGGCGTCCGTCTGATCTGCGCGCGTATATGACAAGGTGGTTTGTCGTTCCTGCTGGCTGCCGGACCTGCGAAATCCGGTTGGAAGGCGAAAGCCGCAAGCCACGATAGCAGCTGCCACAACCAGACCGAGCTGCGCAGCGGCGAATACGAAGATTATCGTTGCGGTAAGCGTAGCGGTTGGGGCATCAAGCGTTGACGCGGATCTCTGCGCGGCGAGTGCGGCAATCTGCGGCTCGATTGCCGCAAGCAAAATGACGATTGTGATCCAGCACAACATGGGAACCAACGCGCTCGCGGCGGTTGCCCTCACCCAGCCCGCGAAGAGCCCCCCGGCGGATTCGAACAGAAGAAGCGCCGCAAATATCGGTCCCACTGATGCGAGAACGCCGGTGACGACAGTCGCCAGTGCCAATGTCCCTCCGGTCGCCGCCAACAGCGCGGTCGACGCATATGCGAGTTTGTCGGATGCTTCGGCATCATCAGAGCGATCACCGAGCGGATTCGATTGTGCGAGCTTCGCAAACGCCGCCTGATCCGCGCGCAGCTCATCATAGGTCGTTTGCAACCTGTCCAGTGGCGATGTTTGCGGCCCGACAATGGCGCTTGCGAGTTCGATCGGCGCTTTCGCGCAAATGTCCAGGACGAGCGTCTGAAATACGTTCCAGTTCAACGTCAGGGCGAGGATCGTCCCGATTTTCAGGCCGACGAGCGGCATGTCGGAGAGTGTGAGCGCGCCATAGCCAAGCATCAGGCGATATCCGAGTATCGCGACATAGATGGTCAGAAGACCTGTCACCGCAATCGGAAAGATGGAGTGGGGCCCGGTGAGCGCGCTAAATCCGGCTTGCGAGAATGCCCCGACATTGCATCGCGTGGCGGTCAGCAACTCTCGAATCACGCCGACGTCGATCGGCAGCAGAGGACAGGCCCCGTTCATTGCCGGCCGCCCACCGAAGCCGTGCGCTTCAGAAAGACCGGTAGCCATTGCGAGGGGATGTCCCCGATCTCGTCCCGTATGGCATCCAGATGTCGTACCGACGATTCCGTTCCGGCCAGAATCTTCAGCTCGTTTTTCATCTGCGCGAGATCTAGCCTGACGACCGTACTATGGTCCGCCTGTTTGACGAGAAAGCAGCGTGAGGTGTCCGGCAGTGAGCGTACCAACTGAAATTCATGTTCGGTCAGGCCGAAGCCGGCGATGTAGTCCGCCGGCTTCGCGCGGGGATTGGGGAGAAAAATATGCGTCGCGGCCTGCTCGACGATCGCAGATGCGATTCGGCTCTCGAGAGCATCCGATGGACTCTGCGTACAAAAGCCGACGATGCTGTTGCGCTTTCTGATGGTTTTTTCCCATTCCTTAAGGCGCAAAACAAAAACATCGTCGTCCAGGGCCTTCCAGCCCTCGTCGACGACAATGATCGTGGGGGTACCGTCCAGGCTCTGTTCGATGCAGTGAAACAGATACATCATCGCAGGCGTGCGGGTCGCGGGCGTATCCAGCATGCGGGTCATATCGAAGCCGAATACATCCGTCGCGAAGTCGACCTTGTCATTTTCGTTGTCGAACAGCCAGGCATATTCCCCGTCCTCGCACCACGCGCTCAGGCGCGCTGCAAGATCACCGGCGGTCGGTCGTCGCATTCCGACAAATAGCTCCCGGAGGTACCTCAGCCGGCGGTGCCGCGGAGTCTGTTCGAAATTTGCTGCCACAGCATCGGCGATGACCAGGCGATCATCGGAATTCATCACATCGCCGGACGAAGTCAGAAGACGGCAAAGCCAGTCGACCAGAAAGTTCCGGTTCGACGGTGTATCGGCAAGCAGAAGAGGATTGAGCCCCGTTGGCAGCCCGGGGCGGAGCACATCGTAGCGCCCACCAACAGCGCGAATGAATATCTCCGCGCCACGATCCTTGTCGAAATAGATGACCCTGGGTCGGAATTTTCGGGCTTGCGCGATGAGGAACGCCAGCAAGACGGTCTTGCCCGCACCGCTTGGCCCGATGACGGTGAAGTTTCCGAGATCGCCATTGTGAAAATTGAAATAGTAAGGTCCGTGCGCCGTTGTCTCGAAGAGGGCGACCGCGTCGCCCCAGTGGTTACCCGTCGCCTGACCGGCCGCATGATTGTGAAAGGACGCAAGGCTTGCAAAGTTGGCGTTCGAAATCAGAGCTTTGCGCGCGACATACTTGAAATTGCCGGGAAACTGAGCCCAGAACGCGGGCTCCATATTGACGTCTTCCCGGACCGCAATCACGCCGACTTCCGCCAGCGCGGATTGAACTTCCGCGACTGCCACGTCGAGTTCCTGCAGATCGCCGGACTTAACGAGTATCGATAGATGATGTTCGCCATATGTCGCCCGACCTGACCCCACCTGATCTCTAGCCGCGGACAGCTCGTCGCGCAGGCTGAAAGCGGAATCGTCCGCCGCCTGCAAGCGACGCAATGCCAAATTCATTCGGTTGAGCGTGGTCTGGCGATCGACGAAGGAAAAGCTCTCGCTGAGCGTCAACTCGAACGGCAATCGCAAGACATTGTCGAGCATCCCCGGCATCGAACGCGCCGGATAGTCCTTAATCGAAACCATTGCGGCAAAGCGCTTCGGAGTGCCGGCTCCGGGGCCGATTTCTATCGCGTCGAGGCCAAAACTAAGGCGCCGGTCGGGTAACGTTTGTCCGATGTCGTTTTCCGGCAGCAACACTGACCGCATGTCTCCGTTCAACAGCGCGTAGAGAAACGAGCATGGCTCGGAATATCTCAGGCCATTGTTCTTGTAGGCGGTCAAAGTCCGGGCGCCATAGGGTGCGAGCGTCGCGGCGAACGCCTCGCGAGTGGCGTGCAGTTCACGCAGTTCGCGTGCCCGGCTGGCATGGACGCGCGACGAACGAAAAAATCGCTCCACGAATCCTGCGGTTCCTTGCAGGGGGCGGCTGACAAATGTCAGGAACAGCTCGTTGGAGTAGAGGCGTCCCGCGGCAAGTTTTGCGTGCCATGCTTCGTTCAGCCGCCGGCAGAAATCGTCGTCGGCGCAACCCACGAGCTGGGCATCCACGACCCTGCGAATGACGTGGTGGTAGAGTGCCAGACGCGAGCTTGCCGCTCCTCGCAGAAGCGTTTCGCGAATTTGTTTGCGATAGTTGAGTTCCTCATCGTCCATCGTTTCGAAGGGAAAACCGTTCAATTTGAGGACCTGAACGAGAAGACCGTCACGGGTGGAAAGCGTTACATCATCGACATGGTTGACATAGGGCAGTCTGTCGCCGATTTGAGCTTCTTTCGGGCGAAGAATGCGACTCGTTGCGGCTGTGACGTATGTGCGGTTCATGGTTGATACGAATTGCAACGCCAATAGCGATAGTTCCGTACGCGCGGGCAGGTTCTGACGCTCATAAACCAGAGCTCAAAGATGCGCGGCTCGCGAATGCACGCTATGTATCCGACCGCATGCACCACACCCGCCACAAAAAGCGCCCAGAACGACTTCGTCACGAGAAATGCTTCGACCGTGATGATGAGATTGAAGACGGCATAATCGTATGTCACGCCGAATATCATCTGCGGGCGCGTCAATGCCGCAAACATGGGATCGGCGGAAAGATTGCTCATAGCTTTTAAGGGCCTCCCGCGACAATGCTGCGCATTCCTTCGACGATCGCTGCGGCGCCAAAGACGATAAATGCGCCGAGTACGACGGCAATTCCGCGGCGCCAATCAATGCGGCCGGTCAGCATCATGAGACCCACCACGGCGACAGCTATGACGGCGGCCGTCGTGGCAACCTGTCCAGTGAGGGTATGTTCGATCCATTGCATCGCGGCAATTATCGGGCCCGATCCTGCCGGATCTCCGGAGACGGTCTGAGCTGTCGCATGGCTGGTGAAGGCTGACGCGACGAACATGCCGGTTGCTACGACGCAGGTCAGAAGTTTTCGCTCGTTCCGCATTGCGCCTCTCCCAGAGACAGTCAGTTTGAGCCAGCGAGAGCGACTGACGACAATCGCTCGAGGATGGCGTTGACGAAATTCTGCGTCTCCCGATAGGGAGGGACGCCGCCGAAGCGGTCGACCGCGTGCGGGCCGGCATTGTATGCCGCAAGCGCTCGTTCCATGTCGCCATGATAGCGATCAAGGAGCTTTGCCAGATACGCTGCCCCCGCGCTCACATTCTCTCGCGGCGAGCATTTGCCCGCGCAAAGTTCCCGTGCGGTCGCCGGCATGAGCTGCATCACTCCCCTTGCGCCTTTGGGCGACAACGCAGTCACATTGAAGTCGGACTCGCGCCACGCAACTGCCGAAACAAACAATGAACTGATGGCATAGCGGCTTGCCGCCGAGGCGATTGCGCTCCGAACATCGGGGTCGCTTGCCCCCGAAAACCCGCGTCGGCGCTGTGTGGAGAGGGTTGAAAAAGTCTCCGACGGAATCGGCTTCGGTTGGAGATCCGGCGAGGTATAAAGCGCGGGTCCCGAATGGACGGTGATCGTGCCGTCGTCGCCAACGGCAAGAACATCTGCTTGTGCGGGTACCGTCGGGATTGGCGTTGCGATCAGCGCGAGAGAAAGCAGTGCCCACACGGCCACCTGAGAACGCCGTTCGCATACCTTCCCACGGGTAGGTTCTTGCCCCACTTTGCCCCATCCCGCGCGGCAGGGTCTGTCCTGCAACGCGCATTCGGCAACTCATCTGCTCCGAACGGTCCATGTTGCAGATGCGAAGCGTCCTGGGCATTTGTACGCCAACACTCGGAAATTCCCTAAGAAAATTTTGTTTCGATAACTTCGTCAGGCCGCCGATCGCTCGGCCCTGGGGCTGTGCCCGCAACCATTCGGCTGCCGAGGCGGGACTGCCTTCGATTGCAATGGTAGCTCAAGAATAAATACGTCGGACACGTCTAGGTGAGCCTGTCCGGACCTTTGGTGAGCGCGGGGACCAACGCCGCCAGATGGCCATATAGCCGCGAAGCACCTGCTTGATCGCAACATCGATGAGTGACCTGTCGTCGCCAAACTTACTCAGTTTCCTCTCAATGATTTTCATTCTCCGGATGGAAGAATTTCCTACGGCTGGTGAAGGCTCTCTGTTTGCTATAAACGTGGTTAAAGGCGGACATAGGTTCTCAGGGGGTGGGCCAAATGTCATTTTGGAGAGGCGTGTTCGGCGCGGCAGAAAAGTCCCGCGGAGCGATGACAGGGATTCGTAAGCTGATTGCGGAAGGGCGGCTGTCGATCGCCCTGCAGCCCAGAAACAATGCGCTCGATTTGAGCGACCGCCGCATTAAGCGACTCTACGTTTTTCTGATCGATCACGATTACCCCGGCGGATCGGCTGCGATGCACAATGCCGTTTTTGATTACTACGGGTTGCGCTATCGAAGCTGTTTTATGATCGGCGATCCAACGAATGCAGCCGAAATTGTTTCCGGCCTAAAAGGCGATTCTGTTTATTTCGGTGGCGGGGCAGGATCAGGATTTAAGGATAAAATTCCGCCTTTCCTGGACCAGCTCGACCAGTCGGCAAAAACCATCGGCAGCGTCAATGTGATCGCACGAACGCGGGACTGTTTCATCGGGCATAACACCGATGGCGTCGGTTTTGTCGCCGGTCTGCTGGCCGAATATCCGAACTGCATCGCAGGCAAAAAAGTCGTGGTTCTGGGAGCCGGCGGCACGGCGCTTCCGATCTCGTACGAAATCGCGAAATGCAAACCCTCTTCGGTCGTCATCGTCAATCGCACGGTGGCGAAAGGCGAAGCCATTGCAGAGTTGATTGCGCCATTCACGTCGGCGCGAGCGGTCGGCGAGGAGGAATTGGGAGAAGAGCTTGTCGGTGCCGGGCTGGTCGTCAACACGTCCAACAAAGGCGCACAACCGAACGAGAAATTCAGCGCGTTTGCTGCGATGACCGGAGACGTTGACCGGGATATGCAGCAATCGCTCGAAAACCTCAAGCGCCTTCCGAAGAACGCAATTGTCGCCGATATTCTGTTGGAACAGCTGCCACTGACATTGAAACTCGCGCGCGATGCGGGATATCGCACCCATAGCGGGCGGCACATGAATCTCTATCAAGCCGTACCTGCATTCAAAATACTTACGGGGTTGAACAAGCCGGACCGAAAATTGCTGAAGTTGATGCAGAAAGCGCTGCGGACATGAGTGCCGCGAGACTGGCGATTATGCCGGCCACGACTCTGGCCTTGCCTCGGGACGAGATGGCGTTTCGCGAACGATATCGCGATCTTCTTGAGAAGCGTGCTTTGACCACCGTGTTCCGCCCGGGTAACCGCATTTTTCCCAACTGGCGAGGTTACATGGAAGGAGAGATTGTGACGGCGCGGATCATCCGCACGCCTGGCAGCGACAAACACGGCGTCGCGCCGCAATTTCACGATCTTCGAATACCGATCCGAATCGTCAGCCTTGCATTGCGGCCCGTCACCTTGCTCGAGTCTGGGGACTTTGCAGGTTCATCGCCGGATGTTTTCGACAGGCCAAGTCTCATGAATCATCTTTATGAAATCTACGGCAGATCGATCGCGTCTTTCGGAAACCGGGTCACCCGCATCGGCTTCACGCATGCAGAATGAAGTTGGCGCGACCGGATTGCGCCGGGTCGACAGGCACCATCATGAATCCCGGACGTGAATACGACACGTACACGATGGATGATCGTCGCATTGCTTTTCGTGGCGATGGTATTGAATTATTTCGACCGGCAAATGATCGCCGTACTCAAACCGACACTTGCGGCGGACCTCTCCTGGAATGAAGGCGATTATGCAAACATCATAACGGCATTTCAGGCCGCCTACGCCGCAAGCTATTTGCTTCTCGGTCGATTTGTTGACCGGTTTGGCGCAAAAGCCGGATTTGCTGTCGCATTCGCGGTCTGGTCGGTCGCGCAAATCGCCCATGGATTTGTCCGGAGTCCCATTGGATTTGTCGCTGCCCGCGTTCTCCTCGGTATGGGTGAAGGCGGAGCCTACCCTGCGGGGCTGACCGCAGTCGCCCAGTGGTTTCCCAAGAGCGAGCGTGCGTTTGCGACCGGCGTTGTCAACGCGGGGGTCAACATTGGCGCAATCGTCACTCCTATCGTGGTTCCCTTTCTGGTGCTCAGGTTTGGCTGGCGCTCCGCATTTGTGATCACCGGCATCGTGGGTACGATATGGCTCGTTGGTTGGGTCCTTGCGTTCCCTGTTCCTCGCGACAACGGCACGCGCACGAACCCCGATTCCCTGCCAGGAGTGGCCTGGTCCAGGGTTTTTCGTCGGAAGGAAACATGGGCTTATGCAATCGCGAAATTTCTGATCGATCCGATCTGGTGGATGTTCCTGTTCTGGCTGCCGGACTTCTTTGCAAAGCGATATGGGCTGGACCTGAGAAGCTTCGGGCCGCCATTGGTATTCATTTACATATTGTCCGATCTCGGAAATCTCTCGGGTGGCTGGTTGTCGTCGCATCTGATCAAGCGCGGCGTGCAAGTCGGCGTTGCGCGCAAGGTGACGATGCTGATTTGCGTGTTCCTTGCAGTGCCGGTCGCATTTGCGATGTACGCGCACAGCATGTGGCTTGCCGCGTGCCTGATCGGTCTCGCCGCTGCGGCTCATCAGGCATTCTCGGTTAATTTGTTCACGTTTCCATCGGACGTATTCCCGCCGTCCGCCGCGGGTTCGGTCATCGGCTTCGGTGGTATGGCTGGCGCGATCGGCGGCATGGCCATCGCTCAGTTTACGGGTTGGATCCTCTCCTCGTTCGGCACATACACGCCCATGTTCGCAATGGCCTGTTCGGCCTATCTGCTTGCGCTGCTGGCTATTCACCTGCTGTCACCGAGCTTCAGAGAGGTGGAACTCATTTGAGCATCCCTTTCGCCCGGCATTGATAGGCAGAAATCGTCCCTGGCAGTGGGCATGCAGCGAGCCGCCGGTCGGCCATCCTTCGACGGGGCCTGGGTAAGCAATACCGGCCATTCGCTTTTGAAAAGGCCGGATTGGTGCTAAACGCTATCGCTGGGTCGGCTGGCTTGTTCCGGCTGAAAATGCGGCGGATATTGTCCGGGGGGAAGTGTCGGTGTGGGGCGCCAAATCTTGGTGGTTGCCGGTTATTCTTTCGTTGGCGGCAAGCGCAATTTGGTCAACTCTTGCCTTTCGGGCGATTGCCGCAGAAGTTCGCCCCGCTCGCCATGAAGGCGTGGCGTCTTGCTCCGGTTCAACCTGCCACGGCCGCGATTATCCTCGAGAGCATGGCGTACGCCTGGACGAGATTGTCGTCTGGCAGGATGACAGTTCGCAGACGGGGGCACACAGCCGCGCATGGCAGGTGCTGGGCAAACCGCGCGCCCAAGGGATTGCGGCCAGGCTCGGACTTGGCTCGGCGCAGTCCGCTCCCTTGTGCACGGGCTGTCACGTTGAGCCCGCTGTCGAGAGAGGACCTAAGTTTCAGCAATCGGATGGAGTCGGTTGCGAAGCCTGTCACGGTGGCTCGAGCACGTGGCTGGCAAGTCACTACGCTGTTCGTGCCACCCATCGTTCGAATGTCGCAAACGGCATGGTTCCGCTTGAGATACCCAAGGCGCGCGCCGAAGTCTGTTTGAACTGTCATTTCGGCAGCTCCGAACCCAACCAATTCGTTTCACATCGCATGATGGCAGCCGGCCATCCGCCCGTTTCTTTTGAACTCGACTGGTTCAGCGAGTCGCAAAGGCATTACGATCTCAATGCCGATTATGCCAGGCGCAAGATCGTCGCCGGCGACGTGAAGTTCTGGTCGGTCGGGCAGGCGATGGCGCTCGAACGTGCGCTCACGCTGTACGATAGCAGCAGCAAAGCGCAGACCGGATCATTTCCTGAGTTCTATTTCTTCGACTGCCAGACCTGCCATCGGCAGGTAGTAACGACCGCCGGCGACGCCGTGATTCGGGCCGCGCCCAATCCGGACAGACCGGTTCCTGTCGGGATCCCGGCATTTAATGACTCCAACATGATCATGCTTCTGGCGGCGGCTCGTGTCGCGGCTCCGGATTTGGCCACCCGGTTTGAATCGGAGATCCGCGCGTTCCATTCGGCGCTTGACCGGGATCGGGAGTCCGCCTTTGCCGCCGCCGGGCGCCTGGCGGGGACAGCGCGCGACATCGGCAACAGTCTTGAGGCGCACACATTTCGCCACAGCGAGACAAAGGCTATTCTCTACCAGCTTGTCGGGAATTCGTTGGCAGCGCGCTACACTGATTGGTCGGAAGGCGAGCAGGTATACTATGCGATCTGCGATCTTGAGACCGATCTGCACCCCTCGAGCGATGCATGCAATGCCATCCCGTCTTTGCGAGATTTGTACAAGACCCTGGCCGACAGAAATTCCTATAGCCCGGCCGAATTCCGCAACTCACTGCTGCGCGTAGACGCAGCCCTCCGAGGATTGCGCCAATGAGAAAAGTACGCGCCTTGACCAGCCTTTTCGTTGCAGCAGCGATGGTGCTCACATCGTGCAGCAAAGGGGGGCCCGGCGCGAGCAGCGCAAATGGGAGCGGCAATTACACGGCGCCGGCTCAAGAGGCTCTCACATCCGCCAATGTCGAGCAGATCATCGCGCAGGCTGTTTTTGAAGCACAGGCGCGTTCGGCACCGTCAGTGATTGCCGTCACGGACCGCGTCGGAAACGTACTCGCGGTTTTCAACATGACGGGTGCGCCCACTACAGTGACGGTATCGCCATCGTCTGCGGGCGCCAACAATCCTGCCGACAATCATGATCTTCAGGGCCTTTCTATAGTTCCTGCGCCTGCGGCCGCGATCGCCAAGGCTGTAACCGGCGCGTATCTCTCTTCCGGCGGAAACGCCTTCTCGACGCGCACGGCAAGCATGATTATACAGCAGGAGTTTCCTCCAAATCCTTCAGGCCAGGGTCAACCGAGCGGCCCCCTTTTCGGCGTCCAATTCAGTCAACTGTCGTGTTCGGATTTGAACGTGAACTACAGCAAGAACCAGACGATAGGCCCAAAGCCGTCGCCGCTGGGCTTTTCCGCCGATCCGGGTGGTTTTCCCCTCTATATTAACGGAGTGGTGGTGGGTGGCATCGGTGTCGTGAGCGATGGCAATTACGACTATGTGCCAAACGACGATATCATCGACAATGACAACGAAGAGAACGTCGCGTTTGCCGGCACCTATGCCTTTGCGGCGCCCGACACCATCACGGCCAACATGATCACGGTCAACGGAATCTCGCTCCAGTACAGCAATGCGTCGTCCGGAACGCTGGAATCGAATCCCGCTTCCGCTCCGGGCTACGGTACGCTGGGAGGCGTGGGCGGCCTGGAGTCGGTTGCGGGATTTTATACAGCGGGCTCGTTGCCGATTGACGGTGAAGCCTACGGTTCGGAGGCATCGGGCATTCAGGCGGCGACGAACAGCCAGTTCAGCAATCCCAATGCGTTCGTTCTTACCGATGGCTCCGGCAATGACCGCTACCCGATCATTGGAGGCACAGATGGGGCCGAGGTGACCAATCCGCTCACCTCCAGCGAAGTCAACACGATTCTCCTCCAGGCATTCGCGATCATGAGCAAAACTCGCGCGCAGATTCGTCAACCTCTCAACAGCCAGGCGCAAGTTACAATTTCGGTTGTCGATACGCGTGGAGTCGCTCTCGGCATCGTGCGTGCTCCGGACGCACCGGTATTTGGCATCGACGTATCATTGCAAAAGGCGAGGACCGCAGCATTTTTCTCCGATGCCAATGCGGCATCCGATCTCACGGGTAATACCGATCCAAATACGCTTCAGAGTCCACCAGTCAATTCGCCCTCGCGACCGTATACCAATGTCGACATCAGCAACAACGTGACGGCTTTCCGAAGTTTCCTGAACGACCAGACACAACTTACCGGAAAGACTGCGTTCTCTACGCGCGCAATCGGCAATCTCGCACGCCCGTATTTTCCTGACGGCGAAATTGGCGAGCCCAACGGCCCATTGTCGCGGCCAATAGACGAATTCAATCCGTTTTCGACCGGGCTGCAATCGGCGCTCATAGTCAGCGACGTGCTGGAAGCTGTGCTTGGCGATATTCAACCCACATGCACGTACATCAAGCAATATGCGGCGGGAGCGAACCGGCTCCAGAATGGTCTGCAGATATTCGCGGGCGCAGTACCGATCTATCGCGGTAACGCGCTCGTCGGCGCCATCGGAGTATCGGGCGACGGAACGAGTCAGGACGACATGGTCGCGTTTCTGGGTCTCTACAACGCCGGCCATGCAACCGGCACAATCAACGAAGCACCTCCCGGAATACGGGCCGACCAGATTGTCGTGGATATCAATGGGCAGCAGTCGCGTCTGCTCTACGTGCTTTGTCCCGTTTCTCCGTTTCTGAACTCCAACGAGCAAGATGTTTGTCAGGGTAAGTAGGCGATGAAATTCGCAGCACCTGTCTGGTTGCTTCTCGCTCTCATGGCGCAGGCGTCGGCTGTGCGCGCCGACGACGCCACGCCTGCGGGTGAAAAGAAAGCGGTATCGTCGACAAAGCAGACCCAAGTGGCGCAGGCGGAACCGCGTCAAAAACCCGGCACGAAGAAGACCTATCCGGCCCCCGTTGAGCAGAACAATCCGGGCGCGCTTTGGGCGCCCCCGCCGGAAGCCTTTCCCACCGATCAGATCCCGATCCCCGATCGCTGGCGACTGATCGATACGATCAAGGGCTCGCCGATTGGAAATTGGTATGACCCGTACAACCAGAATGCGCTCAAAGCCGACCGGCCGATCGAGGGCACGCAGGACTGGTTTTTCAATCTGAGCGCAATTTCCGACACCGTCGTCGAACCGCGTTCCTTTCCGCTTCCGGTGAACCCCCAGGGTGGCCAGAACGGCGGAAGCAACGATGTG
>Ga0302325_10007396_pt1 | contig 24380 bp, 21 predicted proteins | sample Palsa_T0_2_FD_201948 | JGI IMG/M metagenome (GOLD analysis project Ga0302325, IMG submission 201948) | Peat permafrost microbial communities from Stordalen Mire near Abisko, Sweden - Palsa_T0_2 | ecosystem: Environmental > Terrestrial > Soil > Palsa > Peat permafrost | place: Sweden: Abisko... | reverse complement strand
AAGGACCTTATTCGCAATGGGCTGAGGCCGCTTCCTTGCCCTATTGCTTTCCCCCGCGTTCTTTCTCATGCTCGACGCATGGACTTACTCACCCATGACGAGCTTGTGCGTCTGACCCCGCCAGCCGATCAGACAGTCATGCGTTCGTTTTCCGTGTTGCCTCTCTCGCGGTTTTGACGTAACTTGAAGGGCATGGAAGTGCATTTCACACCCGAGCAGGAAGCCAGGCTGGCGCAATCCGCCGCTCAGCAGGGCCGTAACCCCGACGAGCTGGTACGGCAGATCGTGGCGCGATACTTCGACGAGGAAAGCCGCTTCGTTGACGCGGTGAGGCGTGGCGAGGAAGCATTGCAGCGCGGCGAGTATCTCACCCATGAGCAAGTGGGCCAGCGCCTTGAGCGGTTCTTCCAGCCCTGATGCAGGTTCGCTGGTCCTGTTGCTTTCCCCCGCGTTGTTTCTTATGCTTGACGGATGGACTTACTCACCCATGACGAGCTTGTGCGTCTGACCCCGCCCGAGCGCCTTACGTTAATTTCGCAGCTTTGGGACAGCCCGGAAGACGACCAGCTTCCCCTGACAGCCGCGCAACGAGCGGAGCTTGACCGCCGCCTTGAAACGCTTGACCAAGATCGGCGCGACGGCATCACCCGGGCGGCTTCGAAGACCGGGCTTGAGCAAGGCTCCACGCGAGCAAACGATCTTTAAGTGTTCAAGTTTGCCTCACAAAGGGTAAGTCCTGCGACACGGAGTCGATGCACAAAAGTGCTGCCTTCATCAAGAAAACGGCACCCTGCAACTCTTAATTTCCCACATAAATTCCAAATTCGGCCTGAGCGGTTTCCGATCTGTGAACCCGGCGCGGAAGGATTAGTCCAAGGCAAATTTACCTGTACTGAGGCCCTCATAAATACGCTTGGCGACGGCACCTGCGTCTGCCTCGTCGTCACAGATGGCATGGATCAAGGGGTCCTCAAACAGCGCGTAAAAATCGCGGTAACTGGCGTAGTTGCTAATTCGACCTTCCGCGCGTGAACCTGCGCGGAGTTCACAGACAGACAGGCTTGGCCGGAGCAGAATGTAGTTCAAAGGTACCTCTTTGACAATCTTGCGGGCAGTTCCCAAGAACTGAGGTGGGATTGAGAAGTCAATGAGAACCTCATACCCTGAGCGCGCAAATGGGATGGCAGCGGCTGTCATCGCGCGCATGATCACGTGAAATACTTCTCTGCGATCATGACTGTGGGGCTTGGCGACAAAGGACCAGAACGTATCGCCCTCGATGTAAGAGACTGGCGGGGGCAGCAAAGCGAGAAGCTCGCGTGCCACGGTGGTCTTCCCTGCGCCGATCGGACCCGAGAGTATCGTGATGCCCATATGAATCTATTAGATCAAATTGGAGGTGAATGCCGATAGCGTGCCGGGACAAGCCTGCGAAGTTCAAAATGGGTGAGTTTTGCATCACCTCGGGGGCCCGCCGGCATCTTGAAGGTTTACGCATTCGGGAAAGCGGAAGAACGGGCAGGAGGCGGGGGGAAAGCTTTAGCGCTCGACCGGCGCAGCGGGCAGGCTGGCGCCCAACGGCACGGCATGGCTCACTGCGGAAGGCAGCCGGTGGCGATAACGCAGGATCATTGGAGCAAGATAGCGGGCAGCCCAATAGCGCGGAACAAACGTGGCGGGATTCGAAGCACTGCGCCAGAGCCAGCCGAGACCGGCGAAGTCCACCCACACCGGAATCCGCACCTGGTCTCCGGAGAGAAACGCAATGGCTGCTCCAATGCAGTGGATCGTCGGCTTGTAACTCAGATTCCGCTTGAGATAAAGGCCCAGCCGCTCCTGCGTGCCGCCGCCCAATCCCACCACGATGTGGCGTGGACGCCGCTGCTCCAGCCGTTGCAGCAATTCTTCGTCTTCCACCGCTACGCCGTACATGGGCGCAACGTAAGCATCTTCCTGATCTACGCCGATTCCTTTCGCCTGCAGCCAGCGCAGATTACGCTGCGCCGAAGAAGGTGCGGGCATGATCCAAAAACTGGATCCCGGCTCGCGGAACTCCGGCCGCTCAATCAGCGCGCGCAGATACTTGAGTCCGGAGAGTTTGCGTATGTGATCGCCCTGGACGAGATTCCAGATCGCCACCATCAGCGAACTGTCAGCCAGCGCGAAATCCGCGTTCAGCATCGCTTCCCGGTATTGCCTGTCATGAGCAATATTCGTCAAAGCGGGCGCGGCAGGCATCACCACCAGACCTCCCTCGCGGGAGACCTGGCCGATTATATCTTTGGTCTTGCCAACGATGAATCGAATGCCGAGAATCTGCTGAAAGCGAATAGAGACACCCCTGCCCGATTGCTATTCCAGAAGCTAATTAACCATCTTGAGTATGGCAAACACCGAGTGGAATAGAAATACGCAAATAGTACCCGGCGAGCAAGGTGACCAATAACACTTTGTAAGTTACTTTGGCTTGGCGGAATTTATGAAAAAGCATTGCGCAATGCGAGATATTTGCATCGCGACCTGACGGAATGTGCGCATCATCGATGTTGCGATTCAAAAGCATGAGTGCGTTTCTGGTAGAAAACATGCGACTGTTTTGTCTGCGTAGTTTTTTGTAATTTCTTGAAGCTGATTATCGTGTCATGAATTTACAAATGCAATTCCGTTGAGACCGTTATAACTCCACGGGATAGTTCGCTCGCCGAATAACTTCTCCCACCCATAGCCGTCTACGCAGGAGATGGACACGCTTCGTCACCCCTCAGCGCCACCCCTTCCGGATTTTTTTGGCTTGTTCGCGTTAAAGACACAAGCCGTGCAAAGGCCTCCAGCGCGAACCGCGCATCGTCAGCGTCCATCGCTAGGCTCAGAGAAAGCCGAGGTCTCCGCACGGCTTAACTTGTATCTCAATCGTCAATGCCAGGAAATGCTCCCGAGGTGGTACATGGCGCCCACCGTGACTCCCTGCGGCTGCAGATGCGGGCCCAACAGTACTCCCCACGACTCGTAGTCATATTCGGCGCGCACCCAGAAATGGTGAGTGCAACGGACCTCAGCGCCCGCGCCCAGGATGTTCATCCCTCTCGAATCCTGCGAATACGGGGTTCCGTCTGGCTCCGGAACCGGAGCGAAACTCACCTCTCCGTAGCCAAAGAGATATTTTGCATAAGGACGCACGACGTTCCAGTGGCGCAAGGTGTAGGTCGCTCCTCCCGCAAGGTTGGATTCTCTAATGTTCGACTGACCTGTAGAACCTCCTTCGAGGATGGTCCGGTACTCGCCCTCGAAGCCCAGGCCGCGCAACCACCGCGCGTTCCAGGGGATGCCGAGATTGACCCATGCCGTGCCTCCAGTCATGCGGCCCTGTCCCCATCCCTCGTGGATCTCGTTTCCGGGAGGGAGGCCCTGCGCGAAGCCAGGATCGAAGTTGGAGAGTCCAGCGCCGAGGGAAAGATCCAACGTGCTCTTCTCGGCGTGGTACACGGCTTGGGAAACTAAAGGGCTTGCAGCCGTAAGAAAAGTCGCGGCAAGTGCAAGATTTGAAAGCAGCCTGAGAGTCATTCTGTATCTCCTTCAGAATTCAAGACAATAACAAAGGAAACGAAAGCCCCGATGGGCAAAATAGAACATCCGCGACGCGGCGGTTTAAAACCAGAGAATCAGCGCCGGTAGAGCCCGTTCAAGTCGTAGACGGCGCCGAGGGTGATTCCGGTAGGCGTAAGCGGGTGCGGATTGCCGAAAAGATTTGGCCAGAGCTGATATTCCCAATCAGCGCGAATCCATACGGTTCGCCAGGCGTGCAAATCGGCTCCCGCGCCAAACGCGATAATGGTTCGATCGTCGTGCCGGTACCAGGCCGGCGAAGCAGGCAGGGGTGGAAAGTCGATGCTGCCCAACCCCGCAAGAACCTTGCCATAGGGACGCACGCCGCGGTACCGGCGCCAATGGTAGATCACCCCTCCCAGCCCGGTATCCTGGCGCAAATTGGATCCGGAATCTCCAACTGACGCGTTTGACAGAGATGCGGGCAGCCCGAAGTTGATATCCCGGCCCTCCACCTCAACGCCCAGTCCGCGCAATAGGCGTGCGCCAGGCAGCCTGTACAGATTCCAGTCAACCCACAACGTAATTCCGTTCATGTAACACGAAGCGCCGTAAATAAATGGCCCGCAATCCATGTTGAAACGGGAGGCCCCGCCGCCCGCCACCAGCGGCAACCCTCCTGCCTGAGCCGACGGAACCACCTGCGCAACAACGGGAAATACCGAACCAACCAGCAGCGCAGCCAGGGCTACCGCCGTCCGCCTGAAAACCATCCAGTGTTTCCTCCAATGCGGGCAACACGCGGGCAATGCTCGTTCACGACCAGTTCCAGCAGTATTCGCCGGCCAATCCTCTCGTACGGGGACTGTTCGACGCCAGGAAAACATTCCGCCAGGGATTATGGTAGCGTCTTCCCCGCGGTCTACGCTTGCACCTTTCTGGACCCCTGCAATTCCAGCGCAATTCTCCTAATGGAGCAACACACCCGCCTCTTCTTCGATGGCGGCAAGCAGCAGCCTCAACGTTTCAACCCGCGGCGCGGCCAATTGTTGTGCGCTCTTGGTACGCAGTTTTCCCGGCAACACCTCCCCGGCGCGGCGCAACACCGGAAGCACCGAGGAAAACGTGGGATACCGGCTGTCACGGCCAATCTTGGCCACCGCCCGCAACGCACCGATCGCTCCCATCTGTTCCAGGATGTCGGCATCGCGGAGCAGAACCGCCTCGAGCGTCACCGGCTCGTCCTGGGGCTGATGCGTGCGAATCACCTCCGCGACGGCGTCAATCTTGGATGCGGGAAACCCCCAGGCCTGCAGCAACTCCCGTGTCCGCGCAATGGTATAGGGAACGTGGTCCCAGCGCGCCAGTTGATCCGGATCCTGCGGCCGGTGGCCGAGAAACACTCCCAGGTCGTGCATCCATGCGGCGGCAAAAAGAACGTCGTCGTCGAACGGCATCCCTTCTCCCATCCTGCAAGCGAGGCCATACAATCGCGGCTGATGGCCAAACTTGTCCACCGGCTGCGCCTCGGCGCGGATATAGGTCACGACAGACTCCCGCCAGCCAGCCGTCATTCCATTCTCCTTCCCGTCTGCCTGCTGTCAACGAGGGATTCCATCGCAAGGCCGATTTACACGGCACCCGGAATCGCGTCTCGACAAGCGGTCCCAACCGTTTGCCCATCTTGCCTGCACAAGATAGTCTTAAGACAAACTACATTAACTTGGGCCGTGCAAGGCCCCTAAACTTCGCGCACAGCGAGAAACGAGATCAACCTGGGCATGTCGAATTCTGTTTCCATTTGCGTGATCGGTTCCGGATATGTGGGACTGGTGGCCGCCGTCTGCTTTGCCGAGATGGGCCACCACGTCACCTGCGTGGACAATGACGAAGCCAAAGTGAAGACTCTCCGGGGCGGCGGCGTGCCCATCTTCGAGGACCTGCTCCCGGAACTGCTGACCAAGCATCGCGACCGCGGAGTCGAATTCACGTCCGACCTGGCCGGCGCAGTGGAACGAAGCGAAGCCATCTTTATCGCCGTGGGTACTCCGCAGGGCGACACTGGCGCCGCGGACCTATCCTATGTCGAGGCTGTGGTTTCTGAGATTGCGCGACACATCAGCTCCTACAAGGTCATCGTGGAGAAAAGCACGGTGCCGGTGTACACCAACGAATGGATCCGCCGCGTCCTGCATCGCCACGGCGTGCCCACCAGCAGTTTCGACGTGGTGTCAAATCCCGAGTTCCTGCGCGAAGGCACCGCCGTGATCGACTTCCTGCATCCGGACCGCATCGTGGTCGGCGCCAACACGGAAGCCGCCGCCGACGTGCTGCGACGCATCTATGGACCGCTCACCAGCGGCAGCTACTATGGCCAGCCCGGCGCTTTGCAGGGTGCATGCAGCGCCTCCCGGCCGGCGCGCCTGGTGGTTACCTCCGCGCAGAGCGCTGAGATCATCAAGCATGCCTCCAACGCCTTCCTGGCGCTGAAAATCTCATTCATCAACGCAGTTGCCAACCTGGCCGAGGCCGTAGACGCCGACATCGAAGACATCTCCGAAGGCATGGGCCTGGACAGCCGCATCGGCCCCAAATTCCTGCGCGCCGGACTGGGCTACGGCGGCAGTTGCTTTCCCAAAGATGTAGCCGCTTTCCATTGGGTGGCGCAGCAGCACGGCGTCAACTTCCAGCTCCTGCAGGAGATTCGCAAGATCAACGAAGCCCAGAAGGATATCTTCTTCAACAAGGTGCTCTCGGCGCTGTGGACGCTGCGCGGCAAGCGGCTTGCAGCCCTGGGCCTGGCATTCAAAGGCGACACCGACGACATTCGCGACTCACCGGCCATTGCCGTGATCAAGAAGCTGCTGGAGGCCGGAACCACGGTTACGGCGTACGACCCGGCGGCCAACGAACGCGCCATGGCGGTGCTGCCGCCCTCGGACAAGATGCGCTATGCCACCGATTTATACGAAGCGGCAAAGAATGCCGACGCGGTGCTGATTCTGACCGACTGGAAGGAATTCGCTTCGCTCGACCTGGTGCGGCTCAATCAGGTGGTGCGTTTCCCCATCGTGGTCGACGGGCGCAATCTTTACAAGCCTCAACATATGCAGGATCATGGATTTACATACGTCAGCGTGGGGCGGCCGGCCACCTACAACGCACAGCAGGGCAAACCACGCGGCATGGTATCTTAAGAAACCCCGTGGTCAAAGTCGGTCTTGTTTCAATGCACGACTTCTTCACTGCTTGATGGAAAGCTCCTCGGAGTGCGCAAGAAGTGTCAGGGCACGACTTCAGTCGTGCCGATGTGGGTAGAAATGAAATGGCCTTTAGGCCCTGCAACGAGGGTCGAATGGATGTCACATTATCGGTTTCAATCAGATAAAGCCGCGCAGGGGCTAAAGCCCAAGGTCAATTGACAACTCTTTCGGCACGACTGAAGTCGTGCCCTGACACAAGGAAGCGCCCGGTTCGACAACAAAGCGACGACCTGTTCACTGCCTTTGGCGAAATGCCGGAGCAAGTTGGATACTTATCTTCAACATTTTCAGCACGGAAAGTGAATCCTATCTGATGCGTGTTCTTGTCACCGGCGCCGCCGGATTTCTTGGCTCCCACCTCACCGATCGCCTGCTGGGTGAGGGGCATTCCGTGGTCGGCGTCGACAATTTCTCCACAGGCGACGCCGAAAACCTGGCCCATCTTTCCAACCAGCCCCGCTTTCAATTCCAGGAACTGGACATCTGCGAGCATTTCGATCCCGGCGCGGTCGATTATGTCTTTAATCTCGCTTCTCCGGCCAGCCCGCCCGAGTATATGCGCCTGGCCATCGAGACGATGCGGGTAGGCTCCGTGGGCACTGAAAACACACTGGTGATTGCCGCCCGCTATGGCGCCGGTTTTCTCCACGCCTCCACATCCGAGTGCTATGGCGACCCCCTGGTCCATCCACAGCCCGAGGAGTATTGGGGCAACGTGAATCCCGTCGGCCCGCGCTCCGTCTATGACGAGGCCAAGCGTTTTGCCGAGGCCCTGGTCATGGCCTATCACCGTTCGCGCGGAGTGAATACCCACCTGGTCCGCATCTTCAACACCTACGGCCCCCGCCTCCATCCCGCCGATGGCCGCGTGATTTCAAACTTCCTGATGCAGGCGTTGCGCGGCGAGCCGCTGACCGTTTACGGCGACGGAAGCCAGACGCGCAGCTTTTGCTATGTCGACGACCTCATCGAAGGCATCCTGCGCCTTTCGCGCTCGGACGAGCATTACCCCGTGAACATCGGCAACCCCGTCGAGTTCACCATCCTGGAATGCGCGCAGGCGGTCATCGATGTCACCGGCTGCCAAAGCGAACTGCGCATGGAGCCTTTGCCTCAGGACGATCCCACGCGCCGCCGTCCCGACATTACCAAGGCCCGCACCCTGCTGGGATGGGAGCCCAAAATTACCTTGAGGGAAGGGCTGGCCAAATCGCTCCCATTCTTCAAGAGCAAAGCCGGCCACCGTAAATAGGCCCTAATCCCTATTCCCTGTTCCCTATTCCCTGCATTCTTGCTACCCTTGCTGCAACGTGCAACGCCCAATTTTGCAGTTCCTCGCCTGCGCGATGCTGGCCTCGGCCGCTCTGCCGGTCGCTGCGCAGACGTTTATTCCCAAGACCATTCAATTCAGGGGAGATCCGGAGTATTCAGACCAGGAATTGATGGCTGCCGCGGGCCTCAAGAAGGGCGTCGCGCTCAACTCCGCCGAGCTGAGCGATCACTCCAAGCTGCTGATGGACTCCGGAGTATTTTCTAACCTGACCTATAGACTCGACGGCGCCGATCTCATCTATTTGCTCACCCCCGCCGAGATTATGTATCCCATCCACCTCAGAAATATTCCGCTCACTTCAGGTCCGGAGCTCGACGCCAAACTCCACGAGCGCCTTCCCCTCTATCACGGCAAGGTCCCTTCCGATGGCGCCCTGCTTGATGGTGTGCGCGCCGCCCTCGTAGAGATGCTCGCGGCCCAGGGCATCAATGCCACCATAAGCGCCGTGCCCTCCAGCGTCGCCGGCCAGCACAAGCCCGCCGCGATGAGCTTCAGTATCGATTCGCCGCCGGTGATGGTTGGCGATATCCACCTCGACCCGGCTTCGCCTGCATTGGATCCCAAGGCGCAGGAGATACTCGAAAAGCAAACCAGCTCGCCCTACGACCTGGACGGAACCCCGAACCAGATATCAACCTACCTGGGCAACTTCTATCGCGACAAGGGCTACCTCGAAGCGTCGTTTCATGCCGCGCCGCAAGGGGCTCCGGAGGTCGCGCCCAATGCCATTCGAATTCCGATTACGCTGTCAGCAACGCCAGGCCCGTTGTATAAGCTGGCGAGCGTCCAACTCGCGCCCGGCGTCCTGGTCACGCAGGCGGAGTTCGACCATCAGTCTCACATCCATCCCGGAGACATCGCAGACGGCCAGCACGTGACCCAGAACTGGCAGTTCATCTCACGCCAATATCACAACAAGGGCTACATGAAGGCCACCGTCCATCCCACTCCAACCTTCGATCGCGCCCAGGGCACGGTGACCTTTTTGGTGGAAGTCGACCCTGGCCCCGTCTACACCATGGGTGCGCTCAGAATCGACAATGTCGGCGACGATGTCCGCACCGCGATGCTCGCCGCGTGGAAGATGCCGGCCGGCGTAGTCTTCAATGAGAGCGCGGTCCTAAACTTCTTTGCCATCGGCGACGCCAACCCGCCGCTCAAGCGCCTGTTCGCCGGCGTCAATTGCAAATACGTGCTGACATTGAACGACGATACGCACACCGTGAACGTAGTTCTGCGCCTCGATAAGCGAAACTGACAAGAGAAACGGGCCGGAGACGCTCGTCAGTTACCCGGCGAAATACCCCGCCACGTCATTCGAATTGGAAAAGCGATAACTCTCCGCTATGCTCGTTTCCATGCACTCGCCCATCTTTGACAGCATGTTCCATCTGCCGCTTCCCATCATCGAGAAGCTGGCGCGCCCGGTCGTCATCTACCTCGTACTAGTGGTGCTGCTGCGTGTCTTCGGCAAGCGCGAGCTGGCGCAGCTCAACCCCTTTGACCTGGTGGTGCTGCTCTCGCTCTCGAACACGGTGCAGAACGCCATCATCGGCGACGACAACTCCGTCACCGGCGGCATCATCGGCGCATTTGGCCTGCTGGCCATCAACTGGCTGGTGGTGCGAGTAATGTTCCGCTCGCCGCGATTGACGCGGGTGCTGGAAGGCCGGTCTTGCGTGCTCGTTCGCGACGGCCAGATCGATCTCAAGGCCATGAACCGCGAAATGCTCTCACGCGAAGAGCTGCTCTCCGTCATCCACCGCCAGGGATTTGAAGACTTTCACCAGGTCCGCAAATGCGAACTGGAGCCCAACGGCACCTTCTACATCGAAGCCTTCGAGCCCTCCGTCGACGACAAGCGGCACACGGAGCTTCTGGAGCGAATCGACGCGCTGGCGCGCGAAGTGGCGGCGTTGCGGCCGCAAGAATGAGGCTGACCGTTGCCGCATGAAAGCCGTGCGACCCGGGCGGGGAACTATTGCTTGGGTATCGAAATTGCTCTAACGCAGCATCTTGAGGCGAGCACCAACTGGCAACTTCACCCAGATGCCGTCGGTGGTCCAGGCGGTCGCGTTTCGTGAGGCAGCGAGTGCGAGGCAAGCTCGGTCTCCGAGAGAGAGTGAAGGACAACGTTCTGCCACCTGCGCTGTCAGTTCCGCCTCGGTTCGTCCGAATGGAACCACTTCGACACCCGCGAGCAGCGAAGAAAGTTTTTGGGAAGCATTCGTGACCGCTTCCCGCCCGAGACAGGTCAGAACTTCGCACCAATTAACAGTGCTGATCGAAACCTGTACCTCGGTTCCCGCCTCGATGGCGTCAAGCAAAGCATCAACTCGCTGCCTGCCTGACTCATTATGAATTCTTGCCAGAACCGCGGAGGCGTCAAGGACAACGTTATCCATGAGCCAATTCCTCTGCCTCGCGCTCTGCTGCCTGGCGGCGCTCGGCAAGAAATTCGTCGAGAACCCCGCTTAAACTGCCCCGATGCTTGATGATGCCCGACTGGATGCTTTTGAGAGCCATCCTTCTGCTCATAATTTGGATTGAATCGTCGCTATCCGAAACCGTCAACAGGTCCCCGGGCTTGAGCCCAAACTTCTTGCGGATTGCCGCAGGCAGAACAATTCTGCCACTTTCACCAAGGACTACCGTTTCGGTCATGGTATGCCACCCCATAGAGATTATGCCACATTCCTGTATTTATGCCAAATCTATACCGATCCGCCATTTCTTAATGGTGGATCACTCCCATTCAATCGTCCCCGGCGGCTTCGAGGTGATGTCGTACACCACGCGATTGATGCCGCGGACCTCGTTGACGATGCGGCTGGAGATGCGCTTGAGCACCTCATAAGGCAGCGGCGTCCAGTCGGCGGTCATGCCATCCTCGGAGTGCACAGCGCGGACGGCGCATGTGTAGGCGTAGGTGCGCTGGTCGCCCATCACGCCAACGGTCATTACGGGTAGCAGCACGGCGAAGCTCTGCCAAATTTTGGAGTAGAGCCCAGCCGCCTTGATCTCGGCGACGACGATCTCGTCCGCTTCCTGCAGCAGGGCAACACGCTCCGGAGTAACTTCGCCCAGGATGCGGACGGCCAGGCCGGGGCCGGGGAACGGCTGCCGCCCAAGCACGTCTTCCGGCATTGCGAGGTCGCGGCCCATGCGGCGAACTTCATCCTTGAAGAGATCCCGGAGAGGCTCAATGAGTTTGAGCTTCATACCCAGCGGCAGGCCGCCTACATTGTGATGGCTCTTGATGGTCTGGCTCGGACCCTTCACGCTGCTGGACTCGATGACATCGGGATAGAGCGTGCCCTGCACCAGCCAGTCGACACCTCCGGTCTCCTTTGCAATCCGCGTCGCCTCATCGTCGAATACAGCGATAAACGCCGCGCCGATTCGCTTGCGCTTGGTCTCGGGGTCCGTGACGCCGGCCAGTTGCTCAAGAAACAGCGCGCTGGCATCGACAGCCACAATGTTTAGACCCAGCTTGTCGCGCAGATTCTTTTGCACGCTCTCAAACTCGTTCTTGCGCAGGACGCCGTTGTTCACGAAGATACAGGTCAACTGGCTGCCGATCGCTTTGTGCACCAGCATCGCCGCGACCGATGAGTCGACTCCGCCAGACAGGCCGCAGATCACGTGCCCTTTGCCGACTTTGGCACGAATCCCTTCAACGGTTGTCTGAATAAAATGCGCCGGCGTCCAGTCTCCGGCGGCTCCGCAGATATTGAAGACAAAGTTGCGAATCAGTTGCGCGCCCAGCGGCGTGTGATGCACTTCGGGATGGAACTGCACCGCCCAGATGCGCCGTTCCTCGTTTGCAATTCCTGCCAGCGCGTTGGACGTAACGGCGGTGCGCGTGAAGCCTGCGGGGAGTTGCTGCGCTTCATCGCCGTGGCTCATCCAGACTTGAATAGTCTCCGGCAGGCCTACAAAAAGCGGTGTTGCGGCGTTTTCAATGGTCACTTCAGCGTGGCCGTACTCGTGGCGCGCCCCGGAGAGCACTTTACCGCCCATGTGGTGGACGATGAAATGCAGCCCGTAGCAGATGCCAAGCACCGGTACGCCCAGCGCCAGCACGCCTGCATCGGCCGCCGGCGCATCCGCGTCATAGACCGACGACGGCCCGCCGGACAGAATAATGCCGAGCGGCTTGAGCGCCTGGATTTCAGCGAGTGGCGCCGTGCAGGGAAGCACGACGGAGAAGACGTTTTGTTCGCGAATGCGCCGTGCGATAAGCTGCGTATATTGCGAACCAAAGTCGAGAATTACGATTGTCTGGGTGTCCACTCCCTAGTGTGGCAGGGTATGGGGCGGGATGTAAAGACTCGTCTCATTTCTTCGTGGATACATCGGAACAGGTGTAGACTTGCCAAATTGGACGGTGTTGTCAATGGGCGTTGTCGAAGAAACACTGCAGGTGTTGCAAGGCTTCCTGGCGCCTGAGCTGCGGGAGATCCGAGGCATTCTTTCGGCCATCGACAAACGGCTGGATTCTCAGGATAAACGCCTTGACACAATCGAAGACGCCAATCGCGTCTGTTTCGAAAGCATCATTCAGCGTCTGGAAACAATCCAGCAATCCCTCTCCTTCGACAAACGCATCTCCCCAATCGAAGCCGACAAGCGGCAGTCTGCCTGACTTAGCTTTCACAAGCCGTCGAAGCTCACTTCCCGCAATCGACTTTGCTTTTCCTGCGACCTCATCCCCCTCAGCCACATCTGAAGCTTCGTAATCCGAAGGAGACCCTCATGCGTGCCGCCGTAGTCCGCGCCTTTGATGCGCCCCCCACCTACTCCACATTCCCTGACCCCGTTCCGGAGGAGGGCGAACTACCCGTCACGGTCACCGCCGCGGGCCTGCACCAGATCGTCAAATCCCTGGCCAACGGTACGCACTACGGCAGCACGGAGGAATTACCATTCATTCCCGGCGTAGATGGCGTGGGCCGGCTGGACGACGGCACCCGCATCTATTTTGGCGGCGTGCGCTCGCCGTACGGCACATTCGCCGACCGCGCCAACGCCAACGGGAAAATATGGGTTCCCGTGCCTGACGGGTTGGACGACGCCACTGCGGCAGGCATCGCCAATCCGGCCATGTCTTCTCTGGTGGCGCTCACCGCACGCGCGAAGTTCGTCCCCGGAGAAAGTGTGCTGATTCTCGGCGCAACCGGCGTGGCCGGACAACTCGCGGTCCAGATTGCGAAACGTCGAGGCGCACGTCGCGTCGTGGCCGCGGGGCGCAATCCGGAGGCGCTGGAAAAGTTGAACGGCCTTGGAGCCGATGCCGTCATCTCGCTCGACCAGGAGCAGGATGCGCTGGTCGCCGCATTCCGCGCCGAGTTCGCAGGCGAGGGCGTGGATGTCGTGTTCGACTACCTGTGGGGCCAACCGGCAGAGAGTGCGCTCAAGGCCATTGCGCAGCGCGGCCTGAGCAAAGCCGCTCCGCGCATCCGCTTTGTCCAGATCGGCTCCAGCGCCGGCCTCACCATCAACCTCCACGCAGCCACGCTGCGCAGTTCAGGACTCGAGCTGCTCGGCAGCGGGTTCGGCAGCGCGTCGCTCGACCAAATCCTGGCAGCGGTCGCAGAGTTCTTCCGCGAAGCGGCGTCAAAGCCATTCGAATTCAGCGTGAAGACCGCGCCGCTCAGCGAAGTCGAAGCGCTATGGAATTCGCCGGAACGCGGCACTCGGCTGGTGTTTCTGCCATAAGGGCCTTGCCTCAGGTTCATTTGAAGCGATACCGCACTTCAAGATTTTTTCACCCGGACGCGTTGTTTCCCGGCATGGCTCCCATACAATCGCAGTCATGCGATTTTCAGGGTTCTCTGCCATTGCGCTGCTGCTTTCCGCCGCATCCACATTCGCCCAGTCAGGCACGGGTCCCACGCCCCCGGTTGCAAAGAAGGTCCACACAGAAAAGCCGATCAACGGGTCGGTGCTGGTGGACGACTACGCCTGGCTGCGGGAAAGAACCAGTCCGGCCGTACACGAGTATCTGGAAGCGGAAAACGCCTACGCGGAGCAGTCGACGGCCGGCGAAAAGCCCCTTGCGGACAAGCTCTATAACGAGACGCTCAGCCACATCAAGCAAACCGATACCTCAGTGCCCTATCGCAAGCGTGGCTACTGGTATTACACCCGCACCGAGGAAGGTAAGCAGTACCCGACCATCTGCCGGAAGAAGGAGACGCTCAGCGCGCCTGAAGAAGTGATGCTCGATGTAAACGAACTCGCGAAGGGCGAGAAGTTCATGTCGCTGGGTTCGTTTAATTTGAGCGACGATTCAAATCTGCTGGCATTTACGACGGACAATGTCGGCTTCCGCCAGTACCGGCTCCATGTCAAGGATTTACGCAGCGGCAAACTGCTGCCTGACACAGCCGAGCGGATCGACTCGGTAGCCTGGGCCGCGGATAACAAGACAATTTTTTACTCCACCGAGGATGCACAAACCAAACGCGGCAATCTGGTGCACCGGCATGTGCTGGGAACCGATTCCGCGATCGACCCGATCATCTTCGATGAAAAAGACGAGCGCTACGACGTTGGCGTGGGCCGCTCCCGTGACGATAAATACCTGATCATGGAATCCGGCAGCCATGTAACCAGCGAGGAGAAGTTTCTGTCCGCTGACAATCCGAACGGCGAATGGAAGGTGATTGAGCCGCGTAAGGAAGGCATACGGTATTACGCCGACGAGGGCAATGGCATTTTCTACATTCGTGTCAACGACACTGACCCGAGTTTTCGATTGGTGACCGCGCCAGTCGCAACTCCTGGCAAGGCCCATTGGACCGAATTGATCGCCGCACGCAAAGATGTGCCCTTAGAAGACGTGGATGTGTTCAAGGATTTCTATGTTGTGACGAAGCGAGTCAAAGGGCTGCCGGTGCTGAATGTCGTTGCGATGAAAAGCAAGGAAACGCATGAGGTTACCGTTCCGGAGCCGGCTTATTCCTTGGGCGCTTCGGCCAATGCAGAATTTGATACCGCCAAATACCGCTATAACTATCAATCGCCGATCACGCCGAGCTCGACGTTTGAATACGATGTGCATACCCAGGCTTCCACTCTGCTCAAAGAGCAGGAAGTGCCCGGCGGCTATGACAAGTCGCGGTACGTGGTTGAACGCCTTTTCGTCCCCGCCAAGGATGGCACAGGCATTCCTGTAACCGTGGTCTATCGCAAAGACCTGTTCAAGCGCGGCGAAAACCCGCTCTTCGTTTATGGATATGGATCGTATGGAGTCACGATTCCCGACACATTCTCGACGACGCTTCTGCCGCTCCTTGACCGCGGAGTGGTGACGACAGTTACGCATATCCGGGGCGGTGGTGAGCTGGGCGAGGCATGGCACGACGCAGGCAAAATGATGACCAAGCAGAATACATTCACCGACTTCATCGATACCACGGAGGGGCTGCTGGCCCAGGGGTACGGCAAACGTGGCCTGGTTGGCATTGAAGGCGCGAGTGCGGGCGGCATGCTGATGGGCGCGGTAACAAATATGCGGCCAGACCTGTTCAAAGTCGTGCTTTGTGAAGTGCCGTTCGTGGATGTGATGAATACCATGCTGGATGCGACGCTTCCGCTCACAGTTTCTGAATATGAGGAGTGGGGCAACCCAAACCAGAAGGCCGCATTCGACTACATGCTGAGTTACTCGCCGTATGACAATGTAACGGCAAAGGCCTATCCGGCGATCCTGGTGCAAACGTCCTTTGACGATTCGCAGGTGATGTATTGGGAGCCGTCAAAGTATGTAGCCAAACTGAGGGCTCTGAAAACCGACCAGAACCCATTGGTCTTTTTCATCAACATGCACGGTGGCCATGGCGGATCAAGCGGCCGCTACGACCGCATCCGAGAGGCCGACCGTCGGTATGCATTCATGCTGACTCAGCTTGGCATTACTCAGTGACGCGGGCAAGATAGGTCAGTGAGGGTAATCCTTGTAAACCACGCCTGCCTTCATCACGAACTTCACATCCTGCAAGACGCGCACATCGTTTAAAGGGTTCGTCTCGACGGCAATAATGTCTGCCCATTTGCCTGGTTCAAGGCTGCCAGTCTTCGCGCTCCATCCCATCAGGTCGGCGGCATTTAGGGTGGCAGTTTGCAAGGCCGTAAGCGGCGCCATGCCCAGTTGATTCACATAGACGTCCAGTTCGTGGGCATTCAACCCATGCGGATAGACTGCGGCATCGGTGCCCAGCGCGATCTTCACTCCGGACTGCATGGCGTGCTTGATGTTGCCCTTGGCCACGGCGCTCACGTCGATCATCTTCTGGTGATAGAACGGCGGCAGGTTGCCTTTCTCGAGCATCCAGTCTTCGAGATAGAGGGTGGGCACTAAATAAGTCCCGCGCTTCTTCATCTCGGCGATGGCTTCGTCGTTGATGTAACTGCCGTGCTCGATCGAATCCACGCCGGCCTCGGTGGCCCAGAGAATTCCCTGTGCGCCATGCGCATGCGCGGCAACCTTGCGACCCAAGCGATGCGCGTCGGCAACAATGGCCTGCATCTCTTCCAGCGTGAATTGCGAGGCCTGCGGATCGTCGCCCTTCGACAGCACGCCGCCGGTGGCGCAGATCTTGATCAGGTCGGCGCCGTATTTGATGTTCTCGCGCACCTTGTGCTGCACTTCGGCAATGCCGTCGGCCACGCCGTCACCCACCACGTGGTATTGGATGGGCAGCAGGTTTTCGTCGCAATGGCCGCCGGTAATGCCAATTAGCGGCCCGCTCACCAGCATGTGCGGCCCCGGTACCTGGCCCGCATTGATGGCGTCGCGCAGGTCCACATCCACAAAGCCGCTGGCTCCCACGTTGCGCACGGAAGTAAACCCGGCCATCAGCGTAGTGCGCGCATTCACCACGCCGTTGATAGCTTCCTTGGCGCTCGTCGAGGTTAGTTCGCGGTAGGGGTCGAAGTCCGTATTCATGGTCAGGTGGGTATGCACGTCGATCAGGCCTGGCAGCACCGTCATTGCGCCCAGATCGATCACCGTGTCACCTGCTTGCGCCGCGACCTCAGACGTCGCGGCAATCGACTGAATCTTGTCGCCCACCACCACGATGGTCTGGCCGTCGAGCAGCTTGCCAGTTTTCACATCGAGCAGGTGTCCGGCACGCAGCAGCGTTCGCGCAGGCGCAGGAGTCTTGCCCGCTTGTGAAAACAGGGATGCCCCGGCTAATGTCAGACACGCTGCCAGGCAAGACAATACCGCCAGCTTCCATCGCAATACCATGCCGCACTCTCCTCGGGGAACCGCACAGGGAGTGTAGCAAATTCGATGGCAGAGGCGCTCCGTTGTTATTGAGTCAGGCCCAGGCTTTTCCCAGCTCGCCCAGATTCGCTCGGCCCAGATCTTCGGCCGTCATGGCAATCCGGTACTCGACATTGGCATTGAAGACGAGGAACCACGGCTCCGCCTGTATCGCAACTTCGGATTCATTCTTGAGGTTCACAACAAGAATCGCGCCGCGATGGCCGTCCCGTTCTGTGAAGTAGGCTGATTCAGGCTTGATTGCATCGAGAATCTTGTGCATCGTCGGGCCGAGGCTTCCGTTCCGAATCAAGGTATTGAAGGGTTCAACAGGAAATTGAACCAGCATGATCATGCGCATAAACGATCTCCAGGCGCCGGACTCGCTTCGATCCTGCGAGCGGCACGCGGGAAACATTATCACTTTAGCCCCAATTCGCGCATTCCCCAATGCAACCGCGTTCAATCTTCACGCATATCTCTCCAGCGTGATAGCCTTTTTTTGAACACAGCCGGTCCGCTTTGGCTGTTTTAGCTTCGATCCTGGCCGGCGCGCCACGCGCCAATCAACCAGGCCAGTTGACCCCGCATTCAAGAGGACACCGAATGAAATCGCTTCGTCTTGCATCCCTCCTGACGCTGGCCGCTGCCATCGTGCTGGCGCGAGTTCCCGCCTCCGCGCAAACGGACGACTCCAAACCCACGCCACCGCAGTCCATCAAAAGCTTCGATCTTTCGGCCATCGACACGACCGCCGATCCTTGCACGGACTTCTATCAATACGCCTGCGGCAACTGGATCAAGAACAACGCCATCCCCGCCGATCAGGTGCGCTGGGCGCGTTCGTTCTCGATGCTGGGCGAGCGCAATCGCTACCTGCTCTGGCAGGAGTTGGACGCAGCCGCCAAAAACCCCAAAACTCCTCTGCAGAAGCAGTACGGAGACTACTTTGCCGCCTGCATGAACACCGACCTGGTGGAGAAGAAAGGCTTGGAGCCGCTCGATGCCGCATTCAAGCGCATCGCCGATCTCAAAGACGCCAAACATCTGGGCCTTCTGGTGGGTGAACTCGCTTCCGAAGGCAGCCCCGCGCCGCTGTTCCGCTTTGGCGTGCAGCAGGACGAGAAAGATTCATCGAAGCAGATCGCAAGCATCGGCCAGGCCGGCCTCTCGCTGCCCGATCGCGATTACTACATCAAGGACACCAAGCGATTCCAGGATATCCGCAAGCAATATGTCGACCATGTGACCAAAATGTTCACGCTGGCCGGCGACACTCCTGACCAAGCCGCCAAGGAAGCGGCTGCCGTTCTCGAAATCGAAACCGCTCTCGCCAAGGCTTCCACCAGCCGTACCGACATGCGCGAGCCGGAAAACCGTTATCACATTTACACCGTCGCCGACTTTCAGAAGCTGGCTCCCGACTTTGACTTCACTGTCTACTTCAGAGACGTGAAGGTCCGGACCTTCGCAACGCTCAACGTCTCCACACCCAACTTTTTCAAGGCAGTCAACGACCTCATCGCCTCGGAGCCCGTCGATTCCTGGAGGTCCTACTTCCGCTGGCACACTCTGCACGCCTCGGCCGACAATCTGCCCAAGGCCTTCTTCGACGAAAACTTCGCCTTCTTCGGCAAGACTCTGCAAGGCCAAAAAGAACCCACCCCTCGATGGAAGCAGTGCACCAGCATGACGGACCGTGCCCTCGGCGAGGCCGTCGGCCAGGACTGGGTCAAACAGAACTTCCCGCCCGCCGCCAAGGACAGCATGGATAAGCTTGTTGCTGCCCTCGAGAAATCCCTCGGCGACGACATCAAGACCCTCCCCTGGATGAGCGATGCCACCAAGCAGGCAGCCGAAGAAAAGCTGGCTATGATTCGCAACAAGATCGGCTATCCGGAAAAGTGGCGCGATTATTCCGCTTTCAAAGTCAAGCGCGACGACCTCATCGGCAATATCCGTCGCGATGCCGTGTTCTCCCGCGATTACACGCTCAACAAGCTGGGCAAGCCTGTCGACGAGAAGGAGTGGGACATGACGCCGCCCACCGTCAACGCTGACTACAACGATGCCATGAACGACATTAACTTCCCCGCCGGAATCCTCCAGCCGCCCTTCTTCGACTTCACCATTGACCCAGCCGTTAATTTCGGCGGCATCGGCGTGGTCATCGGCCACGAGATGACTCACGGATTCGACGATGAGGGCTCGAAGTACGACGGCAAGGGCAACCTTCGCGAGTGGCAAACCCCCGAGGACCGCAAGGCCTTTGTCGAGCGCACCGATTGCGAAGTGGCCGAGTATGGCGGCTTTGAGGCCGCAGCGGCGCATGGCGACACGCCCGCTCAGCACCTTAACGGCAAGCTCACGCTGGGCGAAAACACGGCAGACAATGGCGGTCTGCGCATCGCATGGCTGGCGCTGCTCGATACGCTTGCCGCGCAGGGGAAGTCGATCAACGACAAGATCGACGGATATACCGAGGCGCAGCGCTACTTCATCAGCTTCGGCCAGGTCTGGTGCCAGAACCAGACTGAACCGTCGGCCCGCCAGAGGGCGCTCACTGATTCCCACTCACCTGGCCGCTGGCGCACAAACGGTGCGGTGCAGAACTTCGACGAATTCGGCAAGGCCTTCGGCTGCAAGCAAGGTCAGCCCATGTACCCGGCGAACTCCTGCCGAGTTTGGTGAGCAAACTCCTCATCGCCGGACCGGCATTTCGCAGCGTCTCAGGCACCGGATTTCTTCACCATCCACCCTGCGTGATAGGCTCCAATGCACAGCGGCACTCAATTCAAAAAGTTGTGCATATCAAATCTCAACTCAAAATCCAGACTCACCTTCATTGAGACCGGCACCACGGCCGGCGTCGCTTCCATAAGGAGTCCCCATGAGTTCTTTTCGTCTCGCACCCTTCTTTCTGCTCGCCGCCGCAACTGCCCTGGCGCAAGCGCCACCTGCCGCGGAGCCGAGCGCGGAAAAACCCGCGCCGCCGCCGGTCGTCAAGAGCTTCGACGCTTCGACCATAGACAAAACTGCGGACCCGTGCACCGACTTCTACCAATACGCCTGCGGCAACTGGATCAAGACCAACCCCATCCCCGCCGACCAGGTCGTCTGGGTCCGTTCGTTCTCGCAGGTCTACGAGCGCAACCGGTACCTGCTCTGGCAAGAGCTCGACGCAGCCGCAAACGACCCCAAGACTCCACTGCAAAAACAGTACGGCGACTACTTCGCAGCCTGCATGGACACTGCAACGGTCGATAAAAAGGGCATCACCCCTCTCCAGCCCGCCTTCGATCGCATTGCCGGCGTTAACAACACCGCCCAGTTCCCCGCTCTGCTCGCCTTTCTTGAAAACAACGGCACTCCCGACGGCTTCTTCAACTTCGGCGTCAACCAGGATAAAAAGGACTCGACCAAGGAGATCGCCGAGATCTATCAGGGCGGACTCTCTCTTCCCGATCGCGATTACTACCTCAAGGACACGCCGGATTTCGTCACCATCCGCAAACAATATATCGAGCACATGACCCGCATGTTCACGCTTGCCGGAGACACGCCCGCGCAAGCCGCGAAAGAAGCCGCCGCCGTCATGGAAATTGAAACCGCGCTGGCCAAAGCCTCAATGGCACGCGATCAAATGCGAGATCCGGAGCATATCTATCACATTTACACCGTGGTCGATTTCAAAAAGCTCACGCCGGCCTTTGACTGGAGCATTTACTTCAACGACTCCGGTATCCGAGCTTTCGACACGCTGAATGTCGGCACGCCCGACTTCTTCAAGTCTCTCAACGGCCTCATTCAGAGCGAGCCGCTCGACTCATGGAAGAGCTATCTCCGCTGGCAGGCGCTGCACGGCCAGGCATCCAACCTTTCCAAGCCATTCTTCGACGAAGATTTCGCCTTCTTCTCCAAAACGCTGGCAGGACAAGCGGAACCAGAAGCGCGCTGGAAGAAATGCTCCAGCATGACCGACGGCGCGCTCGGCGAAGCAGTTGGCCAGGACTGGGTGAAGCAGAACTTCCCGCCCGCCGCCAAGGCCAGCATGGATCAGCTCGTCGCCGCCCTGGACAAAGCTCTCGGCGAAGACATCAAGACTCTGCCCTGGATGAGCGACGCCACCAAGCAGGCAGCCGAAGAAAAGCTGGCCATGTTCCGCAACAAGATTGGATATCCGGAGAAGTGGCGCGATTACTCCAGAGTCAAGGTTGATCGCACCAATCTCATCGGCAATGTGCAGCAGGCTGCCGTCAATGATCGCGACTATAACTTCAATCACCTGGGCAAGCCGGTCAACGAGAAGGAATGGGGCATGTCGCCGCCCACCGTCAACGCTTACTACAATCCAGCCATGAACGACATCAACTTCCCCGCCGGCATTCTGCAGCCGCCGTTCTTCGACTTCAAGGTCGATCCCGCCGTGAACTTCGGCGCCATCGGCATGGTCATCGGTCACGAGATGACCCACGGCTTCGACGATGAGGGCTCCAAGTTCGACGGCAAGGGCAACCTGCGCGAGTGGCAGACCCCGGAGGACCGCAAAGCCTTTACCGAGCGTACCGATTGCGAAGTGGCGGAGTACAACGGATTCGAGACGGCCCCCGCGCACAATGGCGCACCCGCGGTGAATCTCAATGGCAAGCTCACGCTGGGCGAGAACACCGCCGACAACGGCGGCCTGCGCATTGCCTACATGGCTCTGCTCGATACACTGGCCGCGCAAGGCAAGTCTGTACAGGACAAGATAGACGGCTTCACTGAGGCGCAGCGCTACTTCCTCGGCTTTGCTCAGGTCTGGTGCACCAACGAAACCGAGCAGGCCGCGCGTCAGGCCGCTTTGACCGACGAGCATTCCGACGACCGCTGGCGCGTGAACGGAGCCGTCGTGAACTTCGACGAATTCGCCAAAGCCTTCGGCTGCAGCAAAGGACAGCCCATGTACCCGGTGAAATCCTGCCGCGTCTGGTAGAACCCTTCGTGCGGCGCCGACGCAATCAGCATCGCTCTGCCACCGGCCCTCTTTGCATAATTCGCGGCCGTTGTACGGTTAAGTTCGGTGACCTTTGCCGTCCCTCCGGCGTCCAAACCGAGACTGCACCGGAAATCACCGCTGCAAACCAGTCGGGAGCCGGTTGACGGCTCTCATGACGTAAAGCGCCATGGGAAAATGCGCTGTTTTGCCTAGTCTTGCGTGGAAACTAGGCACAACAGACCCTTGGCTTTTACAATGCATCAGGGACCCCATCCCAACCCAGCTCTGCTGTGGAACTAGCAAACTTGGCGGCGCACGCCTGACCAGGATGAAGGAATCGCATGAAGTTTACGAAATTCGGCAAGGCACTTCTGTTGAGCGCCCTCTCTGCTGCGGCCGTTCTCAGCGTTACGTCTTGCGTCGAGAGTTATACAGTCGGCTTTTTGTATGTGACGGGTACAGTAACGGCACAGCCAGGCGGCAACGGCGTCATCAGCGGCTTCAGGATTGACCACAACACCGGCAAACTGACCTCAGTCAACGGACTTCCCATCTCCTCAGGCGGCGCCAACCCGGTTCGCGCCGTGCTGACGTCCGGGAGCCGCTTTCTTTATGTGCTGAACCAGGGCGTCAATTCGCTCGGTAATGCCGATTGCAACGGAACCGGCGCCAACGAATGCCAGAACTCCAATATTGAGGAGTTCTCGGTGGGCGGCAACGGCATTCTTACGCCGCAGGAGACCTTTTACACCCAGGGCCTCAACCCGTTTCGACTGATTGTCGACGGCTCGGGAAACTACCTCTACGTGCTTGACCACGACTCGCCCAGCAGTGCGGCCTGCGCGCTGGCTCTGGGCGGCGCACCCACCTCCTGCGGCGACATCAGCGCTTTCCAGATAAACCAGACCACTGGACGTCTGTCGATCGTTGTCAATGCTCAGGTTACCGCTGCAAATGGCGCCCCGCTGCCGTACTTCCCGGTTCCTGCCAATCCTATCGACTTCAACCTGGCCTCCGGCTTTATGCTCACGTTCAGTGGAACTCCGGCGACGGGCGACGTGGTGTTCCCATATACCTACAACGTAGCGAACGGCCAATTGACTATCAGCCAGAACAGCCCGCAGGTTCTCGGCATTTCCCAAGGCACCGCGCTCGGTTACGGGAACGGATACATCTACGTTCTGGACAATGAGCCGATCACTATCGCGGCAGGCGCCGCCGGCAGTTTCCCCGCCGGTACCTATCCCAGCCAGATCCTGCCTTTCTCCGTTGGAGCCGGCGGTTCGCTCCAGGCGTTGACCGGCGGGGCTGTTCCCGACGACCCCACGCTCTCCAACCCCATCACCCTGCTGGTTGAATCCAAGAGCAAGTTCCTCTACATAGCCAACCAGGGAAACAACGCCCAGGGCGCCAACGCGACGAGCGGCATCGCCGGCTACGTGATCGACCCCACCACACATCAGCTCACCTTCATCCCGGGCGAGCCCTTCGGCTCCGGCGCCGCCCCGCAATGCATCGTCGAAGATCCCTCCGACCAGTTCATTTACTCGGCCGACTACACCGATTCCATGGTAACCGGCCGCGTGGTTGACCCCAACGATGGGGTGCTCAATAACCTGCGCGTCACCAGTTCGTTTCCGGTGCCAGGGCCGGCGACCTGGTGCCTCGTTGACGGACGTACCAGCTGATGCATTCTCCTTCCGTCTTGACCCGAAACTCTTCGAATCGAGGGGCAATTTCCTCGAGAAATTGCCGCCTTTTAGACTCGATAAGAGCTCTGGCGGAAGCAGAGAAGCCGAAGCGCCGCTCCCGATCAAGCTTTCTCGAGGGCCGAAAGTCAGCCGGCTGGCTGATTCACGGCTCGGATTTTTCAGTGCCGAGAGAGTTTTCAAGAACGTAGCCGAACGCCGGACGTGAATCTCCCCTTCACGCCCCGCGTTCGATTCCAAACCCGGTTTTTCGGGGCCCTCTATTCCGGCCCCC